>WNGQ01018816.1_pt1 | contig 15373 bp, 16 predicted proteins | sample 5407661 | NCBI WGS metagenome assembly WNGQ01 (sample SAMN13153382, study PRJNA577476) | soil metagenome | isolation source: 60 cm soil or saprolite under Garry oak tree replicate 2 | place: USA:California | collected 2016-06-15 | reverse complement strand
GTGAATCCGACGCCGACCGGGTCATGTTGTGGCGCTCCGAAAAAATTAGAGGAACACCGGACCTAGTCTTCACTTGGCGGCAACTGGACGAGTCCGAACAACAAGAGTACTTGTGCGTGATGGGCGAAGAGTCCGCCGGGGCAGTCTGGCGCAACCGCAACACCGTGAGCTCGATCACGCTGGACAAACACGGGACCCGGACGCGCGGTCAGCAATGCTATCTTGCAGCTAGATTTGTGGCCGAACATCCTTTCGATCTGCTACTGATGTGTGCCATCTCGGCGGCTCCCGATGTGTCGGCGCGGATCTTGCTGTTCGAGCCCGCTCTCGGCGGGCGCGCGGAAACACAATTGCGATTCTTGCAGGACCTGGCGAACCTGGTGGCGCCGTCGGTGTATAACGTCTATCTCCTTCGCCGTTTGCGATCGCGCGCCGCGGCAGTCGAACGCGCCCGGGTTGCCCGTGAGTTGCACGATGGCGTGGTACAGTCTTTGCACGCGATTGCATTCCGGCTTTATGCGCTGCGCACGCGTTCTTCAGTCGCCGCCCCCGAACGCGAACAGGAGTTGCTCGACGTCCAGCAGTTGGTGCAGAACGAGGCCGCCAACGTGCGCCATCTCATCCAGCAGCTCGAACCGCTGGACTTTGATCCCCGCCATCTCGCGGATTTTCTTGCCGGCATGGTCACTCGTTACCGGCAGGACACTGGCATCGGAGCGCAATTTGTTTGTGACGTGCCTGAGGTCAATCTTCCTCCGTCGATCTGCCGCGAGATTGCCGGCATTCTTCGCGAAGCCCTGGCCAATGTACGCCGCCATAGCGGGGCGCAAAATGTGCTGGTGCGGCTGGCGCGCCAACGGGGCGGATGGGTGCTCACCATTGAAGACGATGGCCGGGGTTTTGAATTCAGTGGGCGCTTTTCGCACGCGGAGTTGGAGGAGTTTCGCCGCGGGCCATTAGTGATCAAACAGCGTGTGCGCGCCATCGAAGGAGAGCTGACGATCATCTCGAAGCCCGGGCAGGGCGCTCGCCTGGAGATCAAGGTCCCTGACTTCGCGCGTGCCAGCATCGCCTGACATATGGGAATAAATCCAATTCGTATCCTGATCGCTGATGATCACGCAATCTTCCGCGACGGACTGCGCCGTCTGCTGGCCACTCAGGAAGATTTCTCCGTGATCGCCGAGGCCTCAGACGGAAAAGAAGCTGTCGCGCTGGCAACCGAGCTGAAGCCCGATGTTCTGCTGCTTGATCTGGCCATGCCGCGGGTTCCGGGGATGGAAGTACTGCGTGAATTAGCCCACCAGGAAGTTGCTGTGCGCACCATTTTGCTCACCGCATCAATCCAGCCTTTTGCCGTGACTAGTGCCCTGCAGTTGGGCGCGCGTGGCATCGTACTTAAGGCATCGCCTCCTGAATTGCTGCTCAAGAGCATCCGTGCAGTTTGCGAAGGTCAGTTCTGGGTAGGAAGTGAACCAGTGACTGCCTGGGCCCGCACCGGACAGCCGTCCACCAGCGGCTTCGGACTCACTACCCGCGAAATCGAAATTATCTCCGCCATCAAAGAGGGAAACAGCAACCGCGAAATTGCCAGCAAGCTGGCCATCAGCGAGGAAACCGTCAAACGGCACCTGAGCAATATCTACAGCAAACTAGGCGTTTCCAGCCGGCTTGAACTCGCTGTCTTGGCAAGCGAGCAACGTTTAGGAACCGATTGAGGACTCAGGAATGCAAATCAATAAAGTTGGCGTGCTGGGTTGCGGACTCATGGGCTCTGGCATTGCCCAGGTCGCAGCCACTGCTGGATTCGATGTCACCGTACTCGAAGTCGAGCAGAAATACCTCGACAAAGGTTTTGCCGGGATCGACAAGTCCTTGGCGAAGTTTGCCGAGCGGCCTCCGGAAAAGGGCGGGATTACGGCGCAGCAGAAAGATGAGATTCGCGCGCGGCTGAAGGGCACAACTCGGAGGCAAGACCTGGCCAATTGTGACATTGTTATCGAAGCCATCATCGAGAGCGTCGCGCAGAAGAAAGAAATGTATGCCGCGCTCGACGGCATCGTGAAGAAAGAGGCTATCTTTGCGTCGAACACTTCGTCCATTTCAATCACCGAGTTGATGACCGCAACCAAGCGCCCTGAACGCTTCATCGGACTGCATTTTTTCAATCCTGTGCCGCTGATGAAGCTGGTCGAAGTCGTGCGTACGATTGCAACGGCGACCGACGTGTACGAAGCCGCTTACGAGTTTGCGAAAAAGCTGGGCAAGGTTCCGGTGCGCACCAGCGACAAAACTGGGTTCATCGTCAATCGTCTTCTGGTGCCCTATCTGCTCGATGCCATCCGCGCCTACGAAGAGGGCGTGGGCTCGATCGAGGATATCGACAACGCCATGAAGCTCGGCTGCGGCTATCCCATGGGGCCGTTCACCCTGCTCGATTTCGTCGGCCTCGACACGACCTATTACATCACGCACGTGATGTATGACGAATTCAAAGAACGCCGCTTCGCATCACCTCCGCTGCTGAAGCGTCTGGTGATGGCGGGCTGGTACGGGCGCAAAACCGGCAAAGGCTTCTACGATTATTCCGATCCCAACAATCCGAAGCCGAATAAGCTGTGAGCTTGACTACCGTTTCCATCTGGAAGCAAAAGGCGATTGCTCGATTGGGTAAGACTTTTCCCCATCAGCAGGTCACGGAATTCATACGGCTTGCCGATGTCGCCTCGCTGTTTCCCGGTTCAGACTCGGTCTTCCGCCGAATTTCCCACGCGAAAGAGGACGAAGCAGTGCTCGATTATCTTGCCGAGATTAGATTTGGGTTAACCTTCGCGGGGCTGGAATTCGACTTGAGGTTCGAGCCTGGCGGGGAAAAAGGTCCGGATTTGTTGGTATCGAGGGATGGACAATCGGCGCATGTCGAGGTCAGACGGATTCGCCCTTCGCTCCTTGAACCGGATCTTCCTTTCTTAGATCTCAGGGATGACTCGAGCGATGCGATGCTCGTGCCTTATGGAGACTTCGAGAAGAGCGTCAAAAAGTTAGAGGACGAGTTGTCTGCCAAATTCAGCCAGACAGGCACAGGCACTAGCATCATTGCTTGCTGGAGCGATCGGTTTTCGGTTGAGGAGGTCGACTTCAAAGTAGCTATCCGACACCTGCTCATCGATGCTCAAACGGGAGCTAAAAGAATTCCTGCGGGACTCCTCTTCTGTATTTTTGGATGGAATTGGTTCACCGCACGTGGCCAGGGACTCCGCTGTGGAGTACTGAAAGACTTAGCAGAGCCCTTTGCCTCCTGGGCGAGCAACTTAAAAGGTGCTAGATTTTCCCTTGAAAGCTTTCCTGGTTCAGTCGGTGCTCCCCAGCAGCAGAGGTGACGGACATGACCTTCTCCAACATCCTCTTCGAAAAGAAAAACTCCATCGCTTACGTCACCGTGAACCGGCCGAAGTAGCTCAACGCGCTCAATATGATGACGATGGAAGAACTGAGCGCACTATGAATTACAATCTGACAGCCTATGCCCCGCACTCTCGATCCCAATCTTCGTCGTTCGCTCGTGGACCGCGTCCGTTACTACAAGGAACTCGGCATATACGATTTCTACCGCCAGCCGGTCGCCGTCGACCTGCAGGATTCTCAAGAAAGTGTGGCGCCGACGCCCTCGTCCGCAGCTGTAATTCGCGGGGAACAAGATTTGTCCGCTACTATAAACCTTGAATCACTCGCCGACCCCGCCACCTCCCTCCGCCTAATCCGCGAAGACCTCGGCGATTGCACCCGCTGCCGTCTGCACAAACAAGGACGCAAGCAGATCGTCTTTGGCGTGGGAAATCCCAACGCTGATCTGATGTTCATCGGAGAAGCTCCAGGCGCCGACGAAGATGAGCAAGGAGAGCCCTTCGTGGGACGCGCCGGGCAACTGCTGAACAACATGATCAAGGCCATGGGCATCCGCCGCGAAGACGTTTACATTGCAAACATCATCAAGTGCCGCCCACCGGGCAATCGCACACCCGAGCGGGACGAGTGCGAGACCTGCTCGCCATTTCTGATGCGCCAGATTGAAGCTATCCATCCCAAAGCCATCGTGGCGCTCGGGGCCGTCGCAGCCAAGACTCTGCTGGCAATCAACGCGCCCATGTCTGAGTTGCGCGGCCGCTGGTATGACTTCCGCGGAACCAAACTCGCGGTGACTTATCACCCCGCGTTCCTGTTGCGCGATCCGCGCCAGAAGAAAGAAGCCTGGAAAGATCTGCAAATGGTAATGAAAGAGTTGGGACTGCAAGCTCCTACGAGCCCGAGTAGTTGACCTCTGCCCTCAGCCTAGCGATTTTATTTCGAGAGCAAATTGTTGCAAACAAAACCCTGCTCGGGAAATGCCTGGTTACCCGGAACCTGTGACGGTCCAGCCAAGTTCCAATCGGTTTTCACGACGGACTCAAAAGGACACCGCACCTTTAGCCCCGCTAGTATTCCGTGAAAATCTCAACCTGCTATTAAGGCGGAAAAGGGATGAGTTCCTCGGCAAGTTGATGGCCGTCACACAAGCATTGAGACACGCTGCTGAGAAGCGGCTCTTGTTGCTGGTGTTTCTTGGCGCTTGGATGAAAGCGGTTTGCTTGTCCAAGCCCTGCGTTCGCCAGCCATACTCCAGAGATACATAGCTGCGTACGCACGCCACGGCCGCCAAGCTTCAGCGCGTTGCTCGAGCTTGTGGGAGGTTTTTAATTTCAGAGCGCGCAGCAGACCAAGGTCGCCGCTCGGAAAGGCATCGGGTTCTCCGAGCGCTCGCATCGCCACGTATTGTGCCGTCCATTTTCCGATGCCGGGAATTTGACATAACTGGGTTAGGAACTCTTCCGAGTCCACGATCCGGCCAAAACTAACCTGCCCATTGCAAACCGCGCAGGCGAGGGCCTGAATAGTTTCGGCACGCGCTCGCGGCAGGCCAATGCTCGCAAGTTTGGCGTTGGCAAGCGCCTCGGGTTCAGGAAAAAGATGTGTGAGTCCGTTGGCTGCGGAAAATCTCCGGCCGAAAGTGCTTACCAGCCGGCCGGCGAGGACCGTCGCGCCTTTGACCGTGATTTGCTGGCCGAGAATGGCGCGCGTCGTGAGCTCGAAGCCGTTCCAGCAACCGGGTACGCGTAGTCCTCGACGAGCCTCCACCGGGCCAACCAGCACCGGGTCAGTTCTTAAAGCTCGCACGATGGTTACCCAGTCTGCATTCAGATCGAACATGGCGCGGATTCGTACAGTAATGAAGAATAGAGATCGCGGATCGCCAAACTGAACCCGCGCGACCAGCGCGCTGTCCTTTTCGTCGAGTGCGACCTCAAAATAGCCGTCACTGCCGTTCAAGGAAATGGAACGGCGATAGATGCCATTTTCCACCGCCTCGACGCCGGGCGTGGCGCGGGGCGCTAGAAAAGCCAACATGCCGTGCCAGTCGTAAGGCGAGCGGAACCGTAAACGGAACAGGTACTGATTCTCTGGCTGGACGATCTTCTGCCGCACCAGCCGCCGAATCTGGGTCGGTGTTCGATGATAGACCCTGCGGATGGCGGCGTTGAATCGCCGTACGCAGCCGAAACCAGAAGCCAGGGCGACGTGATTCATTGGGAGAGTAGTCTCGTCAATGAGCTTTTTCGCAAAGTGCAGACGACGGGTCTGTGCTACCGCACTGGGCGTTGCGCCAAGGTGCCGCAAGAACAGGCGACGAAGATGGCGCGAGCCAACCCCCAGCCGTTCTGCGAGACCTTCGACTCCTCCGTCGTCGAGTGCGCTCTCATCAATCAGCCGTAGAGCTCGCGAAACGGTGTTCGAAGTTCCTAACCATGCTGGAGTTCCCGGAGAGCACTCCGGGCGGCAACGCAGACAGGGACGAAATCCCGCTTCCGCCGCGGCAGCGGCGCTGGGATAATAACGAACATTTTTTTCTTTCGCGGTCGGAGCAGGACAAATCGAGCGGCAATAAACCCGGCTGGTGACCACGCCGATAAAGAACTTGCCGTCAAAGCGCGCATCCCGCGACAGTCGCGCCCGCGAACACACTTGCCAATCCAGTTCCATGGGTTCGGAAGTCATGATAACTCCCGTTTCGAGGCAAAGTAGACGTTTTCGGACCGAGCTCAAAATGACTTAACGGGGAAACTGGCCGGAAGATGCCTCGTCGACAGCCGCGTCCGCGATCTATTTTGATTTGCGTAGGCGCACCGGTTAATCGGACAAGATCCCATAGGAGATGAATATGAAATCCAGGACAGTGACATTTGCAGCCGTGATGGCGTTGCTTCTTGCGCTAGCAGCGCCAGTTCAGCTCGCGGCGCAATCCCATTACAGCGTAGTCGAGCTAGGCGAACTGGGCGGGACGGCCGGGTCAGCCAACGGCATCAACGATCGGGGTTGGATCACCGGCGCTGACAACCTGCCGGGAGACCTAACGTCTATGGCAACTCTTTGGGTGAATGGATCAACCATCCCGCTGGGCAATCTCGGGGGACCGAACAGCGCTGTCGCATGGCCAGTCAAGAGCGACAACGGCGTGATAGTGGGTATTTCTGAAACGGCAGACGCCGACCCAACTGGAGAATATTTTTCGTGTTGGCCCTTCTTTGCGGCGGGCACTCCTACGGGGCAAATCTGCAAAGGGTTTCGTTGGCAGAACGGGCAAATGACAGCGCTGCCACCGTTCCCTGGCGGTTATAGCAGCTACGCCACCGGCGTGAATAACCAAGGTCAGATCGTCGGGTGGGCAGAGAATGGGGTCCACGATTCAACCTGCGATCCTTCTTTCCAGATACTGCAGTTCCGAGCAGCGATTTGGCAACCGGACGGCACTATGAAGGAACTCCCGCCACTGCCCGGCGACAGCACCAGCGCAGCCACAGCGATCAACGACATCGGTCAGGTGGTTGGCATTTCCGGCGATTGCGGGATTGCGGTCGGAGGCGTCAGTGCCAGACACGCGGTGCTTTGGCAAAATGGTGTTCCGATGGATCTTGGCAACATCGGCGGCGATGCCTGGAACACGCCCACAGCGATCAATAATCACGGGACGATTATCGGCTTCGCCAATACCGCTCCTGGTACGGCAAGAACTTTTGAGGGCTTCATCTGGACCCAAGCCGGTGGAATGAAGCCCTTGGGTTTGCTGCCGGGCGATATTCGCAGTGAAGCCTTGGGGATCAACGAAAAAGGGCAGATCGTGGGTCTGTCCCGAGGAGGGCCGTACCTGTTCCGCGCGTTCCTGTGGCAAAACAACACGTTGTACGACGTGAATCAACTAACGTTGTCGGGTTCGCCGTTTCTGCTCTATGCGGGCGATATCGATCAGCAGGGCCGCATTGTAGGAGAAGCGCTTGATCTCAATACGGGTGAAGCTCCGGGCTTCACAGCGACTCCGGTTCCTCCCGGGATTATTGTGTCTTCGCGAACCCAGGCAACTCCGCAGGGGAGTTTGCCCGAAAGTGTCCGACGGCAGATTGCGCGGCGACTAGCCTTCGGCTTCCCGGATTCGGACCAATAAACAAATTTGTTTTGATAGATCCAGTCTATGTCCCCTCGTCTTATTCGCCATTGCGTCGAGTGTCCAAAGTGCCGTACCCGATATCTGATTGGGGCCAGTCCCTACCGTAACGGCTCTCATCTCACGTCCTATCGCGATCGGGGTTCGGAACTGCTCATATTGTTTTGTTGCTGCGACAAGTTACCAGTTTTCTGCCGATCAAGCCAGTTGAACGCGTTCGCGGTCTCGAATCCAGCCCACGAGCGCGGCTACGGACCACCCGAGGAGATCGTGACTGTAGGCGGTCAATAACCCGAAGCGCGTCAACGTTTCGAGACCAAGGTTAACTGTGTCTAAAATCTGATCGAGAAAAAGAAATCAGAAAAGCTTGGATCTCGAAGGCGAGATACTTCTCGTATTCTCAGAAAACTTATTGGTGGGCGCTGTAGGATTTGAATCAACACTTAAACGTAGTTTCAACACTATGCAGGCCAGCGGATGACACCTAAGGCCATGAAAAGCATTGTTAATCGATTAAACAGAGCGCAAATAGAGCGCGCGTTTGTGCGATCTCGTCTTGTCGCGCCCTGTGGGTTCCGGAAATTCTGAGCCGTTAATTCCGGAAATTCTGACCCGTTCCGAGTTTAAAGGCAAGGTCTCTTCCAAACTCAGATGACGAGTCCGTCCGGAAGGTCCATCGAGGTGGACGAAACGTCCCCGCTCCAAGACTCGATCCAGGATGGCGGCCGCCAGGTCCTCGTCGTGCAATACCTTTCCCCACTCGCTGAGCGGTTTGTTGGTAGTGAAGATCATAGGCCGTTTTCTCAGGTGACGATCATTGACGACATGTCCTGGCTCAGCGTGAAATGGAGAAGCGACGTTCTCCGTTAGCGTGAAATGGAGAAGCGACGTTCTCCGTTAGTGTAGATTCCGCCCCTGCGGGGCGGGGATTTTCAAGGCATGCGGGTCTATCGTCCGATGACTGTTTCCGGTTGGTGCGCAGCGCGAGAGGATAAGCTCCCGCGCCGCTGAGCATCGGCTCGATGAGCCCGACCAAGTTATCCCTCAGCATGGTTGCTTCCCAGCAGAGCCCGCTTCCGTTTCACCTGGCGAGGTCATTTTACCTTCACTGCGAAAACGTGCAAACAGCGATGGCGGTGCCTGCAGCCGGCGAAGTTGCCGCTGCCGGCGAGCCTGTTCCAGCTTGCGATCGCGGGCTCCATGGATCTCAGCCTGACGTCCGGTGAGCATATCTTGCGGGGTCACGTAACCGACCGCGCTATGCAGGCGCACGGTGTTGTAGTGATCCACGTAGCTTTGAATCAAGCGCCGGGCATCCTCCAGGGTCAGCGGTGTCAGTGGCCGGATACACTCGCTTTTAAGCGACTTGTGCCAGCGTTCGAGCTTGCCATTCGATTGTGGGTAAAACGGCGAGGTCCGTACGTGAGTCATACCGGAGATCCGAATGAACTCCTTGAAGTCGCGGGCCATGAACTGCGGTCCGTTGTCGGAGATGATCCGCGGTTTCACTTCCGGGTAGTTCTCTTTCGCCCGTTCGAGAATGATTTCGATGTCGGCTTCCTTCATAGATTCCCGCAGATCCCAATGCACGAGGAAACGACTGTATCCATCCAGCACGCTGCACAAGTAGTAGAATGTGCCGGACACGTTGATGTAGGAAACATCGATGTGCCAGTGTTGATGCGGCTGCGGCGGCTGCTCGAAGCCGGTCCCCTTGCGTGACGGTTTGCTTTTCCATCGCGACAACAGTCCGGCTTGTTTCAACACCCGCCAAACACTGGCCGGGCTCACCGCCACCACATCTGCATCCAGCATCATGAAGGTCAGCCGCCGATACCCTTCCAGCGGATTCTTCTGCTGGAAGTCGATAATGGCTTCCTTCTCCCATGCCTCCAACCAGAAATCCCGGGGAATCCAACCGTTGTGCTCATTGACCCGCCCGTAGCGCTGCCGCCAGTCATAGAACTTGCTGCCGGTCACCCCCAGCCAGGGAGGGAATCGTCCGACGCCGATCTCGGTCTTCTCCGACCAGCGCCGGACAAAGTCCACTACCTGATCGCGCACATCATGCGGCACCCAACTCTTGGTTAGAGTTCCCCAAGACTTTTTTTTAACGCGATGTGCTCCGCCATCAGCTCGGCCAGGACCTCGTCCTTGGTCTGGACCTTCTTCTCCAAGAACTCAATCCGTTTCTGTTTCTCTTCCACCGGCACCTTGTCCAGAAGGTGTCGTCTCAGGATGGCAACTTTCTCCTCGGCGGTGTAATGCTTGCGCTCGTTTCTCATACGTTCTCCGTATCTTAAACGGAAGAACGTTTTCTCCATTTCGAACTGAGGCGGAACAGACATGGAACAGAACATTGGCAGCGTCTGAGGCGTAAGTCAAGTAACCGACTTCATCGACCACCAACACGTGAGGGTGGGTGTAACTCAACAGCGATTCCTGTAGGTATCCTTTCTTGCTGGCATTGGAAAGATCCTCAATGAGTTCCGCGGCAGTCGTACAGAAAGTTTCGAAGCCATTCTGGATAGCGCGATAGCCGATCGCGACTGCCAGGTGCGTTTTCCCTCGACCCGTCTTACCGTAGAGGATTAACGAACGTCCCTCGGTGACGAAGTCGGGCCCCAGATAGGAACCCAGCAGAGACTGCCGCAGTGTTGATTGCAGAGTGAAATCGAACTCGTCAATGGTTTTGAAGAAAGGAAAGCGCGCTTTCCGGGTAAAGCGCTGCAAGCGGGTTTGCTTACGGTGCGCCACTTCTTCGGCCAGTAGAAGAGCAAGAAAGTCGTAATAGGTCCAGTTTTCTTTTTCGGCTCGATCTGCTACATCGCGGTAAATGCGGCGCGTGTGCGCCAGGTTCAGACGTCGAAACAGAGCCTCCAGCTGGCCTTCCGAGAGTTTCGGAATTTCCGTCATGGGCACTTGCTTGGCGTGTTTATTGGTCATCGTCTTCTCGTTTTCTCTTCCTGCATGCAGGAGATTCTGCGTAGTGGTGAACGAGGCCTTTTCCTCCCGATGGTTCCCCAGCGCTCCTCGCCCTCAAGGGTCCGCTGGCGCCGCGCCACCAACGCGCGCCCTTGACCGCTGCGAGCTGCTGGAAATTTGCTCCGCCAGGGAGGAAAAGCAAAAATAAAAAGGCCTCCAAGACTTCGTCTTCATTGCACGACCTCCGCAAAGCTTAACCTTGGTTGGAGAGATCTCTCCACGTAGAGCGCACCAAACATCTGTTCCTTCAGCCCTTCTTCCATGGCGCGACGGAGAACCTCGGGACCGTGGCGCTGCAGGATCGCGTGCAGTCGATCGACATCCTCGAACCACTGCCGCGGTCGGCGATGCACGATCTCGGTGAGATAGCGAATCGCAGGCTCTCCCAGCTCCAGCAGCTGCTGCCGTTTTAAATAGCGCTTGCCTCGTTTGCCTGATACCGCCGCTACCATCGCCGCGCGATGCTCCGCCAATGCAGAACCCTCGTGCGCAGCGAACTTCCTGGGATGCATCGCTTCATGACGAGCTGCCACGATCCGCACGCGATCCGCGTATAAGTACAATGTCGCCGGCATGCTGATCGCCTCCGGCGGCATGGAATAGGCATGGCCATCGTGCAGCACCGTCCCCGTGGGACCTACATAGACCGGGAGGCGTAGGGCGAGATCCTCCGGCTGCACTTTCAAAACACGAAGTCGCGGTGCTTCTTCCGCCAGACGCAACGCAGGAATGATTCCGGTCGCGCGGCACGGACGTTCCTCATTCACCTCGCGATGCCAATCCCGCAGTTGCTGGCGAAGATCTTCCTCATCGTGAAACCGGCGTACCTTGAAGAAGGAAGACTTTACGAAACCCACCAAGTTCTCGACACTTCCTTTTTGCTGGGCTCGATAAGGCCAGCACAACTCCACCCCTACGCCCATCTCCAGCGTTGCGTAAGCAAAGACCGGATTCCATTCCGTCACCTCGCCGTTTTTCCGCCACTGCAGAGCGATCGTCTTCGGTCGATCAAACACACATAGCAAAGGACGTCCGCCCCAGCTGGCCAGATGCTCGGCCAATGTCCGCACCAAACTTTCCACTGCCTCGTCCTTCACCAAACTGACGCGTATGAGTCGGGAGTACTTCAGGCGAGAAGCAAAAAAGTGAATCCGCTGGCTGGCGCCATTGAGAAACTCCACTTCCACTTGCCCAAAATCGTGCTGACTGAACTCTCCGGGAAGACCTTCGAAGCGAACCAGCGGCTTCGCCGGTTTCCAACGAAGCGAGGCCACCAGCCCATAGAGCACTGTCTTTCCTCCTCGATAGTCGGTTTCCCGAAACGCACTTGCATCCCCAGGCCGCTAGATCCGGCGTTTCCTGCAGAATCGCGATTACCTGTTTCCGGAAATTCGCGACTGTGCTGGGCCTGCCGATCTGTCATTTGCCGCGCTCCGCCTCATCATCGACATGCACCACTGGACTCTCTTCCGCGATGCGTTTTACCGAGCGCAGCGAAACACTGCTCAAACGCGCTACCTCCGTCTTCGGATGACCAGCCTTCAGCAAAATCTCGACTTCGTGTCGCTTTAGCATCCCTAACATCCTCCTCCCTCCGCTCCCGGCACGGCCGGAGCACAGGGAGCTTCTTACGCTTTTGGAGGTCCTTGGGCGTGCCAGAATTTCCGGAATGAAGGGGTCAGAATTTACGGAACCGACAAATCTTCCTCCATAAGGAGCGAATTACTTTTCATAACTGAATATCTCCCACATCGAATACCGAATTTCTGACATAGCCGAAGGCTGTGCCGGCGTTGGAAAACGTGTCCGGCGACATCGGCTGCGACATGTCCGAAGACTTTGATCGCGCTATCGAGAATGCCAATTGTGAGCATGAGCTTGTACGCATGCGCATCCAAGAAGCGCGAAACAGACAAGCTTTGCGACGACGCCGACCGACTCGACATTGTGATTCCCACCGAAGACAATGCTTGGAACAAACCCCACATGGCCAGATTCTCACCAGAGCCGCGCGTGCCAGTCCCCACAAGGACATCGACGCGGAGAATAGTCGCAGACGTGAAATGCACGCGTGGTGGTGGAAGACAGTCGTCATTCCTGCTATCACCATGCTCATCGCGCTCGTGGGTGGACTCACTGGCCTTGTCGCTCTGCTCAAGAAGCACTGACAAACAAGAAAAAAATGAGGGCCCGATTTCTGGAGCCCTCGAGGGTTCTAGGGTTGTGGTTATCGTTCGCCGCCGTCGTTCTCGGCTTGAGCCTGGCGCGGCTATTATCCCGGACGGCGCGGCATCCCGAGCCTGGTCACTGACAAGTCTGGAAACGCGCTAAACAGTACGGGACTCCTCCGGCAAAGCACGCCCATCGCGGCACTGAAGCACTACACGCGCGCTCAAAAAGCTGATGCGGCATCTCAAGCCAGCACGCACTAAAGAGGTACGGATAAGGTCAATGACATTTTTGGATAAGGAGCGCGGTGGTGCCGTTCACAACCCTGGGACTGGCCACAGTAAGAGGTTCCGATAGCAACGTACGAGCGACACACCCCTGACCTGGCATTCTTGTCTTGTTGGAGTCCCCGTGCGAAACAGAGCCGCGGCCGGACGCCCGGTAACGCTCGCGGCTCTGTTACAGCACGAATAGCCCTGCTGCTCAGAACTCCAGGCGCAGCATGAACTGGAGTTTCCGCGACGAGCCGAGCCCAGTGGGGCCGGTATTCAGCTCACTGGTGATGTGCCCGAAGGCGGCGCCGTCCGAGATATCGGAGTCCGGATCCCCGTAAATCGGATGGTTGAACAAGTTAAACGCCTCGGCGCGAAACTTCAAGTTCAGTCGTTCGGTAAGGACGGTTGACTTCTCGAGCGCGGTGTCGATTTCATAATACCCCGGTCCGCGTCCAGCGTTGCGTCCCAAGCTCCCCCACGTGCCTACTGCCGGGACCGCGAATGCATTTATATTGAACCAGTTGTTGATCGTTTTGGGGGTCCCGTATATGGATTGGCCGGGAACCAGGTCCGGCCGCTGATTCCGTGTTACGCCGTCGGGCCGGTCCGTCGAACTCACGTCTACCAGGATATCAATGGGCCGGCCGCTGGAGGCGGCCGCAATCCCACTCAGCTCCCAGCCACCCAGCAACTTTCCCATCACGCCGGAGGTTAGGAAATGCTTGCCCGGGCCAAACGGAAGCTCGTAGACGGTATTGACCGAGAGGCTCTGGCGAATGTCAATGTCCGTGCTGCTATATGAACATTTGATGCAGTTATAGTTTTGAATGTGCGGATACTCCCCCGCTCCAAACCCCACGTCCGACAAGCCGTGCGACCACATGTACTGCGTCCCCCACAGCCATCCGTTGGTGGAAGGGCGCTCCACCGATACCTGAAGTGAATGGAAGTTGCTGTTGCCGTAGTTACTCTTCTGGTTGAACTCGCCAAAGGTGGGGATTGGACGAATGCAATTGGTGAGCCCAGAATTGCCTTCGCAACGGTTGAACCGAACGGCGGAGAATAAGTGATGCCCCTCGCTGCCTTGGTAAGCAATCTTGGCCAAAAAGCTATGCGGGAATATCCGCTCGAGCGACAAAGACCAGTCTTCGAAGTATCCGTCATGGCGCTTCGGATCCCACGCCTTGGGCGAGGTAAATGGGGCAGTCAGCTGGGCCGGTGTAAGCGGCCACGTCAGGCCTGGCACATCCGCCGACGAAACATCAACCCGTTTGCCGGTGCTCTCGTGCCCGTCGCTGAAGTCGTCCATCTGGTTCGGCTCATAGTACATCCCGAACCCGGCGCGGAGGACCGTCTGTCCTCCGGTTCCCCCGGGCATCCACGCCAGGCCCAACCGTGGCGCGAAGTTTCTGTAAGTCGGCCCATACAGCGGCGTGCCCTTGGGGCAAACCCCTCCGCACGCAATGGTCACCACGGCCTGTTCGCCATGCACCTCTTTCACGACCGTGTAGTACTCGTATCGCAATCCGTAATAGAGGGTGAGGTTGGGGCGCACCTTGAACGTGTCCTGCGCGTAGGGCATAAAATAGGTGCGGCGATGGCCGGCGAGGTCCAATACCCCGACGAAGAAGTAATCATCAAGAGAGTTGTTAACGAAATCCTGCGGGCTAGCGTATGTGAGTGTCGTGTCAGCAAACTTCGCCTCGCTCGAATTGTTAAGGCGGTGGCGCTCGACGCTCATCCCGATCTTAATGGTGTGCCGCCCCTTAACGATGCTCAAGTCATCGTACGCGTCAATCGTGGTCCCGATCTCCTCGTCGAGCGAATTCTGACTGGGACTATCGAAGCCGGAGATGCTCGCCGCCACATACGCGGGTCCATCGACAGTATCCAGCAATGGAGACGTTCCAAGAAAATAATGATGCATGGCGGAGCGGTTCACTCCGCCTCTAAGCTCGTTAATGACCGTAGGCGAGAAAAGGTGCGTCAGCTGAACAACATAGTTGGAAGTGCGAACGAGGGGGTTATCGCGGCCACCCACGGTGTCCGCCACGGAGTTGATGGTGGCATCGTTGATGATAACGTGGCCGAAGATGGAGGTTTTGTCGCTGAAGGTGTGATCCAAACGGAACATCCCGTTATCCTCGCGCTGATTGTTCGCCCCTGGCGCAGTCCATTGGTCGACGTTGGGATCGGAGGTGTGCGTCTGTCCAATTGGCCAGGAAGACAGAAAGGGGGTGAGAGCGGGATCAGTCACGCTCGCCCGGTACGCGGCGCTCGGCACAAACCCGATCACGGTACGGTTCTGGATCTGCCGGAGACCTTCGTAATTGGCGTAGAAGAAAGTGCGGTCCTTCTGGATGGGCCCGCCTATGCTGCCGCCGAACTGGTTCAGCCGGAGGGGGGGCACAAA
>WNGQ01003705.1_pt1 | contig 15374 bp, 14 predicted proteins | sample 5407661 | NCBI WGS metagenome assembly WNGQ01 (sample SAMN13153382, study PRJNA577476) | soil metagenome | isolation source: 60 cm soil or saprolite under Garry oak tree replicate 2 | place: USA:California | collected 2016-06-15 | reverse complement strand
ATTTCACGTAGTCAGGGCTCCAGATCGGCGTCGCCGAGTAGCGCTTTCCGTGGAAGAACTGCTGCCACTGCCGCACCATCCCGAGGTAGCCGTTGTTGAACACGGCCAGCTTCACCGGGATGCGCTCCTGCACCATGGTCGCGATCTCCTGCATGTTCATCTGGAATCCGCCGTCGCCGGAGATCGCCCAGACGTCCTCGCGCGGCCGCGCGAGCTTGACGCCCATCGCGGCCGGGACCGCGAACCCCATGGTGCCGAGACCGCCCGACGTGATGTGCGTGTTGGGCCGCCCGTAGGGGTAGAGCTTGGCGACCCACATCTGGTGCTGACCCACGTCGGTCACGATGGTGCAGCGGTCGTGGGCGGCGGCGTGGATGCCGGCGACAATGGCATCGGGTGAGAGGTCGCCGCGGTAGCTGTCGGCGGGCGGCCGGGTCCACCCCCGGATCTCGGCGAGCCACGCCCCGCAGCCGCGCGGCGCGACGGCCGCCACCAGCTGCTCCGTCACGCCGCGCGCATCGCCCACCAGCGCAAGCGCGACGGGCACGTTCTTGCCGATCTCCGACGCGTCCAGATCCACGTGCACGATCCTGGCGCGCGGGGCAAAGCCCTTGGTGTTGCCCGTGACGCGGTCGTCGAACCGCAACCCGATGGCGACGATCACGTCGGCGCGCTGGATGGCGCGGTTGACGTGCACTTCGCCGTGCATGCCCGGCATGCCGAGATTGAGGGGATGCGAGGCGGGCAGCGCGCTGATGCCGAGCAGCGTGGTGATCACCGGCATCCCGGTTTTCTCCGCGAGCTGGCGCACGGCGTCGTAGGCCCCGCTCAACACCACGCCGTGGCCCACCATGAGCAGCGGGCGCTCGGCAGCGGCGATGAGTTGCGCCGCCCGCCGGATACCGTCGTCCGTGGACCCGGGGGCCAGGGGTCGGGGGCCAGGGGTCGGGGGTCTCGTGTTCCCTGACCCCTGATCTCTGACCCCCGACTCCTGGTATTCAGTCTTCTGATTCTGCACGTCTTTGGGCACATCGATCAGCACCGGCCCGGGCCGGCCCTCGCGCGCGATGGCGATCGCTTCGCGCATGCGGTCGGCCAGCTCCGTGACGTCGGCGACCAGGCAGCTGTGCTTCGTGATGGGCAGGGTGATCCCCACCACATCGGTTTCCTGGAACGCATCGCGGCCCAACATGGCGCGCGGCACCTGTCCGGTGATGGCGACCACCGGGGACGAGTCCATCTGCGCCGTGGCGAGACCGGTGACCAGATTGGTGGCGCCGGGCCCCGACGTCGCGACGCAGACGCCGATGCGGCCACTGGCCCGCGCGTAGCCGTCCGCCGCGTGCGCCGCCGCCTGCTCGTGCCGTACCAGGATATGGCGGATCTCGGGGACGTCGGGGAGCGCGTGGTAGAACGGCATGATCGCGCCGCCGGGGTAGCCCCAGATGGTGTCCACGCCTTCCTCGACCAGGACGCGGCACAGGATCTGCGCGCCCGACAGGAGCTCGCCCACGTCACACCCCCCAGAGGTAGACGGAGTTGAGCGAATCGGCCTCGAGCCGGTCGGCGAAGAGCGACTTGTTGAGCGCGTTGACCAGCGCGCGGGCGCACGCCTCGACGATATCGGTCGAGGCGCCGTGCCCCGACAGCGACTTGCCGTTCACGCGCGCCTGGAGCGATACCTGCCCCAGGCTGTCGCGGCCGGGCGTGACGGACTGGACGACGAGGTTCCCCACCTCGATCGGCTGCCCGACGATCTCGCTCACCGCGGCGAACGTGGCCGCGATCGGGCCGTCGCCTTTGGCCTCGGCGGCGCGCTCGCCGGCCCACGGTCCCGTCATCCGGACCGACGCGGCGCCCCCCACGGTGCCGCACACCACCCGCAGGTGCGTGAGCTGGAACTGCTCGGGGGCGTCCTGGAACCCGTCGTGCATCAGGGTGAGGAGGTCCTCGTCCAGGATCTCGCGCTTCTTGTCCGCCAGCGCGATGAACTTTTGGTACAGCCGCTCGAGCGCGCCCTCGGCGAGCTCGTAGCCCAGATCGTGGTAACGCCGCTCCAGCGCGTGCCGGCCGGAGTGCTTCCCCAGCACCAGGCGCGAGGCGGGGACGCCCACGGTCTCGGGTCGCATGATTTCGTACGTGAGGCCGTTCTGCATCACGCCGTGCTGATGGATGCCGGCTTCGTGGGCGAACGCGTTGCGCCCCACGATCGCCTTGTTGGGCTGCGGGAACACGCCCGTCACGTGCGACAGCAGCCGGCTGGTGCGATACAGCTCGCGGGTCTCGACGTTACACCGGAACGCGGCCACCTGCGGCCGGACGTGGCTCGCCATCACGATCTCCTCGAGCGCGGCGTTGCCGGCGCGCTCGCCGATCCCGTTCACCGTGCATTCCACCTGCCCCGCCCCGGCCGCGATGGCGGCGAGCGAGTTGGCGACGGCGAGACCCAGGTCGTCGTGACAGTGCGCCGAGAGCGTGATCCGCTCGGCCCCGGGGACGCGCTCCCGCACCGCGCGGAAGATCTGCTCGTACTCGGCCGGGAGCGCGAAGCCCACCGTATCCGGGAGATTGATGGTCGTGGCCCCCTCGGCGATCGCCGCTTCCACGACGCGGCACAGGTACTCGAGATCGGTGCGGCTGGCGTCCTCGGCCGAGAACTCGACGTCGTCGGTGAAGCGGCGGGCGCGGCGCACGGCGGCGCGCGCCAGCTCGAGACAATCGTCCCGGCCGATCTTGAGCTTGTGCTCCAGGTGGATGTCGGAGGTCGAAATGAAGACGTGGATGCGCCCGCGCGCGGCCGGCCGCAGCGCCTCGCCCGCGAGATCGATGTCCTTGTCGGTGCAACGTGCCAGCGCCGCCAGCACCGGGCGGCGCACCTGCTCGGCGATCTCCTGGACACCGCGGTAATCGCCGGCCGAGGCCGCCGGAAAGCCCGCCTCGATCACGTCGACGTTCAGGGCATCGAGCTGACGCGCCACCTGCATCTTTTCCTCGGGGGTCATGGTGTTGCCGGGCGCCTGCTCCCCGTCGCGCAACGTGGTGTCGAAGATGACGACGTCTCGGAGCATGAGCTCTCCCTCTGGACGTGAGAAAACAAAACGCCGCGGATCTCGCGGATCCGCGGCGCCTGCTTGCATGTCCTACTGGGTTCAGCTTTGCAAGTCGATAGTGGCCAGCGCGCCGCGATCCCGGAGTGGTCCAATAAGGACCAGCAGCAGGACCAGAAGCAGGTCCAGAAGCAAAAGCGGAAGCGCGAACACCGGCTGCATGGACGGGACGCTACGCGACGTGCGGGGCAGTGTCAAGTAGGCCGGGGGGACCTCAGGCTTCGAGCAGGTAGCCTTCGTCCCAGGCCACGTCGAACTCCCCGTGACAGCGCACGCACTCCAGCCGGCGGGGACGGCCGCGCAGGGCGGCCCGCTCGCGGCAGCTCGGGCAGACGGCATAGTGGGGGCCCCACTCCGGCGGCAGCTCGCGGGCCCGCTTCGGCCGGGGCACCACGCTCCAACGCCGCGGGGGCTGAGTGACGATTTGGACTAGATACTGGGGGACGACGAGGGGCTTGCGGTTGACGTCGAGGATGGCTTCCAGGGAGCGCATACGCGCTACGCGGTACCAAGCTCCCCGGCGCAGCGCGCAGTTCACGTTCACTACGAGACGTCCCCACTTCATTCCCGTCACAGGAGTGAACTTAACGACGAGCCCACCATTCGCAACGTGACGCACCGCACAGGACGGGCGGCAAGGCGGCATCCACATCTAAGGATCGGTGTGGTGTCCCATCATCATGTCGGCCGTCATGTCGCTGGTACCGGACCGGATAGTGGCCGCCAAATCCCGCTGGTACAGAGTATCGGTAGTGTCCACTGGGGGCCACACCGAGCCGCGGTCGGGCACGAACAGGCCGGCCACCGCACCCATGCCGCCGTCGTGGATCGCGTGCCCGGTGGGATTGTCGTACACGGCCGTGAGGCGGTACCGATGCGTCGAGACCACATGCAGCCCGAGCCGATACCACCTGTAAAACCGGGCGAGCGGGAAGGACGTGACACGCCCCGCACCGTCGGTGATCGGCGCACCGCGCCACAGCACCGCGCCCGTGGTCACGTCACGCAGCTCGAGGCTGACGCCATAGTCGTGCAGGTGACCACCCAGCCCGAGGATGGTGCCGGAGATCGACGGGCTTCCCTCCCACGAGCGCTCGGTGCGACCGGGTGGCAGATCGAACGCCTTGCTCCCCGTGCCCGGGCGGCCGAGCGGGTACTGGACGTCGATGTCCCACGGGTAGGTGCGATACAGCGGCCAGGGCCGTCCGCCCGGGGTGTAGTGGAGCACGAGGCGCACGCGCACGCCGTGGTAGGCCTGCTGCGTCGTGTTGGCGAGCATCGCGCCGGCGATGAGCCGCTGGCCGCGCGCGAGCGGCAGGCCGAATAGCAGGCGCGGCACCGTGATCGCCGGTGTTTCCTTGCTCGCCGCCAGCAGATGCATGCCGATGGGAAGGAAGAGCTCCCGGTGCTCGGGATCGGTCAAGTTGAAGTGATGCAGCATGGCGCGCGGCAGCTCACGCCCGGAGCCGTCCAGGAGTTCGACGCGCGCGCTGTGCAGCGAAGCGCTGACGGGCACGAGCACCCGGCAGAGCGGCAGGCCGACCATGACCTCGCCGCGGGTCGCGGCCGGCACGTCCACCACCGGGAGCTCGACGACCAGGCGATGCCGGTCCGGATCGAGCAGCACGGTGGCCGGTGGCAGAGACTCGAGCCCCGGGCCTGCGAGGGCGACGATCAACGCAACGATGAGCGGGGTAACGTGCACGCCGGGATCTCCGCCGCGGGACGGGGCCCAAGATACCGGGTCGAGCGGGTCTACGCGACGTGCACGAACTGCCCGGCGTGCGGCAGCGCGGTGTGTGGCGGGAGCGTGTAGGAATCGAACCTACCAAGGCTCAATCGAGCCCTAGACGGTTTTGAAGACCGCTCGAGCCACCAGGCCCGATCCGCCCCCGGAATGCCGGAAATCTACTGTTACGATGCGAAAGCCCGCAGCATATGATGCCAGAACTCCAGCGCGTCGTAGAAGCTCTGCACGCCGATCCGCTCGTCCCGGCCGTGGGCCCGGATGTCGTTCGGATCTTCGAACACGGCCGACACGCCGTAGGTCGGAATCCCCGCGTTGCGCAGGAACAGCCCGTCCGTGGCGCCCGCTTCCATGACCGGCACGATGGGCACACCGGGAAACTGATCCGCCACCAGCCGCTCGAGCGGACTCATGATCGCGGGCGTGAGCGGCGTGGGCGGGCTCGGGACCGGCGTGTAGACGGTGCTCACCGTGATACGATCGTCACCCCCGAGGCGCGTGAGCGTCGCCTCGACGTCCGCCGCCGGCTCACCCGGCAAGATCCGGCAGTTGACGGTCGCCCGTGCCGCCTGCGGCAGCGCATTCTCGGCATGTCCCGCCGCCAGCATAGTCGCCACGCACGTGGTGCGCAGCTTGGAATTGTAGAACGGCACGGCCGACAGGCGCGCCACGGGGCCTGAGTCCGGCGGGTCCTTGAGCACACCGCGCATGTCGTCCGCGAGCTGGCCCGTCTCGATCGCGGCGGAGCGCTCGAAGAACGCGCGTGACACCTCGTTCAGCTGCACGGGGAACTGGTAATCCGCCAGCCGTTGGAGGACGCGGGCCAGACGGTAGATCGGATTGTCGGCGGGCCGGGGGAGCGAGCTGTGCCCGCCCTTGTCCACGGCGGCCAGGGCATACGTCGCGTACACCTTCTCGCTCGCCTGCACGGTGAACATCACGCGGCGGCCGTCGCGCAGCACACCGCCCCCCGCATCAGTGTTCAGCGCGAACTCCGCGTCGATCAGGTCGCGATGCTTGCTCACGAGCCAGGCGATGCAGCTGCCCGCCGTCTCCTCGTCTCCCGTCAAAACGAGGATGAGGTCGCGCGTGGGCCGGAACCCCGCCCGTTTGAGGCGGATGAAGTCCGCCACGAGGATGGCGTCTCCCACTTTGTCGTCGGTCGTGCCGCGGCCGTAGAAATACCCGTCCTTCTCGAGGAAGGTGAAGGGATCCACCGACCAGTCCGTGCGACGCGCGGGCACGACGTCCAGGTGGGCGAAGACGACGATCGGGCGGCCTCCCGTTCCCCTACCGCGGTAGCGCGCCACCAGGTTGCCGTGCGTCGCATCGGGGCCGATCAGCACGCGCACGTCGGGCGCCGGGAAGCCGGCGGCGAGCAGCCGTTGGGCCATGGCACGCGCGGCACGCGGCGTGTTGCCGAGCGAGTCCGTCGTGTTGATCTCGATCAGCTGTTTGAAAATGTCGCGGGCGAGCGCGCGGTCCGCGGGGGAGAGACCATCCTGCGCTACGGCCCCGGTCGAGAGGATGGCACCGGCCAGGACGCAGACCACGAGGGAGCGGTGCATCTAACGGCGCCCCCCGAGTCCGAGCGTGCCGATGAGCGCCTGAAGGCGCGGCCACTCGGCGAGCGGACGCACGTCGGAGTTGGAGTCGAGCGCCAGGCCCTGGTCGGACGGGCACGCGGTGGAGGTCACCGATTGCCGCTCGGCGCATTCTTTGAGGCGCCACAGCACGCGGCGATGCAGGATCCAGATCGCCGTGGTGTCCTGCCGCGGAATGGCGGCGCCGCGGGGCGCGAAGAATGTGACGTGCAGCATGCGGTCGGCCCGTCCCACCAGCGTGGAGTCGACGCGGATCTCACCCGAGTACGCCAGGGCGACGGTCGCCTTGGTCCCCCCGGCCCCGAACACCAGCTGGCCCGGGCGCTCGTACTCCTGGGCTTCCGCGACCTGAACCAGGCGACCCGCGACGACCTGCTCGGCACTGAACAGGCTCTCGGCCAGCTCGCGGTCGGCCTCCGGCACCGCCGCGAGCCGATCGGCCGGGATGGGCTTCGTCGTCGCGCCCGGGCACGCCGCGAGCAGCGCCACGCCCGCCACGAGCAGCGCGCGCCTCATCGGCTCACCCGGGCGATCGCGTCGATTTCGACGCGCGACGCCTTGGGGAGCGCCGCCGCCTGGATCGTGGTGCGCGCCGGCTTGTGCGCGCCGAAATGTTTCGCGTAGACCTCGTTCATTGCCGGGAAGTCCGCCATGTCGAGCAGATACACGGTGGTTTTGACCACGAGGGCGAGGCTCGAGCCGGCGGTCTTGAGGATCGCCTCGAGGTTTTTGAGCGCCTGGTCCGTCTGCTCAGCGGTCGTTGTCCCGACGATCGCGCCGGTTTTCGGGTCGAGCGCGATCTGTCCCGCGGTAAAGACCGTTCCGTCCGACACGATCGCCTGGCTGTACGGCCCGATCGCCTGGGGGGCCTGCTCCGTCAACACGGTGCTCACGCCTTTGGATGCCATCAGAACAGTCCCTCGATCGTTCCATCCGGGTGCACCCGGATCTTTTCCGCCGCGGGCGTCTTGGAGAGCCCGGGCATGGTCATGATGTCGCCCGCGAGCGCAACCACGAACCCCGCGCCCGCGGAGGGAAGAATGTCGCGCACCTGGAGCGTGAACCCGCTGGGGGCGCCGAGCTTCGCGGGATCGTCCGAGAACGAGTATTGCGTCTTGGCCATGCACACCGGCGTTTCACCCAGGCCGAGCGCCGGCAGCTGCTCCAGAGCACGCTCCGCCGCCGGCGCGAATGCCACGCCCCCCGCGCCGTAGATCTCGCGCGCGATGGTTTCGATTTTCTCCCGGATGGGACGACGCTCGTCGTACAGCGGCTTGAACTTCGCCGACCGGGCGTCCAGAAGCTTGAGCACCGCGTCGGCCACCGCCACGCCTCCCTCGCCACCCTTCTCCCACACCTCGCACAGCTCGACATCCACGCCCTCGGCGGCGCACTCCGACCGTACGGCGTCCAGCTCGTCCTCCGTGTCGCCGAGGAACCGATTGAGCGCCACGACCGCGGGGACGCCGTATTTCTTCACGTTGCGGATGTGGCGGCGGAGATTGGCGGAGCCCCGCTGCACCGCAGCGGGGTCCGCCGCGCCCAGCCGATCCTTCGGGACGCCGCCGTGCATCTTGAGCGCGCGCACCGTGGCGACCACGACGGCCGCCTCGGGATGCAGACCCGCCATGCGGCACTTGATGTCGAAGAACTTCTCCGCCCCGAGATCGGCGCCGAAGCCCGCTTCCGTGAGCACGACGTCGCACAGGGTGAGCGCCAGCCTGGTGGCGACCACCGAATTGCAGCCGTGGGCGATGTTTCCGAACGGACCGCAGTGGATGAACGCCGGCCCGCCCTCGAGCGTCTGCACCAGGTTGGGATTGATCGCGTCTTTCAGGAGCAGCGTCATGGCCCCCTGGGCCTTCAAGTCGCGCGCGCGCACGGGCTGCTTGTCGGGCGTGAGCCCCACGATGATACGCGCGAGACGCTGCTCCAGATCCTCGATCCCCGTCGCCAGCGCCATGATCGCCATGATCTCGGATCCGGGGATGATCACGAAGCGCTCTTCGCGCGTCGGGCCCGCGTTCAGACCGCCCAGGCCGACGATGATGCTTCGCAGAGCGCGGTCGTTCATGTCGATGGTACGGGGCCAGGTGATGCGGCGCGTGTCGAGACGGAGGGCGTTGCCGTGATGCAGGTGGGCGTCGAGCAGGGCGGACAGCAGGTTGTGCGCGCTCGCGATGGCGTGGAAGTCGCCCGTGAAGTGCAGGTTGATGTCCTCCATCGGGACGACCTGCGCGTAGCCGCCTCCCGCCGCACCCCCCTTCACGCCGAACACCGGTCCCAGGGACGGCTCGCGGATGCAGAGCGCGGCGTTCTTCCCCAGCTTGCGCAGCGCCTGGGTGACGCCGACGGTCACGGTCGACTTGCCCTCGCCCGCGGGGGTCGGGTTGATCCCGGTGACGAGCACGAGGCGCCCCCGCGGCTTGCGGCGGGCCAGCGCGGAGAGACGCACCTTCGCTTTGTACTTGCCGTACAGCTCGAGCTCGTCGTCCTCGAGCCCGAGCTCGGCGGCGATGTCGGCGACCGGGCGCAGCGTCGCCGCCTGGGCGATCGCGATGTCGGTGGGGACCTTGGCGGTGGCGGTCACGGATCGTTCCGGGGGCGCGGCTCGAGCGTGGTCGCGAGGCGCGCGCCGAACACACGGCACGCGTTGTCCGTGGTCGATCGCTCGAGGGTTTCGGTCGACTCCCCCCGGGCCCGCGCGAGCGCCTCCGCCACGTGGCGCACGAAGGCCGGCTCGTTGCGCTTGCCGCGATGCGGCACGGGCGCGAGATAGGGCGCGTCGGTCTCGACCAGCAGCCGGTCGGGCGGACAGGCAGTCAGGCGGTCGTGCATCGTCCAGTTCTTGAAGGTGATCATTCCGGAGAACGAAAAGTACGCCGCGATGCGCATTCCCGCTGCGAACACCTTGGCGCCCGAGCTGAACGAGTGCAGCACGACCGCGGCTCCCGCGGTGCCGAGCATCGCGGCCATGTCGTCATCCGCGTCGCGGGCGTGCACCACCACCGGTTTGCCGGCCTCGGCCGCGAGGGCCAGCTGCGCCTCGAAGGCGCGCCGCTGGTCGTCGCGAGGCGAATGGTCGTAGTGGTAATCGAGCCCGGTTTCGCCCAGCGCCACGACTTCGGGCAGGGCCAGCAGGTCTCTCAGGCGGGCCGCCGCGTCGGCCGACCAACCGCGGGCTTCGTGCGGATGCACCCCCGCCGTGGCGGACAGCCCCGGCCGGGTCCGGGCGAGCGTCACGGCGCGGTCGGTCTCCGCCAACGTCGCCCCGATCACGACGACATGCGTCACGCCGGCGTCGCGAGCCCGGGCCAGCACCGCGTCGCGGTCCGGGTCGAACGCCGGATCGCCCAGGTGGCAGTGGGCGTCGATGAGCAAGGGGCTAGGGGTCAGGGGTCAGAGGGTGAAGGTCGAGCGGCCGGCCCTGACCCGACCCCTGATCCCCGAGCCCTGACCACTAAACAGGCGCTTTCGACCGCGGCGCGGGAACGCTTGCGGGGGCAGGCTGTGGCTCCGTGGCAGGCTTGAACGCCCTGGCACCGCGCGCGTCCTGCCCCGGCCAGCGCTTTTCCACGTACATGAGCAACGGCGCCGCGATGTAGATCGACGAGAACGTGCCCGTGAAGATCGCGAACGTCATGACCAGCGCGAACGGCCGCAGCACCTCGCCCGCGAGGAGCACGAGGGCCAGCGTGGTCGCCATCGTGGTTCCGTGGGTGAGCACCGAGCGCGGCAGCGTTTCGTTGATGGAGAGGTTCAGGATCTCGTACAGGTTCTGGCGCCGATACTTGCGCAGGTTCTCACGCACCCGATCGAAAATGATGATGGTATCGTTGAGCGAGTAGCCGACCATGGTGAGCACGGCGCCGACGACGACCAGGCTCACTTCCAGGTTCAGATAGCGGATGAACGCGATCGTGGTGAGGATGTCGTGCAGCGTGGCGAGCACCGCGGCGAGGCCGAACCGCCACTCGAAGCGGATCGCCAGGTAAATGAGCGTGACGATGAACGAGAAGAAGATGGCGAGAAACGCCTTTCCCTGGAGCTCGCGCCCCACCTTGGGGCCCACCGCTTCGGTGCGGACGATCGAGTACTGCCCCGCTCCGATGCCGTGCGCCAGTGCCGAGTCCACCGCCACCGCCGTCGCCTGGGTGGACCCCTCGGCGGTGACCCCGCCCGTCCCCAGCCGCGCGGTCACGACGTAGTCGGTGGGCGTCCCGAACTGCTTGATCTCGGCGTCGCGAATGCCCGCCGCGTCGAGCGCCGCCCGCAGCCGGTCGGTACCGACCGGTTGCGTCGTCTGCACCTGGATCAGGGTGCCGCCCGTGAACTCGATCGAATAGTTCAGACCGTGCACGAAGAAGAGCGCGAGTCCCGGGATGATGATGAGCGCCGTCAGGCCGTAGGCCCAGCGGCGCCACTTGATGAAATCGTAGTTGGCGTTGGCGAAGAGGCGGATCATGTCAGACGCTCAGAGTGGCCATGTCCGGCCGGCGCTGCAGCCAGATCATGTAGAAGGTTCGCACGACGAACACGGCGGTAATGAAGGAGGCGAGGATCCCAATGATCAGCGTGACGGCGAATCCCTGCACCGGTCCCGTGCCCACGAGAAACAGAATGCCGGCGGTCAAGAGCGTGCTCACGTTCGAGTCGATGATCGCGCTCATGGCGTGCTTGAACCCCTCGTTCACTGCCGTGCGCACCAGCTTGCCGTGCTGCAGCTCCTCGCGGATGCGCTCGAAGATCAGCACGTTCGCATCCACCGCGATGCCCACGGAGAGCACCATCCCGGCGAGCCCGGGCAGGGTGAGCGTGAAGCCGAAGAAGGCCAGCCCCGCCAGGGTGAACAGCACGTACAAGGTGAGCGCCGAGACGGCGAGCACGCCCGACCAGCGGTAATACCCGACCATGATCAGGACCACCAGCGCCACGCCCACGATGCCGGCGCGGATACCGTCGTTGACCGAGTCTTTCCCGAGCGACGGGCCGATGGTGCGCTCTTCGATGATGGTGAGCGGCGCCGGGAGGGCACCCGCCTTGAGGACCAGGGCCAGGTCCTGCGCCTCCTGCAGCGGCTTCGCGCCGAGCTCGATCTGGCCGCGCTGGCCGATCTGGCCTTTGATGATCGGCGGCTGACCCTGTACCCGGTCGTCGAGGATGATCGCCATGTAGTCCTGCACATGCCGGCCGGTCTCGCGCTCGAAGATGCGCCCGCCGCGGCGCGACAGCACGAAGTTCACCACCGACTGGTTGGTGAGGGGATCGCGCGTGGCCCTGGCGTCCTGGAGCTCCTCGCCGGTGATGATGGGACGGTCTTCCACGGCATACAGCGCGCGGTAGCTGCGCGCGGCGCGGGACGATACCTCGTTCCCCCACTTGAGCTCGATGCCGCGGGGAATGAGCCGCCGCACGTCGGGGCGCGCCAGCAGGCTCTCGGCCACCGGCACCTGCTCTTCCGGCACCAGATACTCGCCCGGGAGCTGGCCCTGGAACAGGAGCGACGAGAGCGCGCCCGGCGCGTTCGCGTCCGAGGTGTCCTTGGCCGCCGGCTTGCCCTTGGCCGCCTTACCCTTCGCCTTCGCCTTCGCCGTGTCGGCGCCGAACAGCTGGGTGACACTCGCGGCCGGGGAGGCCTCCCCCGCGGGCTTCACACCGGCTTGCCGCAACGCCTTGTCGATCTCGGGCAACGCGTCGCGGAACAGGCTCTTCATGTCGGTGATGCGGAATTCGAGGAATGCGGTACGCTGAATGACGCCCTTGGCCCGCGCGGGATCCTTCTCGCCGGGAAGCTCGACAATGAGCCGGGTGTTCCCGACCACCTGCACCACGGGCTCGGTCACGTGGAACTCATCGATTCGCGTGCGCACCACCCGCTCGGCGCGCCGGATCGCGTCGGCGGGGTCCGGCACCGGCCCTTTCGACTGATCGACCTCGAGCGCGAGGTGAATGCCCCCCTGCAGGTCGAGGCCCAGGTTGATGGGCACGCGCCGGACGGTCGTATCCTTCATCCGGCCGGTCGTGGCATCGCGCACCCGCTGCGTGGTGTTCGTCGGAATCAGCGCCCAAATGCTCAAGACCAGGAGGATGCCGATCGCGATCAATCGTGAGCGCACCGTGGTGAACATCGCGTCCTCTACCCGTTGAGGACCGAGCGCGCCGCGACTGCGTCGCGCTCGATCTGGTCGACCAGCGTCTGGCGCGACGGGAACGTCTGTACGTCCCGCAGCCGTCGCACCCACTCCACCGTCACCACCTGATCGTACAGATCGCCGTTGAAGTCGAACAGATGGATCTCGAGCCCGCGTGCCTGCACGCCGAAGGTCGGCCGCGGACCCTGGTTCATCATGCCCCCCACGCGTCCCCCGTCCCCCGTCCCTCTTCCCTCTATCGTCACCCACACGGCATATACCCCGTCCGGCGGCAGCAGCTTGCGGGGATCGGGAGATGTGAGGTTGATCGTGGGCACGCCGATCGTGCGGCCGCGCCCCGCCCCCCGCTCGACGGCCGCCCGCAGACTGTACGGCCGCCCCAGCCCACGCGCGGCCGATACCAGGTCGCCGTGCGCCACGGCCGTGCGGATCAACGACGACGAAATGGGCTGGCCCCCGTCGGTCACGGCCGGCATCACCTCCATGGCGAATCCGTCCTGACTCGCGAGCCGGCGCACCAGCTCGACGTCCCCGGCGCGCCCCCGTCCGAACCCATGATCGTACCCCAGCACCAGCGTCTGCATCGCGAACCGCGCCCGCAACACGTCCCGCACGAACTCCTCGGGCCCGAGGCGCGCGAGCTCCGGCGTGAACGCCAGCATCTCGATCCGCTCGATGCCGAGCCCCGCCGCCCGCACCCGCTTCTCATCGGGCAGTGTGAGCAAACGCGGCGCCGCGCTCGGGTTCACGACCTCGAGCGGGTGAGGATCGAACGTCACCAGCAGGCTCACCAGGCCGCCGGCCCGGGCGCGCCGCACGACGTCCTCGAGCACCGCCTGGTGCCCGCGGTGGATCCCGTCGAACGTGCCGACCGTCGCGACGGTCGCCGTCATTCGTCCGCCACGACGACCCGGGGCTTGAGCACGTCCCCGACCTGCTGCGCGATCGCCACGAGCTGACCATCGGCGAAGAGCGCCACGCTTCCCGCATCCCCCATCCCGCTTCCCGCGGGCACGGCCCGCCCGTGAATCACAGCGCTACGTCCCGCCGTGTCCAGGTCCCGCCGCGGCAGCCCGGCGGCGAGCTCCGCCGGATCACGCAGATCTTGCCGCGTCACCGCCGCCGGCGCCACGGCCTCCGCCAGCCGGTACGGGCCCACCTCGGTCCGGGTCAGGGCGGCGAGATGGGCGCCGCATCCCAACGCCGCACCCACGTCGCGCGCCAGGCTTCGGAGGTACGTCCCGCCGCTCACCCGGGCCCGGAACGAGAGGTCGGGCGGCGCGCAGCGGACGAGGGCCAGCTCCGCGACTTCCACGCGCCGCGCCGGAAGCTCGACGGCTTCGCCCCGACGCGCCCGGCGATAGGCGCGCTCGCCGGCCAGCTTCACCGCGGAATACGCGGGCGGGCGCTGGTCATAGGCTCCGCGGAACGTCGCCAGCACCCGCTCCACGTGCGCCGCATCGATGCCGCGCCAGTCGTCCGAGGTCGCGACCGGCTCGCCCGTCGCGTCGTCGGTGCTGGTGGTGGTCCCGAGTCGGATCACGCCCTCGTACGCCTTGGGCCACGCCGCGGCGAGCGGCGCGAGTCGCGTGGCGCGCCCGACCACGATCACGAGCAATCCCGCGGCGAACGGATCGAGCGTACCCAGGTGCCCCACCCGGTCGGTGCCGAGCGCCCGACGCACCATATCGACGACGTCGTGCGAGGTGGGCCCCTCCGGGCCTCCGGGCTTCGACACGAGCGCGACGCCCGAGATCAGCCCGCGCCCTCCTTGAGGTTCCGCAGGACCTGATCGATGTGCTGCGCGTGCTCGATCCCGCGGTCGAGCTCGAAGTGCAGCTCGGGCGTGGTGCGCAGCGGCAGCTCTTTGGCGACCTGCGCGCGGAGGAAGCGGGCCGCGCTCGCCAGACCTTCGAGCGACTTCGCCTTCTCCTCCTCGCTCCCCATCACGCTCACGCGCACCCGGGCGTGACCGAGGTCGCCCGATACTTCCACCGCCGTGACCGTGACGAACCCGACGCGCGGGTCGCGCACGTTGCCGGTGAGAAACTCGGCCACGGTCTGGCGGATCGCCTCCGCCACGCGCTCGGGGCGGTGTCTGGGTCGTCGCATCATGTCAGAAAAAGCTCGTGCTCGTGTCCACGATCCGGGCGCCGTCGGCGGCTTCCACCAGGTGGTCCGCCTCCCGCAGCACGCTCTCGGCGTGCCGCCGGTCGGTCGCCACGACGCACGCCGTCAGCTCGGCGCGCTGCCACAGGTCATGGTGGTCCGTCTCCGCGGCCGAGACATTGAAGCGGTTGTGGAGACGGTCCTTGAGGCTCTTGAGGACATGCCGCTTGTCCTTGAGGGAGCGACACGCCGCGAGATGCAGCTCCCACGTCATGACCCCGACGATCACGCGGGGGTCAGCGAGCGCGCGACCTCCTCAATGCGATACGCCTCGATCAGGTCGCTCACCTTCAGGTCGTTGAAGTTCTCGACGCCGATGCCGCACTCGAACCCCTCGCGCACTTCGCGCACGTCGTCCTTGAAGCGTTTGAGCGAGGCCAGGGTGCCGTCGTACACCTCGACGCCGTCGCGCACCACCCGCACCCGCGCCGTGCGCGGAATCACGCCCGAGCGCACGAAGCTGCCGGCGATCGTCCCCACTTTCGCGATCTTGAAGATCTGACGGACTTCCGCTTCGCCCAGGACGACTTCCTTCCGTTCGGGCGCGAGCAGGCCGGCCATCGCGGCCTTCACCTCTTCGACGGCCTCATAGATG
>WNGQ01004018.1_pt1 | contig 15378 bp, 10 predicted proteins | sample 5407661 | NCBI WGS metagenome assembly WNGQ01 (sample SAMN13153382, study PRJNA577476) | soil metagenome | isolation source: 60 cm soil or saprolite under Garry oak tree replicate 2 | place: USA:California | collected 2016-06-15 | reverse complement strand
CCGATATCGACGAAGGCGGACTGCATTCCCGGCAGTACTTTCGTTACTTTGCCCTTATAAATGTTACCAACGATACCCTGCGAGCGATGGCGTTCTATGTAAAATTCAACGAGTTCGTCGTCTTCGAGGATCGCAACTTTAGTCTCCTGAGGCGTCGTGGAAATGATCAATTCTTTCTGCATCGAAACTCCTGTGCCCGTCTCTGGCAGCGCACAGGGACACCTTGAGACAGCTCGCCCTAAGGCAGATGTCGCGTATTGTCATGGAAAACTCCTGTGCCCGGAGGAGCTAATGCTCTACTCTACAACGGGCGAAAAATATATAGTGACGATACGGAATTTATGGGTCCCTCTCCCTCTGGGAGAGGGTGGCGCGACGGCCGCAAGGCTGACGCGCCGGGTGAGGGTCGCAAGTCTAGTCAAATCTGGAAACCCTCACCCCACCCTCTCCCAGAGGGAGAGGGTGATTCCTCCCGTGGCTGATCCGAACCTCACTACTCAAACAAAATCTCTCGGCGCATACCGCGCCTGAACCGCACTATAGCACGCTCAAGGTCAATTGACGTAACGGCAGCGGCGAACGCTCATCACGAGCCCCAGGGCTATAAAGGCAGTCAAAACTGATGAACCGCCATAACTCAAGAATGGCAGAGGTATACCCGTTGTCGGCAAGAATCCAATGAGCCGTTTGCGCGTTATAGATCGACCGGAAGATGATAAACGTGAGCAGCCCAAGCGAGGCGATTACACCAACGAAACCCAACTCCTCCCCGATGACCGAGAAGATGAAATCCGTGTGCCGGGTCGGCAAAAATCCGAGTTGGTTTTGAGAACCTCGAAAGAGGCCTTTGCCCAGCAGACCGCCCGAACCAATTGCGATCTTCGATTGTGCCACTTGATAACCCTTACCCAGGGGATCTCTCTCAGGATCAAGGAAAGTCATGATGCGTTCCTTCTGGTAAGGCTTTAGAACAATCCAACTCACCGGAAGGAGAAGAACAAAGCCCAGAAGCAGAGAAAGCAGCGCAGCGGGCCGAATACCTCGAACGAACAATCCAACAGCAATGGGGGGCAAGTAGGTAAGCGCTGTTCCTAGATCCGGCTGAAGAGCCACCAAACCCATCGGAACGAGCGATATCACACAGGCTTTCCCTATTTGCATCAAAGTCATGTATCGGCTGGCGCGCAAGTCCGAGAAATATCGCGCCAATGCGACAACGACTACCATCTTGACCAACTCGGAAGGTTGAAATTGGATTTTACCCAGAACAACCCAGCTCTTGGATCCGGAAACACGATGCCCAAAAACCAATGTGTAGACAAGCACACCGAGAGCGAGAACATAAAGCCAAGGGATGTGCTCCGAAATCAGGTGATAGTCAATTGCCGCGAGAACGAACAGGAACAGTATGCCGACGGCGACCCAGGCTAACTGCCGCAAGAAGAAGTTATCTGAAGACTGGGTCATCGTGGAGCTGTAAATTTCGGTAAGACTAATTACAGATAACAGCACTGCGGAACCAAGCAGCGACCAATCGAAATCCTTGCTAAGCCGTTTGGGCGCAAATGGACCGATCATCGTAGCCTAACTCTACCCTCTCGCCTCGGGAGAGGGTAACGTGAGGGTCTCAAGATCTGCAGAAACGTGAACGCTCACCTACGCTTCCATTGAGTCTTCGCCCTGTCGGGCTCGCGCTTCGCGGCGCGGTCCCTCCCAGACGGAGAGATCATTTCTGCGCAATCGTTGTGTTCTTGTTTTCGAACTGCCCGGTCTTTTTTTTGTAATAAGTTTCCAGCACCGCATGCGCGACGGGAGCGGCCGCTTCGGCTCCCCATCCCCCATTTTCGGTGAAAACAGCCACGACGATCTCGGGATTGCGATACGGCGCGAAGCCGACAAACCACGCATTATCTCTGTACTCTTTGCCTTTTAGGTTGGCCTGTTTACTCGCGACTTGAGCGGTACCGGTTTTGCCGCCGACCTCGAAACCCTCGATCTTGGCATTGATGCCAGTTCCGCCCTCATTGACCACGCCCCACATCGCCTTGCTAACGATCTCTACAGTGGATTCCTGGATCGGATAATCCTCTTCAATAATCTCTCTCGCCTCAAATCCGAGCTTCTTCAGCTGCTGCGGAACAACAAAATGAGGTTGTTTCAAGCGCCCGCCTGTGGTTAAGCCTCCCATGGCCCACGCTGCTTGGATTGGCGTAACACCGACGTAACCCTGGCCGATTGCCACCGAAATCGTCTCACCTTCATACCATTTCGCTTTAAACACGCGCTGCTTCCATTCCGAAGAAGGGATGATCCCGGCGTCTTCGTTCGGCAAGTCAATCCCGCTTTTGCGGCCGAGACCCATCATCGTCGCGTAGCGAGAAATGCGCTCGATGCCCAGTTCTTTTCCTACATTGTAGAAAAACACGTTACAAGAATTAACGATAGCGTTGTGCAGACTTAACGTCCCATGCCCTTCATGTTTGTCGCAAGCGAAGGTGTGCCCATAAAAGGTCGCATAACCCGGACAGAACACCGTGCGTAAAGGATTCAATGTTCCTGCTTCCAGTCCCGCCGCCGCCATAAAGACTTTGAACACCGATCCAGGGGAGAAATGACTCTGAATGGCGCGGTTCTGAAGAGGCTTGCGCGGGTCGGTGATCAGGTTATTCCAATCGGCTGCGGTGATTCGCGTTGCAAAGACGTTGGGATCAAATGCAGGCCTGCTCACTAATGCCAGCACTTCGCCGGTTCGAGGGTCCAAGGCAACGACGGCACCACTGTGGTCTCCCGCCTTCATGCACTCAGGCCGCAGGCCGGCAAAACAGTCTTCCGCCGCATTTTGTAGATCAAGATCGAGGGTTGTTACCAGATCGTTTCCAGGAATGGCCGGTTCTTCTTCCAACTTGCCCATTTCGCGGCCGAAGCTGTTCACGATGACACGTTTGAACCCGTCCTTACCCACGAGCACCCGGTTGTATTCGCGTTCGAGTCCTGCTTTCCCCACCTGATCGCCGGACTTGAAATTGACGAACTCGGGAATTGCCAGCTCAGCCTCTGTTATCTCGCCCACGTAGCCCATCGCGTGAGCCGCGATCTCGTTTTCCAGATACCGCCGCCTCGGTTGGTATTCAACGGTAATTTCCGGTAATTCGTACCGATGGGCCCTGACAAATGCAATGTCACCGACCGAGACGTCGTCCTTCAACACAATCGGACGGAATTTCGGTTCGCGGCGTTTCCGATTAATGCGTTCCAGCAACTCTTCTTTCGACATGCCAATGCCAGCGCTCAACATGGCTGCAGTCTGCTCGATCGTATGCGGACTGTTTTCTCGAATTAAGATGATGTTGTAGGAGGGACGATTGTCGGCAAGAATCCTGTGTTCGCGATCATAAATTCTCCCTCGCGGCGCACGAAGGGGAATTTCCCGGATTCGATTTTGTTCGGCGCGGAGCTGGTAATAACCGGACTGGATTATTTGCGCGTTCCAAAAACCAAACACGAGTGTAAGCAGCACAGCGGCAATGACGTAGCCGACAAAGCTTATACGCCATCGCAGCAGCTCAAGTTCGTCACGTTGTCGCATTACTCCACCGATCGTGATATGCAAACAAGACCAGCCCTAACACAGCATTGAACGTCGCTGATAGGGCCCAGTTCGTCAGGGCCACACTATAGGTGGCACCCAACGCCGGACTTACCATCGCGCCTAGAATAGTAACCAGAATGCCGTCTCCGATGGTAAACAAAAATAACGCCAAGAGTCGGGTCACGGGCTGGTCAACGGCAAACTTCGATCCTGCCGAGGCTGCCAGAAAACCAATAATTGTCTTGCTCAGGCCGTTGGCACCCAGGACCGCGCCCGAAAGACTGTCTTGCATGAGGCCCAATGAGCTTCCAATCACGATCGATCCAACCGGATTGCCCAGAGTGAATCCGTAATACACAGAAAATATCAATGGCAGGTCAAAAAATCCAAAGACTCTGAATTTAAACGAGAAGACGCCCTGGATGACGACTACGGCCACGAGCGCAGCGGCGAATTTGCCCAGCATGCCAAGCGTGCTGACTCGCGCCATCGGATAAACCGTCATAAATCCTCTCCCTCTGGGGGAGGGTAGGGTGAGGGTTGCAAGATTTGACGAGACTTGACCAAACCTGCAACCCTCAACCGTCGCTTCGCGCCGCCCTCTCCCAAGGGGAGAGGGCCTCCCAACGCATTCATGGATTCGCACTCCCTTGAGCGGGTTCATCCGAATCTGCATTTTGTGTGTGCTCAAGAATACAAATGACTTCCTCCAGACGGCCGAGATCGGCGCCGGGTCTGATCTGAACCATCTTCAATAGACCACGGCGGGGGCCGACAGACGTGATGACACCGACAGGCAGCCCTTTAGGATAAATGCGATCCAGGCCAGAACTGAGGAACGTGTCGCCTTGTTTCAAATCATTGTCATCGTCAATGTAATCCAGATCCAGAGAAAGCCCCCCCGTCCCTCGGACAACTCCCTGCCGGCGCGTCGACTGGAGCAGGACTCCTATTGCGCTCTGCGAATCGATGATCAGCTGAACGATCGAGAAAAAATTGCTGGAGTGGATGACGCGTCCGACAACACCCGCCGGCGTTATGACTGCGGAATCGGGCCTCACACCCTGCACTGTTCCTTTATCGATGGTGATTGTCTGGCTGCGCGCAGGATCACGCCCGATGACCCTGGCAACGACGGTTTTGCCGGTATCTGAGCTTGAAAGCGAAAGCATGCTTCTCAGCCGCTGAAGCTCCAGCATATCTTCACGATTTTGGTGAAGCTGCATCCGCAGTTCCTCAACCTGGTGCCTCAGGCGTTCGTTTTCATCGTGGGTACCAACAAGAGCGAGGTACCGCTCCCACACGTAAAGAGCGGCATATGTGGACCGGTCGACCAGCTTTTCCAATGGAGCGAGCGAATCGAGTATCCATACGCGAACAAAACTCGTGTCGATCCGGTGGCGCGCTTGGAACGAGATCAGCCCGGTCTGAAGAACAAGGGCGATGCCGAGGGCGATCCACGTTGGCTTTTTCGAAGCTGCAACAATCCGGCTCATATACAGCCAATCAATCCCCTCGCAGAGGAGGAGGCGCCGAAGGCGCAGACGGAATGGTCAGACCGCGCGACTGTTTCCCGAACTGACCACCCCTGGCGCTGTCGCGCCATTCCCTCCTCTGCGAGCAGGGGAATGTTTTCTTAACCCAGCAATATCTCACGCACAAACTAATTGATCGCGATTTTCCTCAGGAGATCAAAATCGCTCAACATTTTTCCGGTACCCAAGACGACACAAGATAACGGATTTTCGGCCAGTGTCACAGGCAGACCCGTTTCTTCACGGATCCGTTTATCGAGATTCCTGATCAGGGCGCCGCCACCTGCAAGGACGATGCCTTTGTCTGCAATGTCGGCGGAAAGTTCCGGCGGAGTTCGCTCCAGAACGACCCTGATGGAATTGATAATGATGTTGATACATTCGTCGAGCGCTTCCCGAATTTCCTCATCCGAAATGGTAACGCTCTTCGGAACGCCTTCCATCAAATCCCGTCCTTTGACTTCCATGATGCGGGGCTCATCCAAGACATATGCAGACCCGATCTCAATCTTGATTTGTTCGGCCGTACGCTCTCCGATCAACAAGTTGTATTTGCGCTTGATGTACTGTGTGATCGCTTCGTCCATCTCGTTGCCGGCGACTTTATCGGAACGGCTGCCGACGATTCCCGATAAGGAGATCACGGCGATTTCGGTGGTACCGCCCCCGATATCCACGATCATGTTTCCGGAAGGTTCGGTGACGGGTAACCCAGCGCCAATTGCTGCAGCCATGGCCTGCTCGACCAGATGAGCTTCGCTTGCCTTAGCCCGATAGGCCGAGTCCTGCACCGCTCTTTTCTCTACTTGCGTGATGCCCGACGGAACTCCAATCACAATCCTGGGATGGACCAGCACCTTCCGGCTGTGAGCCTTTTGGATGAAGTACGTCAGCATTTTTTCCGTGACCGTGAAATCGGCAATGACGCCATCTTTCATGGGCCGGATAGCCACGATATTGCCCGGCGTACGACCAAGCATATCCTTGGCTTCTTTGCCGACAGCTTCGACTTGGTTTGTGACTTTGTTGATGGCAACGATAGACGGCTCGTTGACCACGATGCCGCGACCTTTAGCATAGACCAGGGTGTTCGCTGTACCGAGGTCGATCGCCAGATCGCTGGAGAATAAACTGAACAGCGGGCGAAAGTTCATGTAACTTTTCAGGCTCCTTGTTCGTCGAGGGGACTCTTAATCCGATCAGCATCTTTAGGCGGGACCGAAACCCAGATGTTTGTCATCATACCCGAAGTTCGAAAATTTCTGCTAGCATAGTTAAGTTCTAGCACAGGGACTCTCGATTTGGGAGAGTTTGGCGCGTCTTTATGACGCGCTGGGTAGAGGGGGACAAGTCTTTGCAAATCCTGAAACTCTCATCTGGCGCTGCGCCGACCTTTCCAAAAGCGAGAGGTCATTTCCAGGAGGCGGTTTTTTATGTTGGATTTCATGAGGCGTCAGCGCTCAGCCCTCAAGTGGGTATGGGTGATCCTCATTTTTATCTTCAGCGTAACGCTTGTGACGCTTTACATCCCGTTTGGCGACCTTCCCAACGTCAGCATTACGAACGACGTCGCCTCTATCGGGCACGATAGTATCAGTTCCCACGAATTTCAAAGCGCGTATCGAAATTATATCGATCGGATGAGAGGTCAACTCAATCCGGAAATGCTGCGTGCCTTCCGTTTCGAGCGCCAAATCATGGACGCGCTTGTGACCCGCCACGTCATGACGGAAGAAGCCAAACGCCTGGGTTTGAATGTCTCCTCAGCCGAAATCGAACAGAAAATTCTCGAGAATCCTGTCTTCCGCGAGAACGGCACGTTTATCGGCCAAAGCCGGTATCAGGCCGTGCTGGCTCAGAACAATCTGACTATCGATGAGTTCGAGTCCAATGTCGGCAATGAAATCCTCACGGAGAAGCTTCGGAGCTTCATTACCGCCGCGGTTCACGTCAGCGATCAGGAAGCCGAAGAAGAATACAAACGCCGCAATGAGAAGGGAAAGCTCGATTACTTCGTCATCGACGCCTCTAAGCTGGAAGATAAGGTATCGGCAAGTGATCAAGAACAGCGCGAGTATTACGAAAAGAACAAAGCCAAATACACGGTCAACGAGAAGCGCAAGGCGAAATATGCCTTTCTGGAATCGCTCAAATTACGCTCACAGGTGACTGTAACCGACGACGAACTTCGCCAGTATTACGAGCAGCACAGATCGGAGTACACGGTTCCAGAACGCGTGAAAGCGCAGCACATTCTCTTTAAAACTCAAGAGAAGACACCCGAGGAAATTGAAAAGATCAAGGATAAGGCCCGTCAGGTGCTCGAACGCGCGAAAAAGGGTGAGGACTTCGGCAGCCTTGCGAAACAGGTCTCCGAGGATTCGACCGCCGAAGCCGGCGGAGATCTCGGCGACTTCGGCCGCGGCCAGATGGTGCCGGAGTTCGAACGTGTAGCGTTCAGCCTTGGCGTCGGAGCCATCAGTGATCTGGTTCAAACGCAATTCGGCATTCACATCATCAAAGTCACCGGAAAACAGGAAGCACGCGAACGTCCGTTCGAGGAGTTGAAGGAAGCCATTCGTCCGATCGTCGAGACTCGGAAAGCCGAGCAGAAAGGCAGCGATCTTGCCCAGCAGATCGCAGTAGAGCTTGTAAACAACAAGAATCTTGACGCCGTTGCGGCCAAGTTCGGTGCTCAGGTCAAAGAAACCCCGCTCATGGAACAGAGCGAATCGATTGCCCAACTCGGCAACGCGACGGAATTCCAACGCCGCATGTTCATGATGAACAAAGGCGAAATCGGAACCGCCATCCAGGTCGATCGCGGATATGTTGTCCCGCAGCTCATCGACATCGCGCCGTCACACCCGGCATCCTTAGAAGAAGCTCAGACCAGGGTTCTCGCCGATGTGAAAACGGAGAAGGCCAAGCAACTCGCCGCCGACAAGGCCAAACAAGTCCAGGACTTGCTGAAAGGCGGGAAGGACCTCGCCACCGCTGCGAAGGCCGTTGGAGCAGAGATCAAGGCCAGCGACCTGCTGACGCGCGGCGCCTCACTTCCCGAGTTTGGATCGATCGCCGAACTCGATAAAGAGATGCTTTCCCTCCCGATTGGTAAAGCCGGAACGCCGATTACGATTGCGGGTAAGACTCTTGCTTTTGCGGTGAAGGAGCGCCAGCAGATCAATCCCGAGGAAATGAAAAAATCCTTAGATATGGTCCGCAACGAAATGCTACCTGGAAGACGGGAGCAGTACTTCAGTGCCTACATCCAGGAAGTCAAGAAGCGCATGGAGGCCGGGAGGCAGATCAAGATCAACGAGTCGATCATGAGTCAGATTGCACAGAGCATCAGTTAGGGAGCAAGTATTCGAGGTTGCATCATTGGAGGTTTCTGAATTTCTGAATTGAGAAATCTAGAAACTTCGAATGATGCAATTTCCGATGGCTTTCTCCTACACTCCAATCACATCCACTAGTTCCTTCACCGCAGCCGCCGATTTTTGCAGCGCGGCGCGCTCTTCCAGAGTCAAGTTGATTTCGATGACCTGCTCGATACCGCCCTGGCCAAGTTTCACCGGCACTCCTACGTATAGGCCGCTGATGCCGTATTCGCCTTCCAGGTAGGCCGCACATGGCAAGATCTTCTTTCGATCCTTAAGAATCGCGTCCACCATCTCGACAATCGCCGAGGCGGGTGCATACCAAGCGCTGGTTTTCAAGTAGCTGACGATCTCGGCGCCGCCATCTCGAGTGCGCTGCACGATACGGTCGATCGTTTCTTTGGGAAGCAATTCCGTAATCGGTATTCCCGCCACCGTGGAATAGCGCGGCAGAGGAACCATGGTATCGCCGTGTCCGCCGAGCACAAACGCGTGAATGTTCTCGACGGAAACATTTAATTCCATTCCAATGAACGTCCGAAATCGGGCAGAGTCGAGAACCCCGGCCATTCCGATCACCCGGTGTTTTGAAAACTTGCTGACGCGAAACGCCGTCTGCACCATGGCATCGAGAGGATTGCTGACGACGATGATGACCGAATTCGGGGAATTCTTCACGACCTGCTCGGTAACGCCTTTGACGATGCCGTAATTCGTCTTCAATAGATCATCACGGCTCATGCCGGGTTTGCGGGGAACACCGGCCGTGATCACTACAATGTCCGAATTCGCCGTGTCGTTGTAATTGTTGGTGCCGGTCAGCCTGCAATCGTACCCTTCGATCGGGCCTGACTCGGCGAGGTCCAGCGCCTTGCCTTGCGGTACGCCTTCGATGATATCGATGAGGACAACATCTGCGAGTTGCTTGTCAACGATCCGCTGCCCCGCAGTTGCTCCGACATTCCCAGCACCGACGATACTCACTTTTTCTCGCGCCATTTACATGTTCTCCACAATTGCTCTAGCAAATTCCGAGGTCTTTAGTTTGGTTGCGCCGCTCATGAGGCGCTCGAGGTCGTAGGTGACTTTCTTCTGTTGGATCGTCTTGGCGAAAGCGTCTTCAATCGTCTTCGCAACATCTCTCCAGCCCATGTGCTCGAACATCATACAACCCGACAGCAGCACACTGCCGGGGTTGATGACGTCTTTATCGGCATATTTGGGAGCCGTGCCGTGCGTAGCCTCGAACACAGCGCAACCATCCCCGATATTCGCTCCCGGCGCGATCCCGAGTCCGCCCACCTGAGCCGCACAGGCGTCGGAAAGATAGTCGCCGTTGAGATTTGGCGTCGCAATGACGTCATATTCATCGGGACGCGTGAGTATCTGCTGAAGCATGGAGTCGGCAATGCGATCCTTGATAAGCAATTTGCCTTCAGGAACCTTAAAATCGTATTTCGTCGTCACCTCTTCCTCGGTGACAGTTCGGGAAGCGAATTCTTCCCGCGCCAGCTCGTAACCCCAGTCGCGAAATGCGCCCTCGGTGTACTTCATGATGTTGCCTTTGTGAACGAGCGTCACCGACCTCCGGTTATTCTCCAGCGCGTACTGAATCGCACGCCGGACTAGGTTCTTGGTGGCAGTGATCGAGATCGGCTTGATGCCGATGCCGGAATCCGGACGCACCTTTTTTCCAAGTTCCTTCTCGAGGAACGCGATCACCTTTTGCGCTTCAGGACTTCCCGCCGGCCACTCGATTCCGGCATACACGTCTTCTGTGTTTTCGCGATAGACCACTACATTGAGCTTTTCCGGATGCTTCACCGGGCTAGGCACTCCGTGGAAGTAACGAATCGGCCGAACGCATGCGTATAAATCCAGCAATTGCCGCAGCGTGACATTGAGGCTGCGAATGCCGCCCCCAACCGGAGTCGTCAGTGGTCCCTTGATCGAAATTCGAAATTCTTGAATCGCAGTAAGCGTATCGTCCGGCAGCCAGCTCCCGAATCTCTGAAACGCTTTCTCTCCCGCGAAGACTTCGTACCAGACGACTTTCCGCGATCCCTTCGACACCTTCTCAACGGCGGCATCGAAGACCAATTGGGACGCCTTCCAAATATCCCGTCCGGTCCCATCACCCTCAATGAAAGGAATGATGGGATTATTAGGAACGACAAGACTCGTCCCGCTCAGAGTGCTCTTTTCTCCCGATGCAGGCACCTCAACTCCGTTGAACTTCACTCTACTTCCTCCTAAAGGTATCGGAAATTGCGTCATTGGAGGCTGCTGGATTTCTAAATTGCGAAATGAAGCAACCTCCGATGATGCAATTTCCAATAAATATTCCAGCTAAATCCCATCGTCTGGGCCGAGATAGGTGTATTCGTGAAAGGCTTTGCTGTATTGGTCGAGAAGTTGGACGCCGATCTTTGGCCGAATTAAGCCGTCTTTCACTTTCTGCTGAATCAGTTGTTCCATGCGCCGCTGCAGGTCATTCGGAAAATATTGAACAACGGCCAGAATCTCTTGCACAGAAGTCCCTTTGATTACTTTTTCGATGAAGTAATTGTCGGGCTCATCCGCGTCGGCGTACACGTGGACTTCCGTAACACGGCCGAAAAGATTATGAATGTCACCCAGGATATCCTGATATGCGCCCATGAGAAAGAAACCGAGATAATACGGTTGTCCTTCGACAAGCCGGTGCACCTCGAGCGCATTCTTCGAGCCCAACGGCGACACAAATCGATCGACTTTTCCGTCGGAATCGCAGGTGAGATCGACTAGTGTAGCGACACGCGACGGCTGCTCGTTGAGCCGATGGATCGGCATAATGGGAAACACCTGGCCGATCGCCCAGTAATCCAGTATGGATTGGAAAACCGAGAAGTCGCAAAGATATTGGTCAGTAAGCTGTTCCTTCATGGCGACCAAGTCCTTGGGAAGCAGCTCCGGATTTCTCTTTTGCAGCATCCGGTTGATCGTCGTGCATATCGACCAATAGAGCCTTTCAGCGGCAGCCTTTTGTTCCAGCGAAAGATAGCCCAGCTCGAACAACAGCCCAATCTCTTGCCGCTTCTCTGCGGCGTCGTGGAACGTTTCCAGCAACACGGGCAGGGATTTCCGCCGTACCGACTTCTCTGCAACCGAATTGAATAGCTTTGCAAGCTCCGCGACCTGCGGATGGTCGGTGGCTCCCATCGGCAGCGGTTCATCCATGTTTTCGCGCGTATTCGCGGCGATGACTTCGACGATGAGAACCGAATGATGTGCCGTGAGCGCGCGGCCGCTCTCTGATACGAGGATCGGATGGGGCACGGCTTCGGCGTCGCAAACTTCTTTCGCGGTATAAACGACAGCATTCACATATTCCTGAAGCGTGTAATTGATCCCGTGCGGCGAGGTGACTTCCCCCGCTTCGTAGTTCACTCCTAATCCGCCGCCGACGTTCAGGTACTCGATTTCCAGTCCTCGCTTCCGAAGCGTGGCGTAGATCCGGGCGATCTCTTTGACCGCCTGTTTCAGGTTCTGAATATCGAGTATCTGGCTTCCCATATGGAAGTGCAGAAGCTTGAAACCGTCCGCAACACCATTAAGGGACACCTCATCAATGAGCTTGACAAGCTCGCTGATCGTGATCCCAAACTTCGAACTGTCGCCTCCCGAAGCGGCCCATTTGCCCGAACCTGTCACCGAGACTCGGACTCGCGCGCCGAACTTGGGCCGGACTCCCAACTCGGAGGCCTGTGATAGCAGCAGACGCAGCTCCGAGAACTTCTCAAGGATCGGAATGACATTCTTTCCGAGCAGCTGCCCGATCAACAGCAGCCGCATCATCGTCCAGTCTTTGTATCCATTGCAGATCAGCAGCGTGCGATCGTCTTCGAGGTGGGGAAGCGCGGCTACAAGCTCAGCCTTCGATCCGCTTTCCAGACCAAAACCGAAAGGGCGTCCCGCTTCAAGAATCTCCTGGACGACCTCATGGAGTTGATTCACCTTGATCGGATACACACCGATATAAGAATTTCCGTAGCCGGACTCTTCAATGGCCTTACGGAATGCCGTATTGAGCTCCGTAACTCGTGAGCGAAGAAGATCCTGAAAACGGATGAGCAGCGGAAACTGAATCCGCTGCTGCCTCAGGTCTTGAACGACCTTATACAGATCGATACCTATCGAATCACCCAGTATCGGCCGTACCGTGAGATGACCTTCTTCGTTGACGTAGAAATAGGATTCACCCCACAGCGCGACCCGGTACAGATTTTCCGAATCTTCGACCGTCCAGATATCTTCTTTGGTTAACTCTTTCGCCATGATAAGAAATTCGCAGACTAGAGCAAAAGAGCGGATGACGCAATAGAAGATTGTGTCAAAATCGCGACGAAGAAAATAGCCACAAAAAAGCACAAAAACAGAAAAGGAATCGAAAAAACTTTTGTGATTTTTGTGGCCGTTCCCCTTATTAGTCGCCCGCGTACTCCATGGCAGGTGCGCCGGAGACGAGAACTCTTCGCCACTTGTTGAGGGAATCCACGACAATGAGCAGCACTAGCACCATCAGAATTCCCGTGCAGATGCTGTCCACGTAACCTTGAGTTGCAGTCGTAGGATTAGCCGTGAGCGGCCAGAAATTGTCGCGAATACTCAGATAACCGGCAGTTAGAGTATTCGTGCCGAGAAAACTCATCGGAAGCGCCGTGATCCATGCATATTTGGCGCGGCCGGAATTCAGAATCAGTGACGTCCCCACGCAAAGGGCTATCGATCCGAGCAGTTGATTGGCGATGCCGAACATCGGCCAGATCGTGCTGATGCTGCCGGTCCAGATGAAGTACGCCCAGGCAACCACGGCGAGCACACTGGAGGAAACACTCGCCGGCAGCCAATCCGCCCGTGCAAAGGGCGGATAAAATTTGCCGACCCATTCCTGAAGAATAAATCGTGTGACACGCGTGCCTGCCGAAATCGTTGTTAATATGAACAGGGCTTCGAACATGATGGCGAAGTGATACCAATACGACATCAGGCCGCGCATGCCGGGAATTCCTGTAAAGATCTGCGCCATGCCGACTGCTAAAGAAACGGCGCCACCCGTACGTCCTTGCACATTCTCTCCAACATCGGCGGAAAGGGCCGGCAGATTCACGATCGGAAATTGTGCTTCAACTTTGTCGTGGTATAGCGCAACCGGGGTGTTGATCGCGAAATAATCGCCCGGAAACATCGATGTCGCCGCCACCAGCGCCATTATGCCTACAACGCCTTCCATCAGCATCGCACCATATCCGATGGTCCGTATGTGAGCTTCGCTCGAGATCATCTTCGGCGTCGTTCCGGACGCGATTAACGAATGGAATCCCGATATCGCGCCACATGCAATCGTGATAAATGCAAATGGAAACACAGGACCCGGCACGATCGGACCGCCGCCCGCGATGAACGATGTCAATGCGGGCATTTTAAAATCCGGATGCACGAGGAAGACCCCTAGTATCAGGGCTAAAATGGTGGAGATCTTCATGAACGTGCTCAAGTAATCACGGGGCGCCAGCAGCAGCCACACCGGCAGAATCGACGTGGCGACTGCGTATATGCCCAAAAGAATAGTCAGCCCATGTCTTGAGAACGTGAAATACGGGGCCAGCACGGAGCCCGGTATCCACTTGCCGAATACGACAGCGGCAATCAGCCCGATGACACCAAAGACCGTGGCTTCCCGAATACCTTTCCCCGGACGGAGTTTGTACATCCAAACGCCCATGATGAGGGCCAACGGAATGGTCATCCCGATCGTGAATGTTCCCCACGCGCTCTCCGCCAGCGCGTTCACCACAGCCAAACCAAGCCCCGCTTCCGCAATCGTGACGACAAATAAAATGGCGAGTGCTGCGGTGACACCGGAAAATCCACTGATTTCCCTGCGGGCAATTTCCGCCAAAGATTTTCCGCCCCGCCTGACGGAGGCGAAAAGAATAACAAGATCCTGAACGGCGCCCGCCAAAACCACGCCCAACACCAACCAAATCAATCCCGGCAGAAACCCAAACTGTGCCGCGAGCGTGGGGCCGATCAGCGGTCCTGATCCCGCAATGCCGGCAAAGTGGTGTCCGAACAAGACCCATTTGCTCATGGGGTAGTAGTTCTGGCCGTCGTACTGAGCGTGCGCAGGCGTCGTGCGAGTCTCGTCCACGCCAAGTACGGTCATCGCGATGAATTTGCTGTAATAGCGATACCCGATCGCAAGCACGCCAAGCGCTAGAAAAATCACTGGGAAAGTATTCATAGCTCTCTTCTACACTTGCTACCGCTGCAAGTCAATTACTGTAGCAGCCGGTGAGCAGCCGGTGTACGACGCGCCGGCGATCTCTTAAAGGCTGAATTTTCGGCGCTCATAAACCATAAACGAATCGCAATACGAAACACTCACCCCCTCCACCTGGAGAGGGACCGCTTTCCCATTCGTTCGCACTTCATAAAGCCCAGCTGATTCAAACCACCGTGGTTGTATTCTTTCCCTCTGGGCTGAGTACAGCTCCTTGCAGAAGGAGACCGTTCCTGAGGCTGTCCCGGACTGAATCAAACTTTGCGTGGTTCTCATCCCAGTGCGTTCCGAAATTTAAATCGTAGTAAGGATGTCCAGAAAAAGCCGGAGAGAAGGCAGACAAGCGCACTCTTTAAGTTCTGAGTTTTGAGTAAGCCAAGCGTCTTACTCAAAACTCAGGACTCACAGCGCAGAACGCAAGGGCTGCGCAGCCGCATCCAGAAGTCGGGGGATCACGGGCGCAGTCCTTGCCCTAGTTGGTTGAACCCTTATCCAGTTCGGAGTACGCCAGCTTCATATTGTTCTTAAGACGGTTCGCGTCCGCCG
>WNGQ01012408.1_pt1 | contig 15383 bp, 10 predicted proteins | sample 5407661 | NCBI WGS metagenome assembly WNGQ01 (sample SAMN13153382, study PRJNA577476) | soil metagenome | isolation source: 60 cm soil or saprolite under Garry oak tree replicate 2 | place: USA:California | collected 2016-06-15 | reverse complement strand
TGGAACCCGCCGAAACACGATTGAGTTGTCAAATGTGCTATCCATATGATAGCATAGGGATTATGAAAAAGCAACGTCTAGCTACAACCACAATTCGGTTGGATGAACAGGACAAGCAGATTATCGCCACGATCAAAGAACACTATGGAGTCAAATCGGATAATGATGCTATCCGTCTTGCTCTACGAGAAACATTGCGAGAAATCAAGAGGCAGTCCCAATCACACCAACCCCCAATAAGGAACGGCTTTTCATCCCCCGCTTGAAAGACCTGATTCTTACCCACATCTTTTTGGGAAGGCCTGAGAAGCCAATCACCATGGATGCGTTTGTGAACCAGTCAACAGTGGCCCCTGGCCTCTCTCGCTGTTTCATCAAACCCAATTGGAAAATGTGGGTAAAAGACAGGCTTGAAAGACGGGGGCTTTCAAGCCCGATCACTGTAAAGAGTGTACGTGAGATTTTTTGCGAAATGGACAGGTGGGTCAGCCAGACCCCCACAAGAACTTATCCGAAAACCTCTCAGGGATGGAGGAAGATATGTAGTGACCCCCCTTGTGGGGGTCTGGCTCACCACACCTGCTCAGCTTCCCATCCGGTTTCCGGATAAGCACCAAGGGGGCGTCACTACATGTTGGCACCTCGACGCGGGAAATGTAGCGACCCCCCTTGTGGGGGTCAGGCCATGCTTCGCACACTTCAGAGAAGAAGAGAAGACTCCCGGCTTGCCTTTTTCCCCTACATATGGTACACTTTTAATGGAATAATAGGAACATTTTCATTTATCTCACTTTGGCTTTAACTTCTGTGGCGACGACAGAAGTGAAGATATATAAAAACATATTGTAACAGCAATACTACTACACACCTCGGTGTAGTATAGGAGGTCTTTTTTACCTTGACAACAGAAAATATTCGACTCGTCCCGCTGGGAGGATTGGGGGAAGTCGGAAAGAACATGATGGTCGTCGAATATGGCGATGATATCATCATTATTGATTCCGGGGTGATGTTCCCCGATGAAGAAATGTTCGGTGTCGATCTCGTTATCCCTGATACCAGTTACCTCAACGACAAAAAACACCGTATCCGTGGTATCCTCATCACCCACGGCCATGAAGACCATATCGGAGCTATCCCCTACGTGCTACCGATGCTTGGCTTCCCTCCCATCTACGCTACCCGCCTGACGCGAGGTCTCATCAACGTCAAACTGAAAGAACATAAGCTCATCGAAAAAGCCACCGTCCACGAAATCACCCCCGGGGATCAGGTGAAACTAGGCGCATGTGTTGCCGAATTCTTCCGCGTCAATCACAGCATACCTGATGCTGTGGGTATCGTTCTGCGTACACCCATTGGGATTGTCGTCCATACCGGGGACTACAAATTCGATCACACACCCATTGATGGCCTTCCCGCCGACTTCGGTACTCTGGGTCGCATCGGCAATGAAGGAGTCCTTGTCTTGATGGGCGACAGCACCCGTATCGAAACACCGGGCTATACCCCATCTGAGCGGGTCATCAATGACTCTTTCGACAAAATCTTTGCCAACGCTCCTGGTCGTATCCTCCTTGCCACCTTTGCTTCGCTGCTTTCACGTGTGCAACAGGTCGTTGATACCGCTGTGCGCTATGAGCGTCAGGTCGCCCTCGTCGGGCGCAGCATGGTTAACAATGTCCAGATGGCTATCGAACTGGGCTACCTGAATATCCCCAAGGCTACCCTTATCCGCGCCGAGGACATCAACAAATTTCCACCGGAACGGGTTGTGATCATCTGTACTGGCAGCCAGGGTGAGCCAAGCTCCGCCCTCACCCGCATCGCCAACCAGGATCATCGTCTTGTACGCATCCAGCCTAGTGACACCGTGATTCTCTCGGCCACCCCTGTTCCAGGCAACGAAAAAATGGTCAACCGCACCATCAACAACCTTTTCCGTCAGGGAGCTGAGGTCTACTATCAGGCCATCGCCAACGTTCACGTCTCCGGTCACGCCGCACAGGAAGAATTAAAGCTCATGCTCAGCCTGCTTCGCCCGCAATTCTTCATGCCCGTTCATGGTGAATATCGCCAGCTGATTCTCCATGCCAAGCTTGCTCACTCCATGGGCATGCCCGCCGATCATATCGCCATTGGCGAAGATGGTGACATCATCGAAGTCACTCCCGAAGCTATTAAAGTTGTCGACCACATCGCCTGTGGTAACGTCTTTATCGACGGCCTTGGCATTGGTGACGTTGGTCAGGTTGTCCTGCGCGACCGCCAGGTCCTCGCTCAGGATGGCATCCTCATGGCCGTTCTTACCGTCGATAAAGAAACCGGCCAACCCCTTGCAGGCCCCGATATCGTCTCACGTGGCTTTGTCTACATGCGCGACGCCGAAGAACTGCTGACCAGTGCCCGTGAGCATGTCCTCGCATCTTTCATCGGCCTCAACGGTCATGCCTCTGATTGGACCTTCGTCAAAGACAAAATCAAGCACACACTCAGCGAATTTCTTTATGAGAAAACGCATCGCCGTCCTATGATCCTCCCTGTCGTCGTGGAGGTCTAAGAAAAAGGAGAGAAAAGGCAACATGGCAGAGTTTGCAAACTCTGCCATGTTGCCTTTTCTCTCCTTTTTCACAGCTTCACAACTTCCCTACTTGCTTCTCTCGAACATATGCGCTATTATACGGTTGTCTCTTCAAAACTCTAGAAAAAGGAGAGCATTCAGCATGGCAGGCAACGATCAACAACAAAATAAAGGCTCTATGCGCCAGAAACAACGCATTAGTCCCAGTATAGCCACTAGTGGCTCCTCACGGGTCAGCAAAGTTGTAGGCGGTTCCGGTTCACAAAGTGTGGAACAACGTTCGAGTGTGAATGTCAACTCAAAACGCCCATCCAGAAGTAAATCATCATCTAAAAAAGGCTCATCCGCAAACCCTCGTCGTTCCTCTGTCAAGCCACCCGCTGACAGCACCGCCGCTTCACGCGGGACCGCCAAAGCTCGCGATGCCTGGAGCAATCTCGAACCTCATCACCAGCAGCGCCTACTCAGCAGTATCCTGCTGATTCTCGCTCTCTTTCTCTTTGCCTGCCTGACCATCTTTCGCACCATTCCCTTGTTCAGCGCGATCAACGGAGCCTTTACCGTTATCTTTGGTTGGCCTGCCTATCTGCTAGCCCTGGGTCTCATTGCCTTTGCCATTGCTCATCTCATCGAAGGTATTCGCAACACAAAATTTATTCGTACCTCCTTTGTTTTCGGCCTTATCCTCCTCTGGCTCATCCTGATGGTTGAAAGCCACTTGCTTGTGCCCAACAGTGGTGGTGTACTGGGAGCCTTGCTCGCTCGTCCCCTACTTGGCTGGTCCTCCCCTGGCCTCGGTCACGTCTTGTTGATCGGTCTTTTCATCCTCGTGGCTATTTTTACCTTCCAGATCACGTTTGGTCACCTCATAGCTGTTGCTCGTGCTCTTGGCCTCTTCGCATCTCCCAATGCCACAACCTCATCTACTAACAACGCACCGCTACCTTCACCTTATCGTGGCCAACGCCCTCGTTTCAGCCGCTACAGTACCCCTATGCCCCCATCACTACCATCCGATAACCAGTCGCCACAACCCGCTCCCGACCACGATAGTGACGAAGAAGAAGACGACGAAGACCTCATAGACTTTGAACCAGACTTCGACGACGAAGATGATCCACTCAACGACATCAATATTCATAAAGAGGAGATCAGCCGCGTTCCACGCACTCGTCGTGAAGCTCAACCGCTCAACCGCGATGAACACAATCAGGCCGTTCAGGGTGCTACTCAGCAAGCCTTACCCTTCAATAACAAACCCGTCATCTCATCTGTCGATCAGGATGCAGACAAGAAATATCCTACCCTCGAACCGCTTGCTCCCAATCCCCTTCGCAAGAATGCGCCCAAGGTCATCACTCGTGCCGCCGCCGCTAACGGCCAACAACCTGAAATTGCATCGCCCTGGACTCTTCCCAATACCATCTTGCTCAACAATCCCGAAGAGATGAAAATGCACATGCTGGGCGATGACACCAATACTCTCGCCAAAACCATCCAGGATACCCTGCGCAGCTTCCGCGTCGATGCCGAGGTGCGCCCCGAAGACATCAGCATCGGCCCCACCGTCATTCGCTTCGGTATCCGTCCCACTGGCAAACCAGAAATGAAACAAGATGAAAAAGGTAAATATGTCCCTGTGCGTGATGCTAGCGGCAATATCGTCTACGAGAGCCGTACACGTGTCAGCCGCATTATGGCTCTCCAAAACGACCTTGCCCTTGTCCTCGAAGCTAAAACCATTCGTATGGAAGCCCCCGTTCCTGGCCGTCCCTACGTCGGTGTCGAAATCCCCAATAAAAACAGCCGCCTCGTCACCCTGCGCGAAGTGCTCGAAAGTAAAGAATATCATGCTGCCAAAAGCAAATCCAAACTTGCCGTCGCCCTCGGCAAAGATGTTGCCGGTCAGGTACGTATCGGGGATTTGGCGCGTATGCCGCATTTGCTTATAGCTGGCGCAACTGGGGCCGGCAAGTCAGTTTGCATAAACACCATCATCGCTAGTTTCCTCATCCAGGCTACGCCCGACGACGTGCGTATGCTCATGGTTGACCCCAAAATGGTCGAACTGAGTATGTACAGTGGTATTCCCCACCTGCTCTCACCTGTCGTAACCGAGGTCGAAAAAGTCGTCCCCTTGCTCAAAAACGGTATCGCAGAAATGGAGCGACGCTATCGTCTCTTCTCTCAAATAGGTGTGCGCAACCTCGATGGCTACCGCAAACTCCGCGCCGAAAAGATCGCCCATGGTGACGAATCTCTCAAAAACCTACCTGCCATCGTCATCATTATCGATGAGTTGGCCGACCTCATGATGGCTGCCCCTGAAGAGGTCGAAGGCATGATCTGCCGTCTGGCCCAACTTGCCCGTGCCACCGGCATCCATCTCGTCATCGCCACCCAGCGACCTTCCGTTGATGTCATTACTGGCCTGATCAAGGCTAACATCCCAACCCGCATCTCCTTCATGGTTAGCTCTGCCGTAGACTCACGTACCATCATCGACATGGGCGGTGCCGAACGCCTCCTGGGTCGCGGTGATATGCTCTACCTGCCTGCAGACGCAGGCCGTCCCGAACGCATCCAGTGCTGCTTCCTTGCTGACGACGAGGCCGAAACCCTCGTCAACTACTGGCGACAGCAGGCTCTAGCCCATGCTGCCCCCATTGCTAGCAGTGGCATCCCCCCAGACGTTGAAGCCGTATCTCAAGCCGTCGAACCCGGTTGGGAGATTAAAGAACAGCCCACCGACGACTTTGAGCTTGAAGACGATCTCCTTGACAAAGCCGAAGAGATCGTGCGCGAATACGAACGCGCCTCCATCTCTCTCCTGCAACGTCGCCTGCGCATCGGCTACTCGCGTGCAGCCCGTCTCATCGACCTCCTCGAAGAGCGTGGCATTATTAGTAGTGCCGACTCCCCCGGCGGCGGTCGCGCCCGCGAAGTCCTCGACATCACCGACGCCCCTACCAGCCCCCAAAGGCGCAACAGCGGTGGCGAAGGCCGCACGATGGCTGATGAAGTCGCGGATATTATCGCCGAGGAGAAGGCACGCGAAGAAGCCCTCAAGAAACAAAAAGCAGCAGGTCGGTCGTCTGACAATAGTGCTGGCGAAAGTAACATGGAAAAACGCGATTAACGTCGTCATAAGGCTTTTTGCATAGAAAAGGCTGAATGGTAAACCTTGCTTGATGTGAGCGTGAAACCGTCTCTTTTTCCCCTCATAATGAGCGTAGCTCAAGGCAGATTTGCCATTCAGCAGAAAAACTAGAGGGCAAACAGAACAGGAAGTCAAGCGGGAAGCCGTTCCAGGATGAGCAAGCCCGTTTCCTCTTCTCGCCCAACTACGACAGGAATGCTCGTGCTTTGGCTGGTTTGCATGCAGAAGTAGGGATCGTCCTGTAGACCAGCGTCGAAGACGCTCTGGGCAGAAGCGCAGTGCTCAAGTATTTTGGGAGGCTGGTAGGCGTGGTAGAGAGTCATAGCGGCAGAGACGCTTTCACGCATAGAAAGAGGCACGCCTTGCTCAGTCACCAGCTGTTGTAGTTCAAGGGCAAGAAAACCTGCACATACCGAGTCATCGAGGGCGAAGTAGCCAAGTTCACCTGAGCAGACGAGGAATATGTTGCTATTGCGCTGCCGTGCCAGTTGGAAAGCGTATGTAACCACAGCGTGAGCGTTGTAGAAACTGCCAGCCAAGCGTGTTGCCTGTTGGGAGCAGGCGTAGAAGGCACGAGTGCCATTGGTGGTCGTCAGAATTAACTCGCGCTGGGTGAGGTCGAGTGTGGAGAACTGCACGGGAGAGTTGCCGTAGTCGAAGTTGGGGAGAGGTTTGACGTTGCGTTCACCACAGAGCAGGCGTCCGGGCTTCCTGGAAGCCGCCTCGCGTGCCTGTTCAATGCTTTCGGCGGCGAAGATACGCGTAGCCCCACGGTCGAAGATAGTAGCCATAGTGGTGGTAGCACGAATGACGTCTATAACGATATAGACATCATTTGTCGGCGCATCTTGTGCGCGGATCGCAAGAAGTTCAGCGGGTGTAAAGAAGACATGAAGTTGCAAGTTATTTCCTTTGCTCAAAGTACACTGCTACAGTATTGTCCATTATAATCTACGGTCAGAGTTGGAGTAAAGTCAAGTGTTCCAAAGGGCGACCCAGGGCTATTCAAAAGTCCACCCGAGGCGAGAAACGACGGCATGGCTCCCGCCACATGAGGACCGCCCCGCCACATGACGACCGCAAGGGTCGTCACTACTATATACGACTGCTACGGCCTGCGGAGCTATCGTGTATAGTAGTGATGACCCTTGCGGTCATCATGTGGTGGGGCGGTCCTCATGGGGTGTACGAGGATCACTTCCGGTGCCACCACGTTAATGAATCCTTGTCATCATGGGGTGGGGCCGTCATCATGGGGGTGTACGAGCCGTCAAACTATGATACTATTTAAGATATACCCAAGGAACTCATAGTTAGAGTATTCCCCAAAAAAGGAGAGCAGGCATGGATAAGTCAGTACACTCCTATCAAGCAGCCGCTGACGCAGGGACAGGCGTAGCTGTCTCGCGTCCCCCCTTCCTACCTTTTGGTCTCAATGCACAGGAAGCCCTGGCCTATCGCAAGCAGTTGCGTGGCATGATCGGGGTTGCCAGTAAGGTTCCACTCAAGGATCGCTCGGTGCTGAGTTTGCTCTACACACCAGGGGTGGCGGCTTCCTGTGTGGAGATCGCCAAGGAGCCACTTACTTCCTTTGACTACACGATGCGTGGCAACACAATTGCCTTAGTAACTGATGGTTCGTCGGCCTTTGGCCTGGGCAATATCGGCCCCCTGGCGGCCTTGCCCATGCTCGAAGATGCCTGCATCCTTTTCAAGTCATTTGGAGGTGTGGATGCCTTTCCGATCTGTCTCGCCACCCAGGATGTGGAAGAGATCATTGCGACAGGTATGGCGATCTGGCCAACTTTTGGAGGCATCTGCTTGAGTAGCATTACATCTCCACGCTGTTTTACGGTTGCTGACCATCTAGCGCGAGCCGTCAATGTGCCCGTGCTGCATGCGGAACAGCACGCCATGGCGACAGCCATTCTGGTGCAGGCTGGCTTTCAGCACATCCTGATCTGTGATCGCCTCGGTATCCTCTATCGCTATCGTACTTATCATATGAACTGGGTCAAGCTGGATATCGCTCGTCGAACCAATCATGCAGATGTTACAGGGAAACTCAGCGATGCCCTGCGTAATGCAGATGTGCTGATTGGCCTTTCCTCCTGGAATACCGTGACTCCTGAGATGGTATCCTCGATGGCCAGCGATCCGATTGTCTTTGTATTGGCTGTACCCAATCCCGAAATTTCACCGGAAGCGGCTCGTGCTGCCGGAGCGGCAGTGGTAGCGACGGGACGGGCGGATTATCTTAATCTGATCACGAACGCACTGGTTTTACCAGGTATCTTTCGTGGAGCATTGGATGTACGTGCCACTGCCATAACGCAGGAGATGTTGATGGCGGCGGCGCAAGCAATTGCTGATCTGGTGCCCACGGAGCACCTCTCGCCAGAGCGCATTGTACCATCGGTCATGGATTACGCAGTGGCTTCCTGCGTGGCCGGAGCTGTTGCGGCTGCGGCTATGCAGAGTGGGGTGGCACGCATTGAGCGCGACCCAGTTGAGATCGAAGTACAGGCGCGAGCTACTATTTACGAAGGACATCGACCTGTGCCGCCGCCCTCTCATCGTGCGCATACATTGCAAGAGCGGTCGCTTGAGCTGCACCGTCGCTACCAGGGAGTACTGGAAATTCAGCCCAAGATACCCATTCGTGATCAGTCCATCCTCAACTCCTTCTATTTGCCAGCAGGTATTCCCGAGGCGACGCGCCAGATTATAGCTCAACCGGATACTATCTTTGATTATACAGGTAAGAGTAACCGTGTGGCAATTGTCACCGATGGCAGCGCGGTACTTGGACTAGGTAACATCGGCCCACGAGCAGCGCTGCCGGTGATGGAAGGAAAGGCCATCCTTTTTCAGACGTTTGCGGGGATCGAAGCCTATCCTATTTGCCTTGGTACCCAAGATATAGATGAGATCGTTGCTGCAGTTGAGCGCATCACTCCGGCCTTTGGTGGGGTCAATCTGGAAGATATTGCCGCACCGCGCTGCTTTGAGGTGGAAGAGCGGTTAAGTAAAATGCTGGACATTCCTGTTTTTCACGATGATCAGCATGGGACAGCGATTGTGATCCTGGCAGGTATCATGAATGCTTTGCGCCTGGTACGCAAGCAAAAGGAGGATGTGACGGCGGTGATTGTGGGTGCGGGAGCAGCAGGTACGGCAACGGCCCATATGTTGTTGGAGTGGGGAATCGGAAAGCTATTAATGGTGGACCGCATAGGCATTTTAAGAACAGGGCTTGCCGGTATGACGCCTGCTCAGGAGGCATTAGCGCAGCGAACCAACCCTGATGGCAAGAGTGGGGGATTGACTGAGGCGATTGAGGGAGCCGATATCTTCATTGGAGTGTCCGCGCCGGGTATTCTGACGCCCGCCATGGTACAGACGATGGCATCTGATGCGATTGTCTTTGCACTGGCTAATCCCGACCCTGAGATTCTGCCGGAGGATGCGCTGGCAGCAGGAGCGCGAGTCATAGCGACGGGACGTTCGGACTTTCCCAACCAGGTGAACAACTCCCTGGTATTCCCCGGTCTTTTCCGGGGCGCACTGGATGTGCGGGCGCGTGAAGTTAATAAGAAGATGAAACTGGCTGCCGCTGAACGTTTAGCGTCACTGGTGAGCGACAAAGACCTGAAGGAAGGTCAGATTATTCCTCAGGCGATGGACTACGAGATTGCTCCAGCCCTGGCCGCCGCGGTGGCGCAAGCGGCTATGGAGAGTGGATCAGCACGCCTGCGCGTTGATCCAGAGGTGGTAGCGCAACACTGCCACGATTTTATCTATGAGGGGCTGTTGACACCGGTGCCCCCATTGGAGGAGACACCGGAAGGAGCTAAGGTGTAACAACCCTTACAACTTAGCCCCTACCAATCACTTAAAGGATTGAGTCCCTTTTATGGCAGTGAGAAAATCAGCCATTTGAGCGTGCGCATCTCCTTTGTTTGACCCTCAAACCTGCTTAAGTGAGATGTATTGGCCACAAGGGCCCCTACGCGAGGTGGTGTCTGCACTGTCCAAAAACCCTACCCGTGAGAGCGAGGTAGCTGTCGGGATAGGAGAGTATCGCCTACTGCCTGTGAGGAATGCTTGCGCTCAATGAAGGCAATGGGCCCTCGGTCCACTCAAGGCCAGCACGTGATCGCCAGGACGCAACGGCATTGTCTCTCAGTTCCATATCTGCCTTGCTCCCATTGCACCAGCAATCTAACGGCGAATGAGGGTGACGGGTTCTGACGTTCGCGCGATCGGGGAGGATGGTGTCTGTTGTCTCCAAGGTATCTATTGTGTCAGATGTATCAGTTGTATCTGTTGTCTCACTTGCGTCAGAGGTATCTGTGGTTTGCCTATCCTGGCTTTTCTGGAGAAGGGAGAGGTGATGAAGCGATGTATCAGTTGTATCTGTTGTCTCACTTGTGTCAGATGTCTCTGTGGTTTGCGTCTCCTTGCTCTTGTGGAGAAGTGAGGGGTGATGAAGCGTGGTATACTTGCCACGAGAGGGTCGGAGGATTTCGCCAACGGCGTGCATCCGACTGAGGGTGAGACGTACTGAGGTATACCTTTGACCTGTCAGTTCGGCAAGCTCTTGGGGGCCCAGAGGAGCGTCAGCCTCTTTTAGAGCCCGGAGAAGCTGCTGTCGTTCCAGAGAGAGGTTTGGGCCAGCATTGAGCAGGGTGGAGAGAGGGTGGGTGTTTTCTTCGAGCCACTGGATACACGGGATGCCGGACTCATTTTCCACGATCTGATAGCTCAGGTGAGGAGCTTTTTGGCTGAGGTTGTTTTTGGTGGTGGCGAGGATGCGCTTGTTCTCATCATAGGGGTCCTGGGCGACGAGCAGGCCGGTGCGGGCCGCGGCGATGATGCCGATGGAGCCCGCACCGCGATAGAGGGCATTGTGCGAAGTCCCTTTCTTGAGGTGGCGGATCATGAGGATGGCACAGCCGGTGCGCTCGGCGAGTTGGGCCAGGGGAGTGAAGACTTCGCGGATATCCTGGTCACGGGAGGAGTCCACGTGGTGTCCCAGAACGGCCATGAGAGGGTCCAGCACGACGAGTACCGCGTTGGTTTGCTTGATGGCTTTTTCCAAGAGTTCCAGGTCATGGGCGAGGGAGAAGGGACGGTCGACGACCGCCATCTTTTTGGGATCCAGGGCTTGGACTCTGTTGAGCAGAAGAACGTGTGAAGGGTCGCCTCCTGCGGCTTGCAGTCGGGGTTTGAGCGTATCGGCGGCGCCATCTTCGGGGGCGATCAAGATAACGCCTCCCTGTTGGCCAGGTGTACCATCGGGCATTGGCAGGCCTGAAGAGACGCGGGCGGCTAGATCGAGGGCGAGCAGAGACTTGCCCATGCCGGGGTCGCCGTCCAAGAGGGTGATTTTACCCAGGGGGAGATGTTTGTGCCATAACCAATGAACTGGCTGGGTTTCGACCTGCGAGAGGAGTAAACCGAGTGGTTCTTCGTCGGCAGGAGGAGCCGGAGCCTCTTCATCCGGCTTGTGTGAGGGGGAAACGGCGCCCTCTCTGGTGGCGAACTTGACGAACTGGTCAAGTCCGGGCAGGGCCTGGCGGATGGATTGGTCGCTGGCCCCTTGCTCTCGCATGATCCTGACCATGCGAGTAAGGATTGCATTTCGGCGTTTGAGGGCTTTTTCTCTTTTGAGTTGCTTGATCATTGTGCGTTCCTTTTTGACAATGTGGTTGAGCAGTTGCAAGCCTTCGTTGAGACGGCGAACGGCTTGTCTGGCTTGGGCAGATGGGGTGGCCATGTGAAAACCTGCGACTTTCATGTCTGACGAGTGCAGATGAGGGGATGTTGCCAGGGAAGCGAAGGGGATAGGTGTTCGCTTTGTTTCTAGTATACAGGATGGGACCAAATCTCTCACAGATAGGTTTTTTGCCATTTTTTAAGAAGGGGAAGTGCGTCGAGCAGGAGCGGGAGAGAATTCCCGGAATAGAATTAACTAACTATTTGTTAGTAACTACGAAAAGATAACTATGGCTCGTCCATAAGGACAAATATCTCAGTTGCCATAGAACATACACAGTACAAGAAAGGATATAGTACAACATGACTCTTTCACTCGGTCTCTTACTTATTCGTCTGGTGGTCGGTCTGACCCTGGCCGCCCACGGCTCACAAAAGCTCTTTGGGTGGTTTGGAGGCAACGGCTATGCCAAGACCTCCGGTTGGTTGCAGTCACAGGGGCTGCGGCCAGGACGCTTCTGGGCACTCGTTGGAAGCTTAGGTGAGTTTGCCGGTGGTTTGCTATTTGCCATTGGTCTACTGACCCCTCTGGCGGCTATCGCACTCACCGCTAGTATGCTGATGGCCATGCTCAAGTTCCACTGGTCCAATGGCTTCTGGAACGCCAAGCACGGGTACGAGTACCCGCTCATCCTGCTGGTAGCCAGTCTGGCCGTTGGTCTCATTGGCCCCGGCAGCTATGCTATTGACGCGCTGATCGGCTTCACGCTCTCAATGCCGGTGTTTCTGGTTCTGTTGGTCATCGCCGTTCTCTTCGATGTCGTCGGCATTGCGCTGAGCAGGCGGAATGCCCTCCAGCACACCACCGTATAAGCAGTAATCCCTCTTGGGTCCAACCTCTACGCGGGTGGGAAGCCAGGGCGCAGGATATGCGCCCTGGCTTCCCACCCGCGTACTTTGTCAATTTGGGCACCGCATCCACGTGTTCTGCCTGCTTTCGAGAGTATATGGAGGCTTACACAGCCAGGTTCGTTTGGGAACGAATGCGCTAAAGTATTGTCCACGCAAGTTCTACTACCAATTCGTGCAAGGCGAGATGCTGGTCAACGAATTCGTGCTGGAAGGCACGCTGGCCCACCAGCGCGTCCACCAGGCCGGGACCCACACGACGGCAGAGGGAGAGCTAGAGACCACACGCCTGTACCTCTATAGCGAAGCCCTACACCTGAGCGGCTTTGCCGATGTGATCGAGGAGAGAGGGGGAGTGTTTTTTCCGGTGGAGTACAAGCATGGACACCAGGGGACCTGGCTCAACGACCATATCCAGCTCTGTGCGCAGGCACTCTGCCTGGAGGAACGACAACCGGGCAAACCGCTCATTCCTCATGGGTACATCTTCTCTATTGGCTCGCGACGACGAACCCAGGTGAAATTTAGCACGGAGCTACGCAAGAAGACACGGGCCACTATCGCCCAGGCGTTGCAAGTCGCGACACTCGAAACACCACCCCCCCCTCTCTCGGGCAAACTCGTCGTGCGCTGCCCACCCTGTAGCCTGTTGCCCCTCTGCCTGCCGGAGGAAGTCCGCCTGCTGCAAGCCAAAAAAAGATGAGCAGTCCGCCTTGTTCTCATGACGACCGCTTGCCTGCATGACGACCGCAAGGGTCGTCACTACTATACGACGGTAAAACATTCCGTTCGTTACCGGTGGCATTTGGCCGCATGACGACCGCAAGGGTCGTCACTACTATACGACGGCTCGTGCTCATCACGTTGCGGCACGTAAAAATAGTAATATAGAAGGAGAATGTTCATGCCAACGCTGTACCTGACCGAAGATTATAGCCTGGTGCGCCGTGATACCGAAGACACCTTGCTGGTGCAAATTCCCGAAAAGCGAGCCAAGGATGGTGCGATACCTGCACCTGCTCGCAAAGAACACATTCCGCTCGTCAAGATCGATGAGGTGGTGGTGCTCGGCGAGGTAACGCTGACCGCCTCGGCTCTGCACCTGCTGCTGGAACGCAACATCGAGATCACCTTCCTGAGCCATTTTGGGCAATTCAAGGGTCGCCTCTCGCCACCCTTTTCGAAGAATGCCATCTTGCGTCTGGCCCAATACCGGGCGCATCAGGACATGGCCACACGCTGTGAGCTCGCCCGACGCTTCGTGATCGGCAAGCTGACCAATCAGCGTCAGCGGTTACAACGCTTCAACCGAACACATCGGGATGCTGAGGTCAGTCAGGTGATCCAGCAACTGACTGAGCTGATCGGCGGTTTGGCGAACCTCTCAGTGGATCGACCACATGGGATGAAGCCATTAGCCAGTGGGGACCATCGTGTTGAAGGCACCGCTCTGGAAACCATCCTGGGCATGGAAGGGGCAGGCAGTGCCGCCTACTTTCGCTGCTTTGGCAAGTTCCTGAGTGATCCCAGGCAGTGGCCTTTCCCAGGACGTGTCAAACGTCCCCCAACCGATCCGGTGAACTCCTTGCTGAGTTTTGGATATTCCTTGCTCACCAATAAGGTTGCCAGTGCAGTGCAACTCGTTGGCTTCGACCACTTTGTGGGCTACCTGCATAGTTCCTTCTATGGAAGACCGGCTTTAGCATTGGATATCATGGAAGAATTTCGACCGGTTATCGTCGATTCAGTCGTGTTGAATATGCTTAACAACCGCATGGTGACACCGAACGACTTTGTAATCGAGTTGGGAGCCTATCGCCTCAAGGATGAACAGCGCAAGGTCTTCTTTACCAAATTTGAAGAGCGGCTCAATGAAGAGGTGAGCCATCCCATCTTCGGCTACAAAGCCACCTACCGGCGTTGTATCGAGTTGCAAGGACGGCTTCTGGCGAAGTGTGTCACCGGCGAAATTGAGGAGTATCCTCCTTTTCTCGTTCATTGATGAGGATGCCATGAAAACCAAAGCCAAGATCAAGAGTAGCAGCGCGATCACCTGTTACGTGATTGCGTACGATATTCCCGATGACAAGAGGCGCACCAACATCCACAAACTGCTGTTGGGTTTTGGAAAGTGGACCCAATACTCGCTCTTCGAATGTTTCCTGAGTCGAAAAGAACTCATTCTGTTACGCGCCAAGCTGGAAGAGCACCTGATAGCCAAAGAGGACAGTGTGCGGTTCTATCCCTTGTGTGCGAGTTGTGTGAGCAAGGTGGAAACGGTGGGCGGACCATTGCCCTCTGAAGATCGCCTGTTCGTTTTATAAACTGAGCAAGTGAGCGCGAGGCGCAGTGATGACGTCTCTGAGCGTAGCCTCGCGCTTGGCTCTCCAAGCCATTTGAAGGCAAAAAGCCTCCCACATGCCGCCGTTTTTGGACGAAAAAAACCTCCCAAAAAAGAGCCTCGCGCAAAGTATTGCATAAACTGGCTTCTTATGCTATACTAGAAGTACCGCAGGCTAAATGTGTGATTTGACAATCGCTTTGTCCTCGCAAATATCGATTGGAGCATTATCCAGACATAATGACGGCTAAATGTGTGATTTGACAATCGCTTTGTCCTCGCTGTAGGAATTGTAAAGTTACCCAAGGTTGTCCCAGCGGCTAAATGTGTGATTTGACAATCGCTTTGTCCTCGCTGCGTTACCACAGGGCAAGTGGCATGTCGATGCATTGGCTAAATGTGTGATTTGACAATCGCTTTGTCCTCGCGAAAACTGTCATTGCAGGTGAAGAGGGATCGCAGCGGCTAAATGTGTGATTTGACAATCGCTTTGTCCTCGCCCTCCTATTACGGCGGATACAACTACAACAACAGCGGCTAAATGTGTGATTTGACAATCGCTTTGTCCTCGCCAGTGACACATATGTTGTCCACCACCTGGCTCTAATCCTTGCTTGACGTCCCTCACAAAATCAGGCCAGTCCTCGTTTTGACGCATATCTGGGCTCATG
>WNGQ01017937.1_pt1 | contig 15386 bp, 12 predicted proteins | sample 5407661 | NCBI WGS metagenome assembly WNGQ01 (sample SAMN13153382, study PRJNA577476) | soil metagenome | isolation source: 60 cm soil or saprolite under Garry oak tree replicate 2 | place: USA:California | collected 2016-06-15 | reverse complement strand
GACGCACTATTTGGGGGGAGGCCGACACTTCGGTCAATGGGAGGTTGCCGACATCGGGTTCATCGTCGTCTGGCGTGACCGCGGCAAGGTGAAACTCCGCAAGGTGGCGATCCTTCAGTCGAAGCGGCTCTACCCTGATGAGCAAGGCTTGGAGGAAGACACTCCGCTCGACTACATGATCGGATTCGGACGTCTCATGCAGGGTGATGAAGAGGATCTGGCCGCCCAAGAGGAGCGAGTCTTCACGTTCACTCATGAATCAAGGTATCGGGCGCTAGTCTCGGGCGATGATCAGTACCAGGCGATTGAGGCCTACGAGGCGCGTCGTGCCATTCCCGTCCACTATCTCTTCTACAACCCGCTCTCGATCCCGTGGGCTCAGCGAGTACCGGTGACGGAGCGAAAGAGGTTTCCTCGGAACGATGTCGGTGTCCAGGTGATACGCGCGCGGGCCCTTCAACTAGCCCTGCGTCGGAGGCAGGGTGGCTACACGCCCACCTACGCCGACGTCGCAGGGCTGAATCCCTGGAGACTTGAGGTATTCGTCGCCGACGAGTTACTCCGGTGCCGACAAGGGTATCGAGCCAAGGGACCGAACGATGACGGCCTTGTCCAGGTCTTCAGTCGACGCACTGGTCCCATCTCCACGGCTATTGGCATAACCATCGACCGCGTGTCACCGGGCGGAACCTCTTGACGCACTTTGCCAATCGGCCTCTGAAGCACGAGCGTTGGGAGGAGGGTTATGTGGCGGCAATGCGATCTGCATACTCACACGACTCCTGATGACACAAGGCCCGCGTCTTCGCCGGAGGACCTTGTTCGCGGTGCCATCGAGTCTGGGGTGGACGTCATGGCTGTCACCGACCACGACAGCCTAGCGAACGTTCCCATAGTCGTCGAGGCGGCACGAGGAACATCCTTGGTCGTCATCCCGGGACTGGAGGTGACCACGAACCACGGTCACTTGCTGGCTCTGTCGCCGGGGGACCAAGGAGTACTTGCCCTCCAGGATTTCGTGGCGCGAGCGGGTGTCGCGCCAGGTGCGGTGCTTGATTTCCACGAAGTCGTGTCCGATGCACGGGAGGGGGTGGGCGTGAACTCGGGGTCCTTCGCTGAAACGCTTCTCCTGATCGGCGGACACGTTGACCAGCACGGGTCTCTCCTCGCCGCCCCGCAGCCGCTCGATGTCTCTGGACAGCTCTCTCTGGCTACTGAACTGGACGCCCTCGAGGTCGTCAACGACGCGATCCGAGAGGAGTGGCTAGTCAGCGGAATCAAGCAGTCCAACCGGAAGATGCCTTTCCTGCGAGGCTCGGACTCCCACCACGTGGACGATGCACGTCGCACCACGTGGCTGTATCTGCCGGCAACCGACCTAAGGGCGTTCCTGCAGGCACTTAGCGTGCCGGAGTCCTCGATCCGGTTTGATGCTCCAGGGGGCAGTCCCCGCTTTGTCATCGAGACAGTGGCTTTCGAGGGCGGTTTGCACGACGGGATGACTTTTCGACTCAGTCAGCGAGCCACGGCCTTGATTGGTCCCCCGCTCTCGGGCAAGTCCCTGATTATCGATGCCATCCGATTCGTGTTTGGGACGCATTGCGACATCCCCGAGATTGCCGAGGTCTGCAACGCTCGACTTCGGCGGGCGCTTGGTGAGGGAAGCATCGTCCGTGTCACGGGTAGAGCCGACGGGCAACCATTTCAGGCTGAGCGGTCGTGGGGAGGCACTCAATCTTCCGAGCCGCCGTTTCGGCCAATCATCTTCAGTCAGACAGAGCTTGTTCGCCGAGGCATGGAAGCACGTCCCGCAATGGCGCTATTGGACCTCCACTGTCCCACGGCGAGCGGACTCAGAGAGTCGCTGGCCCGCGTCCAGGGCGAGATACTCGAGGTGTTTGGGGAACTGGTCGCGCAGGCGGCGAACGCCAAGGCACTGCATGAGCGGGTCGCCAACGAAGTCGATGGACTGGTCGTCACCCGGAACAGGATTGACTCGCTTGCCGGGACAGAAAGCGTTGCACGTCGGGCTACTGAGATCGCTCGTGTCCGGGACTGGCGACAGGGCGTCAAGGACGGGGTGGCGGCATGGAGGGATGCCTTCACTGCTCCCGGCGGCCCGGCCGTCTCGCCGCCGCCCAAGATAGACGATGCCGTCCTCGATGCAGGGCCCTTCACCCCGCTGGAAGGGATTGAACGGAGCACGGACCTGTTTCGGCGCGATGTGGATTGGCTTGCAGGCCGACTTGCTGACAACATTATTGGCCTCCTTGAAGAGAGTGAAGGCACGCTCGCCGCCCGGGTTGAGGAGTTGACCGAAGCGCTTACACGCGAGGGGTATGAAGAGGGAAGTGCAGTTCTTGCCGAGCTTCGCGGGTTGAGGACTCGCCTCCAGGGGCTGGAGCAGAATCAGCATGCTCTGCAAGAGGCGGAGCAGGCTATTGACGCAGGTCTGCTTCGTCTTCGAGGGCTCGTGGACGAGGCACGCGGGTTGGTTCAAAGACTGAGGGAAGATCGGGTAGCCGCGTGCGCAAGAGTGAACGCCTCCATGCGGACGTTCTTCGCCCGCCTTGACTATGACGCGAGGACGTCTGACCTTGACCGCCTATTGGAAGACGCCAAGGTAGGGACATTCCAGTGGACAAAGTCTATCCCCGATGTCAGGACCGCCCTTGACAGAAGCCGGCTTCTAGAAGCTGCGATACGTCATGCGCAAGGCAGAGATGACTTGATCGCGGACGCCGCCGGTCTTGACCAACAGGATGCAATTTCGCGAACGGCTGTGGGGCGGTCGACAGTCGGTTTGCTGCCCCGGATTGCCACGACATGGCCCGACGACGCGCTCGTTCTGGCGACGAAGGAGGCGCCCCAGGAACGGTTCGAGAATCTAGCTGAGGGGCTCCGAGCGCTGGCGATCAAGGAGATTTCGTTCGCCGCAAGTGATCTCCCCGTCATTAGCGACCAGCCCGAGGACGCCGTCCCTCCTCAGAACGTCTTTCTGAACCTCGTTCCGACCTTGCGTCGACAGCGCGAGCAACGACAGTTCATCTTGGCGAGCCATGACGCGAACATCGTGGTGGCGTCCGATGTTGAGCAAATCGTCGTCCTGCATTCAGGTGAACCACCGGTCGAAGGCTCCTTGTTCGACGAACAAGTACGCGAGGCGGCGATGGAGATACTCGAGGGGGGACGAGACGCATTCGTGCTACGCGGGGACAGGTACAAGCGATCACGTTAGCGCATCGCTTCAGACGAACGGGATCCATCCGAGCCTAACGACTGCCTTACGGGTCTGCATCATTATTGGGACTGTGAGGTGGTCAAGTAGCTCCCGGACCTGCATGCCGAAGTCTCTCTGGACCATGCTGCCCCAGTGTACAACCAAGTTACTGATCGGTAGGTTTAAGTAGCGTCCCCTTTCGTCCACTCGACAATCTCCACTCGAAAGGCAACTGGTGCGCGAACCGGCCCAGGATCTTCCCTGGCGTAGGAGGGGAGCCTTGCACTATCGGCCACGACGGCTCCGGTAGGCGACCGCGCGGTGCCGGATCGCGCGAACGACCACGCGCGTGTTGTGACCCCTTCCCTCGATCGTGTAGAGGATGCGGTAGTTCCCGACCCGATGCGACCATAGCCCCCTGAGCCGGCCCCGAAGCTCCTTTCCGAGTTCGTCCGGGCGAAGCTCGAGCGACGTCAGTGTTTCGAGAACTGCCTCCTGCAGGGTGCGGGGAAGCGCTCCGAGGTCCTGCTTCGCCCGGTTCGTGAGAAGGAGCTCAGCCAAGGCCGAGCTCTCGCCTGACCTCGCGCAAGGGAATGAGCCGGCCGCTCTTGACGTCCTCCTCGCTTTCGCGGAGGGCCTGCAGGAGTTCCTCGTCCTGCAGGATCTCGAGCGTCTCCTCCAGGACCTGTTGTTCCTCAGCCGCGACCAGGACGGCGGCGGGTCGGCCGTTGCGGGTGATCACGACGTGCTCGTGTCTTGCTTCCAACTCGTCGAGCAACTCGCTCAGCCTTGCCCTGGCCTCCGTGAACGGGATGGTCCGTGCCATGGTCCGCAGTGTACAGGATTCTGCTCATGGAGGGCTTTCAGAACCGCCCCCGGGGACTCCGAGGCCGATCGGTGGTGGGAAGAGCGCCGCCGTACGGTTCGCGCACCACGCAATCAGGACCACATCGGAAGCGCAACGCGGATGCCTCCAGGATCTCGCAGTCCACGCTCCGACCATGCCGCGACATCCGTCAGCGATCGGACTCCACGCGCAGGAGTCGCCACTCCTCCGGCACACCCTTGAGGGCTCGAACCCCCAGGTCCTCGAAGCGGATCCCGCTCCCCGCGACCAGGTCCTTCACCGTGCTGCTCACCACCACCTCCGACGCGCCGGCTTCGCCTGCCACGCGCGCCGCTGTGGATGCCCGCCCGGATCTCCACACCCAGCTCCCGCACCGTGGACACCGACGCCAGGGCGCACCGGATCGCCCGAGCGGGCCCGTCGAACGAGGCCATGAACCCGTCGCCCGCGGTGTCCCGTTCGACCCCGCCGAACGCCGCAAGCTGTCGCCGGACCACCCGGCGCTGCTCGGCCAGCAGCTCGCGCCACGCCCGGTCGCCCATCGCGGCCGCCCGAGCGGTCGACCCGACGATGTCGGTGAACAGCACCGTGGTCAACACGCGGTCCCGCTCCACGGCCGGCCGGGCGCCGGTCAGGAACTCCTGGATCTCGCCGGCCAGCGACTCCCAGTCGCCGAGGAACGGGATGTGGTCGATGCCGGGCAGCTCGACGAACCGCGCCCCCTCGATGCGCTCGGCCACCGCCCGGCCCTGGTCCACCGGCACGATCCGATCCTCCGTGCGGTGCAGCACCAGCGTGGGCACCGAGATCAGCGGCAGCACCTGCCGCACGTCGATCGCCTGGAAGACCCCCGCCAGCTCGCGGTAGGCGCCGGGGGTGGCCACCAGCCGCTCGAGCCGAGCCCACCACGCCTTGAACCGCTGGTCGTATGACGGGCCCTGCAGCTCGAGGTTGTCACCGGTCCCCATCTCGGCCACCAGCCGCGAGAAGAAGGCCCGCTGCTCCTCTTCGGTCTTGCCGTACGGCCAGTCCTCAGACCGTGCGGACTTTGCCACCGGCGCGTAGAGCACGAGCGATTGCGTCCGCTCCGGGTAGCTGGCGGCGAAGAGCATGGCCGCGGCCGAGGCCCTGGCCCCGCCGAACACCGCCGCGCGCTCGGAGCCCACGGCGTCCATGACCGCGCGGAGGTCGCCGGCCTGGAGCTCGAGGATGGGCGGCTCGCTGCCCCGGTCCGACAGCCCGATCCCGCGCATGTCGAACAGGATCAGCCGGGAGAAGGAGGCCAGGCGTTCGAGGTAGTGGGCCCACGCCGGCCACTCCCACATGATCTCGAGGTTCGACCAGATCCCCATGCTGTAGACGAGATCGAGCGGACCCTCGCCCACCACCTGGCAGGCGATGTGCACGTCGCCGTTGAGCGCGTATCGGATGGGGCGATCCATGGGGTCGAATCCTATCGGCACCCCGACGGCAGCTCTTGGCGCTGCCTCGCCAGCTCCTCGTCCTGTGGCATTGAACTTGCGCCGCGGGCAGGACATGATCCGGACTCGGAGGCACGAGACGGGAGGAACGAAGCATGGCCAGCTCGAAGGCGAACGCGAGGAAAGCACCCCCGGCAGCCCCCGCGCCCGAGGAGGTGGCGCGGGCGGTCTTTGCCGCCATCGCGGGGAAGGAGTTGGATCGGATCGTCCCCTACCTCCATGACGACGTGGTCGACGACTTCGTCGCGGTGGGCACCTTCCGGGGACCGGCCGAGATCCGGGGCTTCTTCGATGAGATCTTCCGGGCCTTCCCGGATTTTGAACTGGAGGTGCTGCGGATCGTGGCCGACGACCGGGCCGCGGCCGTGCAGTGGCGAGCCCGGGGGACGTTCACCGGTGCCCCGTTCCAGGGCATCCAGGCCACGGGGCGGCGAGTGGAGATCCCCGGCGCGGACGTCATGGAGATCGAAGACGGACGGATCCGGCACAACACGATCTACTACGACGGTGCCTCGTTCGCCCGGGCGGTGGGGCTCCTGCCCAGGCGCGACTCGGCGGTCGACCGGGGCATGCTGTCCTCCTTCAACGCGGTGACGAGGCTCCGTTCGAAGCTGCGCGGGTGATCGGCCCCCGGCGATCTGGCACAGTGGACGCCGGTGGCCCACCTCGGGCCGCCCGAGCGGCTCGGACGAGACGGGAGGCGCCATGGACGATCAGCAGCTCCTGGACAGGATCAACGCGCTTGCCCACGAGGAGCACGAGCTGTTCGAGAGGGAGTCCCGGGGCGAGGCCTCCGATGAGGACCGGGTGCGGCTGGAGCGCCTGCAGGTGACGCTCGACCAGTGCTGGGACCTCCTGCACCAGCGCCGGGCCCGCCGGCGGGCCGGCCTCGACCCCGAAGACGCGTCTGTTCGCGACGAACGGACCGTCGAGGGCTACGTCGACTGACGAGCCCTCAGACCGGGGCGTCGCTATCTCTTCCTCACCGGTCTCGACGACCCGGAGGATCGCTTCGGCCACGTCCTCCGGAGCCTGCGGCTCGAACGGCAACCGCCGGTCGGGCCTGGCGCCCTGCGCGAGCACCTCGTGGAACTCGGTCGCGGTGACCGACGGATAGACCAGAGAGACCACGATGCCGTCCGCGGCCATCTCGGCCCGGGCCGTCTTCGACAGTTGGTTGAGCGCGGTCTTGGTCGCCGAGTAGGCGCCCACCCCGGGCAGCGTCATCAACGAGGTCCCCGAGCTGACGTTCACGATCGCGCCTCCGCCCTGGCGGCGCATCGCCGGCAGCACGGCCTGCATCAGCGCCAGCGGCGCCAGCACGTTGAGCTCGAACACCTCCCGGAAGGCGTCCGCGTCGACCTGCTCCACCGGCACGTGCAGGCCCTGCCCGGCGTTGTTCACCAGCACGTCGATGCGGCCGAAGGCGTGCAGCGTCCGTTCGACCAGCCGGGCCCGGTCATCCTGCCTCGTCACGTCGGTGACCGCCGCCATGGATCCGGGAAGCTCCGCGGCCATCTCGTCGAGCCGGTCGGCCCGCCGCGCGGCCATGACGACATGGGCCCTCCGCTGGTGCGCGAGCCTGGCGGTGGCCGCGCCGATGCCCGAGGAGGCCCCGGTGACGATCACGACCCGACCGGCGATCTCCACGGGATCAGCCGGGTTCGGCCTCGTGGCCGGGGGCGGTTCGCATCAGGCCCTCGTAGGCGTCGATCACGCTGTGGCGGCCCGAGATCACGGCCTCGATCCTCGAACAGATCGGCAGCTCCACGCCGTGGCGTTCGGCCAGCTCCGTGACCAGCCCGGCGGTTTTCACCCCTTCGGCCACCATGGTCATCTCGGCGAGGATCTCCTCGAGCTCCCGGCCCTTCCCGAGCTGCTCCCCGACATGCCGGTTGCGGCTGTGCTTGCTGATGCAGGTGACCATGAGGTCGCCCATGCCGGCCAGTCCGGCGAACGTCTGGGGATCGCCGCCCATGGCCACGCCGAGCCGGGTCAGCTCGGCCAGCCCCCGGGTGATCACCATGGAACGGGTGTTGTCGCCGACGCCCAGCCCCTCGGCCATCCCCGCGGCGATGGCGATGACGTTCTTCAGCGCGCCTCCCACCTCGCAGCCCACCACGTCGTGGTTCGTGTAGATGCGGAAGACGCCGCGTCGCAGCACACCTTGGAGCGCGGAGGCGACGTTGAGGTCCTCCGTGGCGATCACGCTGGCCGCGGCGTAGCCGGCCATGATCTCCTTGGCGATGTTCGGGCCGGTGAGGGCGGCGGCGGGACGGCCCGGCAGGACGTCCTTGATCACCTCGGTCATCCGCCGGAGCGAACCTCGTTCGAACCCCTTGGTCAGGCTGACCACGGGGATCCACGGGCGGACGTGGGGAGCGGCCTGCTCCAGGACGTCCCGGAACCCGTGGGACGGGATGCCCACCACCAGGACGTCGGCGGTCGAGGCGGCCTCCTCGAGATCCGAGGTCCCGTGCAGGTTCGAGGGGAGGTCGAACCCGTCCAGGTAGCGCGAATTGAGGTGCCGCCGGTCGATCTCCCTCGCCACCTCGGGGCCCCTGGCCCACAGCGTGGTGGGGTTCCGCTTGCTGACGACGGCGGCGACCGTGGTTCCCCACGAGCCAGCGCCCAGCACCGTGACGTTCACGCTCGCTCCTCCCTCGCGGCCGAACGGTAGCATCCCGAGCGGCGGGGAGGTCGCCGGCGATGGGCGTGAACCAGCGAGCGCAGGTGGTCATGACCCCGGAGGAGATCGACCGGTTCCTCCGGGCCGGCCGGGTCATGACGGTGGCCTCGGTGGGACCGACCGGCCATCCTCACCTGGTGGCGATGTGGTACGGGTTCGTCCAGGGTTCGATCTGCTTCGAGACGAAGTCGAAGTCCCAGAAGGCGGTGAACCTCCGGCGCGACCCTCGCATCTCCTGCCTGATCGAGGACGGCCAGGCCTACGAGGAGCTGCGCGGGGTCTCGTTCGAAGGGACGGCCGAGGTGATCGAGGACCCGGCGTTTCTGTGGCAGGTCGGCGTGAGCGTGTTCGAGCGGTACATCGGCCCGTACTCCGAGGACAAGCGCCCCGCGGTCGAGCTGATGCTCCGCAAGCGCGTCGGGGTGAAGGTGACCGTCGAACGAACCAGGTCGTGGGACCACCGCAAGCTCGGCCTGAGTTGACGAGAACCGTGGACAGACCGGTGCGGTCGAACGGATGATGCCCCGGATGTCTCCACCCACAAGCTTCGGACGCCCCCTGGTACGATCCGCCTTTCTCTGCGCCTGCATGGCAGCGACGACGCTGGCCTCGCCGTCGGCCCATGCGGCGCCTCTGGTCGACACAGAGGGTGCGCTCCGTCGCGGCACGACTCCCGGGGAGCAACTCTGGGTCCAGCGGTTCAACGGGACGGGCAACCTGGACGACGCGGGTAAGTCGGTCGCTGTGAGCCCGGACGGATCCAGGGTGTTCGTCGGCGGATACAGCTACGGCGCAACGACCGAGGCGGACTACGCCACGTTCGCCTACGACACCCACACGGGCGCGGAGCTGTGGGCGAGCTTCTACGACTACGCGAACAGCTACGACTACGGGACGGACCTCGCCGTGAGTCCGGGAGGCTCGCTGGTGTTCATCACGGGGTCGGGCAGCGCGGGCATCACCACGGTGGCGTACGACGCCACGACGGGGTCGCAACAGTGGGTGGCGCACTACGAGGCAGATCAACCCACGGCCATCGCGGTGAGCCCGGACGGGTCATCGGTCTTCGTCGAGGGCGACGTCGGGAGGGCGCATGGCCTCGACTTCGTGACCATCGCCTACGACGCCACCTCTGGAGCCAGGCGCTGGGCCGTGCGATACGACGGCCCCGCCCATCGCGACGATCTCCCTCACGGACTCGCGGTGAGCCCGGACGGCTCCCGGGTGTTCGTGACCGGCTCGAGCACCCACGCGGGATCGAACTGCGGGCTCTTCGGCATCTCCTGCTATGACTTCCTCACGGTGTCCTACGACACCTCGACCGGGGCGAAGGTGTGGGCGACCCGGTGGAACGGTCCGACCGACGGCGGGGACACGGCCAACGCCATCGCCATCAGCCCCGGCGGGTCGAAGGTGTTCGTGACCGGGACCACCGACAGCTTCTCTCACGGCTGGCCGGACATGGCCACGGTCGGCTATGACGCGTCCACCGGGGCACAGCTCTGGGGAGTGCGATACAACGATCCGGACGACAACATCGACGAGCCGGAGGGCATCGCGGTCAGCCCGGGTGGGTCCAAGGTGGTCGTCACCGGGTTGAGCTTCCAGGGACAGTCGAGGTTCGACGACTACGCCACGGTGGCCTACGACGCCGCGAGCGGAGCGCAACTGTGGGCGTCGCGATACAACGGTCTGGTCAACGCGGCGGACGATCACGCCATCGCCGTTGTGGTGAGCCCGGGTGGATCCAAGATCTACGTGACCGGGACCAGCGAGGGGCCGAACTACGGCGACGACTATGCAACGGTGGCCTACGACGCGGCCACCGGGGGGCAGCAGTGGGTGAGCCGTTACGAGGGCCCAGGTTCGCCGCCGTACGACCGCGACGTGGCGTGGGCCATCGCCATCAGTCCGGACGGCTCGAGGGTGTTCGTCACCGGCGAAAGCGAGAACGGCACGTCCAGCACCGACATCGCGACGGTGGCCTACAGCGCGAGCTGAGAGCCGCTTCGAACTCCCGAGTTGATATAGAAATAGCAGCTATTTCTCGGGCACTCTTGGAGAGAAGCGGGGGGTCTCATCGTCGAACCAGATCGACCAGCAGCGCGCCGACGGAAAGGGGTGCCACGATCCCGATGAGCGCCCACTTCTTCGACGAGAACCAGACCATCCTTCGAGGGACGGCGTCGCCGCCGCGAAGCCTCGTCCCGTCGAACGACCGAAGCGTCTGCCACAGGTACCAGTCCTCCACCAGGTCGAGGGCCGCGGCTGCGACGGCGGCCCAGGCGGCCACGCCGAAGATCCACTTCCCCCACGGCGCTCGCGCCGCCCCGTAGAACTTGGCGGCCATCGAACACACCAGGGACATGGCCGCGCCGTAGGCCAGCAGGAACGGGATGTCCCAGCGGAGCGAGAGCCCCGCGAGTCTCCGGCCGTTCGGTCCCCACGCGGCGAGGATCTCGGTCATCCGAGCCTCGGTCCCGGCCTTCTCCCACGCCACGATGGGGCCCTTCGGAGTCGCTGCCGTCCGCAGCTTCGGCCCGATGATCCAGCCCTGCATCAGGGGACCGGTGACGGCCGCCAGGACCAGCACCGGGCCGAGCACCCACCACGGATGGTGCGCGACCAGCACATCGAGCGGTCCCAGCGCCATCAGAAGTCCCTGACGATGCGGATGGTCGGCCGGGGCCGCGGCTGCTCGCAGAGGAACGGCTTGTCGGGGTCGAACTTCTCGTCCGGGGCCGCTGGATAGGGCTTGAGGTCAATGGGGTCCTGGGCAAGGATGGCCTCGATGGGGACGAACCCTTCCGGGTCCGTCGGCGGGGGGTCCTTCGGACGCGTCCACCCCGTGGCAAGTTGCAGCACCTCGGGCATCAGCTCCTCGACCCGCCCGAGCTGCCCGGAGCCCTTTCTCCACTCGGCGTACGTGTGCGGCTCCGCGATGAGATCCGGGTATTTCGTCGGACCCGGAGCCGGGGGCCACGCATAGCCCCTGGCCAGCTTCGACATGAGGTCCTCCACCAGTGGCATCACCGAACGGAACCGCACCCACCGGTGGTTCTCCCATGACAGGGGCTCGGGATTCGTCGGATCAACCACGGCGAAACGTCTTGCCAGAAGCTTTCCCGCCTCGCGGCCTCGCCGGGCGAAGTTGCAGATGAAGTCGGCGGGCATGTTGAGGTTCATCCCGCCCTCGTCCTTATCGTGCTTGATCAGGACGATCCGATCGCGGAATCCGGGCACTTTCGTCTGGGCGTTGTCCATCCAGTTCTGCATGGTGTCGAGGATCGACTGCCCGAACTGGGGCAGGCTCGAGATGCCCGACCATCGGGGCGTCGACCCCTCGTCGTTCGTCTTCGGCGTCCAGATGTTCTTGGACTGGTCGTTCGGGTCAAGAGGCTCCGACCCGGCCGGCCCGAGGTTGATGCCGAACGTCGGCCACCGCGGCAACGGAGAGTCGAAGAAGTGGATGGGGAAGTTGCTGGTGATCCCGCCGTCGGAGAACCAGTGCTGTTGGGGGTGCGGCTGCCCGGCCGCGTCGAAGGATGCGCGCCACAGTGGGACCGCGCTCAGCAGGACGGGGAAGCTCAGGCTGAACCGGGTCACCACGATCACCGGCATGTTCTCGGCGTCGGGCAACGGCAGAAGCTCGAGCGGCGGCTTCGACGTCCTGCCCGCGGCGATCAGAGCGCGGTCGGCGTCGCTCAAGGTCTCCTTGACGGAGTCCTCCATGTGCTTGACCACCCGCTCGGGGAAGTACTGGCGGAACGCCGCCGTGTCGAAATAGAACCCCGGCGTCCGGAAAGGCAGGGTGTAGGGCGTGCCCTCGGTGAGGTTCGTGGTGAACATCTTGAGGTTGACGCCCTTCTTGGCCAGGTCGCCGAGCGTCAATGGCTCCCTCGCCTGGCTCTGCTGCTTGGCGGCGAGGGCATCCAGCTCGTCGGCGAGCCAGGTGGTGAGCGGCTTGGGTTCGTCCCTCCCGTCGCGCTGCTCCTGGTCAGGGTCGTCCAATCGTTCGATCTTCTTCGCAGGGATGTAGCCCTTGCACATGCCGAACCCGTTGCCGACGAGGTCCCGCATGGCTCCCTTCGCCAGGCTGGCGAGCAGGACGGCGGCCGTCCCCACCACGGTGACGATGACGGCCGCGATGAGGCCCAAGGCGATCGCCGAGACGGCGACGGCGTCGCCGTCCAGGTTCTCGTGAGCGACCGCGAGCCAGAGAAGCAGGACGAACAGCGACAGCCCCACGGACGCTCCCATCGCCGCCGCGACGGGCGCGCCGGCCACGGCGGCCACCAGCATCTTCCCGAGCTTTCGGCTCGGCTTCTTCTTCGATCCCTTGCGGTCAAGCTTCTTGCTGCCGCCGAGGGAGGCCGCCAGGATCCGGAAGTATCGCCGGGTCGAGTCGTTCGGCTGGAACAAGTTGAAAAGCACGGAATTCTTGTCGCCGGACGTGGTCGCCGAGAGCCTGGTGGGGAGGCCGGCCAGGCGAGGGAACCCCGCCTTCGCGCTTCCCGGCGCGTTGGCCCTGCCAACCTCGGCTGCGGCCGCCGTCGCCGCGGCGCTCCTTTCGACGAACGAGACACCGCCTCCGACCCGACCGACCCTAGCCCATCGGGCCGGGCCAGTCGAGGACCGGCCCTCGTCAGCCCTTCTTCGCCGCCAGCGCCGACACCGCCTCCAGGACGCACCGGTGGGCGGCGGCCGCGGTGATCTCGGCGTGGTCGTAGGGCGGCGACACCTCGACCACGTCCATCCCCACCAGCTCCACAGAGGAGACGATCTGCCGAATCGCCCGCAGCAGCTCGCGGGTCAGCATCCCGCCCGGCTCGGGCGTGCCCGTGCCCGGCGCGGCGGAGGGATCCAGCACGTCGATGTCCACCGACAGGTAGATGGCGCCGGGACCGTCCAGGGCCTCCGCGATGGCCCGGGCCACGACGTGTTCGGCCCCCTGCTCCTCGATCTCCACCATGCGGTGCCACCGCATGCCCTGTTGGCGCATCCACTCGAACGTCTCGCGTTCGGGCCAGTAGCCCCGCAGCCCCACCTGGACGAAGTTCCGGCCCTCCACCCACCCCTCCTCGATGAGGCGGCGCATGGGTGTGCCGTGGGACAGCAGGGCGCCCCACACCTCGGCGCCGGTGTCCGCGTGGGCGTCGAAGTGGACCACCCCGACCCGGCGGGGCCGAAGCGCCTCCGCCACCGCGGCCACCGACGGGTAGGTGATCGAATGGTCGCCCCCCAGCACGATCGGGACGGCTCCCGTCGCGGCCACCCGCCGAACCTTCTCTCGGATGACCCGGTGGGCCCGTTCCGGCCGCGACGGCACCACCGGGGCGTCGCCGGCATCGACGCAGCGCACCCGGGAGAAGACCTCGGTCTCCAGCTGGACGGACCACAGGTGGCCCGAGTGATAGGTGGCCGCCCGGATGGCCCGAGGACCGAACCGGGCCCCGGGGCGGTTCGACGTGCCGTCGTCGAACGGCGCCCCCACGATCGCCACCTCCGCTCCCGAGGCTGCCAGCGATCCGTCGTCCGCGCACAGCGGCAGCTTCTGGAAGGTGGTGCTCCCCACGTAGCTCGGCAGGTCGTAGTCGTCGAACTCCGCCAGGTCGTCGGCGGGGCCGGTCGGTTCGTCGCTCGGGGCCATCTCGGGCCGCTCCTCGTCGAGAGCATCGAAGCGTACCCTTCAACACGATGTCCGTCGCCAAACGCGGACCCCGGGATCGCTCGCTATCGGGGACATCCCGCGAGTTCTACGTGATCCTGGAGGGGGACGTGGAGGTCCGGCAGAGCGAGGGCCACTCGCGGGACTTGGGCCGGGGAGAGTTCTTCCGCAAAAGGAGACCGTGATGAACCGCGGCATCGCTGGCCGGATCGTTCTCATCGCGGCGGTGGCTGCCGCACTGTGCGGGCCCGGGCCGGCGTCCGCCGCCGCGGCCGGCTGGACGACCACCGGGAGCATGGCCACGGCCCGCTACTACCACACGGCGACGCTCCTGCCCGACGGCCGGGTCCTGGTGGCCGGGGGGTTCGGCACCTCCGGCTCCCTCACCGGCGCCGAGCTCTTCGACCCGTCGTCCGGAACGTGGTCGGTCACCGGCAGCATGGCCACCGGGCGGGGCTCGCATTCGGCGACGCTGCTTCGGGACGGCCGGGTGCTGGTGGCGGGCGGCTATGCCGACGGCACCTACACGGCAAGCGCCGAGATCTTCGACCCGGCCTCGGGGACGTGGACCCCCACCGGGAGCATGCTCAAGGGGCGGGAGCACCAATCGGCCACCATCCTGTCCGACGGGCGAGTCCTGATCGCGGGAGGGTACGACGGGGCCCACCGGCTGGCCAGCGCCGAGGTCTACGACCCCTCGTCGGGCACGTGGTCCGCCACCGGGAGCATGGCCACGCCCCGGAGCCGCCACACGGCGACCCTCCTCCCCGACGGCCGGGTCGTGGTGGCGGGTGGGCTCAACGGCTCCTCCGGCTCGCTGGCGAGCGTGGAGGTCTACGACCCGTCGGCCGGGACGTGGACGACCACCGGGAGGCTGGTCGTGGCGCGGTTCGCCCACACGGCGATCCTCCTGCTCGACGGCCGCATCCTGGTGGCCGGAGGGTTCGGCCGGCCGGGTGTCCTGGCGAGCGCCGAGCTCGGCGGGTGAGGAGGCGACCTCCGGGATGAGTGGGACCGTCAGGCTGGACGTCGAAGGCGCCGTCGCCACCATCACGAACGACAACCCCTCCAAGCACAACGCCTTCGACGATGACATGGACGCCAGGCTGTTCGAGATCCTGGCGGAGCTCAAGGCGAACCCCGCGGTGCGGGCGATCATCTGGCGAGGACAGGGCGAATCGTTCAGCTCCGGCCGCGACGTGGGCGCCATCGGCTCGCTGAAGGTCCCGTTCTCCCACCACGAGCTCATGCGGCGCGGCCATCGCGGGATCCAGCAGCTGTGGGACCTCGACGCTCCGGTGATCGTGGCGTGCAAGGGATGGGTGATGGGGGGCTCGCTCCAGCGAGCGCTGCTGTGCGACATCCGCGTCGCCGCCGAGGGCACCCGGTTCCGGCTCCCCGAGCTGACCTTCGGGGTCATCCCCGATACGGGCGGCGTGGCGGTCCTTCACCAGATGGCCGGGCCCGGGCTGGTCAGCGAC
>WNGQ01003697.1_pt1 | contig 15387 bp, 12 predicted proteins | sample 5407661 | NCBI WGS metagenome assembly WNGQ01 (sample SAMN13153382, study PRJNA577476) | soil metagenome | isolation source: 60 cm soil or saprolite under Garry oak tree replicate 2 | place: USA:California | collected 2016-06-15 | reverse complement strand
CCTCGGCGAGTACGATGCGCTCCCCGGTCTTAGCCAAGAGGCCGGCGTGGCAGAGCCCCGGCCGCTGCAGGCGGGAGGCCATGGTCATGGCTGCGGTCACAATTTGCTCGGCTCGGCCGCGCTGCTCGCCGCCACCGCCGTGAAGGATTGGCTTGCCGCCAACAAGACGCCCGGCCGCGTGCGCTATTATGGTTGCCCCGCGGAGGAAGGTGGCGCGGCGAAAGCCTTCATGGTGCGCTCCGGCGCCTTCGAGGACGCCGACATCGCCATCACCTGGCACCCGTCGAGCTTCTGGGAGGTGGTGGTGACGCCGTCGCTCGCCAACACCCGCGCCGATTTCATCTTCACCGGGCGCACCTCGCATGCCGCCGCCTCGCCGCATCTCGGCCGCAGCGCGCTCGACGCGGTGGAGCTGATGAATGTCGGCGTGAACTACATGCGCGAGCACATGCCGAGCGACGCTCGCGTCCACTATGCCCTGCTCGACGCCGGCGGCATCGCTCCCAATGTGGTGCAGGCCCATGCCCGGGTGCGCTATTCCATCCGCGCCCGCGACCTGCCCGGCATGAACGAATTGGTCGAGCGCGTGCACAAGATCGCGCAGGGCGCGGCGCTGATGACGGAAACCAAGGTCGAGATGCGGATTATTTCCGCCGTGTCCAATGTCTTGCCCAATACTCCGCTCGAGCAAACGCTCCACCGGATCATGCAGGACCTAGGTCCTCCCCATTTCGACGAGGCGGACAAGGATTTCGCCGCAAAAATTCGCGCGACGCTGACCGACAAGGACATCGCCGCCGTCTATTACTCCATCGGCATGGATCCGACCGACCGGCCGCTGGCCGATTTCATCGTGCCGCTCGACGCCAAGCGCAACCCGCAGATCGGCTCGACGGATGTGGGCGACGTGAGCTGGGTGGTCCCGACCGTTCAGGTCCATGCCCCGACGGTCGCCATCGGCACCCCGTTCCACACCTGGCAGGTGGTGGCGCAGGGCAAGAGCCCGGCCGCCCACAAGGCCATGGTGCAGGCCGCCAAGGCGATGGCGGGGCTCGGCGTCAAGGCGCTGACCGAACCGGAGCTGATCGCGGCCGCCAAGGCCGACCTCAACAAGCGGGTTGCCCGCACACCCTATGTCAGCCCGCTGCCGGACAACGTCGCGCCGCCGCTGGACATGTCCTTGACCTGAACTTTGATCTGGCCTTGCGATTGGCTCTGGCGCTGCTTCAGGGCGCGCCAGGATTTGGCCGATCAAAGATGCCAGGCCGCGGCAATCGCGGCGTGCAGGGCCGCGTCGTTGGGAACCTGTGCCACCGCGGTCGCATCGAAGCCGGGATGGCTCGATGAATAGGTCGCCATCGCCTGGACGAGCTGCGCGACCTGGCCGTCGAGCTTCTGGCCGCCGGCGGTGATGTCGTGCAGCTGATAGGCCGCACCGTCGAACCAGTCCGAGACCGTGATCGCGCTGTGGCTGCCCATCACCTCAATCTCGAGGTCGCTGCCCGAACGGACGAGCCATAGATTTTCGGCAGTGATACCGGCGCCGAGCTGCAATTCGCCGGATGCGACGGTGTTGGTGGAGAGCCCGTTGACGATGGCGGCGCTGCCGTCGCCGAGCGCGAATCGAAAGACGTCGTCGCCGCCGCCGCCGACCAGGATGTCGCTTCCTTGGCCTGCCACCAGGGTGTCGTTGCCGATGCCGCCGATCATGAGATCGTTGCCACCGGTGCCGGTCAACAGATCGTTTCCTTTACCCGCCACGACGAGCGCGCCGTCGAGCGGGTTGCTGTCGGTCTTGACGATCCCGACGTTCGCCGACGCATCGAGGGTGGCATTGGCATCCGTGGTCAACGCAAGAAGGGACGTGAGGTGATCGGTGCCGCCCCACAATTGCGTCTCCGCCTCGGTGACATCCGTCGCATCATCGCCCCCGAAACTGAGAACCGCGCCGATCAGCGCCGTCTTCCCCAGGATGTCGACCTCGGTTCCCGTGGCCGTCTGCTGCCACAGCGCCGGCGAAAAATCCGCGGCCAGCAGGTTGGTACTCGCGTTGTAGAACAGCGCTCCGTGCTCATGGCCCGTCTCGCCGGCGCTGGTTCCGATCACATAGTCCTGGTTCTGCGCCAGCAGTCCCGCATATTCGACGACGATGTCGGCCAGCGCCGTCTCGACCGGTTGCGCCTTGAGGTAGCTGGCCGTTGCGCCCGACGCTTCCACCGCGCCGAGTGCGTCGCCGGCATGGAACAGCGCCTGGATCGCGGTATTGCCGAAGCCGGTCGCGTCGGTGACCGCCGAGTAGCCGATCATGGCTTTCATCTTTTCGGACGCGGCCCAATGGCCCGACCCGACCGAGCCGTCACTGCTGGCCCCGGCAATTCCGACGGCTGACGCGATCGTGTCGTCGAACAGCGCCGTCATCAGCGGTGCGGCCGCGGCAGTCCACTGGGTGTGCGCGTTGTCGCTCGCATATTGCAACAGGACAACCAGAGAGGCCGAATGCAGGCTGACCGGGTCCAGTCCCAAATTCACGCCGGCATCGAGCACCGCCTTCTGCTCGGCGGCAATACCGATGGCTGCCTCGGCGGTGACGAGGGCGCCGACCACGGGGCCGAACTGCGCGACGGCCGCAACCGCTTCGACCGGCGGGGCCAGCGCGCGGATCGTCGACAGCACTTCGCCGGCGGTCGAGACCATGTGGATGTCGTCATAGCGGGAGGCGGGATCGGAGAACAGCGATCCAAAGAACCCGTGGATCTGCTCGTAGCGGCCCTCGGCCGCGAACTCGAAGGGCATGGGGTCGAAGGCATAGGCGGTGTCGCCGTGCAGCGCGGCGATATAGCCGGCAAGGCCGCCGCCGAGTGAATGCCCGGTCAGCGACACGTGCGCGGTGGTTCCCCATTGCGCGAAATAGGTCTCGGCCGCTGGAAACTGCGTCGGCCAGCCGACGATCCCCGCGCCTCCGAGCCAGCCGAGAACGTCGGCAAGCTGATCGGTTCCGCGATAAGCGAGGATGCGCGTGGTCGGATCGCCAACGAGCTGATAGCTCGCGGCCTGAAATGATCCCAAGGATTCGATGCTGCTGGTGATGACCTGGTAGTCGCCGATCGTGTTGAAGTTCACCACCAGCCCGGGATTGACGCCCCGGTCGTAGACGTCCATCGCCAATATCGCATTGATCAGAGTAGCGGACGTTTCGCTCATGCCTGAAAACCCCTGTGCGGCCCTCGCCGTTGCGGCCAATCGGCGGGGCATTGTCGGCGAGGTCAGATCATGTTGATTCAGCTTGATTCAGCGCGCCGTTGAGCTGAGCCTAGGTCGCGCTTCGCGCGAGGACCACCAACGAGACGTTGAAGGAGCGCGGTTCCTGGACTCACGCGGTTCCTGGACTCAAAAGACTGTCGCTGGAACCCGAAATGACTGGACGATTCGGGAGCCGGCGGGACACACAAGGCGTGCATCGATCTTCGCTGACAGGGCTCGGCAGTCATCATGGGTCTGGAAATCTTTACCTTGCGGGAGCGACCCGATCTTCGGCCGCTGATCTTCTCCTCTGATTTGCAGTCTGTTTGGCCGGAATTCATGAGACATGACGCGGCAGCACACCTCTATTTTGCGCCATCAATATTCGATCGGTACCTCGACTACGCTTTCGTCGGCGTCGCCGAGGGCAAGGTCGTCGCTCGGGCGTTCAGCGTGCCGTTCGTTTTCAACATCGACGGCCGCGCCGAACTCCCCGATGGCGGCTGGGACCAGGCGATCCGCTGGGCTCACGATGATCAGATGATGGGGCGCGTTCCGAATGCACTGAGCGCACTGGAAATCAGTTTGCTTCCCGAAGCGCGTGGTGGCGGTCATTCGCTGGCGCTCTTGGCGGCCATGAAAGCCTGTGCGAAAGCCCATGGATTTGCAGAATTGTTCGCGCCAGTGCGGCCGAACCAGAAGCATCTTCATCCATTCATGTCGATGCGCGATTACGTGAGCACTGTGGGGGCGGACGGCTTCCCGATCGACCCTTGGCTGCGAACTCACCTTCGCTCAGGCGGAAGACTTGTGAAGATTGCGCCTTATTCCATGACGATTGTTGGCAGCATAGCCGACTGGTCAGGTTGGACCGGAATGTCGTTCGATCGCTCGGGCGTGGTCCCGATGACCGGCGCGCTCGTGCCGGTCATGGTTTCACTTGAACACGATTACGCGGTTTACGTCGAACCCAACGTATGGGTCCGGTACTCGTTGTGACGACCACAGCGCAGAATGCACAAACCCTCACGGATCCAGTTCGGTGTCCCAATAGAGATAGTCGAGCCAGCTCTCGTGCAGATAGTTCGGCGGGAACAGCCGGCCGTTGCGGTGCAGTTGATGCACCGTCGGCGCGTATGGGTGCTGCCTGGGGAACATCCTGGCCTGCTGCGGCGTCAGGTTCCCCTTGCGCAAGTTGCACGGTGAGCATGCCGCGACGACATTTTCCCAGGTGGTCTGGCCACCCTTGCTGCGCGGAATGATGTGATCGAAGGTGAGGTCTTCGCCGGACAGGCAATATTGGCACGCGAAACGGTCGCGCAGGAAAACGTTGAACCGGGTGAAGGCCGGGTGGGTGGACGGCTTCACGAAGGACTTCAGCGACACGACGCTCGGCAGCTGCATTTCGAAGCTGGGGCTGCGCACCGCCCGATCGTAGAACTCGACAATGTTCACGCGATCGAGAAACACCGCCTTGATCGCGTCCTGCCAGGACCAGAGCGACAGCGGGTAGTAACTCAGCGGCCGGAAATCCGCATTCAGCACCAACACCGGCCAACCGCCTTGCGAGACATGTGCGTTCAAATAACGCTCCTGACTCCTCATCGGCTGCGAAGCAGCACGTCTTGACATACTACATGCAGCGTGACGGGATTGTGAAGAGCATAGAAGAGCTTATCCCGCAAGTGGGTCCGCGCGAGATGCGCATCCGGACCCCAGAAATGACCGCAAAATCGGGAGGGAGGAGGGCCGCATGACGTGCAAATGGCTCGTAGCACTGGCCGTGGCCTGTCTAGGCATGGGCGCGACCAGCCAGGCCGTCGCGCAGGACTATCCGACCCGCGCGATCACCATGATCGTGCCGTTCCCGGCCGGCGGCGCCACCGACACGCTGGCGCGCTATCTCGGAGAACAGATGCGGGCGATTTTGGGGCAGCCCGTCATCATCGAGAATGTCGGGGGCGCTGCCGGAAGCCTCGGCGTTGCCCGCGCGGTTCGCGCGCCCGCCGATGGCTACACGCTCAGCATCGGCACATCCACCACGCATATGCTGACGGGTGGCCTCTATGCGTTGCCGTTCGACCTCCTGAATGATCTGGAACCGGTCATCCAGATCGGCAGCGAACCGCTCTTGATCGTGGGTCGGAAGGGCCTGCCGGCCGACGACCTGAAGGGGCTGATCACATGGCTCAAGGCCAATCCCGACAAGGCGTCGGTCGGCATCGCCGGCGTCGGTGCGACCGGCAACCTCGCGGGAGTTTCATTCCAGAAGGAGACTGGAACCAGGTTCCAGTTCATCCCCTACCGCGGCAACGGCCCGGCGATGACTGACCTGCTCGCCGAGCAGATCGATTTCATGATCGAGCCGTCGTCGAACTTCAAGGCGCTGCTTGCGGCCGGCAGCGTCAAGCCGTACGCGATCACGGGCCGGACGCGGCTCAAGTCCTCGCCTGCAATTCCCACCGCGGACGAAGCGGGGCTGCCCGGCTTCTTCGCTTCGCTCTGGTACGGGCTGTGGGTGCCGAAGCGAACGCCGAAGGAGATCATCGCCAAGCTGAACGCGACCATGGTCCAGATTCTCGCAAGCCCCGCGTTGCGCGCGCGCTTCGACGAACTCGGCATCGAGATCACGCCGCTCGATCAGCAATCGCCGGAAGCCTTGCGGGAATTTCAGCGCGCCGAGGCCAAGCGGTGGTGGCCGGTCATCAAGGCGTCCGGCATCAAGGCGGAGTGAAGATCGCCGTCGTCAGCAGAGTGCGGCTGCCCATCGTGCGGGAGTGAGGCCGTAGGCGCCCTTGAACTGCCGCGACATGTGGCTCTGGTCCGCAAATCCCGCAGCGAGAGCCGCCTCCGCCAGGCTGCCGCCGGATTTCACCAATCGGCGCACCAGATCAAGCTGTCGCATGGTGCGAAAGCGGCTTGGGCTGGTGCCGAAGGCGAGGCGAAACTGCCGCGCCAGCGACCAGCGATCGAGATCCGCGAGCCGTTCCAGATCCGCGAGTGCATGTCGATCGGCCGGATACGCAGCGATCATCGCGCGGACGCGCATGAGTTGAGCGAGCCGCAACGTGGGCAAGGATTTCGCGTTGCCGGTGGAGGCGGCCTGCAAAACGTCGGCCACCGCCGCGATGATTTCTGTTCGGGCGAGATCGTCGATCGGAGCGTCCATCTCCCACGCCGGGGCGAGCGCCGTCTTCTGCTGATCGCTCAGGTCGACGACGGGATTCGACACGAATGGAAGCGGCCTGCCGTGCATCGCTGCCTGGACCAGGCCTGGATCGATGTAGAGGATCTCGTAGGCGAAGCCGTCCGACGTGCCGGCTGCGCCATCGTGCACCTCGTCGGGATGCAGGATGTGGCACTGGCCGAGCAGGCAGTGTCGCATTTCGCCGCGATAGCGGAATGTCTGGACGCCGGCCAGTGTGATGCCGATCGCGTAGGTGTCGTGACGATGCGGCGCAAATGCGCGGCCGCGAAACTGCGCCTGAAGCCGCTCCAGGCCATTACATCCTTGGCCGACGAGGATGCGCGCGAGCCGTCCGGCGGCGGCGCCCTCGCACAATCCTTCAAGACGCGCCTCGCGGTGGGCCGATAACCTTTCCTGCATGCCGCTGAGGCTACAGGAAATGTCGTGATCGCGGACGCCCTTTTTTCTGCTGGAACGTGGCAGTCGTTGCTGACGCTGCTGTTGAAAGCCCTGACGGTGATGGGAAGTCCGGGGCCGTCGACGCTGGCGGTGACGGCGGCGGGCGCTGTGTTCGGCGTTCGCCGGTCCTTGGGTTTCGTGTCGGGCGCAATCGCCGGCACATTGGTCGTGCTGCTGTCCGTCGCCACCGGCCTGGTGGTGCTGTTGACGTCAATCCCGGGCCTCGGCCTGGCGCTGATGGTCGGCTCGGCGGTCTACATTCTCTGGCTGGCATGGAAGATCGCGACCGCCCCGCCATTGTCGCAACGGAACGCCGCCTTTGCGCCCTCGACGACGGCGGGGTTTCTGCTCGCCGTCGCCAATCCCAAGGCCTGGCTTGCGATCGCCGCGGTGTTCGCGGGATCGAACCTGGTCAACTCCTCCCAGCAAGTCGACGCCGTCATCAAGGCGGCCGTCCTTGCCGTGATGATCGTTCTGATTCATCTGCTTTGGCTGCTCGGCGGGGTTTCGCTCGCCGGGTTTCTCAGCGATCCGCTTCGCTCGCGCATCGCCAACATTCTGTTCGGTCTGATTTTGGTCGCAACGACGCTGTTGGCGTTGATCCGCTAGATTGCTGCGCCATGCGGGCGCAGCAATCTAGATCTTCTCCAGCTTCTGCAGGCAGCGGGCCACGCCGACCTCGCGCGGCATCGGCGTGTCCGGAAAGCTGGTCTTCCAGTTGGTGACGCCGACCTCGCCGACATAGATGTCGCCGCTGGAATCCAGCGCCAGGCCATGGGGGGCGAGGAATTTGCCGATCTGAAGTCCCGGACCATCCTCGCCGCCGAGCCGCGCGATGCGCTTGCCGTTGGCGTCGACGATCGAGAGCCGCGGGCCGAGATTGGGCACTTTGAGGTTGACGGGCATGCCGGGGCCGAGCTCGCCGATGACGAAATTGGGCTGTTTGCCGCCGCAGCAACAGAGCGCGCAAGGCCGGTGCAGATTGTTCCACTGCGTCTCGTATCTGCCGTTGCCGTCGAACACCTGCACGCGGTGGTTCTCGCGATCGGCGACATAGACGAAGCCGTCGGCGTCGGTTGCGATATTGTGGACGATGTTGAACTGGCCGGGATCGCTGCCCGGTTCGCCCCAGCTTGCGATCAGTTTGCCGTCCGGCGTGAACTTGTGGACGCGGGCGTTGCCGTAGCCGTCCGAGACATAGATCTCGCCCTTCGGCGACAGCGCGGTGTGGGTGCAGCGGTGGAACGGCTCGCCGCTCATGAAGGGCGCGGGCTGTCTCGGGATGCCGATCGTGAGCAGCACCTTGCCGTCGAGTGTGCATTTGCGCACGGTGTGGTCACCATCGTCGGTGCAATAGAGAAGGTCATCGGCGTCGATGGAAAGCCCGTGGGCGCGAGCGAACAGGCCTTCGCCCCAGCTCCTCAGGAAATTGCCATCGCGGTCGAACACCACCATCGGATGGTCGCCGCGGTTGAACACATAGATGCGGTCGCTTCTGTCGACCGCGACGGAGGCGACGTCGGTGAGGCTCCAGCCCTCCGGCAGCTTGGCCCAGTTCTCCACCACGCGATAGCGATGCTCGTCCGAGCCGAGAATGGTCGACATTTGCTTCTCCAGAATGCGACGTACGATAGTGTGGACCGAAGGCCGGCTCCGTCATATCAGGTACTATCCCACAATATCCTCGGCGGCGATGATGCGCTGGCGCAGCGCCAGGCGCACGAGTTCGATGTCGGAGGCGACGCCGAGCTTGGCGCGGATCAGATAGCGGGTGTTGGCCGCGGTCTTGACGCTGATGTGCAGGGTCGCTGCGATCTCGTCCACCGATTTCTCCGCCAGCAGCATCCGCAGGATCTCGAACTCCCGCGGGGTGAGCGTCTCGACGGCCGAGGGTTCGTCGGTCAGCCGGTTGACGGCAAGTTCATGGTCGATATCGGGGCTCAGCGCAATGCGCCCGGCCATGACCTCGGCGATCGCGCGCAGCAGGGTGTCGGGCGGGCTGCTTTTCGTGACATAGCCGCGTGCGCCGGCCTTGATCGCCTGGATCGCATAGGCAGCACTCTGGTGCATCGTGAAAACGAGGACACACGCGGAATGGTCCCACTGCCGGATCCGCCGGATCGCCTCGACCCCGCCGATTCCCGGCATCGATAGGTCCATGATGACGAGGTCGGGCTTCGCGTCCTTGTAGATGCGATAGGCCTCGGCGCCATTGCCGGCCTCGGCGACGACCTCGAGGCGATCCTGCTTCTGCAACAGCGAGCGATAGCCCTCGCGCACGATTGCATGGTCGTCCACCAGCATGACGCGGGTGCGGCCCCTGGCATCAGACACGCTCAAAGATCCGCTCCCATGTTCGGAATGATGGCGACAAGGCGGGCGCCGCTCGCCGGCTGCCGCTCGAAACGCAGCGTGCCGCCGAGCGAAACCACCCGCTCCTGCATGCCGAGCAGTCCCATGCCGGCCTTTGGCGCGAGACTGCCGTCGGTCACCTCGCCATCATCCTCGACGCTCAATACGATCTCGGCGCATCCCACCTCGAGACGCAGTCCCACCCGCCGGGCCTGGGCATGCTTCGCCGCATTGGTGATGGCTTCCTGCGCGATACGATAGAGGTTCGCGCGGACGCCTGGCGGCAGGTCGTCGACCGGGCCCGTGATCGCAATCTCGAACCGGGTGCGGTCCTTCTCGAAGCTGTTCCAGCTTGCAACCAGGCTTTCGAGACTGAGGGTGAGGCCGAGTTCCTCGATGTCGGGCGGGCGCAGCCGCACCAGCGCGCCGCGCAGCGTGTCCATCATTCCGGCCGTCGTGCGGGAGATCCCCCGGCACTCTGCCAGCAGGGCCGGACATTCGCGCTCCGCCGTATGAGCGGCAGCCGCGGCCTGCGCCGCGATGGCGGTGAGCGACTGGCCGAATTCGTCGTGCAGCTCGCGGGCGAGGTGGCGGCGTTCCTCGTCCTGCACGGCGATGAGCTTCCGCGTCAGGGTGTTGCGTTCGGCCAGCGCGGCCTGCAGCTGTTGCGCAAGCGCGTTGAAGACGTCGGAGATCGCCGACAGCTCGGCCAAGTCGAAACTCGGCAGGCGCGCGGACAGATCGTTCGCCGCAAGCTGTTGCAACCCGGCGCGAATGACGTGCGTCGGCCGCAGCGCACTCGCCAGCGCGGCGTAGACGGCGACACAAAGCCCGGCCAGCGCGAAAGCCATGATCGAGAGCAGGCGGCTCGCCTCGCGCCAGCTCTGGCCGATCTGCGTGGCCGGATCGAGGGTCGCCACCGCAGCGCCCCCGGAGTTGCCTTCGATGAGCGGCTTCGAGATCGGTTCGCCGGGATGGAAGATGGCGCGATAGAGCGCCGCGAAACTCTCGGGCGCGGCCATTTCGTCGGCCAGCGCACCGCTGCAGATGCCCTGCTGGAACCCGCCGGCATTGTCCCGATACGCGATGCAGAGCCCCGGCTCCAACAGCGTCGCGAGCCGTTGCAAATCCAGAGCGACGTCGGAGGACCGCGAGAACCAGCGCGCCTGCGCTTGCTGCAACGAGATATCCTTGGCGACGATGTCGGCGATGTGGCCGAGCTTGGCGCGGGTGGCGCGGTCGCTGTCGACGAGAGCATAGGCCGCGACGGCGATGAAACAAATTGCCGCGAGGGCCGCGACGCGCAACGCCAGCCGCAGCTTCAGATCGATGCCGCGCCCGCGGCGCGCCGGGGAGTCAGGTGCCGGTCGCAAGCTCTCTCCCATTTTCCCCGCATTTAGAAGCAAATCTTGTCGGGACGAAAGTGGGACCGGGCAAGATCGGGCATTTCACCCGGCGATCGCCGGGAAAGTTGCCATGACGCGCCGGGAGTGGCCGGAGCGATAAGGGGAGGGTTCGGCAACTCAGGGGTCATCCATGCGCGCCATCGCCTTCATTCTCGCTCCCGCCATCGCCTTTGCGGGGGTCTCGGTCGCCCAGGCGGCCGATGCCGTCGGGTCGTCTCCGACCAGGCTGGCGGTCTTTCCGTTCGAGCTGGAGGATGTCAGCGCTGGCGCGGGCACCACGCCCCCTGATGAGATCGACCGCGAGCAGTTGCGGCTTTCGACGGAGGAAGCCCGTCGGTTGATCGCCGAATCCGGGCGCTACCAACTGGTCGACGTCAGCGCGGTGAACGACCAGACCGCGAAGGCGGGCAAACTACGCGATTGCGAGGGTTGCGAAGCCAAGATCGCCGCTGGCCTGGACGCAGATCAGTCGATGATCGGGATCGTCACGCGCATCTCCCGAACCGAATACGCGGTCACCTACAAGATTCGCAACGCTCGTTCCGGGGCGATCGTCGACATGGAGCAAACCGACCTGCGCATGGGCGCCAACGTGGCCTGGAGCCGCGGGGCGCGCTGGCTCGTTCAGAACCGCCTGCTGGAACGGGACCCGAACACGATGCCCGCCATCGCGGTCGCCGAAATCCAATATATCGACACCTCGGGCGAGGTCATCGACCAAAGCGCCGACCATGTGCGGCGCTTGCGCGCCTTCGAAGCCTCGATGCGTACCGATCTGGCGGCGAGCGGCAAGTTACGAAGCGCCGTCCTCGACTGTCCGCCAAATGCCTGTTCGGTTGGCGATATCAATGCCGACCCGTTGCTCGGCAAGGCGCAGGCGGCCGGCGCCGCCTATCTCCTGATTGGCCGCGTTCACAAGACGAGCACGCTCGTGCAATGGGCGAAGTTCGACTTGATCGACGTGAAGATGCGGAATGTGGTGTACGATCGCCTCGTCACCTTCCGCGGCGACAACGACGAGGCGTGGCGCCGTGCGGAAACCTTCGTGGTCCGCGACATCATGGATCGCGAAGCCGAACTCATGCGCCCCGCTGCAGCAGTCCTTCCTCGATCGCCTTGATCTGCAATGCAAGGTATTTCGAATTGATGCGGCACTGCGCGAGGCTGCCGGCGATGAACCAGAGACCGGGCTGCGCGGTGCGCGTGTACATGTTGCGCAGCTCCTGGCCGTCGCCAAAGCCCCAGATCGGTCCGACGCGGTTCGCCACCGCGTCGCCGAACAGTTTCCGCACCAGGACCTCCTGCCGCTTGTAGCCGGTCGCGAGCACGATCAGGTCGGCAGGGATGATCGTGCCGTCTTTCATCCGCGCGCCCTCGGCGACGAAGCCATCGACGTCGGCGAACTGTGTGAGCGTGATCGCGCCGCTGACCAGCAGGTCGGAGCAGCCGACGTTGAAATAATAGCCGCCGCCACGCGTCAGATATTTGAACTGCCAGCCGGTGCCATCCTCGCCGAAGTCGAGCTTGAAGCCGATGCGCTCCAGCCCTTCGAGCAAAGGCTGGTCGAATTTCCTGGATTGCTCGGTCAGCATCTGGTGGCTGCGCCGCGCAAGCCGCAGCGGCATCGAGGTCGCAATCAGGTCGTTGTCCTCCAGCGTGCCCTCGTTGTAGGTGGCATAGGCCAGCTGCGCGGAGGGTTCGATGTTGGTGACGAGCGTGGAAGAGCGTTGCAGCAGCGTCACTTCGGCGCCGCTGGAATGGAGATCCTGGGCGATGTCGTGGCCGCTGTTGCCGGTGCCGATCACCAGCGCGCGTCTGCCCTTCCAGTTTTCGCCGTCGTCATACTGGCTGGAATGCAGGATCGGGCCGGCGAAGTTCTTCAAGGAGGAAATATCGGGCAGGTTCGGAATGCCGCTCACGCCGGTCGCCATCACGACATGGCGCGGGCGCATCGTGTGCGTGGTGCCGTCGGCGCGGCGCAGCACCGCCGTCCAGCGGCCGTCCGCCTCGTCATAGCCGGCGGTTTCGAATTCGGTGCCGGTCCAGACATTCAGCTCCATGGCCTCGACATAAGTTTCGAACCAGCTGGCGAGCTTGTCTTTGGGGATGTAGACCGGCCAGCTCGGCGGGAACGGCATGTAAGGCAAATGATTGACCTGCACCTGATTGTGCAAGGTCAGTGCGTGGTAGCGCTTGCGCCAGTTGTCGCCAATCCGCGGCCAACGGTCGACGATCAGCGTGTCGACCTGCAACTGCTTCAGCCGCGCCGCGATCGCGAGGCCCGCTTGTCCGCCGCCGACCACCAGCACGTCGGGGTCGCGGTCGGCATAATCGAGCGACGCCTTGCGCTGGTCGAGCCAGTTCGGCCCGCGGAAATCGCGCGAGTAGGACTGGCCGCGCGGCCGCCGCCGTCCAAGCGGCTCCTCAAAGCCTTTCAGTTCGTCGAGCGCGGTCAGCAAGGTCCACGCCTTCAGCCGATCGTCGTCGTCCGCATCCGGAGTGAGGCGGATCATCCCGCTGCCACGGCCCTCGGCGGTCTCGAACTTGAAGATCGCCTCGATCGCATGGATGCCGGCGCGGGTCACCCAGCGCGGCGGAGCACGATCGGGGTCGATCGCAAAGCCGTTCGGTGCGGCGCGGCGCGCATGGGCCGGAAGCTCTTTCAGGATGGCGTCGGTGCCGTTCAGCGTCTGGATGGTCCAGCTCAGCGCCAGCACGTCGCGCCAGTAGCTGTCGGGATGAAACAGCGCTTTCAGTTGCCCTGCATCGGGCTCGGCGAGAGCGCTCTCGAATTGCGCCAGCCAGTTTTCGGCCGCGAGCGCAACATCATCGGTTTTGTCGAGCATCGGCGTTTCCTGCGGCTGCCGTCTTTGCGCGGCGGGTCTCCGACGTGGAAAGTTATACCCTTCGCCGACGGGCCAAAAGCGGATTAGCCAACCATCGACAGCATATGCCCCTGATCCGGCGGAATGCGACCGCCCAGGGTGTCCAGATAGACCTGCTGCACGGCTGCCGGTCCCCGGCCCTCGATCACCTTGATCCATCCATCGAGCTTCGGCGCGAAGGTCGACCACGCCGCGCCGAATCTGGACTCGACGCCGCCCGGTCCCCAGTCCCTGGCGCGCTTGCGAATCTGGTCAGGCGCGAAGAACCAGGCCGGCTTCGCGCCGGGTAATTCAGGTTCGTCGGATGATGTGGCGCGGTGCGTCAGCCCGATGCGCCCCGAATACGTCATCCGGTCGCCGAACTGCCGATGCAGCCGCGCGCGCAATTCGCTGTTGCCGGCCATGTCGACGAATGCGACCGGGGCATCGGACCGCAGCGACGCCACGGCGTCATAGGTGACGACCGCATCGTAGCAGCCAAGCGAGCGGACAAAATTCGCATTCGACGCCGAGGTCAGCCCGACCACCTTGAGCCCCTTGCGCTGCGTATGCAAGAGATGCGCGAGCCCGAACGCGGTCTTGCTGGAGGCGGAGGACAACAAGACGCTGCGCGCGCCGTAGAAGTCGTTCTCGGCCAGGAAATCGTCGACCAGGAACGACAGCATGAAGAGCGGACGCAACAACGCCTGATGGTCGCCCTGCCGGCCGGCGAAGGCCGGATCGCCGCTGACGCGTGCATAGCGGTTATAGACCGGTGCTACGCCCTGCCGATGCGCCGCCGCATCGCGCAAGCCCCGTTTGCTCACGTCGGAAGCCTCGATCGGAAGATGCGTCGCCATCGGGAAATAACCGAACAGGCGTTCGCCCTCTGGCACATTCGGATGCTTCGAGGCCACCACATCGCCGAAACCCCACACCGGAATGTTTCCGAAGCCGCCCGGCGCCGGAAACAACTGCCAGTATTTCAGCTCGTCGCCGAGCACCGCGTAGGTGATGTTGTTGGCGGTGAAAGCGAAGCGGTCGACGCGCACCAGCAATCCGTCTGCCGGCAGGGCATCGGCGTCAGGCATTTGCGTCTCGATGGTCTTGCATTGCTTGAGATCGTCGCGTGCGACGATGAAGTCGGTAGAGGTCATGGTCTTGATCCCGGCGTTTTTCTCAGCGGGAGTTTTGCCTTTGCCGATGGCCGTTTTGCAACAGCAACATTGTTTGAAACGCCGTTCGCTTTCGGCACCGCGCCGATGATGCCCTCGCGCTTCTTCATCGCGCGGTAGTAGCTCCACCACAAATGCGCCGCCGCTCCGCGCCATGGCCGCCACGGTTCCGCAAGCGGCGCCATCTCCTTTGCGGTCGGGCGCGTCTTCAGTCCAAGCCCGATTTTCATGGCTTCCTGCACGGCGAGATCGCCGGCCGGCCAGGCGTCGCCATGCCCGAGGCAAAACAACAGATAGACGTCGGCGGTCCACGGGCCGATGCCGGGCAGGGCCGTCAGCACGTTGTGCGCGGCATCGGCGTCTTCGTGCGCCAGCACGTCGAGGTTCAACCGTTCGGAGGCCAACTCGCGCGCGATGTGCTTCAATGTCTTGATCTTGGCGGCGGACAGTCCGAGACGGCCGAGACGGTCGGCCCGGGCCCGGCGCAGGGCTTCGTGGTGGAACGGATCGAACGCGGCGGACAGCCGCGTCCAGATCGCCGCGGCGCTGGCGGTGGATAATTGCTGGCCGCAGACGATCGCGGCGAGCCCGGTAAAGCCCGCCTCGCGCCGCCGCAGCGCCGGCATGCCGGCGATCTCGAAGACCGGTTCGAGGCGCGAATCCTGCTTCACCAGGGCATGGATCGCGTCTTCAAGGTCGGCCTG
>WNGQ01006798.1_pt1 | contig 15393 bp, 11 predicted proteins | sample 5407661 | NCBI WGS metagenome assembly WNGQ01 (sample SAMN13153382, study PRJNA577476) | soil metagenome | isolation source: 60 cm soil or saprolite under Garry oak tree replicate 2 | place: USA:California | collected 2016-06-15 | reverse complement strand
TCATCGTGCGTGACGGGGTCTACACGGGAGGGGCGACTATCGTGACGATCAGCCGCAGCGGCACCGCGGCCGCGTGGCTCGTGTTCCGGGCCGCCAATCGCTGGGGCGCGATCATCGACGGGCAAAACAACAGCTCGACTACCGGGTTCGAGATCAACGGCAACTACATCCGCGTGGAGGGCTTCGAGGTCCGCTACACCAGCCGCTACGCGATGGAGGCGTACGGCGGCCGGGAGGACATCGCCGGCAACCACGACGTCGTCTTGGTGCAGAATCACCTCCACGACGTCGGGCACATCTGCACCGGGACCACGGGGGGGATCGTCGGCGTCTCCGCCTACTCGGACAACTTGGTCATCGAGCGCAACGTGATCCACGATATCGGCCGGCTCGGGCCGGGGGAGCAGGGCTGCGTCGAGCCCAACGCCAACTGGCAGAACCACGATCACGGCGTGTACTACGGCGTGGGCAACAACGTCGTGATTCGTAACAACGTCTTCTACAACTTCACGCACGGCTGGGCGATCCAGCGCTATAACGGTGCGGGATCCGTCACGACCGGCCTGACCATCGTGAATAACACGTTCGGCTTCCCGAACCCGTGGCGCGACGCCCAGATCATCATCGCGACCGCGACCAACAACGTGGTGATCGCCAACAACTTGTTCTACCAGCCCACGACGGCCGGCGTGTGGTTCGATGGTGCCGGGGACGGGGCGACGCTGGTGGGGAACATCTCCACGAACGCGATCGAGACCGGCGGCTCGGCCCTGACCATGAGCGGCGACCTGCAGAGCACCGATCCGCTGTTCGTGAACGCGACAGGGTTCGACTTCCATCTGACGGCCGGCAGTCCCGCTCGAGGCCTGGGCGTGGCGGCATGGTGTCCCGCGGTCGACTTCGACGGCGTGGCACGGTCAGGCGCCTGCAGCGCGGGGGCGTACCAGAACTGACGATGTGAGCGGCGTCACGGCGGGCTTGATGAGCCGCTGTGGCGCCGCGCAGCGGTCCCGATATTGACAGCGGCCGTTTTCGGGCGTCTCTTCTCACCCATGCGGCTCACCACGTTCCCGCTGCTCGTGCTGGTGGCGGGCGTTCTCGTCACCTGCACATGTGCGCGGGTCGAGGACGCCATCGGTCCGCCGCTGATTCCCGGAGCGCCCCCGGCGGGGTGCGGGAACACGGGGGCCGGCGTGTGCTACCACGTGGCCACGACCGGAAACGACGCGAACCTCGGGACCGCAGCCTCACCGTTCCTGACGATCCAGCATGCCGCCGACATCGTAAACGCCGGTGACGGTGTTCTGGTGGAGAATGGCGTATACACGGGGGGCTCGACGGTCGTATTCATCAACCGGAACGGGACCGCCGCGAACCGGATCGTGTTCCGCGCCGCGAACCGCTGGGGGGCGGTCATCGACGGTCGCAGCGATACCTCGACCACGGGCATCGCGATCCCAGGTGGATACGTGTGGGTCGAGGGGTTCGAGGTCCGGAACACGAGCCGCTACGGGATCGACACGGACGTCGGGCACGACCAGGTGGTGATCGGCAACCACGTCCACGACGTCGGTCACATCTGCACGACTAGCACCGGTGGGATCGTCGGCATCGATGCGTACGCGTCGGGCCTGGTGATCGCGGGGAACTGGATCCACGACGTGGGACGCCTGGGGCCCGGTGAGAACGGCTGCACTTATCCCGCTGGCAACACCACCTGGCAGAATCACGATCACGGGATCTACAACGGCATCGGGACGAACGTGCTGATCGTGAATAACGTGTTCTTCAACTTCAAGCACGGCTGGGCGATCCAGCGCTACGACGGCAGCGGCGAGATCGTTCACGGCCTGTGGATCCTGAACAACACCTTCGTGGGCGCCAATCCCAACCGCGACGGTCAAGTCATCATCGCCACCGAGACGACGAACCTGGTGATCGCGAACAACATCTTCTACCAGGCGGGGACCGCGGGGGTGTTGTTCGAGGGAGCCGGAAACGGAACGACGCTCACGGGGAACGTGTCCACGAACGCCCTGCAGTCCGGCGGTTCGAGCCTCGTGACGAGCAGCAACCTCGAAAACACCGATCCGCTGTTCACGAACGCTCTAGGACTCGATTTCCACCTGACGGGCGGGAGTCCGGCGCGCAACGCGGGCATCGCGTCGTGGTGCCCGCCGAGCGATTACGACGGCGCGGCGCGGTCCAGCTGCAGTGCCGGCGCGTTCCACTGACGCCGGGTTCTCACCGCAGGTCGAAGGCGCGCATCCACATCTCCAGGGCCAGGATCCGGAACAGGCCGAGATAGGCCTCCTCCGACGCCTGGGTTGCCTGGGGCGACTTATACCAGCGCCGCAGCGCCGCGACATCGACATACCGTTCGCAGCGCATTGAGTCCTCGATCAGCGCCGTCACCTGGGGGCGGAGATCCTCCGCCAGCCAGCGCCGGTCGGGCGCGGCGAAGCCGAGCTTGCTCGTGCGTTGCCGCACGACGTCGGGCATCACTCCCCGCATCGCCTCCCGGATCGCGAATTTGCTCCAGCCGCGGTGCACCTTCAGGTGATCGGGCAGCGAGATCCCGTACTCGACGAGCCGGTGATCGAGCAGGGGGACGCGCGCCTCCAGCGAGAACGCCATGGACGAACGATCCTCCATCCGGAGGAGCAGGGGCAACGTGTCCACGAGGATGTCGTCGACCTGGATGCGTTGCATCACGCTGGCTCCGGAGTGGGCCGATCCGCCCTCCCTGGCGTAGCGCCACCACCGCGTCGCCGGCGTACTCTCGCCCCCCAGCGCGCGGTCCAAGTCGGCCTTCAGCACTCCCTCGAGCAGCGAGTCGACGCCCAGGAGACGGCGCAGGCGCGTCGGCAGGTAGCGATAGCCCCGGCGGAGATTGAGCACGTAATACAGATCGCCCTGACCGAGCATCGCCCCGGCCTCGCGCGCGAACGATAGCAGGCGCCCGGAGCGGAGCAACGATGCGAGATAGGCATAGCGAAACTTCGCGTAGCCACCGAACACTTCGTCACCGCCCTGTCCGTCCAACAACACCTTCACGCCGGCGTCACGGGCGGTGCGCATGACCGACCATTGTGCGTAGTAGCTCAATGAGGCGAACGGCATGTCCTGGTGCCACGCCATGCGCGGGAACGTCTCCCAGAAGTCCTCGGCCGACGGGAACACGAGGTGGGATTCGGCGCCGGCGGCGCGCGCGACGGTGTCGGCGTAGGTCCGCTCATCGAGCTCCTTGTACTTCCAGCACGAGGTGAACGTGAGGAAGCGGTCCCCCAGCGCCGTGGCCTGATCGGGCTGTTCGCGCCAGATCTTGCCGATCAGGGAGACAACCGTCGACGAGTCGAGGCCGCCGCTGAGGCAGCTCCCGGCGCGGACGTCGCTGATGAGGTGGGACTGCATCGTACTCGTCAGCAGGGTCCGCAACCCGTCGAGGCGCTCGCTATCACGTACGCCGTTCGCACCCTGCGGAGTGAGCTGCCAATAGCCGCGGACGTCGATCTGACCCGTGGCGGCATGCACGCTGAGGCAATGCCCTGGCGGAAGGGCCTTCACCGCCGGGAGCAACGTCCGCTCGCCGTAGTCGCAGTTGGCGTGGATGAGAAAGCCCACCACGGCGTCGTCGTCGAGCGTGACGTCGAGGCCAGGGCACGCGAACAGGGCCTTCATTTCGGACGCGAACGCGAAGCTTCCCGCCGGCGTGGCGTAGTAGAACGGCTTGATGCCCAGGCGGTCGCGCGCGGCGAACAACCGCCCGCGGACGCCGTCCCAGACGGCGAAGGCATACATCCCTTGGAGCCGGGAGAGGCAGTCCTCGCCCCATTCCCGATAGGCCTGCAGCAGCACCTCGGTATCGGTGCGCGTGCCGAACGAGTACCCGCGGGTCTCCAGCTCGCTGCGCAGCTCACGGTGGTTGTAGATCTCACCGTTGAACACGATCCAACACTTGCCGTCGCCCACCGACATCGGCTGCAGCCCGCGATCGGAGAGATCGAGGATGGCGAGGCGGCGGTGTCCGAGCGCCAGCCGCACCGGGGCGCGGCCGTCCCACTGCCGGGTGTGCGGCAGCAACTTGTGCGCAAACCCGCTTTCCCCCTCCCAACCGAGCAGGAAGCCTTCACCGTCGGGCCCGCGGTGCGCCTGCCGGTCGGTCATGCGCTGCAGGACCGCGGGGTCGATGGGAGTTCCCTGGAGGCTCAAGAGCCCGGTGATGCCGCACATGTTAGTCTGCCGCCTCTTCCGTGGGCCGACCCCAGCCGAACATCCGAACGCGGGCGATACGCCCGCGCAGCGACTGTTGCCAGCGGTAGCCGCGCTCCGCCAGATCGCGCGCCCGCGCGAGCGCCGTGCGGTGGGCCCACGACCAGAGTAGCAGCTCGCGGCCGTCGACGGTGAACAACCCCGTGGCGATGCTCGCGCCCTCGGGCAGGTACACCGAAACCGCCAGCAGCTTGCCGGCGGCGCGCATGTGCCGGAAGAACTCGCGCGCGCGCTCCTGGCCGAACGACACGGTGTTGCCGCCGCGCACGAACACCTCTTGGAGCTGCGCGTAATGCTCGGCGACGATCGCTTCATCGTCCTCCAGCCGGGCCACGAGCCCGAGCTTTGCGGCGCGACGAATGTTGCGTCGCGCGCTCTCTTTGAGCGCCTTCATCATTCGCGCTTCGTCGCCCGGGTACAGGGGCGCGCGGTAGGTGGGCACCGCTTCACCGCGAAAGCCGAGCGTCTGCATCGGTCGGGCGTCGAGATCGCCGCTCAACAGCTCGACGTGATGGACGTGGTGGCGGCGCTCGAGGAAGGGCACGAGCGCGCCGACCAGCTCCTCGGTCGATACCTGGGCCGGATCGAACACCGGCCCCATCGCCGGGGTCTGCCAGCCGGGAAGCGGCGAGCCGTACAGCCGCAGCAGGCCGATCCGCACGAGCAATCCGGGGATCGCGCCGACGACCGCGCCGGCGCGCTCGAACACGAGATACAGCGGCGCCCCGCAGCCGCACGCCTCGAGCCACTCGATCCAGGGCCGCTTGTGGACGATGCGGCAGTTGGCGAAGCGGGCGACCAGCTGATCCCACTCTCCCCGTTCAGCCGGCGTCGCCGGGCGGACGGTCACCATCACGGTTTGCGGCACGTCGCCTCCACCACGTGGTTGCGCCGCGCGGCATGGATCTGGGTGGCACCGAGTCCCACGAGCGCGCGCCGAATCTGGCCGGCGGTCCGCAACCGCTTGAAGCGATCGGTGAGCTCGTCGTACGTGTCGAGCCGGCACCAATCCTCGTGCTGCGCCCGCGTCAGCCCGGGATAGATGTGGCAGTACGCCAGGCAGGGAGAGACGCGGCTCAAGAGGGTCTGCAGCGGCCGCGCGTGCCGCACGCTCCAGTGTAGCGGGAAGAACAGGCTCACCAGGGCATCGGTGATGCGCCGCGCGCGCGCCGGCGGCAGCCGTTTCAGAATCATCCGGTACAACGGCGCGAGCTTCGTCACGCGGGACAGCGTCTACGTGTAGTGGTCGATCACCAGCCGGCCCCCAGGTGCCACCATGCGCCACAATGCGGCGATGCTCTGCTCCGGCGACGGCGTGTGCTGGAGTACGCCGAGACAGAGCACGACGTCGAAGGCGCCGGCGGGGAAGGGCAGGGCCAGGATGTCCGCCTGGGCCACGCTGTAGTTGGCCCGCTCGCCGATGTTGCGCCGGTTGCTGTCCACCGCCACGCTCAGATCGATGGAATGGACCAGCGCGCCCGCACTCACCAGCAGCTCGGTGAAGCGACCGGCGCCGCATCCGGCCTCGAGGACGCGCAGACCCGCAAACTGCGCCAGTGGCATGCCCGCGCAACGCACCAGGCGCCGCTCCGACAGGTGCGCGCCGGTGTGGCTATCGAGCTGCGTCTGCGAATGCAGGCTCCACTGCAGCCCGAACCCGTCGGCGTAGTTGTGGCTGGCCACGAAACGGGGGATGCCGCGAACCAAGGGCACACGCTCCCCTGCGCTGGACACGAGCGCGTCCCCCTCCTGCCAGAGCGGTGCTCCGGTGCGGGGAGAGACGAACCCGACCATGCCTGGCGCGGTCTCCCGGTCGGAGGCGGTGGTGTTCAGATGCACGACGGATCTCCATCGCAGAACCCGTACGACGAGGATCGATCCCCTAAGCCGCGCGGGGGGCGATGGTTACGGCGCGCGTATGGGCGTAGCTCCCGCACGCGTGTCGCGGACGCGTTACACAAGTGCGCGCTCCGGGGGGTGATGACCGTTGGCGCCCGGGAGCACCGATCGGTAGATGTCGATCACGCGGTCCGTGAGCAGTCGTTCGTCGAGCTGCGACGCGGCCGCGCGCCCTCGCCCTCCGGACCGCTCTTGCCGCCGCAGCGTGCGCTCGAGTGCCGCGGCGATCGTCTCGGGCGACTCGTCGGCGCAGACCTCGCATCCGGGGATGCCCCCCAGACGGAGCGGCACGTCGGCCACCGCGACGGACACCACGGGGAGATCGCAGGCCAGCGCTTCCTTGACCGCGTTCGGCGAGCCCTCCTCGCGCGACGTGAATACCAACGCGTCGCAGCCATTCATAAAGAACGGCATCTTGTCGTGCGGCACGCGCCAGCCGATCACCAGCTCCGCCGGCAGTGTGCGGTTCAGCACGTCCACCGCTTGGCGCGCGAGCGCGTATCGCTTGCGCGGGTCGGCGGGATCGCCCACGAACAGGATGAGGCGTTGGTCGGGCGGCAGGCCGACGTGGCGGCGGGCCTCGTCCCGCGGGATGCAGCGGAACAGGTCGAGATCGAGGCCTGACGGCACGATGTGCGCGGCGATGGGGTGGGCGTGGGACAGGTACTGCTTCAGGTGCTCGGAGACGAGGATGGCCGCGTCGGCGCGGCGCGCCACGCGGCGCGACAGCCATTGCAGCAGCCGGCCGGCCGGCGTCGGGCGGCCGTCGCGGCCCAGGATGCCGAACAGGTCGTCGCCCCGGAACGTCACGACGAGGGGGAGGCGCTTGGGGAGCGCGAGCAGGCCGCTCTGACCGAACTGGGCGTGAATCAGGTCGTAGCGCTGCCCGTTTCCCGTCAGCCGGCGCCGCAGCCGCGCCCACACCACGAGGTAGCGGAGCGGGCGTCGACCGCCGCGGAACGAGAAGACATCGACGTCGACGCCAGCGGCGCGCAGGAACCGGACCTGGCGCGCGATGAAGTGCGCGGTGTGCCCCGGGTCGCTGGCCCACTCGCTGGTGATCATCAGGACCCGCAACGGGGTGCTCACGCGGGCCTGCTGGGCGCGGGGCGCGGCACGCGGTCCCGCGCGGGCGCGGTTTGCCCGGCTTGCTCCAGGTACTCGATGAAGGCGTTGTCGATGTCGACCTTGTCGAAGAGACGCTCGGCCGTCTGCCGCCCGTTGGTCCCCAACTCCTCCCGCAACGCCGCATCGGCGCTGAGCGTCCGCAGCGCCTCCACCAAGCCCGCTCCGTCGCCGGGGGAGACGACGATCCCCACGCGGTGCTCGCGCACGAACGCCGCCGGCTCGCCCCCGGCCACGAGCACCACCGGTCGGCCGCTGGCCATGGCTTCGTACAGTTTGGAGGGCGTCGCGCCGGGGATGTGCGTCGCAAGGGGCACGACCAGGATGTCGGCCGCCGCCACCAGCGGCGGGACAGCGGCGCTCGGGAGTGGATTGAGAAAGCGCACGTTGCTCAGCCCGCGGGCCTGCGCGTGCTCCATCAGTCTCCCTTTCGCGGGCCCGTCGCCCACCATCACCAGGCGCAGTCTCGGGTCCGTGCGGAGCGTGTCCGCGGCATCGAGGACCTGATCGAGCCCTTGGGCGAGGCCATGCAGCCCGGCGTACAGGGCGACGCAGGTCCCGGTGCCGTCGCCCCCGAGCGTCGCGCGCGCGGCCGCGGTGCGCCGCTCGGGGTGGAACGCCCGGGTGTTCACGCCGTTTGAGAAGTGATAGGTGCGGCACCGCGGGAACCGCTCCGCGATGCTTTGCACGATCGTCCTCGTCTGGCCGCTGACGACGGCGGCGTGCCGGTAGCACAACCCCTCGAGCCACGCCGCGAGCCGATGCCCGAGGCTGCCCGCTCGCACGACGCCGAGCCGTACGGCGGTCTCGGGCCAGAGGTCGGACACGTTGAACACCATCGCCGCGCGCGTGCGCCAGCTGAGCCACAGTCCCGTGATGCCGAGGAACAGGGGCGGGCTCTCCACGATCAGATAGTCGCAGCGTCGCAGCAGGAACGTTCCGGCGATGCTGGCGGAGCACGCGAACGAGAAGTAGTTCGCGAGCCGGCCCAGGAAGTCCGCCCGTTGGGTGGGGAAGACCGCCGTGCGGATGACCTCCACGCCGTCGCGGCGCTCCCGTCGCACGAGGCCGCCATACCCCGGATAGATCTTCCCCACGGGGTAGCTCGGCATCGCCGTCAGCACCGTCACCTCGTGGCCGCGGCGCACCAGCGCCCTCGCGAGCTCGGAGAGCCGCGCCTGCGGCGCGCCGATTTCGGGCGGATAGTACTGGGTCAGGATGGTGACTCTCACGACGCCGAGGCCCCCCCGTTCCCCTGGGCCAGCACGGAGCGGTATACGCCCATCACCTTCTTGGTGATGACGTGTTCGTCCAGCTCGAGCATGCGCTCACGGCTGGCGGTGCGTTGGCCGCGATGCAACGCGCGCACCAACGCGGCCGCGATCGTCTCCGGGAGATCGTCGGCGCAGACCTCGCAGCCCGGGAGGTCGCGCAGCCGTTCCGGCACGTCGCCGACCGCCACCGAGACGACCGGGAGATTGCAGGCCAGCGCCTCCTTCACCACGTTGGGCGATCCCTCCTGGCGCGAGGTGAATACCAACGCGTCGCAGGCATTCATGTAGTAGGGGATTTGGTCGTGCGGGATCGCCCAGCCCAGCACGAGCTCGGCCGGCAGCGACCGCTGGACGATGTCCACGGCCTGGCGCGCGAGGTCGTACCGCTTGCGCGTCGAGGTCGGGCTCCCCACGAACAGCACCAGGGGCCGATCGGGTGGGAGCCCGAGGTGGCGACGGGCCTCTGCCTGCGGGATGAGGCGGAACCGCTCGAGGTCGAGACCCGAGGGAATCACGTGGGGCTGCGCCTCGTGGTGCAGGAACGCCTTCAGGTGCGCCGAGACGACGATGGTCGCATCGGCACGCCGGGCCACGACGCGGGACACCATCGGCAGGACGCGGCCGCGCGGCGTCAGGCGCCCAGTCGAATTACTCAAGACGCCCTCGAGATCGTCGCCCCGGAAGGTGACGACCAGTGGCAAGCGCTTGGGCAGGGCCAAGAGCCCGCTCTGACCGAACTGGGCGTGGACCAGGTCGTAGCGCTCGCGGCGCAGGCGGCGCTGCACGTCGAGCCAGGCCGACGCGTAGCGCACGGGTTGCCCGCCGCCGTGGAACCGAAACACATCCACGTCCACGCCGGCCGCGCGCAGAAAGTCGACTTGACGCGAGATGAACGTGGCGGTCCCGCCCCAGCTGGCGTGGTCGGGCCAGTCGCTCGTGATCATGAGCACGCGGATCGGCGCGGCCATCTAGTCCGTTCCTTCCGGCGCCCGCGGGCGGGTGGTGCGGCGCACGTAGTGTCGGTACAGCAGCGGCAGCCCGGCGCGCGCCAGGCCTTTGAGGCGGCGCACCACGAGCGCGCTGGTCCAGCCCCGGAACTGCGCCAGGTCGCGGATCCGGGCGGGAGAGGTCCCCACCTTGGGGCAGAAACGGCCCAGCACGCGGCACCCGTTCACCGCCCGGGGCGAGATCCACGGCTCCGACGTGAAGAGGTACTGCACGCCCGCGCTGGCGGCGGACTCGAGCACCTGGCGTGAGATGTCGCCGCCCGGGATCGACGCCGTCACGCACGGCGCGCCCAGGATGTCGCTGATCGCGTCGCGGCTCGTGCGCCATTCCTCGAGCATCCGCGCCGGCGTGAGCTCGGGGAAGATGTCCGGGTGTGTGTGCGAATGCGTGCCCACGACGTGTCCGCAGCTCGCGAGATACCGGATCTCGCTCGCGGTCGCGAAAGTGCGCTGGCCGATCAGGCTCGAGACGATCAAGAAGTGCCCGGTCCAGCCGCGGCGGGACAGGGCGTCGGCGGCGTACACCGCGCTCTTGCCGCCGTCATCGAAGGTGAGCACCAGGAACCGGCCGGGCCGCGTGAAATCGATGTCGGTCACCCGGATCGGGCGCGCAGCGCTCGCGGCCATCTGGGTCAGGTGGTCGTCGAACGCCCGTGGGGTGAGCGTATAGGGCACCGCGCCGGGGTATTGGAAGCCCGTCGCGGACGGCTCGTCCGTGATCTCGTGATACCCGAAGCCCGCGATCGTGGGATGCGCGCTCATCGTGACCGGATCCTCATCGCGTGAGCGGCATGGGCGTGGTGCGGCGGCTGCGGCGCCGGAACGGGAACCAGTGATCGACGATGCCGCGCAGGTAGCCGGCGCCGTAGCAGACGTGCATGATGGAGAACACGGCAGCGAGCGCCGCGGCGCAGCGCAGACCGTGCTTGCGGATGGCGAAGGCCGCCCCCGTCAGCACGAGGGCCGCGTAGGCCCCCGCGATTCCGGCGAACGCCGCCCGCGCCACCGGCACCCAAATCCCGAGCACCGCGGTCGCGACGAGACTCGACACGAACAACGGCGGCACGAGCTGGCGCGTCATGATCCGCTCCGCCTTGCGCGCGACCAGCGGCTTGAAGTAGCCGTACTGATAGAACATGCGAGCGACGGCGCCGAGGGAGCGGCGCGCGTAGTAGCGCGACACTACGTCGGGCAACAGCAGAATGCGCCCGCCACGCCCGATCACGCGAAGGTTGAACTCGTCGTCCTGGTTGCGGACCATGTCCTCGTCGAACATCCCCACGCGCTCGAACAGCTCGCGCCGGAAGCAGCCGAAGGGCACCGTGTCTACCCAGCGGGGGCCCGCGACGCCGATGCGGAAGTAGGCATTCCCCACGCCGAGGGGGTGCGAGAACGCCAGCGCGATGCCGCGCGCGACGGGCGTGTCGTCGGCGGGGAGGGTCACGACGACGCCGCCGACGTTGTCCGCCCCGGTCTCTTGCAGCGCGTCCACGAGCCGCGATACATAGTCCCGCGGGTAGACGCCGTGCGCGTCCATGCGGATGATCACGTCGCCCGTGGCGACGCGAATCGCCGTGTTGAGGGCGGCCGGGGTGATCCGCGCGGGATTGTCGAGCAGCCGGACGCAGGGATGGCGCGCCGCCCAGCCCTCGACGATCTCTCTCGTCCCGTCGTCGCTGCGGCCGTCGGCCACGAGCACCTCGACGCGATCGAGCGGGTAGTCCGTCGCGAGGACCGACTCGAGGCAGGGGCCGATGTACGCCGCCTCGTTCCGGCACGGCATCACGATCGACACGCGGGGACGGCCGTTCGCGCTTACCATACGAGCCGATAGTCCCGGAGCCACAGTTCCAGGGCGAGCAGCGAAATCAGACGCCGGTACAGCCCCTCGCGACTCAGTGTGCCTGTGTAGTCGCCCTCACCGGCTCGCCGGAACCCGCGCAGCCAGCCGCGCAGCACTGCGGCGTTGGTACAGCCGCGCGTCCGCGCGTCGGGGCCGAGCAGCATGTCCTCGAGCGCCGCGTGCAGCTCGGGCGGTGCCATCAGGTCCAGGGGAATGCCGAACCCCCGCTTCCCGGCCCCCGCGACCCGGGTCGGCAGCCAGCGCGCCGCCAGGGCGCGCAGCACCCGCTTGCCCGTGCGACCTTCAGTCTTGAGCGCGCTCGGCAGCGAGAGCCCGAGCTCCACGACGCGCTCGTCCAACATCGGTACGCGCACTTCGATACTGGCGCGCATGCTCATCATGTCCACCTTGCGCAGCATTTGCGACGGCAGGCTCACCGCGAACTCGTTCTCGGTCAGCCGCCGGGACAGCTGCTCGAGATCGACGTCCCCGTTGGGGTGACGGTCGTGGTAGAGGCGATACACCGGTTCCAACGCCTCGCGCGCTCCGGCCTGGACGATTTCCTGTTTCTGCGCCTCCGTGAGGTAGTTGGAGAGGCCCGCCATCAGGACGGCGACGTCGCTGCGGCCGGCGTCGGCGAGCGCTGCCGCCTTCGACACCTGCCGGCCCCAGTCCTGCGTCCAGGGAGCGACGCGGTCGCCGACGACCGCCGCGGCGTGTGTGGCCCAGGCGGGGAGACGCGTCAGTCGCATCAGGGAATTGGCCCGCCAGAACAGCGGGTATCCGCCGAAGCCCTCGTCCCCCCCGTCGCCCGACAACGTGCAGATGATGCCTTGCTCACGCACGGCGCGGGCAATCCAGTACGTCGGAATCAGGCTGGTATCCGCGAACGGCTGGTCGAAGTGCCGCAACAGGTCGAGGATCGCGTCCGCGCGCAAGGCGCCGGCGGGCAGGTCGACGGTGAAGTGGCGCGTCCCGTAGTGCGCCGCCACCGCGAGCGCGCGCGGCGTCTCGTCGTGCTTCCGGTCGGGGAAGCGCACGTTGAAGGTGCTGGTGGCTCCGCCCGTCGCGCGCTGGCGCGCGGCGACGACCAGTGAGGAGTCGATGCCGCCGCTCAGCAATGCGGCGACCGGCACATCCGCGACCGACTGGGACGCGACCGCGTCGAGCAGCGCCGTGGAGACCTCCTCCACACAGCCGTCGATCGTCCACTGCGAGTCGGGACGAGCCTCGAGGCTGTGGAAGGACGCGCGCTGGGCGCCCGAGGCGTCGATCACCATCGTGGTTCCCGGCGCCAGCGCCGCCACGTTCGCGAACCCGGTGGCCGGCTCCGGCACGTAGCCCAGGCCGAGGAAATCGTAGCATGCTTGACGGTCGAGCTGCGGCTCGAAGCCCGGGAGGGCCGCGATCGCCTTGATCTCGCTCGCAAACACCCATTGGCCATCCACCTCGGCGTAGAACAGCGGCTTCACGCCGAAGCGATCCCGGGCCAGGAGTACGCGGCCCCGGGCGCGGTCATAAATGGCGAACGCAAAAATCCCGCGCAGCCGCTCCACCATCCGCTCGCCCAGGTCTTCGTAGAGATGCACGAGCGTTTCGGTGTCGGACGTGCCCCGGAACACGTGGCCGTGGCCCTCGAGCTCCGCCCGCAACGCGCGGTGATTGTAGATCTCGCCGTTGAAGACCACGTAGACACTCGCGTCTTCGTTCGGCATGGGCTGGTGCCCGGTCGCCGAGAGATCGATGAGGGCGAGGCGGCGGTGCACCAGCTCGCAGGACGAGTCGCGATAGGCGCCTCGCCCATCGGGACCGCGGTGGACGAGCAGCGCGTCGGCGCGGGCGGCCCACTCGGGCGCCAGCGGCAGCCCGTGGGGGTGGAAGCGCCCGGCTAGGCCGCACATGGACGAGATCCCCCGTCTCGGGGCACGAGCTGCGCGCTCCCCATTGCGAGTGCCAGGACCCACCAGAACGGCTTGTAGGCCGCCAGATTGGTACTGATGTTGGCGGTCAAGAAGAGCGTGAGTAACGCGAAGGGCACGATGCCGTAGGGGCTCGCGCGTCCTCGCCACCCCGCCGCGACGCAGATCCCGAGGCCGATCAGGAAGGGCACGGTGCCCACCAGCCCTTCTGCGGTCATCAGCTCGAGCAGCAGGTTGTGCGCGTCGCGATGCTCGCGCGCCATGTCGGTGGTCCGCGCGGCGACCTCGTACTGGTTATTGATCGGCCCCCACCCGGCCCACGGCTTCTCGAGGGCCATCTCCACGAGCGACGGCCAGAGCTGCTCGCGGCCCGCCAGGGTGCCCGTCTCCGCCGTCGCCTCAAGGCGGTTCTTCATGACGGTCGCGGTGAACGCGGCGTACGTCAGCAGCCCGATGGCGAGCCCCGTGACCAGACCATTCCGCAGCCGCACCTTCAGGTCGCCGCCCGCCGTGAACATCAGCGCGATGAGCCCGCCCCCGAGTGAGATGAGTCCGCCACGGGAGCCGGTCTCGATGATGGCCGCTCCGATCAACAAACCGATGGGCACGGCCACGAGGCGCATCCGGTGCGACGTCTTGGGTCGGCCGAACGTGAGGCCGAGCAGGGTCACCAGCCCCGCCGACAACAGGATCGCGCTGAAGTTGGCGTTCTGCCCGAAGGCGGTCATGCGCTCGCCGCCCGTCCACACCGCGTAGGAGGTGCGCCCGACGCCGAGCATGGGCAACACCGACCGCGCCAGCGCCGAGAGCACGAAGCACCACAGCGCTCCGGTGCCGATCGCCTCACGGCTGAGCAGGTTCACGCTGGCCCAGCAGACGATGGCCGCCTCGACCAGGACGATGAAGTAGTGCCGCACATCGCCGAAATTGACCCACCCGTGGAACAGGGTGGACACGAGGTAGACCCACAGGAACCCCGCGAACCAGAGCAGCGCGGTGGGCACTCGCCCGTAGCACGCGCGCAGCGCGAGGGGCGTGGACCCGATGAACAGCGCGGCGGTCATGGCGGGGATCTCCCACCCGCCGCGGTCCGGCATCTCGAAGTTGAACGAGAACACCATCAGATAGAACGCGGCTAACACGATCCGGTTGACCCGGATCGCGGGGACCGCGGGGACCGCGGCGGCGGGCGCAGTGCGCAGAGCGGGGCCAACGCCCCCTCCGCCCCCGAGCAGGTAGCCGATCTGGCTAGCCACGAGCCGTTGTCCTCATCGTGCGCAGCCGGCCCAGCAGGGCGGCGCGTGCCTCGGCGGGGAGCCCCGCCGCGAACGAAGCGGCCGTCATGAGCGCGAGGCTCGCGACCACGCCGGCGGCCCATCCTATCCAGTGGCTCGCGAGCACGCGGTCGCCCAGCACCGCGGTCACGCCGAAGACCAGCACCATGACGAACAGGGGACGGGCGATCGAGCGGCCGGGCAGCCGGGCGGGGCGGTGCAGGCATTTGGCGACCAGCAGCGGGTATGCGATCGTCTGTACCATGCGGCCCGCCAGCACGCCGAGGCACACGCCGATGATGCCGAGCGAGGGCGTCAGGGCGATGGAGGCGCCGATGATGACGGCCGCGGCGACGGCGGCCACGCCTACGCGCAAACGGGGCTGCAGCGTCGCGTCGAGGACGTAAGCGTCGGTCCGCACCAGGGCGGTCTGCGCCGTCGCGATCACGACGAGCAGATTGGTCCAGAGGCCGGCGTAGTTCTCCGGACCGACCCAGAGCGCGAGGAAGGACCGGTTCCACAGGAGGATCGTGCCCCCGACCGCGGTGGCGAAGAGCCACGTCAGGTTCATGATCTCGTGCCGCAAACGCGCCGCCCACTCGTGCTCGCCGCGTCCGATCACGCCTCCCAGCCCCGGCATCGCGGCCCCCGTCGTGAAGACATGGAGCCCGAGGGCGATGCGCCCGGCATATCCGGTGAGGACGTACGTGGTCACGAGCGCCGGTGACACGACCCAGCCCAGAATGATGACGTCGCTGGCGAGGGCGAGCTTGGCGACGA
>WNGQ01004967.1_pt1 | contig 15393 bp, 13 predicted proteins | sample 5407661 | NCBI WGS metagenome assembly WNGQ01 (sample SAMN13153382, study PRJNA577476) | soil metagenome | isolation source: 60 cm soil or saprolite under Garry oak tree replicate 2 | place: USA:California | collected 2016-06-15 | reverse complement strand
ATACCCTCGAGAAAATTGCGATTGCGAAAAAATGTCATCGTCGTCACCTTTTCTGTCTTTCTGTCCTTTTGTTTAATTGAATTGAGTTATTGCAGGTATACCACTGCCTTTGCTTCACTCCAGAGGCGTTCCAACCGGTAGTATTCCCGTTCTTTGGCCCCAAAGATGTGCACGACGATATCACCAAAGTCTAGCAGCATCCAGCCTGTCTCGGCGACACCTTCGCGTTGAAACAATTTGGCTCCTTGTTTTCCCAATTCTTCGTCAATAGCTTCGGCGATGGCCTGGATCTGCGTGGGTTGTTACCACTACAGATAACAAAGTAGTCAGCAATCGTCGTTACATCCCGGATATCCAATAAGATAATATCCGAGGCTTTTTTGTCATATGCAGTATCTACTGCAGCCTTCGCTAACTGAGCTGAATCTAGCAGAACTCCCTCCACAAACTCTCCCTGGGTTCATAAACCCCTGTACTATATCCTATAACACTACTTGCCTAAGGCACTACGTATAAGTCGTTGTACCCGCATTATATCATAACTAAACAATACCTGTTAAGAGAAAGGATAACTCTTCAGCAGGGGGTGCAGGGGGGACGCAGTCCCCTTGCCGGGGTTTGGGGTATCCCCAACTTCCTCTTCTACAAAATTACTACGACCTTTAGTCGAAATTATCTCACCGAACCCGTCAGCCCCAACCACTCCTCTTTACTAGTATGACGTTCGACACTTACATTTTCCAAAATCTCTGAACGCAACTCACCCAAAGTACCCCAACCTTCAGCCTCCACATCGTACTTATGAATGGTTTCTTCGTTGCGTTGATGCACCCACACAAAGGCATCGTCTGGCAGATCGCCGTACTTCTCAACAACCGCCCCCAGAACCTCACGAACTACGTCTTCAACGAAACGCGGATTAGCGTGAGCCTTGTTGACAATATACAGTTCGTCGGGTCGTTTGAGTAGTGCATAGTTCTCAGAACTCATTGCGCTTTCCACGAGCGCAACGAGATCCCTGGCCTCCACGCTGTGATCTGTGCCAAGAAGCAGCGTAGCTCGTCCACGCTGGTTATGCGTTGCCAGCGGGGTCACATTAAGCATCTTCTTAATCGCTTCGTCATTAAAGCCCTCTTCCTGCAAACGCATACGGGCAAACGAGTGTACCATGTCCTGGGCGCATGGGCAGGCAACCATACCCTCAACCTCGACGCCCACCATGCGCCGGCAGCCCGCTTTTGTAGCCACAGCCTGCGCTATCAAACCGTAGACCTCTTGTGTCCGGCGGCCAGATACAGGTGTCCACTTTTGCAGTGGCAACGCTGTGCGAATAGACACTTCGGCGCGAGAAACCTTCTGCTTCTCGACAATGGTTTTCGCCATGTGTTCGGCCAGCAGTTCAATCTGCGGCCACGTGCTCTCCGCACAATCCTCGATAACCTCTTCCAGCGCCTCGCTGAAGCGCGACATATGCACTCCTGCCTGCGTTGGACCAAGGTCGGCATACAGGTCGAAGGTCGCATCGAACCATTGCTGGTGCTCCTCGTTTCCAATCAACAGTGCTTTCCTGACACCGGTAACGCCGGCGCGGCCCAGCCGGACATGTACTTTGGGATGGCCATTCTGGATATCTCGATCAAGTGCGATACCCAAATTTGCAGCCAGCTTTTGCACACCGTCTTGCGAAACACCCTCCAGCAGCTCCTGCACACTACGTCCACTTGCGGGATCAACTTTATCTGCTGCAATTTCTGCCAGGGGAACCAGCACAAATGCACGCTCTGCCATGCGCGGATGCGGAATAGTCAAACCATCCTGCGCAATGCGCAGATCATCATAAAAAAGAATATCGATATCGATCGGCCGCGGACCATTGCGAAACGTTGGCTGGCGACCGAGAGACTTCTCAACCTCTTTGATTCGCCTGAGCAATTCTTGCGCAGAAAGCCCGGTCTTGCCACTGCACACCATATTCAAAAAGCGTGCCTGCTCAAGATAGCCAACCGGCTCGGTTTCATAGATAGATGAGATAGCAGAGATCTCCATCATCTCCCGCAATTGCTGTAATGCGGCCGCGAGATTGCCACGCCGGTCCCCCATATTAGAACCCAGTGCCAGGTAAACTGTATGTGTCGCAACCGGTGTATGCCCGTTGTGCGGAAACAAAGGCGAAGCGTTGGCCTCAGTAGTATCAAGACTCATATATAATTAACCTCATTTCTTCTCGGTCTCACCATAATATGATAACAAGCAGCGCCTTCATTTTGTTTCATTGGTAGGACCTCGTGATCACCCGTCCTTTTGAAACCGTGAGGATAATAGTCCCGTGCAGGCAGATCCTACCCTCAAGAATGCCCGCATTAAAATTGCCCTCAACCGCCTGCGTGTAGCCGCCTATCCTGGCGGTGGCATGCACCGTGTCCTGCTGCATTTCTTCGCCCAGAACCAGGTACCAGGGAAAACTGAGAATCTTCACTTCTGGAAAACCCACACATTGCTGAAAACAGCCTCACTCCCCCCGGCGCTATCTCCGCCTACAAGGAAACCGATCAGCCCCGAGGAGTAGAGAGAATCTGAGAAGTTCGTGACGATGAGTTGTTGGTTAATGTAGAAGCGGAATTGTGACCCTTTGGCCACGATCAAAAAGGTGTTGACGTGGCGGTAGCCGCTGAGGATGGCGTTGGAGTGGGTCCAATCGATCAGGGTTAGCCATTGCGAAGGGTCAGTGCCGGTTGCTCGCACGAAACGATATTCACCCAGGCTGTTTAGCTCTAACACGTAAAACTCCCGCTTGACCGGACTGAGACGAAAAACGAGGCCGTAGATTTCCCCTCGCAGTAATTGTGCTTGTGCGGTAATGACGACGTCGGAAAATTGCTGCTGGTTAGAGTAACACCACGCGGCAGTGTGTGGCGAGTATGTTTGCACGTGATAGCCGTCTGCCTTGAATGAACATTGAAGACCATCATCAACCCAGCCCCCAGTGGTATCGGTCGAAGGGTCCGCATCAGGATTGGTGAGCGTATCTCCATACAGTACTTTACCTGCACCAATGGATGAAGTGATGCCCGCTGTGGCTTGGACGCGTGACTGCGCTGCCATGGTTGCCTGCACTTGCAGTTGTGCCTGGGCTGTCGCTGTCAGATTTGTGACTTCTTGCTGAGTATTAAGTGATTGCGTTCTATGTTTCAGGTTGCCCGGGCTTGCTGGTTGAATAGTCCATGCCAGCCCCAGTGTTATCAGTAGCATCAAGGCAAGCAGGCATGATAGGGCTATGGCCCCGGGGCGGTGTCGCTTACGCAGGATGGATGGATTGGAAGCCGGGGAAGGTTGGGAAGGCTGTGATTTCTCAAGCAGAGGAAAAAGCATAGGTGTGAGGTGGCGCTGCATTAGCTCTCGTTCCTTTTCAGGTAAGACCTTTATTGTGGCGGATGATGCGGCATTTTTTTGTGCATTTTCGCTACTGGGCTTGCTATCCACTTCTAATGTGGAACTGGGAGCAGCTCCGTTGGCATTTGAACAGATCGGTTCGGGTTGCAGCGCTTGCCAGTAAGCAGCGGATAGGGCTTGAGCTTCCTGGTAGCGTTCAGTGGGGTCTTTGGCCATGGCTTTGAGGATAATCTCTTCAACGCCCTCGGGAATCTCGCTATTGATTGCGCGAGGTGGGATAGGCTCGATCTGAATGTGTTTCAGGGAGATTGCTACAGGTGTCTCGGCCGTGAAGGGTACGCGCCCGGTCAACATTTGATATAAGATGACTCCCAGGGAGTAGATATCGCTGCGGTAGTCATTCAAGCCGTTGGATTGCTCAGGAGCCATGTATTCTGGGGTGCCGACCATGGCTCCATCAGTAGTAAGTGACTCGGCGCCCATCATAGCTTTTGCCAGCCCAAAATCTACGAGATAGGCATAGCCATCAGGGCGCAGCAGGATGTTAGAAGGTTTTACATCGCGGTGGACAACTCCGTGATCGTGGGCATACTGTAAGGCTGAGGCTACCTGGTCGATAAAACTGGCCGCCTCTTCCAGGCTGAGTCGTTTACGTTGGAGCAGATATTCGCGCAGCGTGCCACCCTCGATGTAGGGCATTACCAGGTAGTACCAGGGCCGTTGTTCACCAAAGTCGTAGAGTGGCAGGATGTGATCGTGAGAGAGGGTACCAACAGCCAGAGCCTCGCGCTCGAAGCGTCGAACAAAAGATTCGTCTCGCCCATAGAGCACTTTAATAGCTACCCGTCGTCGCACGCGGCGATCATATCCCAGATAGACCTCCGCCATCCCTCCCTGGGCCACGCGTCGCCTCAGTTCATATCGTCCCAGTGTTAAACCTTCGATCCCCTTCATCAAACCTCCACTAACATTCCTCGCCAATTCCCACCTATATCCACATTCTTATTATGGCAGTTGTTTCAAATGATACTTTTCCATATATCCAAGAACACACTTTTAGAGACGAACGAGGCAGGTGCGTATAATCACCTGCCTCGATTTTCTGCTTTCAGGTGCTAAAATCACCGGGTGGTCCAATAGCGCTCTAAATGTACGGTCTGTACGGGACGAATCCCATGGGTGTAATCTTCCATAATTCTGTGCATCCTGACCCGGTCACCAAAATTTACCTGTATTTGCGATGTATAGAAGTCCGCTGCCTCTAGACGTATGGGAAGCATTTCCGACATTTCGACATAGGCCGGTTCCATCGCTCCCCCTAGATCCTTGATGCGCGCTTCCAATGCTCCTTGTTGTAAAACGTATGGGAAGTCTTCATAGAATTTGACATTTGCCCCGCGCTGGATCAGGTGATCAGCAGCAGAAGCAACTATCTGGTGATCGACATGCCGTCCTATACTAAGAGGGGCATACCAGACAGTATCAGGGAGCCTTGAGTGTAGAGCTACCAGGTCTTGCGCCAGTTGTCTTTCAATACTTGTGTCGCCGGGATGAACCTCGCCACCTATCAACTCATCCCGGCTTTTGTAGTACGACGGATTACCGCGGTAGATGGCGTCAAAATAGTCGAGCCACATATAATCAGCTTGCAAATAATCCATCGCAGCCGCGTCTTCTCTACGCCGTTTCGCTACGAAACCTCCTGAATCAGCAATAGTGGTTCCCATCTCTCGCTGTACCTGGTAAGCATAAGAACTGGTTTCCCACCCTTGAGGCGGTATACCACCAAAGACTGTAATCACCAGCGGGTGTAGCCCATTACTTACCTGCACAGCCACCGTACCACCACACGAGAAAACAACATCATCAAAATGCGGCGAGAGGAAAATATGCCGCGAAGTTGTTGTAATATTTTCGAAACTTCTAAGTTGCAATGCCCTGCTCCTTTATCAAAAGCTTGAATTTCACTGCTGTAATAAGGAAAATACCTGCCCCAGTATACACGATAGAAGCAACAAGAAGAAAGACTATCAAGTTACTTAAGGTAATCGAACCCCATTCCCAGCGCAATCAAGCAGCCCATCTTTTACCAGCCCATCAACAATTTTTTGCAGCCAGGGCAGATCATCGTCGCAAAAAGTAGGCTTGATCTGCCGCCCCAAATCTGCCAGGGGAATGCGCTCACTGGCGGGCAGGGTACGCAAAAAATCCACGATGCGCCCTCGGAAATAGCGATTTGTGCTCGTGAAAGGCTGAGCCTGGTTTTTACCCTGGTAATTTGCTTCCTTCTCGGCAACCTTACGCAACTGGCGCAGTACCATGCCCGATGGAAAGAGGCTATGCTGGCTCATCTCTGCGAAAGCGCAGCAGTTTTCCTGTAATGGGCAGCGCACGCATTGCGGGTTACTGCTGGTACACACGGTCGCCCCCAGGTCCATGAGGGCCTGGTTCCAGTTGTATGCTTCTCCCACGGGCAGTACCTGTTCTGCCAGTGCGAGCGCCTGCACATCATTCAGCTTTGGTTCTGAGTGTTCCAGGCCAAGGAAAATGCGCTGCAGTACACGACGTATGTTTGTGTCAACGGTGGCTACCTGCTTGTGGTAAGCGAAGCAGGCAATAGCTCCGGCCGTATAGCGACCCACGCCTTTAAGTTTGAGCAACTCATCGATGCTTTCTGGTATGCGCCCCTCATATTCAGCCATAACCTGGCGCGCAATTGACTGCAGGCTTACTGCTCGCCGGTTATAACCAAGTGGCACCCATACCGAGATGACCTCAGCGGTGGAGGCAGCAGCGAGATCGGCCAGTGTGGGAAAGGCTGCCAGGAATTGCTGGTACTTCGGCAGCACACGCTCTACCTGTGTCTGCTGGAGCATAATTTCTGAAACAAGGATGGCATATGCATCATCCGTAGAGCGCCAGGGTAAGTTGCGCTGCTCGGCAGCATACCACCGCAACAAGGAAGAATGTACCCGCACGACTAGTTCAGGTGCGGGCTCAAATGGAATACGTGAGGACGGCGATTGCTTACTCATGCAAGCTCAGATCAGGATGTGGTACGTTGAGCTGCCGTTTTGCCTGGCGTTTCCATCTCATCTTCTTTGGTCACCGCCTCGCTGCGTTTGCGCGCCTCCAGAGAAAAGATAGTGTCGCCGCCTTCTTGCCAGCACCTTGCATCCGGTGCCGGTAAGTTCTCGCAGAGGACCCAATCATCACCATTTTTAAGGACATGTCCCTTAATGCATTTAGCATACATGATATGCTCATTTAAATCCGGATCATCCGGTTTAATTCCAGGGGCAGCCATCTTCGCTATGAAAAACTTACACCAGGGCACTTTTCTGTACCCTCCTTGTTCTCAATTGCTTGACCCCTTAACAGGGTCTCACCTCACCCACACATGCTGTCCAGGGAGGTCAAACCCATTATAGCGCATTACCTTACAGCAAGTCCATAGTTCGCAAATTTGGAAAGCTATCCACAAAAGTAGCAAACACTTTTGTGTCATTGTATATATTCTTGCGTTATATCATATTAGATAGTTTCATTATTTATATTCTTAATGCGAATATCTTCACGAGTTTTTTCCTTGACAGGTGTAAAATTATAGAGTATTCTTGTAACTATGAAGGACCTCCTGCTGAGGGCGCTTTTGCGTGAGTGCAGCTCGCCGGGCCATTGGAGCCTCTTCATGATGTTGCGACTGTCAGGTGCACTGTCATTCTTGATAAAAGCGACTGGCTCAAGAGCGGATAAATATTTGAGGAGATTTTTTAATGAATCACATTGTCAATCGCAAGAGCATCATCTCATTGATCATTGCTCTGACGCTCGTAGCGGCATTCGCGGGGAGTTTCTTGTTGCGCAATGCAACAACGCCGTCGCATGCTGCCAGCCCTAGAACGGGCGCAAGCAACAACGCTTTCTGTAACAGAATTGACCATGGCATCGAAGCATCGGCAGGCGCGAGGACATACTGCTTCGGTCCGCAGACCAGCAGTTCCTCTGCGAAGACTGTCAGCGGCAACACGTTCGGCCCGAACGTCGATGCAGCGAATCCAAAGGAGGATATCACTCCCAATGGGACTCGTGCCTATGGGCAATCGGAAACTTCCCTCGCCGGCAACGCCACCTATGCTGTTGAAGCATGGAACGACGCGACCGGTTTCTTCGCCCCCTGCCCCTCGCCCATGTTCAAAGAAGAGCTGACCGGGCTTGGCTTCTCAGCAAATGGCGGCAGCACTTTCAAGGATCTTGGTGGACTGCGCAACAACTGCAAAACTGGGTTTTTCTACTTTGGTGATCCGACCGTCGAGACCTGGCAATCGGGCGGGACAACCTACTTCTATATCGCCAGCCTGTACATCAACGTCATCACCGGGCAATCCGATCTGGCAATGGACGCTTGCAAGGCCAGCGGAACGGGATCATCGGCGACGTTAAGCTGCAGTTTGCCAATCATCGTCGCTGCCGGTATCATCCCTACCACCACCAAAGGTGATTTCCTCGATAAAGAGTTCTTCTCGATCGATCCGCAGCGGGGACGCCTGTACATGTCCTATACCAGGTTTGGCTTCTTTCCTACCAGCCCCTATTTCCAGGGTCAGGTCGAGCTGGCCGTGTGCAACCTCAAAGCAAATCCGGCTCACCCGGTCTGCTACCCCGGCACCTCGACCGCACCTTACTTCGTTGCGCGTTCGGGCCAGGCCTGTGAGAACGAGGGCGCGTATCCGGCAGTGGACATCCACAGCGGTGCCGTCTACGTGGCATGGGAGTACAACTGGGCCACCAACTACCTGGGACCGGCCCCCTGTAACACCACTGAACACGTACAGAACAGGGTTGCGTACGTGCCTTTCAGCTGCCTGACGCTGACTTCCACCTCACCTTGTACGACCACACCACGCACAGCGTCAGTCAATATTGTCTCGATCGACCTGGCGTTTATCCCGGGCTACAACCGCTTTCCCCCGAGCGACTTTCCGCGCATCGCCGTGAGCGATCCCTACGGGACGGTCACGATCGTCTGGAATGACACGCGCTCCCATGGCCTGGGCGATATTCTGCTCCAGAGCTTCAATCTCGTGAGCCTCTCGAGCGTGCAGATCACGCCGACGCGCATCAATCCCGATACGGGCGGTCTGCACTTCCTGCCTGCGCTGCGCCAGGCACAGGCCTCCGGGCTGATCGACGTTTCGTACTACCAGCGCGACTCAGCCAACACGGACTCTACCAACGTGGATGCGGTGCTCAATCTCAATCCCCGCACTACCGGCCCCGGCAGCAGGACGCGGGTGACCAACGTGCCTTCGGCCTGGATCGACACCTCCTCGGATATCATTCCGAACTTCGGTGACTACACGGACAACTACGTGCAGGCCATCTCGCAGGCCCCCTACTACAACGACACGCTCTACGTAGCCTGGTCCGACGGGCGGCTTGGCTTTCCGCAGCCCTTTGAGGCGAACGGCATCAGTTAAACCGGGATCTGACTGAGTACTCACGAGCCATCTACCTTGTAGAGTATAAGAGGGTTGGAGTAGCATCCGCTATTCCAACCCTCTCTTTTTTGACCGTTTCCATACGGCAGTGCGATATGTAGCTTGTGCAGAGAATATTTCAAAATCGCACCGATAGGCCTGCACGGCTACGAGCTTGTCGAAGCGCTTCGATCGAAGTACTTGACAGACCGTGAGCGCTCATGTATCATACCAGAGGAGGGAGGCGGAGCCGCCAGAACTGGCCGACGTGAGCAGTCAAGTGGATCGTTTCGGCCATGACGGTGAGACCGCCGGTCACATTCCCAGCAGAAAGGACACACATCATGGAGAGACTAGCTAGCACACATCAAACGGGGACGGTCATGAGCCGTTCCTATGTGGTGACAGGAGGGGGCCGTGGTATCGGCAGAGCGGTGGTCGAGCGACTCCTGGGCGACGGCGGCACCGTGGTCGCGATCGAGCTCGACCCGGCCGCGCTGAGCTGGGTAGGCGACTATCCCGCTGGTCCGCGGGTGATCGCTGTAGTCGGTGATGCTTCCGACGAGGACGTCGCGGAGCGGGCTGCGGACCTGGCGCAGGCTGCGGGCACGCTCACCGGCTGGGTCAACAACGCCGCTGTGTTCCGGGACGCCTCGATCCACTCGGCCTCTACACGCACGGTGCTCGACCTCGTAGCGATGAACCTCAACCCTGCCGTCGTCGGGTGCGCGACCGCGATCCGCCGTTTCCTCGCGGCGGGAACGCAGGGAGCGATCGTCAACGTCTCCTCACACCAGGCACGGCAGGCGGTTCCCGGCTGCACACCGTACGTGACCGCCAAGGCGGCCATTGAAGGACTGACTCGCGCGCTGGCTGTCGAGTACGGGCCGCGCGGTATTCGCGTCAACGCAGTTGCGCCAGGCTCGGTCGCCACCGAGCGCTACGAGGAGTTCCTGGGTCGGCAGGAGCCCGAGGCCGTCGCACGGATCGAACAGGAGATGCGCCTGCTGCATCCAATCGGTCGGGTCGGGCGTCCCCAGGAGGTCGCAGCCGCCATCGTTCACCTGCTCTCGGATGAGGCGAGCTTCATCAACGGCGCGACCGTGCCCGTTGATGGTGGGCGAACGGTGCTCGCACGCGATCCCGAGTCGTAGAATGTTGAGTCGTTCAACCTGCTGGCAGCGGTCGCAGAGAACGAGGACCGCGGTCCCGGAGAGGAGTGTAACGTGTCCAGTCAGAAGACCATCTATGACGTAGCCAAAGAGGCCGGTGTCAGCATCTCCACGGTGTCGCTGGCTCTCAATTCCCCGGCTCGGGTCAGAGCGGAGACGAGGCGCAAGGTCCTCGCGGCCGTGGACGCGCTCGGCTTCGTCCCCAAGACGGACGCGGTCGCCAGGGCGCGCCGGGGGGTAGGACGGGTCGGCGTCATCGCGCCGTATACCTCGTACCCGGCAGTTGCACGGCGCCTGAACGGTATCCTGCAAGCGGCCGGCCACCTGCCGCTGGAAATCGTCTTGTTCGACCAGGAGTCGGCCGCGGAGAGCTCCTCACCGTTGCTGGCCAGCCTGCCCATCACCGGACGACTGGACGGACTCATCGTCGTGAGCCTGCCGCTGGATGAGACGGTGGCCAAACGCCTCACCGGCCTGCGGCTCCCCACGGTGCTGGTTGACGTCCGCCATCCCCTCTTTGACTCCGTCCTTGCCGACGACACTACAGGCGGCCGGCTCGTCGCAGAGCATCTGTTGGCCCACGGGCATCGCCGTTTCGGCTTCCTGGGCGAGGCACAGCAGTCTTATTTGTACGTCTCACCGTCGCAACGGCGGCTCGCGGGCTACCGTGCGGCGCTCGCGGAAGCTGGCTATCCCCTCACCGACCGCGACTTGCGGCTGGCCGGGCATGGAGTCGAATCGGCCCGTGCCGCCACAAAGGAGCTGTTGTCGGTGGAGGACCGCCCGACAGCCGTTTTTGCCAGTTCCGACCTCCTTGCAGCGGGGGCGCTCAGGGCCGCACATGACCTCGGACTCGCCGTCCCAGGCGACATCTCCGTAGTCGGCTTCGACGACGGGGATCTGGCCGAGGCCCTGGATCTCACGACCGTGCGCCAGCCTCTGGAAGAGTCAGGCAGGGCAGCAATGGAGCGGCTTCTCCAACAGCTTGACAAGCCCACAACGGTCCGCGAGGTGGCACTGCGATTGGAGCTGATCCTGCGCGGCACAAGCTAACTCGGCGAGCGACACGGCTTGTCGCATACCTCTTACTGGTGATTTCTCACAAGTCCGCAAAACTACGTGAGTCAGAACTGCTGGGCGCATGCGCCTCAGATTCTTCGCTGCGCTCAGGATGACAAATCCCCTGCGCTGTCATCCCTTCGTTCCACTCAGGGCAGGCTCTGAGCGCAGCGAAGAATCTCTCGTGTATGGATTGGGCATAATCAGTTTTTACAGGCTCTCAGAGTGAGGATAGGTCATAGACAAAACAGACGTTTCTCAGGAAGTTGTTCCGGGTTTCCTTTGAGCCTCAGCGAGAACAGTATCCTCCAATGTGTAATCAAACAGACGAGCGTCAACCTCGCTTGGAGGATTGGCTCTTTGCCAGGCAATCGTCTGTCTGAGTGCCTCATCGAGCGAGACTGGTTCACGATATCCGAATTCCTGACGGATACGCGTGGTATCGAAGAAAAGATCCTGATTGGTATTCAGCTTGACCTCCAGACGCTCGGGAAGACGCTCTTCTGGCAGAGAGATGATGGTTCCTTGCCATCCTGCCACCTTGCCAATCGCCTGCACCCACTCGTGGAGAGTGAATGTGGGTTCATCGCCAACGTTGTAGATACGACCAGTGGCACGCGCATCTGTTACAGCTAAGGCGATAGCCGCAGCGACATTTGTCACATAGCCCCGGACCAAGCTGTTGCAATTGCTGGACCACCTGCGAGCCAACAAATCCAGTGCCACCAATCACAAGAATGCGCATAACGCTCTTTCTCCTTTCTGCTTCTCCAATGAGATAGGAGAAACTATATATGCTGTCACATACTGCGCACAAGGGAAAAGCAATGCTTTCAGCATAGGAAAAGAGAAAGAGTCTACACAAAGCAAGAGTCACGAGCTGTGACCTTTTGATCATTGGATCAAGAAAAATCAAGCAGCCAAGGCATAAGATATAATCATAAAGAGCATATCGTCAGCATCAGAGCAAAGGAGACAACTATCACGCCGCCTCCACATCCTCCTCTCAAGAGATTACGCGATCTATGGTCTTCAAGATCGCCCCTGCTCCTGTTTGCCATCAAGAGCGCACTCGCAGCAGGCCTCTCGTGGGAAATCGTCTCTTCTCTGCTCGGAGTAGAGGCGGCAGCGCTTGCCGTGGCATCCGCAGTCATTGTTGTCCAGGTCACCGGTTGGCAAACCGTGCGCAAGAGCATAGAACGTATTGTGGGTGTGATCATCGGCGTGATCCTGGCAGTACTTGTAGCTCACTTTTTCGGCCTCAACATCTGGACGATTACACTCATAATCTTCTTCGCTCAAATCATCGGCATGTTTCTCCAGAACCGCGGCCAGTACCTTGCCACGCAGATTCCCATTAGTGCCGCGCTCGTACTCGTCCTGGGAGCTACCGCGGGCAACTACCCCCTCTTGCGCATGCTGGGGGCTCTCGTTGGCGGCCTCGTAGGGACCGTCATCAGCCTGCTCCTCTCGCCTCCCATCTACGTCTTCAGAGCACGGGATGCAGTAGCAGAGTTGACCACCCAGCTGGCAGAAGCAATACCCAGACTCGCCGCTGCTCTGGCCGGTCACCTGAGCGAAGCAGAAAGCCGCGAGATCTACACCCATATTCGGCAATTAGAGCAGCGGGTGCGTGCGACAGAACAGGCATATTCACTGGGCATTGACAGCGCGCGCCTGAATCCGTGGGCACGCCGCGCGCGCCGCCTCCTCGTTGACTATCCCGACATGCTGCTGGCCCTCGACCGGCTCGTGCGACAAATGCGCCGCATCGCCTATACCATCAATGAGCCTGACCCCTCCTGGTCAGAGATTGTGCAGCAACAAGAGTGGGCACTCGACTCATCCTGGTATCGGCCGTAGGATACATACGCTTGCCCACTACACCCCAAAGCAGTGACCTCCCCAGTAGAGAAGCCCTCCGTACCCGCATAGAGCACGCACAACAGCAACTCCGTACCTGGCAGGCACAACTCGCCCAAGATGCCCAGCAAATCCCATCCTACACAGAGAACCCTGATAGCCCGTCCATCAGCGCAGGCTATCGCCTTGCCATTCGTGGCGCCATCCTCACCGACCTACGCCGCATGCTTGATGAAGTGCACGATATCTTTGAAATGACATCTCATCCTTCTCTAAGTGATGCATTCGCTAATTCCCCCGGAAACCGTAGGGAGTGATCCAATAAGCATCAACAACCGAAGTGACCGAACCATGTCACCCTGAGCGAAGCGAAGGGTCTGGCTGTTGCCCCCGATGGTCATGCCTCCGCGAAGTGAACCGAAGCCCTGAGTAACCGAAGGGGAAGGGTCTGTCATCCTGAGCGAAGCGAAGGATCTCTGCGCTGACCCTTCGCTCAGAGCCTGCTATCAGTGGAACAAAGGAATGACACGCTTCAACCACTTTGGGGATGCACCTCACCGCCGATGATGAAGGTAAACTTTTTCGGGACCATCTTCTGATCCAGGCATGAGAGGGCAGGCCAATGGTGGCATGAAGTGATCTCCATCGTGTGGCAATTCATTCGTTTATGTTCATTCTCGGCCAAGATGACCATAACTCTTCTTTCGGGGTACCTGTACATCGTATTTTTGCCGTCGCTCTCAATTCTGTTGATCTACTTCTCCTGTTTTCTATCCCGTTTCTTTAGTAGCTCGCTGTAGTTCTCTCTTACACTTTTCGTGTAGGGATGATCAAGACCAAACACCTTTTCATAGATAGCCAGGGCCTGCTGGTGGAGGGGTTCGGCCTGCTCGTGCTTGCCCTGGTCACTGTAGAGGACTGCGAGGTTGGCGAGGGTTCGTGCTGTATCGGGGTGATCAGGGCCCAGCACCTTTTCTCTAATGGCCACATCCTGGTATCGGCCGTAGGATACATACGCTTGCCCACTACACCCCAAAGCAGTGACCTCCCCAGTAGAGAAGCCCTCCGTACCCGCATAGAGCACGCACAACAGCAACTCCGTACCTGGCAGGCACAACTCGCCCAAACTGAGCGCGTATTCTAGGAGTGGCTCAGCTTCTCGATACTGTCCACGATTTTTCAGGTAAAATCCTGCATTATTCAGCAATGCTGCCGCTTCATCAAGCGTAGTGTCCCACTGTTTGATGAGTTCTTCACACACGAGCGCATGAGGAAGATAACGTTGACTGCGCGGCCAGGGGGCCGGTTCATCGAAAGGAAAAACGTGCCCGGCTGCTCTGACAACCCGTTCTGCCCATTGGCGTTGCGTCTCCTCGTCCATCTCGTCCTTGATGACAGCCTGCACCAGGCGATGGATGCTGAGCGTCTGGGCAGTGGTATTGCGGCGGACGAGTGAATATTTGAGCAATTCGGCAAGAGCTGCGTTTAATCTGGCACGGTCGGCTGCTACGGGCTCCAAGACGGGACCAAGATAAGGAGCGCTCTCCATGATCAGCTCTTCAGGAATGCCATCTGGCGCCAGGAATGCGCACAGGTTCATCAGTTCAATGGCCGCCGGGTTAGCTCGTTCGACGTTCTCAAACGCCAGCGACCAGGTGGTAGCAACGGAGGGATGGTCGGGAACTAGCCCGCCCCGCCGTTTGAGCAGTTCTGCCTGCTGTTTCTGGTAGATGCGGAGGTAGTTGGACAGGCTCTCCCCGGTTTCCTCAAGGTAAGCTCCTGCCTGGTCAAGGGCTAGCGGCAGGCCATCCATGGCCTGCACGATGTCGAGAGCCGCTGCACGTTCGGTCATTGAGGCGCTGCACGTTCGGTCATTGAGGCGCTGCCGAGAGCGGCATCGTGCGCGATTTTCTCTGCTCGCCTGAGGAGTAGTTCAGCACCCTCTTCTACTTCCATTGTGTCGAGCTCGATCTTGCGAGCAAGACCACCCATCGCCTGAGCGCGCGTAGTCAACAGAACGTGCCCCTTGTTCCCTTCTGGCAGATAGTCACGGAGCATGCCTAGCTCGTCGGCATTGTCAAAGATCAGCAGCCAGCCGCTGTGCGCCTCCAACCAGTGTTTGACCGCCTGGACGGTGATCTGCTGCTCCCGTGCGTCTTTCTCCGGCAGATCGAGCACCCTGGCCAGGGTGACGAAGTTCGCGAGCAGGGTTTCAGCGGTGTTGGCCTGCACCCACAGGATGAACTGGTATTCCTCCCGGTAGCGATAGGCATACTCGACCGCCGTCTGCGTCTTGCCGTCGAGTAGCAGGATGATGTTGCCATCATCCCGCCCTCTAAGAACCGGACAAGACGATTTCTCAGTCATCCGGCTCAAGCCTTTCTCAACGCCCCTCTTTGTGAGAGGGACGCGGCTTCATTACGGTGAGA
>WNGQ01005739.1_pt1 | contig 15395 bp, 11 predicted proteins | sample 5407661 | NCBI WGS metagenome assembly WNGQ01 (sample SAMN13153382, study PRJNA577476) | soil metagenome | isolation source: 60 cm soil or saprolite under Garry oak tree replicate 2 | place: USA:California | collected 2016-06-15 | reverse complement strand
GTGGGGGGAGTGAGATAGCTCTGTGACTGACGATGTGATGCCAATGTTTCATCTACCTTTCTAATGCATTTCCACTTGACCTCTTAGGGCTTCATGGCTATACTTCCCCAGGTTACTGAATGGGCAAGGTGAAATAAAAAGAGCTCCCCTCGCCGTCAATACCCGAACTTTCTACCCATATTCTACCACTCATAGCCTCCACGAGATGCTTACACAGATACAGTCCCAGGCCACTTCCCCGTTCTCTCCCGGATAGGTCGCGCTTGAGACGAACAAACTTTTCGAACAGAAGCGATATTTCATCGGCTGGAATACCTGGTCCGGCGTCTTGTATACAGAAGCGAATACGTGCTGGTGTTTCGTTCTCAAGGGTGGCATCAAATTCCTCAATTGCATCTAGCGTAATGAGGGTATGTGCTGGTGAATATTTGCAAGCATTTGAGATCAGATTGCGTAATATGCGCCGGACATATTCCTGATCTGCTCGTATGGTCAGCGCTGCCGGAATCACAACTTTGAAGCAATGTTCCTGTTTTTCCTGGGGACCAAGCAGATCAAGCATACTCTCAACAACTGGTGCAACTGCGAAGTCCTCCAGTTTCGGCTCCTTCATCTCGCTACTGATGTACGTCGCTGCCAGGACATTATTTACAAGCTGTATAAGGCTTTCACATCCATCCAATGCTTTGCTCAAGAAATCTGCCTGTGTCTCTTCATCCAGCGTCTCGCGGTAATGCTTCAGTATTTCGAGGTATCCGTAGGTCTCTGTAAGTGGTGTACGCAGTTCATGATTAACATTCAAAATGAACTCATCTTTTAGCTGGTTCAGGTAGCGCTGTTGCTTGTAGGCAATCTCCATCTGGTGTTCGGCTTTTATAGCATTCAGCCGTTGTTCATAAGCAAGTATCTTTTGCTGTTCGGCTTCGAGTGCTCGCTGGCGAGATGCCTCTACCAGGTAGAGGGCGTAACGCGCGGCACTGATCATCAAGCCTACTAAAATAGCAGCTAAAAAGCCTAGCAGACTGGTAATCGTGAGGTTGGAGGGCCAGAGCAGTGTGCTCAACATGAGGCTGTTAAGGACAACAACCCCTGAAAATGCAATCAAACTGCAGAGAATGGCGGTGCGTGCGCGAAACATCCATGCTGCGAGTACGGTAGGCAAGACTATCGTTGTACCGTTATGCGTCACAGGAAAAATGAACCAGTAGAGTATAAAGCTCACAGGGTAAGAAAGGATGACGATGTAAAGACGAATCTTAGATGGCAGGGTGAGCAGTGAAAGCGGAAAAGCTGCTCGCGTATACATCCTTGTTCTTCCCTTCTCTTCAGAATAAGTATGTTATGCCAACAAATCTACTATATTGCTATATCGGCAGATCCTGATAACTTGCGGGGGTATGTGTAGCGATGAGAGATACTGAGGACCATCTACTTGCTTTTTACACAAGCATTTATGCCATTATAGCACGCCGCATCTATTTACTCTGCAAGTTGTTTGTTCTCCTGGTACTAATGTTTCATCTCTACTGTGATCTGTCCTCATGCCTGAAGGACGCTACATCTTTGCCTCAAGTCCTGCCTTCACCTGTGGCCATTCATGCTCGATGATGCTATAGTAAACGGAGTGGCGATATGAGCCATCGGGCATAATCATGTGGTTGCGTAACACGCCCTCTTTAACCGCGCCCAACCGTTCAATAGCGCGTTGCGATTTGTAATTCAGATGGTGAGTTTTCAATTGCACACGAATAGCGCCTAAAACTTCAAAGGCGTGGTGCAGGAGCAGGTATTTACATTCAGTATTGATGCCTGTACGCTGCACAGTTGGTGAGAGCCACGTCCAGCCGATCTCCAGTCCCCTATCCGTCGGCATAATGCTAAGGTAGCGTGTCGAGCCGACGGCCTTGCCCTGCGCCAGATCTATAATCGCGAAAGCAAGGCTAATACCCGCCTCTCGTTCTCGTACAGCCGTGGCTATTATCTGTTCCATGTCTGCTAATAAGTGTACTGGCAGTCTGGGCATATATGTCCAGATAGCCTCGTCCAGAGCTGCCTCATATAAATCGGTGGCATGGCTCATCTGCAAAGGTTCCAGGCGTACGAAGCGTCCTGTCAGTGTAACTGGCTCAACTCTCATTATAGAATGTCCCTCGGTAATTGTTTAGTAACTCTTCAGGAACCTCTTTCATGAGTCATCCCAGTAACTCTTCAGGTGTCCCTTTCGCGCCGCCTGCGGCGGCTTGTTCTATTTGAGTGCTTGCGGGTTGTGTCGCCACAGGCGACACAACCCGCAAGCACTCAAATAGAACAGCGAAGCACCGAAGGTGCCTGCGAAGCCTAGAAGTCCCGTCGAGAACCAGGGGGTATCTGAAGAGTCACTAGAAGCCATTGTAGCTACTCTATTGGAGATCAACAAGAGCCAATGTATAGCAACATGGCTGGTACAGGTAGGGACATGGCAGGTCCTTGCTCATCGCGATCCATCGAGGAACGTTCCCAGGGAACGTTTCGGTAACGCTACATATTCTATATTCCCTTCTAGAAGAATAAAAACGTCACCATTCACGCAGAAGCCATTGTAGGAGCTTATCCGTAGAGGAAAGGATGAAAGGCAGAGTTTGTATGGACAGAGACGAAGCGAATACCCGTTTACATTCTCATTTATTTACAATCCGTGTCTGGGAAGAAGAGATTGCGACCGACCAGAGCGAGTGGCGAGGCAAAGTCCAATTACTCACCAGCGGAGAAGTACGCTACTTTCGAGAATGGGGAGCACTTGTGCCTTTGCTTCTTACCCTTTTGACAGAGTCTGAACTGGATGTACATTAGTCATAAAAGTTATTAGTGCAATATATGCATGTGTTTACTGGATTTGTAGTGATATGCATGAAAAAGAGAAGAGAAAAGGCATCGCAATGAATATAGAAACAAAGTCTGAGCATGAAGCAGTTAGAGATGTTAGAAGGAAGAAAATAGACCTATTGGGGCGCCAAGCATTCTCGACCCTGGGCAAAATAGCCTTCTGGAGCTTTCTGGTGCTAACCATTGGTGGTATAGGTGGGACCGTTGCGCTCTGGTTCGCAGCAGGTGGCAGCACTGATATCGAGATCTTCACTCTGTTCTGCCTGATAACCACCGTCCTCATCGGGACTGGTGTTCGTTGGATACAAAGCATAGGCAGCCTGGTGGGCCTCTACGTCCTCTACCTGCAATTCGTCCAGCCTTTTGTCATCGAAAGCCTGACCAATCCCAAAGGAGATCCTCGTGGTGGGTTTGGGCACTTTATCGGCAATGTATTCACCATTTCCATTAACATACTCGCCTGTGTCGCCAGTATCGGCGCGACGGTGCAAGACTATCGTGGGGATAGCCGCAAGGCGCCACGCTGGTTTACATCGGTCCTGGGCGGTGTTTCCGGGCTAGCCATCGGTGCCCTTCTCATCGGTGCTGTATCACAACCAGTTGCTATTCAAACATTGACCTACACAAACGGTGTACCAACCATACATTTGAGTGCTGGTGGCTTCAACATATCGTCCGTGGCGATCCCTAAGGGGTCGAAGCTCTTGCTGGTCGATGATACTGCCTCCCAGCATGTGCTGACCAATGGAACCTGGCAGGGTAATTCTCCGCTGCAGAAGCGAGAGCCGGGCGCGCCACTGGTTACCAACCTCTCGTTGAGTGGCAACCGTGTGATGATTGGTCCCTTCTCGACTGCGGGCACTTATCACATCCTTTGTCTGATCCATCGAGGAATGAACCTGACAATCACTGTCCAGTGATGCTCTTACAGGCTCAACCAATGAACTGAAGCATCATACCTTTGTACATACCTATAAGTAATGAAAATAGACAAGGAAGCAGCAATGAGCAAGGAACTATTGACTGAAAAGGAATCGGCAACGGGCGCCGAAGCAAAGAGGGTTGGCCTGTTGACTCGTCAACCACTCTTCACTCTGGGCAAAATAGCCTTCTGGGCATTTCTGATTGTAACGCTGCAAGCTACGGGTCTTGTTGTAACACTCACTATCTTCAATGGCGCGGCGAGTCGCGATAGTGTCACCTTTGGTGTATTGGCGCTGACGGCTACCATCCTCTTTATAACCAGAGTTCGTTGGGTGCAAGCAATCAGTATCCTGGTTGGCATCGTAATCCTTTACATAGTAGTCGCGGAGCCATTTGCTATTGAGGCTTTTGCCAATCCTAAAGGTCCCAATGGTGGATTTGGTCACTTTATCGGGAATGTACTTGCTCCAAGTACCGTTATGGTCGCACTGGTTGCCGGCGTAGCAACGGTGTTGCGAAACTATTGCCTCATCAAACCGCAGAAGCCACGCTGGCTGGCCCCCGCTTTCAGCGTCATTGCTGGAATGGCCATCGGTGCGCTTTTCATCGGTGCTTTATCGCCGGCTTCTGTGCCCGTTGATACTGTGGCTCCGTTGCAAGCCCCGCAGATCCCGGCGGGATCGGGTGTTCCCACTTCAGTCGATATGGGCATGCCGCATGCACCCATTTCTGTTTCGCAATTGCAAGCCCCCACTAACGCACTCCAGGTAGATCACTTTACTCTCACCGCTCAACCTGCAAAACTCACTCCTACCTCAGACATCACGATACCTGCATGGACCTTCAACGGGACTGCCCCTGGACCAACGCTGCATGTCCGCCAGGGTGATGAGGTTGTCGTTACATTAGTCAATCGTCTTCCCTTTGGCGTGACTATTCACTGGCATGGCGTGCGTATCGCCAATACCGCCGATGGGGTAGCGGGCGTTACCCAGGATGCGGTGAAACCTGGCCAGTCCTATGTCTATCGCTTCATTGTCCCGGACGCTGGCACGTACTGGTATCACTCGCACCAGTTTAGCGATGAGGAGACAACGAACGGCCTCTATGGTATGCTGATTGTCGATCCTGCTACCCCCACTATCCATGCCGATGTTGATTATGCTCTGGCGCTTCATACCTGGAATGGACCGAACAATCAACCACTGTATACGATGAATGCGAGTGCTGGAACGCTCAATCAAACCGCTCGTCCCGGTCAATGGGTACGTCTGCGCATCGCTAATACCGCTGAGACCCCCTCTGGTAATCCACAACTTGTCACCCTCGTTGGCGCGCCGTTTCAGGTCGTATCGTTGGATGGACATGATTTGCATGGTCCGCAATGGCTCAATAACACACCGCTGCCCATCGGATCAGCTCAGCGCTACGATCTCTTGTTCCGAATGCCCGCACATGGCTCTGTTGCATTAGTCACTGCCGATGACAGCCAGCGCTACGCGCGTACTCCTGCCCTGCTTATCGGCCAGGGAGCGCTGCCCGCTACGTTGCCTGCTCTGACCAGGTGGTTCGATCTTACAACGTATGGCACGCCCGCCGTTGATACTCTTACACCTCAGAGCCATTTTAATGCAACCTATAACATCACGCTTGGCAACCAGATGGGCACCTCACTCGGGCGTATGGGTATGACGTACACGCTCAACGGTAAGGTCTTTCCCGACACAGGCATGATAATGGTGAAGGAAGGGCAACGCATCAAGCTGCATTTCGTCAACCAGACTAATCTGTATCATCCTATGCACCTGCACGGGCATGTCTTTACGGTTCTTGATCAGAATGGGCAGCCTCTAACTGGCAGTCCGGTCCATCAGGATACGGTCCTGGTTCCACCGCATGCCACTTATGATGTTGCCTTCGTTGCCAATAATCCGGGCATCTGGATGCTGCATTGCCACAACTTCTTACACGCTAACTGGGGCATGGATATGATGGTGATGTACAACGTCTCGACACCCTATACTGTGGGTAGTGCGTCGGGAAATTTCCCCGATTAAAGATAGCCCTGCTCTTCAGCAAGAGGTACGGCTTGTTGCAAAAGCCTGCAAGCTTCCTCTTGCTGTCCCTTATCCCACGCATGTAATGCTGCTTCAAGGCGTATGCTGAGATTTTCAGGCAGTAGTTGCTGTGAGGGATTGAGCAACATACGCACATAGTCTATTGCCTCGCAGATCTTATCCTGTGTGAGCATCACACCAATCACAGGCCATAAACCAGCCCATCTGAATGCATTGATTCCTTGTTGTCGTTGCTGGGTTCCTGCTGATGCCAGGCCCGCGCTTACGGCCTCTACCATCACGCCATCACGCCATGCTACCCAGGCGTGACTGCCCTTGCTAATTGCGATATTCTTCGCCTCGGGCATTGCCTGCGCTCTCGTAATGATGTCTCGTACCTCTTCCACCTGTTGTCGGCGCCGGAATATAAAAGGTATGAATGTCAGGCCGCGCACAAGCAACGTGGTATAGCCTATCTGTTCTGCTATATGTATGGCGGCGAGCATCTCTTCCTCTGCCTCGTCCAGTTTCCCCAACCACAACAAGCGATTCCCCAGAACGAAATGTGCAAATCCTATTAAGCCTCTGTCATCTGTCTGTTGAAGTGCCGCCAGCGAATCGCGACAATACCTGATGCTTTCCTCGGTAGCGGTGTAACGATCTCGAATAGCATCTCGCGCCGCCACTGCCTGAAAAAAGCGACCGCGCTGCCTCGCTGTACCATGCTGCTCTACGGTAGCTTGCGCCTTCTCGATGATCGCCGTCATCTCATCCATTGTGCCGCGTAGTGGAAGCAACTGGTCAATCTGGAGATCGATCCACTCATGTATCCATTCTGTGCTTGTTTTGGCCTCTACATGCTCTAAAATCTGTTCTGCCTGTTGAATTACCGGCTGGGCCTTATCGTGGAATGTATCCAGAGGGTTGTCAGAGGTAAGATTCCATGTGCTTGCCGTCTTACGTAGCAGTCGTGCCTGCCAGAGCAATCTCTTATCCGACTGACTAAGCTGCGTGTCAACCGTGTTTGTTGATATGGCGGAAGCCCCCTCTCGTTGAAGAGAAGTCATGCCATCTTGATAGGCTTGCCTCGCTTCGTGCTGCCGTCCCGTCATGGCGAAGATATCGCCCAACGCTGTATATATCGCGGCCGCTTCTTCCCACTGTTGCTCGCGTCGTAGGTATTTCTCTCTGCCAACGTTGAGTAGCGCGGCCGCCTTCTGAAATGCGGTCATGGCCTCAGTATTGGCGTACATGCGTAGCGCCGTCTCACCCGCACAGCGATAATAGGAGATTGCGCGTTCGGGTAGTCCCGCTCGCTCATAATGGGTAGCAAGCTGACCACTGACCGTATCCAGGTTCCCGGTATAACTCTGCTCAAGCGCCTCTGCAACACGACGATGGAGCAGCCGCCGAGAGGCTGGACTTAAAGAGGCATAGACCTGCTCGCGCAATTTATCGTGACTGAAGTCATACGACTCGATCGTTCCTGCGCCCTGCTCGCGTATAATACGCCGCTGCCATAATTCATCCAGCCCGCTTACCACGGCGTCTTCTTGCTCTCGACAGGCTTGCGCAAGCACCGAGAATGCAAACTCGCGCCCGATGATCGCGGCTACATGGGCTACTTCACGCGCCAGCGGCGAGAGTTGCGCAATCCTGGTTTGTAGTACACTCTGCACTACTGGAGGGAGCGGTGACGTGGGCAGTGAGAATAGTGGCAATGTACTATTAACGACCGACGATGTGCTTCTGTCTTGTCGCAGTGTTCCCGCTCGTGCCATCTCAACGACGAACAATGGATTGCCCTCCGTCTCATGATAGAGAGAGGCGCGTGTGGCCGCGTCGAGTTGTTGGTTCAGAAGATGTTCGGCCAGCGAGGTTACTTCCGTTGTCGTCAGTGGTCCCAGCGGCATTTCGGTTACTAATCCATCGCGCTGTAATGCCGCCAGGAAGGCAACCAATGGATGTTCAGGATCTATCTCTTCCACCCGCACAGTCCCAATCAGCAGCATGCGTGCCCCAGGCTCGAACCGCAGCAGGTATTGTAGCCAATCCAGCGTCTCCTGATCGCACCATTGCAGATCATCAAGTAGGAGCAACAGTGGATGAGAGGCATTTTGTACGACGCGCGCCAGCGCCTCAAAGAAATGCTGGCGTTGCCACCCCTCCGTCATGGCACTCGGATGCGCCAGCGCTGGTCGTGTAACAAGTAGCTCTGGCACCAGGCGCGCTGCCTCCGTGAGAAAGAGCGCATCAAGGGCTAGCAGGCTGGTATGTAGTGCATCAGTACGCAGCCAGCTAGTAACAGGAGCATAAGCCACGTGTTTAAGGGCCGCGTAACAGCTCGCTCTTGCCGTTGTCATGCCAAGCCTGCTAACCCAGGCCTCCATCTCTTCCGCCAGGCGTGTCTTGCCAATACCCGCCTCCCCAGTGAGCATCACAATATGTGCGTGCCCCGCTGTTGCCTTACTCCATGCTGCCTGAAGCTGCCTCCACTCCCCTTTGCGACCTAGTAGTGGTGCTCTTGTGCCTCGTGTGGTGAGTGGTCTGGTCGGTGTTTTTGAGGAGCCATCCGACGCCATAAGTGTTTCGTAGATCGCTCGCGTAGCCTCGCCTGGCTCTGTCCCCAGTTCGCGCTCTAGAACTGTGACGCAGGTGTGGTAAACACGTATTGCTGAAGCACGATCGCCTTGTAGGGCATACAGGCGCATGAGTTGTCGCGAGGTTGCCTCGTGCAAGGGATCATGGCGCAGCAACTGTTGTGCCACTGGAATTGCGGCATCGTAATCCCGCTCCTCTTCCATCTGTGTGATCAAGCGTTCCGCAGTCTGGAGAAACACCTGATGCCAGCGGTCCCGCTCAGGCAGTATCCATTCATCGTAGCAGCTTGGCAACAAATCACCGCGATAGAGGTGCCGTACACGCTCTAGAGCCTGCCGCTTCACAATCGCATCCTGGGCTTGCTCCGCCTGGGTCAGCGCCTCCTCTATCTCCATGATATCCAGGGTCCAGGGTGTTTCGCTACTTGCTGGCAACCAGTAAAGGCTGTGTCTATCGGTATGCAGGAAATGGTCAATTTCGGGAAGAGCCTGGCGTAATTGATGTAACAACTTGCGCAAACTGGCATGCGCTCTAGCCTCAGTCGACTCCGGCCACAGCAGAAAAGCTACATGAGAGCGATCCTGTGGGGCCGCTCTGTGCAGCACTATGTAGGCAAACAAGGATTGCAAGCGCGGACTGTTGATGCTCAGCACTGGAGTGTCACCCAACGTGAGTCGGAAATCACCCAGCAATTGCAGGTGGAGTGTTGATATCACAGAATACCCCCTTATCTGAGCATCTTATTTTCGTATTCCACAGCTTTCCTTTACGCATTATACACACTCTCTTCTGGTAACACCAAAAAGGGTAAAACGTAATTTCAACGGGTATTCGCATTTTGGTGTATATAAATAAAATCTTAATTATAGCTCTAGCACTATAAAATCTAATCATGTAACGTACCATAAAGTACTATTTCTAAGCAGATATTGCTATCTTTACAGTTGATTTGTTACTATATTATTGATAGTGCAAAATATAAATAGTATTTTTCAGTACAAATGGGAGCAAATTTACGCGATGAAGGGTATCATTTTTGTTGTCTGGGAAAAATATCTCGCAGACCGTTTTGGATCGAAATTTGTCGATAGTTATCGCACTTCTCTCGGAGAGAGCACCGATCAGTTACCAATGACTGGTCGTACCTATCCTGATGAATTGCTAGTGAAGGGTCTCCGCACTGCTAGCCAGCTTAGTTTTCTGCATGAAGATCGTCTGATGTTTGAGTATGGGCACTATTTTATGTTAAATGGCCTGGTGGAATATCTTTGCGGTTATTTGCTCGCCCAGTCCTGGAATGCTGCTGACCTGCTGTTGCAGATGCGCGATGCGCATGCACAGATGCGTCGCACGCCTGATGGGGTAGAACCCCCGCTTTTCTCATATGAGGTGCATTCGTCGAATCACAGACATATGATGCTTACATATGACAGTGCGCGCAAACTCTGTTCTTTGCTGGATGGTTGTATTTATGGTGCGGCGGAACGCTTCGGCGAGAAGGTTTCTACACGCGAAATCTCCTGTATGAAAAAGGGTGACCCGGTCTGTCGCTTTGAGGTGCTTTTTGAGGGTGAGTCCTGGGCCAAAGACGCCACTCCCGATGTTATTGAGCGCGAAACGCAGCGTCTCTATAAACAAGGTTTGAGTAACCTGGTCCTGCAAATACTCCCAAAAGACGCGCACGCCAGTATGTTACTCAAAGATGTCCATCATGCAGTCATGCAGAACCAGGGAGCATATTTCCCGGAGATTTACCACAAACAGCAGACGCTTACTGCTGTGCATGTCTCACAAGTCTACGGCGTCATTGCGAAGTTACAGCAGGTCGGATTGGTTGCCAGCACGGTGAATCAAGCGGGTGATACATTTGAAAACCGTCGCTACTGGCGTGCTCCTACACATGACTAGGCTGATGTGAGCTATGCATTGCGTACCTCTACCTGTGCGTCAAATGCTGTTTGTCCACCTGGTATGCCAAATGGATCGATGATACCGCTGGCGTCAGGTGAAAGCGTCTGAGCACCATTTGTCAGGCTATTCAGGCCGACCCAGCCATCACGCATCCAGACGACTCCTGGCAATATCTGCTCGGTCACTCGTGCCCTGGCTCGTAGTTCACCACGTCCATTGTAGATCAGGATATCACTGTTGCCAACGATTGCTCGTTTTTGTGCATCGCTTGGATGTATCCATAGCTCTGGTTCAGGATTTGCACGTGCCAGTGAGGGCAGTGCTCGTCCCTCATCATAGAAGGCATGAAAGGCTGTGAGCGTACGTCCCTGGCGAAACTGTAGGGGATACAGTGAGGCTGAGTCCACTTGAGGTGGTGTGTAGGTCGGCAGTGCTGGTAGTCCGACGCTTTGTGCGCGCTCGCTGTGAAACTCCACTTTGCCGGAAGGCGTATGGAAGTGCAGATCAGGATACGCCACGTGCGATAGCCTGCTCTTCTGCCAGATGCCACCGTGTTGACGCAGCATCTCCATCGTAAGCGATGTGCCATCAGCAGTACGTTGTGGAGCAAGCAAGGCATTAATGTATGCTTCTTCATCATGCCAGGGAAAGAAATCAGGAACGGCGAGCCGCTCGGCAAGGTCACGTACGAGACGCATCAGCGGACGTGCCTCACCATCTGGTTGTAGTGCCTGCTGCATAAGATAGAGGTGCGTGGCGGTATCCTTCAATCCACGTTCTTCTAACCAGATGGTTCCTGGTAGGATGATGTCAGCGGCGCGGCGCATGGTCTCGTTCATAAAAATATCATAGGCGACGATCAGCCCGATGTTCTCAAAGCTTTTCTCCAGAGTCGCAGTATCCGAAAAGGAAGAGAGCATATTGCTGCCCAGCAGGAACAATGTGTCGATATGCCCACCTTCTATCGCCTGCGCGATTGATGCCATATGATTGGGAATGTAGTTACCGGGCGGGCGCTGGTAAGCGGCCTGTAAATCCGCCAGGCCATCTGCATGCACGAAAGCGCGATGACGTGGACCAAATCCCCCGCCCGCGATACCCAGTTGTCCGGTGAGAGCGGGCAGGCAAGCAATAGCACGTCCCACCTCCCAGCCAGTATGATGCTTAAATGGTGAACTGCCTCCCAGCACGATCATGGCCGGATGCTGGGTGGCGTAGCGTCGAGCAAGCGAGCGGATGTGCTCGGCGCTAATGCCGGTAATCTCAGCGGCCCATTCGGGTGTGTAAGAGGTGAGGTGCCTGGCGAAATCTTCAAAGCCCAGGGTATGTTTGTCTAGAAAATTGGCATCCGTTAGCTTTTCTGTAACGATGACGTGAGCCATTGCCAGGGCGAGCGCGGCATCGGTTCCCGGCTGGATCAGATACACCTCATCAGCGTGCCGTGATGCCTCATTCCGTCGGCAATCGATGTGTACAACATAGGCCCCGCGTTTGCGAGCCTCTATAAGATAGGGAGCGGTCGTTGGTTGGCTGGCGAGGTTTGCTCCCCAGAAGAGAATGGTGCGTGCGTGAGCCGCCATGTCTTCCTTCGTATTTGCCTCAAGTACCCCCGTCAGCGCGAGGCCATACGCACCCAATGCCCAGCAGATCATTGCTGGATTCCAGATATTGAAGCCTGCCAGGTGCCCAAAGCGCATCAGGCGCCGTGTCCTAGCCAGATGCCAACGCGCTCGCGGCTGGTCCGCTCGATTCGTCCAACAATGAGGCTATATGCTTCTTCCCATGAAATCTCTTGCCAACGATCTTCGCCACGCTTGCCAACACGCCGAAGAGGCGACAGCAGGCGCAGGGGATTGCGCGGAATCTCGCGAGTGGCATGACCGCGCATACACAGAAAGCCGCGACTATCAGGATTAGCAACATCGCCTGTTATAGAGAGAACGCGATCATCCTCAACCTCAATGAGCATGCCGCAGTGCGTAGGATTGCAGTTCATGGGACATATTGTTCTTATGAAGCGTTTGCTCGCAGACATCTCCAGCTCCTTTTCTCGTACCGATACGCATGTACAGAAAATGGTATATGCATATCAGGAGCGTGTCAAGGTATTTTAAAAAGTATCTGTTTGTTTCTGCCACAGCGTTCTCGCACTGCTGCTGCATAGAATAGCGCCCGCAGATTGTATGCGTGCAACATCCTGGGGGGTGCGGATGAAGCCTCCGGCGATCAGTGGCTGCTTGATTGCTCGACGCAATGTATCGGCGAACTGAGGAAAGAGGATGCCTGGTAGAACCTCGACGATATCAGGAGCTGCGCGCAATATCGTGCGTAAGCCGTTGTCAAGCGCGGAGTCGTCGAGCAGCAGCAGACGCTGGATGGTCACCAGCCCTTCAGAGCGACTGGCGGTAACTAATTGTGAGCGGCTGGTGATGATGCCGTCAACTCCCAGACGGCGTAGGTATGCGACCCCGGCATGGTCTTTGCCTATACCATCAACGAGATCGATATGTACGATGACCCCTTTCGCAAGCTGATGGGCCTGTTTGACCAGGGGAGCCAGGTGAAAGCCGTCACCTTTGAGCACAAAAAGCAGCCGGGCGTCTGAGGCAAGCGCTTCCTGCATGCTCTCGTGTGTCTTTAATGCTGCTGCAACAGGATGAAGAGAGGCCAGTACCAGAAACTCTTGCAAGGTCATCTTCAGACTCCAGTTTTGATTTAGTTGGACGCTTGACAAACGCTGCTTCGCTGAAATATCATTCATTATAATATAGAAATTATCAGTCGTTGTGAAGTGAAAAACTGCTCACACGTGCCCAGGGACAATGAAATGAGAAGTCCTGAGCCGACCTGTTGAGGTAGCTTAGGGTTTATGTTGTTATTTTTTCATTGCCGCAGTGGGGTACGATATGCACTCTCATGCTAGCACACCGCTGTCCGATCAGTCGGCAGGTAGCAGAATTATTCCGATTGTGGAGAACCGCACTCAATTTGAGCGCGTTTTCCAGTTACTCCATGCCAACGCTGTCTGGTTGCGTAACTGTAGCCCCTTTGATCTCAGCGATTACCTTGAACGCTCCTACGGCCGCTCCTTTGAGCTGTATGTCAATATCGATCATATCAATGGTATCCATCCTGATGCTGTCGGCCTGCGTTTTCTCGTAGACCGTTTTCATGTCGTGAATCTTGTTTCCAGCAATCCGCGTGTGCTAGCTCTAGGGAAGGGTCTCGGCCTACGCACGATACAGCGCGTCTTTGCCGCTGATTCTGCTGGCCTGGAGGGCGCGCTGGAAACGCTAGATCCTGCCATCGTAGATATGCTCAATATCTCGCCAGCTCCCATCATTCCTTATGTACTCTCGTATCTATTGGCGGCCGCTCCTTTACCGGTAATAGGTTCAGGTTTGCTGCAAAATACCCAACAGGTGCGAGCTATTCTGGATGCTGGAGCTTTTAGCGTCGCTACTGCACGGCAGGATCTATGGGTATGAGGGAATTTTTCAGGCGACATGTCCTATCGCTTAGATAGATAACAAAGATCCTTTGCTTCGGAAAGGAGGGCGTGCGGTTAGCCAGGAGCCAATTTTCGATGTGGAAAATGTAAACATTGTAGTGTAAATCAGTTTGTTGCTGCATGGGAGTGAAGCTATGCAATCATTATCGTCGACGGCACGCTCGAACAATCTTAGCTTGTTGGAAAATGGACAGTTTGATGTGCTGGTTATCGGTGGCGGTGTGACCGGAGCTGGGGTAGCGGTTGATGCCGCTGCGCGTGGCTATAAGGTGGCTCTGGTTGAGAAGGCTGATTTTGCCAGTGGCACAAGCAGTAAGGCGACCAAGCTTGTGCATGGCGGAGTACGCTATCTATCCAATTTTGATTTTGGCCTGGTACACGAGGCGCTTGTAGAGCGTGGACTGCTCTTGCAGAACGCCCCGTTCCTGGTGAAGCCGCTAGCCTTTGTTCTTCCTATGTACGAGGGTGATCGCCATCCAGTAGGTATGCCTATTACGACCCCCGGCGGTATTGGACTGGGTTTTTTATTGAACTGCGGCCTCTTGCTCTATGATATACTCGCGGGGCGGCGTAATGTGCATAGGCATCGTCACCTGAGCTACGATCAGGTGATGCAGTCCGCTCCCTCTCTGGTTACAAAGGGTTTGCACGATGGCTATGTCTATTATGATGCGCAAACGAACGATGTGCGCCTGACGATGACGCTGCTGCACACCGCCGCTCGCTTCGGTGTAACCATCGCTAATTACGCGGAGGTGACCTCTTTTGTGACCGAGCAGGGCAAAGTGCAGGGTGTGGTAGTACATGACCGTCTGGCTAATAAAGAGTATACTGTGCATGCTCGCCCTATCATCAGTGCCACCGGTGTATTTACCGAGAAGTTGGAAGCTCTTACTGGTGATGAGCCGCAGGTGGGCATCGAGCCGAGTAAGGGCGTACACCTGGTCTTTTCGCGCGAAGATATCAAGCTCGGTGATGATGCTATCGTGTTGCCGGAGACCGACGACAAGCGTATCCTCTTTATCGTGCCCTGGGAGTCGCGAGTGCTCTTTGGGACGACCGATACCGGCACTGGCGATCTGGATCATCCTACAGCAACGCATGAAGATATCTCCTACTTGCTGCGGCACCTCAATCGTTACCTCTCTACTCCCGTGACCGAGGCGCAGATCGTCAGCGTGTTTGCTGGCTATCGACCCCTGGTGAAACCGAAGCGGGCCGATCAGTCGACCGCAAAGCTTTCCCGTTCGCACGTGGTGCTACAGAGTCCCTCGGGTCTGGTCTCGATCTTTGGAGGCAAGTTGACCACCTATCGGCGTATGGCGCAGGACGCTGTCGATGTCATCAGCCAGCGTGATGGTACGAAGCCGGTTCACCCCACTTTGAATTTACCACTTGCTGGCAGCGCGGGTTGGCCGAAGATGCAACACACTCTACAGGCTAGAGGGCAGATGCTGAAGCTTGATGAACAGGTCATTAATCACCTGGGCAGTAGTTATGGTACCGAGGCGGCCGCTGTGCTGGATCTG
>WNGQ01003693.1_pt1 | contig 15405 bp, 15 predicted proteins | sample 5407661 | NCBI WGS metagenome assembly WNGQ01 (sample SAMN13153382, study PRJNA577476) | soil metagenome | isolation source: 60 cm soil or saprolite under Garry oak tree replicate 2 | place: USA:California | collected 2016-06-15 | reverse complement strand
AATGGAGTACTGGAACTGGTTCTGACCAGAAAAACCAAAGGGCCTAAACCCAAACAGATACGAATCGACTGAAGTGCCTCCTAAAGTTGGAGGCACTAATCTCCTTTTTTCCGATCGCGTCACTACCTCACGAGAAAGATTAATCCACGAAAACCTTCAGAAGGAAATAGCATACCCGGGAGATAGTCTTAACCGGTCAGCAATCTCGGCCCCGAGGCATGCCGTCTGGGGAACTTCTCATTTCAGAGCGTGAGTACAAGGAGAGAATCACAAAAATCCGTTCGACCATGCGTCGAAAGGGTTTCCACGCACTGTATCTGACCAGCCCAACGCGAATCCTCTACGCAACCGGCTTTGCTCACATAACCACGGAGAGGCCTCTTGCAGTACTAATCCCGACAGAGGGACCAGTTTTCCTAATGGGGCCCCATCTTGAAATTGATCATGTGAGACAGGAGACGAGGATGATCGAAGAAGCTTACGACTACCCTGACTACCCAGGGAAGCTGCATCCTATCCGGCAGTTTGCAAGAATCCTACGTTCTAAACGCCTCGGCAAATCCAACATCGCTACGGATTCGTTCGAAGGCGCGGCGGGAGGATGGGGATACAGAGGGCCATCGATTAAGGAGCTAATGCCAGATGCCAAGTTTCTCAATGGAAAGGACATAATTGACGACATGAGACTTGTAAAGACACGCCAAGAGCTGCGATTACTGAGAGAGAGCGCGAAGTGGGCGCAAACGGCTCACGATATTTTGATAAGCAATACCTCTGCGGGATTGCGAGATGTTCTGGTGGGATTGAAGGCTAGCCAAGAAACCCTTCAACGGTTGCTACGGAGGCTTGGAACATCATACAAACAGCTGAAGTGGGGCCTGTCCCCTGTCGTGGTTGGATTCCGAGGGCAGGTAGGACCAGAATCGGCCATCCCTCATGCAGTCTTCACAAATCGCAAGATCAGGAAAGGAGATGTGCTTGTTACTGAGGCCGGAGTCGAAATCGGAGGATACACCAGTGAATTGGAACGCACAGTCGTCGTTGGAAGACCCTCGAGCCGGACAAGGAAACATTTCGATGCCATGTTCAAGGCCCAATCTGCAGCGCTGAAAATGTTCAAGTCAGGAAATACCTGCGACCAAGTGGACGAAGCAGCTAGACAGACAATTGAACGGGAAGGATTCGGCCAGTGCCTGAGGCACCACACCGGACACGGAATAGGACTGGACGCCCATGAGCCCCCATGGCTGGATCCGGGAGATCGTCGGAGAATGAGGCGAGGGATGGTCTTCTCCTGCGAGCCTGGGATCTATGTCCCCGGTTACGCAGGATTCAGGCACTCCGACACGATAGAAGTAACAGATGCCGGGATGGAGTTCATTACAAATTATCCTCGGGTGCTAGAGGAGCTAATAGTGTGACTCATTGGCCTGCTCGAAGGGGAATAGGATCCGCTGAAAGGTTGGTTCAAAAAGCACCAGCACAAAACGATTCACTCTAGGAACCGAAAGCAAGGGAGTGATGAATAAGACGCAGCCACCCCCAGCCGGTTCTGATGAGATTCTTTTCAGAAATAAGATCGTGCAATTGATCCGTGCAGAGAAAAACCCGGAGACAGCAATCGACGAGCTGAGCAGGCACTACCGTATAGATCGGCCGTCGCTAAGAATCGGTCTCCCGAAAGGGGAGAAGAAAGCCCTTGGGTGCTATGTCCAGAGGGACAAGACAATCTACATCTCAAGTTTCGATTACTTGTATGATCCATATGTTATAATTCACGAGTTCTACCACCACCTGAGAAACGTTACTGGTAAGCATCGGGGTACCGAGAGACATGCGAAGGAATTCGCGCTGTCGTTCCTTGAGAACGCCGTATGGTAAAGAGTGCCCTTCAATGACTTGGGCGATAGAACCTCAGGTCCAGAGTGAGTTGGGCAATGGGGGAGTCTGTCTTATGTCTGGGGGGGGTGGAGAGGGGACTCTGTGGGACCTAAATGGTTCTCCGCAATGAGGGCATTTGAGATTGTTCTTCCACATCTTGTATACCGTCCTCAACGCCACAAACGCAAGTGCAAAGATTAGGCTTGCAAAGAGTGCAGTGTCGGCGTTAAGAATGAAGATGAAGTAGTGCACGTCAACCATTACCTACTGCCTCCCTGCTCGACAAGATCGCGTGGAGAGTAGTGTGGGGTGGGAATCATCCACATGTGCTATACTCGGACTCACGCAGTATAAACATGCCTAAGGATTGCTTCTGAGAGCGTTAACATCTCCTCAATGAGAAGAGAACCAGAAGTCAGAGCGAGAACTAGGACTACCCTGTTATCGTCGCATGGGTTGGCTGGAGGACTTCATCGGCATGGGTTATCTTAACGAGTCCTTTCAACAACAGCCGATTCGTAACCTTAGCGCATATGTCGCAGTCTTTGCCTGGGCAGTATCCCTTGAGAAAGTTTTCACACTTCCATCGATAATTTTCTATCTCGACTGTTGCCATAAGATCGCAGCCCTACGCTCACAGTCAACTCCGCAAGAAACAACAAAAAGGTCGCGTAACCTACCGAGAAAAATACGAGTAACTAGCTCCCAGTGCCGTTCCGCCGCCTGAGCAACTGGGGACTTGAAATCTACAAGAGATTAGCAGCCTATGGGTTAGCCTTAGGCCTGCGTTAATCGCAAAGAAAATAGCTTCCGAATCGTGTTCCAGGTTTCAGTTCTAGCGATTTGGACTAGGCGTACTGGGCTTGGGCTAGAGCGACAGCCTTTGACTTGGATATGGTAGCTAGCGGTTCTCGAAAGAGTGGCCGGTATGCAATGCCATAGATTATCAGCCCCTCTTTTCCTTCAAAGTCCAACCGTCTGATTATTCCTTCGAGTCTTGTTCCTGGTTTGAACTGTTCCATTCCAGCGTCCACGAGTAGGACCCTGTTTTGCTCCAACAGCTCAAAGTTCGAAGTGAACCGTTTTTTCAGCGGAAGCTTTGCCACTGACTTTAGCTCTGCCACTCTGGGGTACTGTTTCATGGTCATTGGCCCTTCGCAGCTCGAGTCCAGGCAAGAGGACCTTGGAGGATAGTAGACTCGCTGACATCCTTGGCAAAGGGACAGCGAGAAAAAGTCGCTCCCGACAGGCTCAATTTCCCCTACAAGCCGTGGGATCTCGAGGCGTTTCTTGATCCTTGAGATTCTCTCCTTGATGAGGTCCTGATATGTTTCGAGGTGTATCTCGCTCTTGCGGTCTATGTATTCCTGAACGGTGGGTGCTCGACCCCTCTTCTCCTCTATTCCCTCCTGAACCTCAAACCATGTTGCATTTGCATATGCTCCAGACCCGTACGAGACCGCGAGGACTTGGTCCCCTGGCTTCGCCTTGTCGAACACAGACGCCAAGGAGATCAGCGTCGAAGCAGCGTAGGTGTTGCCTGTGTCCATTACCCGCAGCCAAGGCTTCACTTTCTTCTCAGTCTCTGAGTCGGTGAGTCTCATTCGCCGGGCGATCGAGGGGTCACTAACGTATGGAATCTCTTCCTGTGCTAGGGCATTGCAGGTCTTCATTGGCAGATATCCGGATGGCTGGTGGAAGGTGATGGCGTCAAATTCGGATAGACTTAGGTCGCGGTGCTTTGCAAAGAGGTTTGCAATGGCCCCGATAATGTGAGACTTGTATGCTTCCACGGTTGTGCGACCAAAGTGTTTGGGCACAGAGGCACCCTCCCTCCGCCAGAAATCCATGAAGAGGCTCGAGTATGGGGCGACATCCTCTATTGTCGCAATCACCCCGGTTTTTCCCATTACGAAGGCACCGGCACCAGCCCCAGCGGAATACTCTAGTGGGTCACCCCTCTTTGCCTGGGCAATATCAGATCCTATCGCAAGGCCATACTTCACTCTCCCACAGCGAATCTCCGAATCTGTAAAGCCAACCCCTTGCATTCCAGAATTGCACGCTCCCTCCAAGTCTGCGATGAACACGTTCTCTCCAACCCCGACGAAGGACGCTACGTGTCGAGCAATCGTTCCGACGGCATAGGGTTTAGACTCGGACCCGGCAGTGACACTTCCAATCTCTTCTGGAGATATTCCTGCCATTCGAATGGCATTTTCGGCAGCTTCTGTCGCGAGGGTTATTGTGTCCTCGCTGTAACCAGCAACGGACTTTTCTCGGAGGAGCAGCCCGTGCCGAACCTTTTCCAGGACCTTTTCAAGCTCTTTACCCCTCTTGCGCTCTCTCTCACGGACTATTGTCGCAGTTTCTATTCGCTCGCGCGGAATAGAGACTCCGTAGCCGACAATTCCAACCTTACCGTTCAACTGGAATTCCCCGAAAATAACCCCTGTTTGACTACTCGACTGGCAAGTTGACGATATTTAAGACTACCCAGACGATTTTGAGAGAATTTGGTCGCCATCGCGTCTTGCTCCCCCTTGTCTTCACGGGATAAGCCGAGGGCACTTTCTTCAACGCTGTTGAAACTACTCCGTTGCCGGTAGGGTAACATTCCACTTTTCGATTGAGTTTCGGGTGAGATTCCTACAGAGCTTTTCTCTGAAGGAAACTAGGCTCGGTCCCCAAAGGCGCTCTTACACCAGCGGTCTTGACGCTCGTCGTGCTATTCTCGTTCATCCCTATTCATTCACATGAGCTGCCCCTTGAATCAGGTTCTCGAAGGTCCATTGCTGGCGGTTCGCCTCCAGCGGGGGTAAGTGGACCCCAGCGGACACTCGTAATTCTTGTCCAGTTTTCGGACAAGTCAAACGGAACTTCTCCCCCCAGGATTCAGGCTTTGCTTGGGGGCCTGAATAGTTACTATGACGAGGATTCTTACGGGCGTGTGTCTTTCCTAGCCGATCTTGCGCCGTCGGCTGGTTCTTGGTTTTCGCTGCCGAAGCCGATGACTTACTACGGTGCCGATTCTTCCACGAGTGACAATGATCTGATCCATGACTCGATGAGGGCGGCCTACAATTCGGGAATTGTCCTCTCCAATTACAAGTTCTCGATAATTGTCCACGCTGGAAACGACGAGGCTATGCCACCACACGATGCAAACGACATTCATTCCTTCACAATCCCTGACTACTCTTTCAGGCCAAACTTGCTCACCGCGGTTACCATATCCAGCTCGGTAGTTTCAGAATCTGACCCTGTTGGAGTATGGTCGCATGAGAGCGGCCATCTGTTGGGTCTTCCGGATCTTTATGACTTGACTCAGAGAATTGATCCGATCAACAATTTTCTTGGATACTGGGACCTTATGGCACTGGGCGAATGGAACCCGAACAATGGCAATCATTTGCAGCCAGCACCCGGCACATTTCCCGCTCAGCACTCAGCGTGGTCAAAGATTCAGCTGGGATTCCTCTCTGGATCGAATATTGCGAACGTTACGGCTGGAGAGAGCGCGAACATTACCATCAGTGATCTCGAAACCGCGACGCCAAACGTCCAAGCTGTGACTATCCCCTTGGCCTTCAACGGCGATGGCACCTCAACATACTACTTGCTTGAGATGCGCGCCAAGCTTGGAACCTATGATGAGTACCTCCCATTCGCCTCTGGCTATCCAAGCGCTGGTCTCCTAATCTACAAGGTCAATGAGAGCATTCCGAACGGGATGGGAAGCGTAAGGCTGGTTGATGCTCATCTAGGTGGCGATCTAAATGATGCGCCATTTGGTCCTTGCGCAACTCCTTGCACGAGCAACAACACCTTTTGGGACCAAGCAAACTTCGTCAAGATAATTGTAACCTCCACTTCCTCCACGAGTTACAACGTGATAGTTGACAGAACATCATCTCCCTTTGTGCTCCTTCAGGTGAACTCCCCCGAGGTCGGAATCCTAGTTTCTGTGGATGGAGTCAACTCAACCACAGACTCATCGAAGGAGGTAAGAGTCCCCGTACGATACGGACCACATACTCTCTTCATTCAGCCTCAAATACCGATCGCAATTGGCTCAACCACGCTCCAAGTAGGATTGACGAACTCGTTCTCCGCCTGGGACGATGGAGGAACCACAAACCCCCGCGGGCTCACTGTTACAAGAGACACTATAATCACGGCGATCTACAGAATATCGACTCAGCCCTCAGGGCTCCTAGCCTTACTAGCTGTCGGGGTCCTTTCAGTGGTCATTTTGGGAGTTGCGTTTCACAGAAGGACTCGGGGACCAGACAATGATCCTGTTCAGGAGCGTATTCCGGTCGCCGTTCCCGTTCCGGAGGAAACTAAATTGTCATTCCCAGGGAATGACGGTCTTCTTCATGAAACCAGCAACCAGAATCAGGAACCCTAAGGCCCCCGCCACGAGGCCGATGAAGTTCATTTCTCCGTCGTTTGCAACTTGAATCCGTTCGAAGTTAGAGCTGATAGCGGTTGCAAGCAGGATCGTCTTGGCCCCTATCGAACTCCCGTTGTCGAAGACGAAACAATACTGTCCGGAGCTAGGGATCGATGCTCGAAATGATCCGTTGGTGACCTCCTGATTGAATATGTACGCGCGCTCGTAGGTGTTAGGGCATGAACGAGTCTCGTTTTTCTGAAAGACTTGAAAGAGCAATGATGATGATTGACCAGGAGCTGAAACTATTGTCAGGTTCATCAGGAGGGTGTTGTGTCGAGTGGTCACCACCGACAGATTCTGCGGCACTTCAAGCACGCTGCCGGCGGGAATCTGGAATGGGTCTGACGTAGGTAGCGGAAGGGTTTGGAGAATTGGCGTTGTATGGACGTTCGGTATTGTCGTGTAGGCGATTAGCCCCCCCGACAGCAAGAACGCCCCGAGCAGCACTAGCTTGAACTGCACCGGGCTATCGCTCCAAGTCCCTCAGGGATTGAAGCTCTTTCAGTTCGCTGAGTCGGTGTCTCATGATACTATTCTCAAGCTCAGCCTGTAGGAGGGAGAAGATATCGCGATGGATACTGACAAATTCCGAGTTTGTCGGGTTCCGTGGCCTTTCAATTTCGACTGGTACTATACTTTTGACTTTAGCTGGTCTTGCAGAGAGGACTAGTATTCGATCGGCGAGCTCTATTGCTTCGGGGAGGTTATGGGTGACTAGGAGGAAAGTTTTCTGTGTCTCGGCGTGAATCTCGGCTACTTCTTCTCTAAGGGCTTCCGCAGTGAACTCGTCAATTGCACTGAAGGCCTCGTCCATCAGCACTACCTCGGGATCAACGGCTAGCGCGCGAGCGATTCCCACTCTCTGTCTCATGCCCCCCGAGAGCTGTTTTGGATAGAGGTTAGCAGTCTCTTTGAGTCCGACCATTTCAAGCAGTTCCTGAGAGATCGCTCGTCTCTCTTTCTTGGAAAGGCCTTTGATCTCAAGTCCAAACTCCACGTTCTCGATTACGGTTCTCCAAGGGAGCAGGGCAAAAGTCTGGAATACCATGCTAATCTTTGGGTGAGGGCTTGTTACTAGATCGCCTTTGAACCGGATTTGGCCCGATGAGGGGCGGTCTAGCCCAGCTATCATTCGTAGAAGTGTAGATTTTCCGCATCCGCTTGGTCCGACTATGCACAGGAATTCGCCCTGGCGGACCTGGAAGGATATGTCGTGAAGAGCCGTTATGGTCTGGGGCGGGTCGGAGTAAATCTTCGTTACGTTGGACAGCTCTACGTGCATCTCTAGTAACGCCACCTCTTGATCTTGTTCTCAAGCCTCTCAAACAGCGCACGGTCTATCGCGATCGTGATTAGCCCGACAGTCATTATTGCAGCGAGTCCGAACGTGATTGAGTGTGCCGCACTTCCGAGGGCTGTTGAGATGAAGGAGCCGATTCCTGCTACGCTCGCGATTATCTCGACTGCTAGAAGGACGTTCCAGCTAAATTCGAACGATAGTCTGAGTCCAGTGAGCAGGTTCGGGAAGATTGATGGGAGAACCAGTTTTGTGAATGTCTGGGTCTTTCCCGCGTTGAAGATCGAGGCGACGTGGAAGTAGTCTGTAGGTATTTCTTTTACTCCTTGGCGGATGGTGAAGTATGTTGGGAAGAAAGCGCTGAACCCGGCTACGGCGATTGCGACAACGTTGCCGCGTCCGACGAATGAGACTAAGAGTGTCAGTATTGCCAAGTCGGGTAGCGCTCCGATCAGCATTATGATCGGAGTTATTGCCTCGTCCAATTGGCGTCGGGAGCCGACAAGGAGGGCCAGGGGCATCACGATTGCGACGGCGAGAAATATTCCGGCGGTGACATTCAGGAAGCTTTGGCCTACTCGTAGAAGGAATGTGGGCGTCCCTCCCAGTTGCACAAGAGCGATGAGTACGTCGTGAAGCGGGGGTAGTTCGTTTGCGGAGACGAGTCCTAGAAGACTGATGCTTTCCCATGCGGTGAAGATCACTGCGAGAGAGATTACCCAGGCGGGCGGGATGAGGACTCTGCGGCTTGTGTCTCGGACTCTGTGAAAAGTCCGGTTACCGAGAAGTGATAGTCCCACCGTTGGTCCTCCGGGGGAACGCAAAGTGCCGTTCAGAACTAATAGGTCTTGGAATTGGACAGAATGATTGTTTGGGCAGGTTTCTATGGTTGGAGCGGAGGTTTGGGGGATTGCGGTTGTAGGTTCCGGCGAAATTCTGCGTGGCCCTTCGTGCTCGGTTTGACGCATTAGAGTCCAAATTTAAGATGGTTATTGATCTATGGTGTTGTGCGTTCTCGTGCATTTCCTGTGCGTGCCATCACAGTTTCCATGACTGGGTGTATTTTTCTTGGAAGGCTGTAAGCTCGTCTATGTGTTTTCCAAAAGCCTCGAGTCTTAGAGTGGCGACTTCCCGATCTATCTCGGGAGGGACTGGGATGACCTTTGGTCCTAGGGACCGCCCCTTTCTTAGGAGGTATTCAGCGCATAGCGCTTGGTCTGCGAAACTCATGTCCATGACCTCTGCTGGGTGACCGTCAGCGGCTGCTAGGTTTACGAGTCGTCCTTGTGAGAGAAGGTAGAGTCTCTTGCCTCGTTCAAGTGTGTACTCTGTTACTTCTGGTCGGACTTGTCTCTTTTTAGTCGCAATTTTTTCCAGGTCTTTAACTTTGACTTCTACGTCAAAGTGTCCGACGTTGCAGAGGATGGCTTTGTCTTTCATCCTGGGGAAGTGTTTCGCGGTGATAACGTCTGTTCCTGCTGTTGCGGTTATGAAAAGGTCTCCGACGCGAGCTGCCTCGTCCATCGGCATAACATCACAGCCTTCCATTAGAGCTTCTAGAGCGCGGACGGGGTCGACTTCGGTGATTATGACCCTGCTGCCCATGCCTTTTGCTCTGAGGGCTACTCCTCGTCCTACCCAGCCGTAGCCTGCTATGACCACGTTGCGTCCGGCCAGGAGGAGGTTTGTGGCTCGCATTATTCCTTCGAGTCCGGATTGTCCTGTTCCGTAGCGGCTGTCGAAGAGGAATTTTGTCGGGGCGTCGTTGACGGCGATTACTGGGAATCTGAGCTTCTTCGCTTTCTCAAATGCTTTGAGCCGTATGACTCCGGTGGTTGTCTCCTCGCAGGACCCGAGTATCTTGGATAGAGACGGCTGTCCTCTCTGGTGGGCTGTAATGCTGAGCTCTGCGCCATCGTCGATTATGATATCGGGTTGCATGTCCAAGACTCGTTTTAGGTTCTTCTGGTGGTCCATGGGGCTGACTCCTCGCCAGGCGTATACTTTGACTCCGGTTTGTGACAGTGCTGCGGCGACGTCGTCCTGTGTAGTCAGGGGGTTGCTGCCTGTTATAGCGACCTCGGCTCCGGCCTTGTGCATGTCTTCGGCTAGGACTGCGGTTTTTGCTTCAAGGTGGAGGCAGACTCCGATCTTGTGGCCGTGGAAGGCTTGTTTCTTGTCTAGGCGGTGGAAGATTTGGTCTAGAACTGGCATGTTTTCCCGGCCCCATGCCATTTTGACTGCGCCGGTTGGGGCGAGGCTTGGATCCTTGACGAGGCTCATGTCGCGGCGGTGCTGGACGGTCTCGGAATATCAGGTATTCTGTCGGGACGACGACCCCCCAGGGGGAGGCGAAAAAATTCTGGGTCAAGTCCGTCGGAGCCTTGCAGCCAGCCGTGGGTGTTTTGTGACGTGATCTGCCAGGAATTATTGTTTGATCCCCAGAAGACTCTCCCGCGTTCCCGGACTGCCGTCGTCTACATTTTTCATTTTCCTGTTGTGAGGGTCGATTTCGGGCTTGTTTCCGGCGATACGGGGGATTCAGGGCTTGGAATCAGTCTGTTCCGGCTCATGCAAGTCCCAAGCAAAGTGCCGGACCGCTTAACGCGGACTCATCAAGGTGGTTTATTTTCGGGATTGGGGCTGATTATGGGAGATTTGAACGGCTAGATTTTCTTGGGAATATTCTCACTATGAATTCGGAACATGGGTGTTGCGTCGCTTGTGCCTTAGGCCTGATGGAAAGCCTGTTTGCGGCTTTGTATGCGGGAACATATAATAAGGAACAGCGAGTCGTTTCTTCGGAACCCTAGGAGTATAGTGCAATGTCTTCAGCGGGGTTCCGTTCTCGAGTAAGAGACACTGACGTGGCCGTTACTTTTCGCGACCTGATACTTCTACCAGGCTGGACAGAGGTAGAACCATCACAAGTCAAGCTGTCTAGCAGGGTATCGACTGGCTATGAGGTCAACGTGCCGTTCGTCGCAAGCCCGATGGACACGGTAACAGAGAGCGAGATGGCCATTGCCATAGCGCGCCTTGGCGGTCTAGGCGTTCTTCACAGGAACTGCACCGTCGAGGAGGAGGTGGAGATGGCGCGGAAAGTGAAGCGCGCAGAGTCGTTGGTGATCAAGGACGTGATTACGATCAAGCCCACCGAGACCGTTGAGGCCGCGATGGAGTTGATGCAGAAGAACAACATCTCGGGACTACCCGTCGTTGATGGGCATAGACTTGTTGGGATTGTTACTGGACGAGACGTTAGGTTCGCTGACGCGAGCCTGCTTACGAAGGACGTTATGACAAAGAAGGTTGTCACGGCTCCATCAGACACGAACATCGAGGGTGCGAAGGAGCTTCTTCAGAAACACCGGGTCGAGAAGCTGCCTTTGGTGGATAGAGAAGGCAGTTTTAAGGGCCTAATCACGATCAAGGACATTCTTCTGCGTGGAAGATTCCCTAACGCCTCACGCGACGAGGAAGGACAGCTGTTATGTGGCGCTGCTGTGTCACCTTTTGATCTTCCGAGAGCTAAGAAGCTTGACGAATTCGTTAACATTCTGGTCATAGACGTATCCCACTTTCATAATGCTAACGTGTTTGCGGCGACGAAGAAGATCATCGACGAGGTCGAGGCGGACGTTATCGTGGGGAGCATAGGAACCTACAAGGCGGCAGAGGATGCCTTGACTAAGTTGGACGGCATTGCTGGTTTCAGAGTTGGAATAGGGTCCGGGTCAATTTGCACCACGATGGAAACGACAAAAGCTGGATCTCCTACAGTATACGCCACGGCTCAGGTTGCAGATGCCGTGAAGACTTACGGCTCAAAAGTTCCAATAATTGCTGACGGAGGCATTCGGGGACCAGGCGACGCTGCTGTCGCCTTATCTCTCGGTGCCTCCGCGGTAATGATGGGCAACCTATTTGCACGATGCAAGGAAGCGCCCGGCACTTTGATTGCAATCGGAGGCAGGTACTACAAGGAATACAGGGGTATGGGTAGTCCTTCTGCAATGGCGAAGCGTTTCTCGCTCGATCGGTACGCTATGCCGTCCAAGGGATTGCCGGAAGGAGTTGAGGGCTGGGTGCCATACAAGGGCGAGGTAAGCGTTGTAATCCAGGAGATGGTTGCAGGCTTGCAAGCCTCAATGGGTTATGCGGGCGCGAAGACCATCGACGACTTGTGGGATAAGGCTCGGCTAGCGGCCATCACTCCCTCCGGAGCTGAGGAAGCTCGACCTCACGACGTGCTCCTGCCCTCTGAGACGCCTGACCGGGCCAGGTAAGACCCCTGCCGGTCTATGCTCTAGGTTCCAAGAAGCCAAAGCTGCATCCCTCGGTCATGCTTGCCCCGACGGCAGTCGTAATTGGTAGTGTCACGGTTGGACCGAACACCAGCATTTGGCCCGGCGCCGTTGTACGTGGGGACTATGGATGGATCCGGATAGGGGCAAACTGCAGTCTGCAGGACAATGTGGTTCTTCATTGTTCCGCGGAAAACCCTTGCGTCGTGGGGAATGGAGTTACGGTCGCCCACAGTGCAATCGTGCATGCTTGCAGAATAGGCGACGAGTGTTTGGTAGGAGCGGGATCCATTGTGTTCGACGGAGCTAGGGTGGGTAGACACTCGATTCTAGGAATCGGAGCTGTCATCCCAGGTGGTAAAAGAATACCTCCCCGCTCTGTTGCCGTAGGTGTCCCAGCGCAAGTGGCACGACGGACTACCACCGCGGACGTGAAAACCATCAAAGAGTCTTACAAGGCCTACGTCGAAATGAGCCGCCGCTATGTGAGATCAGGGACCTTCCCGACCGCACCCCGCTAGCCATGCAGCTCATCGTCAGGCACTCCTAGGCTGCATGCGCATGACCGGTCGGATATCATCCTGTTCATTAGGCAATAGATTGGAACATTATTGGGTCACTGTTTAATTGCGCGCTTTGCCTATTGAGTACGACGATCTTGGAACTGGAAGCTAGCCCAACAAGGCATAAACTGGAACAGCTACTCTCATCCTCAGAAATCCTGCACTTGGCGATTTGGATTGATGGACAGTACACGCCGATTGAGGTCCTAGCCAACGGGGGCTGGGCCGAGGGCAGAGAACTCTATTTCAAAATAGAGGGAAGACTGAAACGGGAAGCGCCCTGACAGGAAGGCCCTCAGAGAACTTGTCCTGCCAATCCTGTTTTGGTGACTCCAGCCTGCTTTGCGAAACTTGTGGGCTCTGCTCGGAGAAGTGCTGCGGCTGCTCCGAGGAGACCGACCCGCAGGACACGCTTGCCGGATGAGAACGCAAGTAGTCCTACGTCGATTAGAGCAAGACTTCTCGCTAGCCAGTGTCAGACGAGACGATTCGCCTAGTGGGCGGTTGAGGTTGGAGCGTTTCTTCCGCTTCAAGCGTCAGAGTCCATGAGGAGAAGTCAATCGTCAACTTTTGGAGCCTGTAGGATTGCTTGCCGAACTGGACTCCTCTTCGAAACGCGGCATGGACAGCCCCATTCTCCCAAGAGTCGACACTCAGGTAGTGAGCCGGATCCAAGTCATCCTTGAAAAGCCTCGTTGAGCCCGTTGAGCCCTTTTGGGAGACTAACCACTTTGCAAATGCTTTCCAAGCAGCTACAAACTCCTTGTCGCGGCCACGCTTAACTATCCAACTATTAACTATGTAGAGCTTAGGCAATTTTGTGTCTGCACTATAGACTCTAGACTCGGGCGACGATTCGTCGGCAAACGTGGAATATTTGAGCTTCGACATCGGCTCTATTCACCAGAGTCGCGGCGCGCCCTAAGTCAGCGTGCTGGACAATCGGCAATGTGGGGACAGCCGCCGAGAAATAGAAAGAATCCTGAAATTTGCTTTTCTCCCTTGCCGCCGCCATCCTTATACCGAGAGCTATTGGAAATAGGCACAGACGGCGATGATTGGTCAAAGTTACTCGGAACTTGTTGATGACTGAGAAGGCATTTGCCTGAGCCGTCTATGATGCTAAACAAGCGTCGACTGGCAAACGAGTTCGTCAATCTGTTTCAGAGTTGCCCAAGATCTTCTGACGATCGGTGGAAAATCCCCGTTATTCCGATAATACTCGGTCAAGAACTGTCTTGTCTTCGGGTCGTGCGAGTATCCTGAGCCAAAGTCTCCGAACTCCTTCTGTATTTCGCTTATCCGCTCATCTCTTCGTACTTTGGCTAGGATGCTTGCAGCCGAAACGACCGGATAGTTGACGTCCGCATTGTGTTCGGAAACTATTCTCGGCCTATAGGTCAGTTCATCAAGAATATTCGTCTTGTACCTCTCGGGGTTGACGTCAGACGCGTCAACATATGCGATGTCAGGCCGCAGTTTCTGGATCACCTGAGCCATGGTCTTGGCCTCGAGCATGTTGAGCCGCTGGAACTTCGGAGCCTTGTGAACAATCATGTCCAGCCTTGCTGGTTCCAGCTCGAGAATGTGATAATCGTCTACGAATCTTGGAATCTCAAGAGCTAATCGGGTGCGTGTAGATCGAAGAAGCTTCTTGGAGTCCTTCACACCCAAAGACCGCAAAGCGCCGATCTTCGCCTCTTCAACGACTACACCTGCTATAACCAACGGTCCTATTACGGGTCCGCGCCCGGCATCGTCAACGCCGCAGACTTGCACTTGACCTCGATTCTCCTTGTCAAATGAGCGACTTGTCGATCATCGATATTAGCTCAGGGAGGAGTTTGTCACGATTCTCAAGAGACATACTCACTGTCTTTGCAGTTGGCAACTGGGATGCTTCTTCAATCTCGGCGTAGCGGGAACCGTACTTCACAGTTGCGACTATTGTCTTGTGGCTCATCAAGACCTCTTTTAATGCGCGTCTGAAGAATACGCTTGTCATCTCCATGGGCCCTACCTCGTCTATGAGGACAAGCGGGGATTCCCCGCGCGCCGCATTCTCCAAGGTCATCGCCCCAATTTTCTCAAGATCTTGAGTGTTTACTCTGTAGTTTCCAATTCTGGGGCCTTCTTGAAGCGTGGTTCTCGCTAGCCATCCTTCCTCGCCGGAGGCCAGGTTTCGGATTTTGAATCCTGTTCTGACTCCATCTGTCGTTACCTCTTCAGTGAGGTTCCCGGAAACCATCAAACCAAGTTGTTTGAAACGGTCGTTGATCTTCAACACCAGCGTTGTTTTGCCGACGCTGGGTGGTCCGGTGAGAAAGAACCTTCACAGGACTGTTTCGTTAGTTGTCAGGCGGCCACATCAGCTTGAACCCTAACCCTACGAAGTATACTTCCGAACTCTCCGGTCTACTAGCTTTGGGCTTGAGGAGCCTGCTTCGGTCGAATAACAGTCCTGCCTCTTCCTCGAAATTCTTCAGACGCGGTCCTTGGAATAGCTTGATGAGAACGTTTCCATGATAATTCAGAACCTTCTTGGCAATAGCAAGGGCGGTCCATGCCAAGTCTAGCTGTCTCTCATGGTCCACTTCCCAAGAACCGATAATCGACGGTGCGAGGTCTGACACGACAGCGTCTGCTGGCCCACCCAGCGCTGAAGTAATCACTCTGTCAATTTCCGGGCTCTTGATGTCAATGGCAAGGGTCTTCACGTTGGAGTAGAGAAAACCTTCTACGGGCTTAAGATCCAATCCTAGTACGATTCCTTCCGGACCAACAATTTCCCTGGATACTTGCAGCCATCCGCCTGGATGGCAACCGAGGTCAACCATCTTGTCTCCCGGTTTGATGATTTGGTAGGTTCTTGAGGCCTGGAGTAGCTTGTATGCT
>WNGQ01003692.1_pt1 | contig 15406 bp, 13 predicted proteins | sample 5407661 | NCBI WGS metagenome assembly WNGQ01 (sample SAMN13153382, study PRJNA577476) | soil metagenome | isolation source: 60 cm soil or saprolite under Garry oak tree replicate 2 | place: USA:California | collected 2016-06-15 | reverse complement strand
ACCCGCCGGCCATCGGGACTGAACTGCGCCGACCTAACGGTCTTTTCATGCTTCATCGGCTCGCCAATGGCTTTGCCACCGGCCGCATCCCACAGCCGCGCCGTCTTATCTACTGAAGCCGGTACCACCCCTGAAGCCGTTACCACCCGCCGGCCATCGGGACTGAACTGCGCCGACCTAACGGTCTTTTCATGCTTCATCGGCTCGCCAATGGCTTTGCCACTGGCCCCATCCCACAGCCGCGCCGTCTTATCTGCTGAGGCCGTTACCACCCGCTGGCCATCGGGACTGAACTCCGCCGAATAAACGAGGCTTTCATGCTTCATCGGCTCGCCAATGGCTTTGCCACTGGCCGCGTCCCACAGCCACGCCGTCTTATCTCCTGAGACAGTCACCACCCGCTGGCTATCGGGACTGAACTGCACTGAATGAACCCCGGCATCGGACCGCATTGAACCGGTTAATGGAACATGCCAGGTTAGTTGAGTCAGCATAGCGGCCGTGGAACCAGAAGCTTCCCGATTTTCCGGATTTAAGCGTAGTGCCTGCGCAAGATGGGCCAAGGCTTGAGCGTTCTTGCCACTTTCTCTTGAGTACCGAGCGAGCGAAACATTTCCCCGACTGGCGACCTCGCTGATCTTCTTTCCCGCAGCGAGAGCTTCTTCGGCCCTCCTTCGTTCCGCTTCGGCGAGCTTTTGAGCAGCTTGAAGTTCGCGTTGCTGTTGCTCTCTTTCGCGCTGTTCCAGGCGCTGTTTCAACGCGATGCTCGCATTCAGAAATTCTCGCTCCAGCAGATTGAGTTCCACCTCGTGGCGCGCGCGCCATTCCTGTGCCTCAATCAATCTTGCGCCTCGATACAAAAGATCGTGATCCCGATTAGAGCGTTGCCATTCCCCGGCCGCCTCCGAAATTCGACGCTGGAGGCGCAAGCCGGCACGATCTTCATCGAGCCATCCTCGCAGCCGCGGCCAGCCGCGAATCAGGGCTTCATGGGAAACGTCGAGAAAACGTTCTGGCATCGAGTGAGGTCAGGTAGTTGTTAAGAGGCGAGCATCCGCCATCGCCTTAACGACGCGTTCAACGGCATCGGTCTCAGAGGGAGTAGTCACAATCTCATCTATCGTGGCGCGGCGTCGTGTGTCTTCGGTTCCTTCGCCAAGCTGGGTAAGTCGCAGCATGATCCGGCGGACGATTGCCTGTTCGTCGGGGGTGAAACTCTTAAAAATTTCTTCAGCAGTCTTCGCGATTGCGCCTTTAACACCGCCGCTCTCGCGATAACCGTCGAGCGTCAGCGTATGATCGCGCCGACGTTTCCACAGCTCAAGCAAGGCATGTTCGAGCAAAGGCAGCGCGCCCGGTTCGCTGGCAACGTCGCCCAGGATCGTGTCCACAAGACCCGGCTCAAAGCCGAGTCTCACATGCCGGGCCGGCTCTTCAATGGCTTGTCTCAACATATCTGCATCCATCGGACTAACGAGAAATTGTTGAGCTGCGACACGCGCCGCCAGATCGGGCGAGGCTGCGCATTTCGGCAAGAAATCCGCCCGCATCGTCAGCAACACTGTGGACTGGCCGTCGGGAATCGACGACGCATAGAGGAGATTGCCGAGGAAAGAAGCGCATTCTTTTTCGTCGCTGCAAAGCGTGAAGACTTCCTCGAATTGATCGATCACCCAGACGATCCGCCCAGCTGGTTTGTTCGCCAACGCAAAGGCAACAGCAAGGTGGAGAGTGCGCTCATCTTTCCCCATCTCATCCAGCGTTGTCTGCATCGAGTCTTTTCCCGGAGATAGATGGAGAAGCCGCGCGGTCAGCGTGGTGAGCGGCCGGCTACCCGGTTTGAACACGCAAATCGTCCACGTTTCGCTTCGCGGAAGAGCGCCAGCTCTAAGTGCGGGAATCAATCCGGCGCGCACCAGCGATGACTTTCCGCTGCCCGATGCGCCAAGCACGGCAAGGAAGCGAGTGCTTTTCAGCTTTTCCACGAGGCGCTGAACATCCCGCTCGCGGCCAAAGAAAAACTCGGCGTGCTCTTCATCAAACACCTCCAGCCCTTGATAGGGACGTGTGTCATCGGTTCGGCCATGCGCACTGTCTGGGCCGGGTGGCTTTCCTTTAATCGCGTTGACGAGCACGCGAAGCGGTTGTTCATCGTCAAGACCTTTGCGAAAGTCGACCCAGGTCCGCTGGATGAGGAAGGAAGGCAGTTTGCTGTAGTCGAAAGGATCAGGAACGCCGGGAAGCAGAATCGGGATCAACCTGTAACCCGCCTCCTTTGCCGCGCGATCCTGGGCGACAAGAACCTCTTCGCGCGCCCAATCGCCGACGCCCTTTGGCCCGATAAATACTGCGCAAGTCGGACAATTGCGGAGGGCATCGGCAAGGCCCGATTGAAAGGTTTTTCCGGGAACGAGGCACCACTTGTCCAACCAGGGTTCCACCCCGGCGTCTTTCAGCTTGTGCGCAATAACTTCGACCGCCGGTTTGTCGGCGCTGTTATGGGAGAGGAAAATATCGAAACCTTGCACAGCCGTGCTCCCCTCAGATGATGCGCATAGGGGTTCCCAAAGTCGAGACCAAAAAAGCGGCTAGCGTGCGCATGTTCCGGCGTGGATTTGCGCCAGATCGTCGGCATGACGAGCGCTGGCGAGCAAGTCATCTGGCAGCGAGTCAGTCCCCACCAGTGCCGCCGGTGGTTCCGGGCAACGTGATCGAGACACACGAATCAGCGGGAGATTTTCGCGAGTCGTGATACGCTAGACCGGTTGAGAGAGACCTTGCCGTGCTATGGCGCACGACGTTTTCATTTCGTATTCCTCAGAGGACAAACTAGCTGCCGACGCCCTTTGTGCCGCGCTGGAAGCAGCGCGCATCCGCTGCTGGATGGCCCCGCGAGACGTAATTCCTGCCTTGAGTTACAGCGGACAGATCACCCGCGCCATCAAAGCCAGTCGGGTAATGGTGCTCATCTTCTCAGAGCATTCAAATGTTTCCGCAGCGGTGCTGGCCGAGGTGGAGCTAGCAGCCAATGCGCGCATTCATATCCTAAATTTCCGCGTGGATGCCAGCCCTTTGGGCGACGACCTGCTCTTCTACCTGCAACATCGTCACTGGCTCGATGCGTTGACTCCGCCGATGGAGCGGCACCATGCGCGACTCGTGCAGACGATCCAGGGATTGCTAGCCCCCGCTTCCACGTCAGAGGAGGCAGAGTTGGCCACGCCGACGCTGGCATCGCCCATGGTGCTGCCTCGGAAAACGGGTGGCTCGAAAGCTAGAAAATTTCCGCTGCTCCGTATACTATTGCTCGTCGCCCTCGTCGTGGGCGGGACGACCGCCATTTTGAAGTGGATGGCCGGACACTCCTCCGCGCCGCAACCCGCGCCAACGCTCGCACCGACACCCACCGCGCTCATCGCTGGCAAGTCGAGCCCGATAGCCACCCCGGAGTCACCCCCCACAATACAGACGGCCGGTGTCCCATCGACAAACATAGACAAACCAACCCTACTCACTTCCAACGAGATTCTGGGTAACGGTGTTGGAGAAGACATTTCTTATTATTACACGTTTAACGCGGGGCCCGGCGTGGTGAAAGTAACAGTAGATGGCAAGAACAAGTCTGATGTCTGGGCCAACGCAATTCGCGTTAAAATATCGGATTTGGATGCGAAGGAGCTTCTTTCCATAAGTATGGGCAATACCACAATAGATCAGCGGAAAGTCGAGCGCTTCCAGCTTGGCCGCCGACAACAGGTAATAATGCGCATTTTGTTACATAAGAGCACAGTAGATTACATGGTGCGGTTAGAAGGCCCGATTGATTTCAGTCCAACCACAAAGGTGCCGGGCCCGCAATGACATATGCTCGCGTAACAATGCCTTGCTGCTGCCTGCTTCTTGCTGAGAGGCGCGAGAAAAAGTCGCGGCGACGAAGAGAAAGATTATGACACCTAACCCAATCGCTGCAGCCAACCCGCTAGCCGGCGCGATGACTAGCTCACAACACGTTTACGAAGTCCGCCCGCGCAAAGATCATCGCGGCGTCGATCTAATTTTCGATGTGCTTCCGTTTGGCAGGCTGTGGTACGGCGAGCCAAACGCAGTCAGCAATGCAATCGGTTACGTTAAGTTTTACAGCCGGTCGCACGACGCTGTAATTCGCGTTTAAGATGAATCTGGCGGCGAACGCGAAGCAAAGCTCCTGGGCCTGATTTCGGAATCTCAAGCACTCTTCTCTCCTTTAGGTGGTTTCATCATGGATTGTGCCCAATCAATGTTCTCCTGTGACAACAGAGCTTCAACACGCTGGACGAGAAGATGGAAGGCATTATCCTTATCGTAGGGCTCCGTCTGGGTCAGAAACAAAAATTTCTCCTTTCTGAGCGACTCCGCTGTAGCTCGATACTCAATCCAATGTTCCTGAAGTTGCAGCAATCCAAGGAGGGATGCGACCACGGCAACGACAACGCCCAAAGCCCCTGCGCGGCGTTTGCCGAGTTGATTTTAGCCTTGTCAGAGGTTTCGCGATTTCGATAAGATCGACCATGAGCTCGCCCTCAATGCGAACACGTAATTCAGTCTGGATCGCCCGCCGGGTATTTTCTTTGCTGGCGTTGCTGCCATTGCTTTTCGCGAGTTGCTCGGTGCTCTTCGTATCACCGTACGACGAAGTGACCGACCGCGCGGCCACCGACTTGGTTACAAAGACGGAGATATTTCTTGTCCGTTATGCCGCAACAACCGACGAGACGGGACAGATTGTAAGACGCGGAAAACCGTATGATGCCGAAGCGGCTAGCTTTTACAGCGAAGCGCGAGGCGCCGCGGCGGCGATGCTGCTTCGCTCTGAACAAAAAGACAAAAACGCCGAAGAAATTCAGATAGTCCGAAATCTAAGTACTCGTTACGATCAACTGGAGGCAAGTCATCGTCTCGGTCCGATTACAAAGACTTCCGCGGCTGGCCTTCATCGCACCCTGCGCGCGCTCGTGCAAGTGCAGCTAACCAAGAAACACATCGGGACGTCGAAGGAAGCGACCTCGGCGTCCGCCTCTAATTCTTAAACTGTTTGTAACCCATGGATTTCAAAAACACTCTCGAAAAAATGCTGGCCGCGGCGCGGATCGCCGCCGGCGCCCACTGGAACGTCGTAAGCGATTATTTGGAAAAGGAATTCGCGGAGGCGAAAAAGGAAGCCGAGGCCATTGCGTTAGAAGTGGCTGCCGGCACGAAAACTCCCGCACAAGCAAAGATTGAGCTGCAAAGCGTCAAAGACAGCCTGGAAGATGTCAGGCTTGCGTTGACCGTGGAGGCCAAAGCCGCCGCGCAAGAAGCCATCAACGCAGCGCTCGAGGTTCTGCGGAGCGCAGTCAATTCCGCCGCCAAAGTCGCGATTCTTTGAGTGTGAGGTGATTTCCTGCCATGTGACTCAAACGTTCCAGATTGCACAATTAGCCGCTAGCCACCGCATATGCTAAGCACACTTGATACAGTCATTGCTTTCGCGGTGATCATGACTGTTCTCAGTCTCCTGATCACGATTATCGTGCAGATGGTCTCGGCGGCGTTTTCGCTTCGTGGCAAAAATTTGGCCAACGCTCTCGCTCTCACGTTTCAAACGGTCGATCTGACCATTGGAGGGCACGCGTATTCGCTGGCCGCGCAGATTTTGCGCGATCCGATTTTCAGTGACTCTGTTTGGCGCAAAAAAAACCGGCCCGCTCCCGACCCGAAAGCGCAAGCTCTCATTGCCGCCGAGAGAAAATTCAAACAAGCGCAGCGGGAGTTGGACAAACATCCGGGCGACGCCGCCAGGGACCAGGCCGTGACCGAAGCACGAGCTGAGGTCGAGAAAGCAAGAGTAGATCTAGAAATTCCCTCCGTTAAGCCGAACCGAATGAAGCAGTGGGGGTTTTGGACGTGGCCGTGGGGTGGTGGAATGCAGCTCGGAAGCGCCATCCGCGCCGGCGAAATTTACCGCGTCCTGTATGAGCTCGACGACATGACCGAGATCGAAGCCGCGTTTCGCAACATTCCCCCGGAACTAGTCAGAAAGGCTGCGGGTCTGATCGCGGCGTTGCAGGAGCCGGATCGTCTCACCACAGAAGCGCAAGCTAAGCTTCAGGCGATCTCCCATGTTTCGCAGTCCTTCAAATCCGAGGCGCAACGGCAGGCGGCGGTGAATTCGTTGGTAAGCTTTGGCGTAATCGTGGACCGTGCCACCACCCAAGCGTATGATCGATTTCAGCGCTGGTTTGGCAGCGCTCAGGACCGTGCCGAACAATGGTTCCAGATGCACGTGCGCATCGTCACGATTATTTTTGCAATTCTAACGGCATTTCTGTTGCAGTTGGATACCGGGGACATCTATCGCCAGTTGCACGATCAACCGCAACTGGTCGAGGCGCTGGTCAAATCAGCGCCCGGCTTTGTGGAACAAGGCGGAAAGATACTCGATCCGAGCGATACGTCCGCCCATCGCGCTTATCTTTCCTGGTTGGAAAAGCATCCGTCTTTCGAATTGAAGCCGCTTCCGGCGAGCGGAACGGCAAAGGCGTATCATGATGCTATCGAGGCGCTGCTTAAAGAAAAGTCTGTCAAACCTGAAGACGCCGCGGCCTGGCTGGCTGAGTATGACGACCTTCAAACCAAAGGCGCGCAGGCGTTCCTGCAGTCGCGACAAAAAAGTGTTACTACCTTAAAGGATGACATTGAAAAAACTGGTTTTACGCTGGTGCCCGCGGGGTTCATGGCGCGCTGGGACGATCCGCAGCGGGCGAGCGGATTTTGTTCTCGGCTTGGCCAATTCTGGCCGCACTTATTCGGGGTTTTTGTTACCGCCGGTCTGCTGACCCTAGGCGCTCCATTCTGGTTCAACCTGCTGAAAAACCTGATGAGTCTGCGACCAGCGGTTGCCAACCTGATCGAGAAGCGCCCGACCAGTGCGCCTGCGTTGCCGACCAACCCGGCCACGCCGCCCTCTTCCAGTTAAAGTTGAAGTACGAAGGCGAGACCTCTCGGCATATCCTATTCGTCCGCCGATGACCTCGATGTAATCAATGGCTACTCCTCGCTGGCAGCGACTTCCCGGAGGGCCGTGAGGTGTTCATGCAGGAATCGCTGCGTCCGCTCATTGGCCCAATCCAGGCTGACACCTGACTCAACGACGAAATCTCGATGGCGATGATCGTCGATCTTTCCAACGCCGATAGCTACCGCAGCGAACCCCGATGCACCAATTATCGACTCCTGTACAACACGGCACAATCGCGGGCGGTGAACGCCAGGTTGCCAGTGGGCGCCGCTTCAAAGAGTCGCATCAGTTCCTCGTGCGAAATTTCTTCGCCGACATCGCGCGCGGCGACCAGCGATCGAGCAGAAGTGGGTCGATTTGATGATCTGCTTTTCGAAGTTCACTGCCCTCAATTATCTTAATTTTATCAGCCATTCTCGCGCACTTTCAACATCTGCCAGCGTTAGTTCGTGGCCCAGCTTCGCGCATCATGACATTTCCACGGGCGCTGCGTCATATCGGACGGGCACAATCTTTAAGCCGGTCGGCCACGGAATTGGGCAAAGAGGTGTAATGCATCCCGGCCACCTGTTGAGCGGTTCGCCTGGTTATTTTGTTAGGTGCGTCGGTTGTGCCCGGAAAAACGAGATGAACAACACCGGGCGGGATTTCGCCGGCGTCGATTCCGCCTCGGTTGGGGTCAGGATTAATTCCGAGAGAGCGCGCGCGACGCCCATAGCCCCTTCACCGAGCTTCAAGGCAGGACCGCGATCGCCGTAGACCACCGGCACGACTTTTCCATTTTTGTATAGCACCACGCCGAGGTCGCCTAACTGAGCTCCCATTTGGTTAAGTGTTCGGCCTGAAAGGCGGTGATCGCCCTGTCGGTTCAGTGGCAGGACGCATATAATCTCACCAGCTCGCTTCCCTTTACGTCTAGCGGCGAGCGTTTCATTTTTCCTTGATCGTCATCAAAGATTCTCAGGTTTGCGATTTTCTCCGCCAGATTGAGTGCGACGGTCGACGTATCGTCGCAGCCGACGCCGATCAAAATAAGGCCGGTCGTGATTTCTCCAATGACACACCGCCATCTACAGTTGCACGGGCACGACTTACATCCTGGTCAACGGCTCGCGTGTTTCAGCGTAGATAGGGCGAAACGTCCCAGGCGTCATATTAGGTCGACGGCTGTACAAGCGGCCGCTCATTGTTGGACGCGAAAATCTTAGGCGAACTTCGAAACGCCTGGTTGCAAAGCGTCGTCACTGTTAACCCGCGAAGTTTAGCAGGAATGAAAAATCTAGCCATAGTGATTCCTGAATGCGATGCAGTCCTGATGGTTTGCCGCGGCTGTAAGAAACGGCCGTGTGCCCGAGCGGACGCTCGACCGCCCAAAAGTTGTGGAGATGCGTCCCGGTCGTTATGTGTCGGCCCAATCAAGCAATCGAAAGCACTCCGATTGTCGACACTAAATCAATGCTGCGATCAGCAGGCTCTTGAGGAGCTTTGCCATGCAACAGTTCAAATTTTATTGCGATTGCCTTTTGCTAAGCCTTCTCTTAAAAATCGATTTGTGAGAAGTCGCCACGGCAATGCGGAATAAAGAGCAAAAAGGAGGTCTCAGTATGCAGGGGATTGCGGACCCCTCAGCGGTTGGCATGATTTCGACAAAGCTTTTCTCGGGACGGAACGTGCGGCTGCACGCGCAACGCGGGTATTTCATCATCCACGGCCGACAAGCCCACAAAGATGTAACTGCAGATATTTCACTACTGAACAACCAGCCTAGCATCACTGCCGCCGGGCGGAATGCCACGGTGAGTCGGGCCATGAGCCGGTAGAGAAGTAGAAATGTGAGCGCCGAACCAAACACAGCGAGGAAGAGCAGGCGGAATAACACCATGCCAGTCGAGTGAAAACACACCGGGTTCCCTTCGACGACCAATCCGAGAACTAATAGCGCCGCGATCCCGAAGATCATCTGCCACGCGGCGAACATGGCGGGCGCGTTGTTACATCACAACGTTCGCACGCCACGACAAAATCTTTAGGCTTCCTTTGAGCTATTCTCGTTAGTCAGTCCGTGTGGCATATGTGTATCGGCGATTCCCAATAGAAACGCGCTTGCGCGACATTCGCCGTTTCACCAACGTCTTTTGCTCATTGGCCCGAGCCCCGCCACCGTGGGCTTTTCGCTTTAATTCGGCACGGTGGGGCGGTGTGAATCGCTCCGGCGATCTGGTTAAATTGCCGTCGTATCACGGTCACGGTAGATAGCCGTGCGGCGAAAAATAACTCGACATAGTCCGGCGCCCCTCTCAGAATTGTGAGTTCAAAATCTAATAAAGCGTAACCTGCCATGAGCAAACTCAGCGACATCGTGCCCATTCCTCCGTTGGAGACATTCAACCTGGGACTCCACTCCGCATCAGAATCGACCATGATCAAGCTGCTCGGCATTCCGGGTCGAAAGACGGATGATTGCAGTGACCCGACGGGCGACTTTGCCCGACACATTGTCAACAATGTGGATGTCGGCCCCTTCCACGTAACAGGCCTTAACGCCGCGGTGGAGTCGCTCCGGCAAGTCTTTGCGGAACTAAAGCGTCAGGCTCCGCAGGTGCACGATGAGGTGAGCACGGAGGAACTCGGGATGCTTTGCGTGCGCCACATACGAAACCAGCCAAATGTTTTCTCCAACCACTCCTGGGGGACCGCCATCGATCTGAAATTTGGCCCGAAAGAAGTCGATCGGGGTGAGCACGTCACGCAGCGCGGATTCCTTAGCCTTTTCCCGATTTTCAACCGGTTTGGCTGGTTCTGGGGTGGGGGATTCTCCCGAACTGTCGATAGCATGCACTTCGAGGTCGCGGAAGAGACGATCGCCCGGATGGTCGTCGGCGGGCTGCACGAGCGCATCACCCGCGGGCAGGAAATCGCCCGAGCTGGACGCGGGCGATTGGTTAGCGATCCTGACCTTGTGGATGTGGTGGCGGGTCAGCGCATCCTCTTGAAGCGGCCCGTAAGGCAGCGCGGGGTGGGCGCAGTGCAGGACGCGCTCATCGAACTTGGCGAAAGTATCGATCTCGGTTCTGGTGGGGTTAACCGCGGAATCTTCGGACCGCGGACGGAGGCGGCGGTAAAGAGTTTCCAAGGCAGCGCGGGGATTGATGTGGACGGGCGGGTGGGTGGCGACACGATTAAGGCGCTCGACCTCGCGCTGGCGGAAAAGCGCAAGCCGAGCCGGGGCCGCATGCGGGCCGGTGAGAAACCTGCTGCCGGGGCGCCCATGCCGGCCGGAAAGTTCGCTAAGACGCTGAAGCAAGTATTCACCAGAGGGAGTCCGAAGCCGGAATTTCTGCAAGAACTCGTCGCTTGGGGGAAAACGGCGCCAGAAGCAATCTTTGCCGATCAACCAGGCAACGAAAAAGATATATACGCGAGCGTGACGGAGGAACTCGGTCGCTTCGGAGACATCCTTCACCGAAAGGCTTGCATGCTTGAGGTGATGCGCGTGCTCGCCGGATTCGAATCCTCGTGGAATTTCAATGAGGGGCGGGACACGACGAATGTAACATCGGTCACGCCTGACACCATCGAAGCTGGCGCATGGCAGGTGAGCGCGAACTCCATGAATTTCGGAGACGACCTCAAGGACCTTGTGCGCGCCAATGTAGGCACGCTTGATGGCAACGCTTTCCAAAAGGCAATGAAACAGAATCATCCGCTCGCGATGGAATATATTGCGCGGTTGATGCGCCGGACGAGGAAGGCAAACGGACCGCTCTTAAAAGGGAAGGAGCGCAGAATCTTCAAGCCGGCGTTTCAAGGGGAAAAACAATCCATTTACCCGTGGCTTTCGCGCGAAGCGGTCGCAGAGTTCCAAGCATTCCTCAGGCCAAGGCGACTTATTCGCCGCGGGATAAGGAGGACACCACAGAGAATGAAAAGAAGCGGCCGTTCTTCCGGCGCATTGGCGAAAAGACCCCGCGGCAGTCGCAAATAAGGAAGGCGGCAAGAGTCTCGACTACCTGACTTCACGCGGTGGACTACCGATGGCTTTCGAATGCACTATCAGTGGAATCGTTCCGAAGCCGATCTGACGTGACGAATTGCCGATAAACCTGAGGCCGCACTTGGAATTGCTATCACCTGCAGCAAAGGCGCGTAGTTGAACACACGTGCCGAGGCGCAGCCCTCACGTCGTGCGGCGACCACAAACTGTTCATGGCAGCGGTTGCCACGTTGCCAATCGGCAAGGCGCTTGGCACTAGCGCCTCTACAACGGCTAACACTCAACAGCCAACAAAACGTGTCAGTTCTGACTTTCGTCGCCAGCACACCGGCGGAAATTACACGCCTCGTGCATGTTCACGAATTCAACAGTGAACTTTGGGTGGCTCGGCCAATTGAAGAGGTGTTCGCCTTTTTTCGGATGCAGCAAATCTCGACTCAATCACGCCACGGTGGCTGAGTTTTCGGAATGGTTACGCCCGGGCCGATTGAGATGCGCGTTGGCACATTGCTTGATTACGCTGCGCTCCGCGGTTTTCGCGTTCGCAGCGTGCTTGCTTGCAACGACTGCGCCTCTGTGGATAGGTGATTGCAAATTCCTGACCATTAACGACTGCCTCCGCGCCCCGATAGGGTCCGATCCCCGACCACGGTTGCGATTTTTGCACCCAAGCCTGCTGCAATGTGCATCATTGTCCGGTCTACACCAGAATGGTCAGCCTCTGACGCGATTCCCTTTCTACACATTTTCAAGCCCGCGGATGGTCCAGAAGTCCTCTGCCAGGTTGTCGTCCGAGATGTAGTCGTACGGCATGGTGAAGTAACCCTTGATGCCCCAGTTCCTGCCCCAAGAGTTACGGACAAGCGCACGTTTGGCTGAGTCGTCGTAACCCACGGCCATCACGGCGTGGCCGCCAAGTTGTTTTTCACTTCGCTTAGGTAGGTCCAACTTGCCGGTGCTGGCAACCTCCTCGGACTCGAATGCCTCATAAACAGAGAAACCGAAAACAAACGGATAACCTTCAGCGAGGCATTGACGCATCTGCTGCAAACTGATGATCCGATGATAAGAGGTAACCTGATGATCGGCCGCCTGCTTGTAGCACGAGGGCGACGGTTTCTCGGTGAACCTGGCAATGTTGTAAGGCCATTTCCTTTCACTGCACACGCCAAGTTTGACGAGCGATTTGACGCCGTCGCGAATCATGGCGCCCGCATTGTCGTTGATCGTGCCTTCCATCGCGTGTTCGTTGTAGTAAATGAATAGCCGGCTCAGATTGGTGACCCTGCGACCGGCTTTCTTTCTGAGGAATTCCAGGTTGCCAACCAACGCGTTGGCCATGCAACTGCCGAGCTGTCCTTGGTCTTCCACTCGCGAACAGCCCTCCCTCAAATCCACCTTTGGTGGCAGTTTCTTCGGTGGCGCAGCGATGGCGCTATAGAGTTTGTCCCGATAATCCGGACGGTCGGGCACCCACCCGTACCCAGGCATTCACTTTTGATCTTCGCATATTATCTCCTTTAATTGCTGGTTTGTGTTGAAGCCGATATCCGTTGAATTGTTGACTGCAATCCAGTTCCGCGGGGAACCAAGAACCGTTATTGCCGCGAGAGTCTTTCCACTAACGGACTCGCGTGCTTTGGTTCGGAGTTCCAGTTGGAATTGGAGATCGCGCTAAGCGGCGTTTCCAGCGAACGTCCAGCACCCTCGCGCTTCTCAGCACGACCCGACACGCATTGGAACGTCGGCTGACGTAATCAGCGAAATCTTTGCGTCCCTGTAAACTTGTCGAGCTTTTTCTGTGTAGGTTATTGGTCGTGGAACAGAAATGGTCGAGCTGATCGGTGTACGGCATCGAACCAAGATAGCTCGCGCTCTCGGCCATCCTTTCGTGATTGCGATGCAGATATCCGAAAACCGGCTTGAGCTTGCGCACGATCTCACCTTCGATTCACACGATGGCGTTTGGTCATACATCGGCACGGATTGCAGAAGCATTCCACTGAACGAAGCGACCATAAATCTTGGCTTTCTCGACGGCGGCACCGCGGCCCATGAATTCGGCCATGCCATCGGGCTTGCACACGAGCATCAAAACCCGGCGGGCGGCATTCAGTGGAATGAAGAGGTCGTCATCCGTGAGTGCGCGAAATCGCCGAACTTCTGGGACGAGGAGACGACAGTAGCTCAGAACACCGCTTGTGTGTTCTGGTGACCGCAGTAAACCGCGTTCGATTGCGGTATTTTCGTCGGCAATAGGCGAAAAGTCTAGAATCGCACGAAGCGAAGTCTGGCGCGTCTGTGCTAGAATTTGTGCTAGAACGAGGCGCATTCTACGCACCATTCGCGACCGCAGCGATTTCGTACGAAAAACCTGTTTTCCATTCGTAGAACGCGTTCGCTTTGAAATGAAAAGCGACGCTCTGAAATCGATGATTTCGCAATCCTAAGTCTGGCGCGTCTGCCAATTTCGCCACCCTGGCTCACTCGGTAGCGGCACCGAAGATCGGCGTCGTGCTAGGATTTGTACCAGAGCCCGATCCAGCCGCGGAGCAAACGCCAGACTTACAATCGTGCGCGGCCACATTCCACATTGCGGTCGAGAGTGGTGCTTTTTTGCGCGATCTGCAGCTTTGGCATCGATATTTCTCAAGCGATCGTAACTTCTCTCGCGAGATAAACATCTTGAATGGCATTGAGCAGTTCGATGCCTTCCTTCATTGGACGTTGAAATGCCTTTCGCCCGGAGATTAAGCCTGTTCCACCGGCTCTCTTATTAATGACCGCGGTGATAACCGCTTCGCCCATATCATTCTGCCCCGAGGCGCCGCCGCTATTGATCAAGCCGGCGCGACCCATGTAGCAGTTGGCCACCTGGTACCGGCAAAGATCGATCGGATGATCGCTCGCCAGCTCAGAGTAAATCCGATCATCGAATTTGCCGTAACTCACGCCGCCCGAGTTCAACGCAACGTAGCCACCATTATTTTCGGGAAGCTTCTGTTTGATGATGTCAGCTTCAATCGTCACTCCCAAGTGGTTGGCTTGACCGGTCAGGTCTGCCGAGACGTGATAATCTTTGTCTTTTTTGAATTCACTGTTGCGCAGGTAACACCAGAGCACCGTCGCTAAACCCATCTCGTGGGCGAGCGCGAATGCCTGGCTGATTTCAACGATCTGGCGCGTGCTCTGCTCGGATCCAAAGTAGATAGTTGCTCCTATCGCAGCCGCGCCTAGCTCGAGCGCTTCTTTGACGGTTCCGAAGAGAATTTGATCGAATTTGTTCGGATAAGTAAGCAGCTCATTGTGATTGATCTTAACAATGAACGGAATCCTATGAGCATATTTGCGCGAGACAGCTCCCAGCACTCCAAAAGTCGAAGCCACCGCGTTGCACCCGCCTTCAAGCGCCAGCCGTACGATATTCTCCGGGTCAAAGTAATCAGGATTCTTTGCGAAGCTCGCACCCGCAGAATGCTCAATCCCCTGATCAACCGGCAGGATCGAAACGTAACCGCTGCCGCCAAGCCGCCCATGCTGGTAAATGCGTTGAAGATTGACCAGCACACGGTTGTTGCGATCGGATAACGAGATGACGCGATCAACAAAATCGGGTCCGGGCAAGTGAAGGCGGTCCTTTGAAATCTTCGCATTACTGAAGCTTAAGAGTAACTCGGCCTTGTCGCCGAGATGCTGTTCGATAGTCGACATCAATTATCCTTTCTCAGTTAGATCTTTAGACGCCCAAGGGCGGTTTTCATGGAATGTATTGTCGTCCCGATGATTTAAAGGCCCTGTTTCATCTTGACCGCTGGTGGACGCTCGACGTGGCCACCGAATCCTTTGCGCATGGCAGAAAGAATTTTTTCGGCAAAGGAATGCTCCTGACGCGAACGGAAACGCGTATAGAGTGCAGTGGAAAGCACTTCGGCCGACACACCCTCTTCGAGGGCGGCAGCAATCGTCCAACGGCCTTCGCCGGAGTCCTCCACGAAGCCGGAGTAAGCGTCGAGTTTGCTATCACTCGCCAGAGCGATCGCAGTCAGATCAAGCAGCCATGAGGAGATCACGCTGCCGCGCCGCCAGACTTCCGCGATGTCGGCGACGTTAAGATCATAAGAAAGTCCGACCGGAAGGTTTTCCGAGTTGGCTCCGCGCAGAATATCGAACCCCTCGGCATAGGCCTGCATGAGACCGTATTCGATTCCATTATGGATCATCTTCACGAAGTGTCCCGCGCCGGCAGGGCCGCAATAGAGATAACCTTGATCAGCGGTACTTTTCATTTGCTCCCGGCCAACTGTTTTCGGGATTTCCCCTGGGCCCGGCGCCAAGGTCGCGAAGATGGGGTCGAGTCGTTCGGCGCTCGATTGATC
>WNGQ01003691.1_pt1 | contig 15406 bp, 18 predicted proteins | sample 5407661 | NCBI WGS metagenome assembly WNGQ01 (sample SAMN13153382, study PRJNA577476) | soil metagenome | isolation source: 60 cm soil or saprolite under Garry oak tree replicate 2 | place: USA:California | collected 2016-06-15 | reverse complement strand
TCCGCCACGGGCCGTTGCGATCGCTCTAGCAGACGCATCCGGACACGCTCTCGGTTGACCTGCCCTGGGAACGGTCGACCTCCGTGGTCGCGAGCTTGGGTCGGTCGGTTTCCGCATAGGTCGCTGGGTATCGGCTGGCGAGGAGGCACCACATGTTTCGAGTGCGGCCACAGGGTAGGCAACCGTCGGGATGTTGATGGTCCTTCAGGTAGGTGATGGACGTGCGGCGGTATCTGCTTGTGCTGGACATGGACTTGCTCGCGGTGGACGAGCAGTGCGATCCGGGGCCGATCAGCTATCTCGTGGCTCGGCAAGAGCACGAACGGTGCGAGGTGGTGGTCCTGTCTTTGGCCACGGACCAGAAACAGCCAGCCGGGGAGATGCTGATCTACGCTGGAATCGGACGGATGCCTCTAGCGCCGCCGCCCGATGCTGGCATCAGGGCTGTGGCTGAGCATCGTATGGACCTGGCCATGCACTACCTGACGGTGATCGGCTGCGAGGCGAGCGGCCTCGTCAGCGACGAGGACCTGGTGAATGCGGTGCGCTCCGAGACTCGCGCTCGCGACTATGACGGGGTGATCTTGGCGGCTGGCAGGCTAGGCGGCAGCTGGTCGGCTCGTGTCCTGCATCTGGACCCGGTTCACCAGCTGCGGAGGCGCTGGGGCAAACGGCTGATCGTATGTCAGCCCGGCCCGGGGGCGACGTAACCCCGCGCCTGCGTCCTGGCCCTCCCGTATTGACGCACACCCGCGCCACGCCGGAAGGACATGCTTTTCAGCCAGTGGGGTGCTCCACCCCGGAAGACCTCCCGGATGCCGCACGGTCGCGGCGGAGACCGCTGGCCCGGCTGTCATGGGGTGACGTACCGGGCGAGCAGCGGGATGAGAACCTGGGCGTCGGGGCTGCCCCAGCCGGTGACCGGGTCCCAGCCCGGGCCTGCTCGGTAGCCGGTGATCGTCGTGGGGGGGAATTCGGCCGTGTTGCTGTTACCGGCGGTGACGTCGTGGAAGGCCTGGTGGTACTGCGAGCCGCGGGCGATCTGGTAGATGGCCGGATTGACGAAGCCCAGGTGGCGCTGGGCGTACTGGTCGGCGAGGGCGATGATCCCTGCCCACAGGGGCGCGCTTGCGCTCGTGCCGGCGTGCCCGCTGCTCGTGTAGCCCCCGCCGGCATTGCTCGTGATGACCGCTATCCCGGTGACGGGGTCGCCGTCGGCGGCGACGTCGGGGATGCCGCGCATTGAGCCAATGCCCTGGACGCCGTTCTGGTAGGAGGGCCGGCGGAACAGATGGCTGAACCCTCCGCCCGATGCCTGGAAGGCACTGCCGGGGATGCCGTCGGGAAGCCCCCAGGCGGTCTCGCGGATCCAGGCGCCGGTCGCGCGGCTCGCGTTGAGGGTCGTGCCCCCGGCGCTGAGGACGAGCGGGTCGTAGGCGACGAGGCCGACTTCCTTTCTCGGGGTGAAGCCCCTCAGGCTGCCGCCGAGGGCGTCGATGAGGGCGCACGGCTCCCCCGCCGCGCCGATGTCGCCCGTGGCCGCGACGACGGTCACGTGGTGGTCGGCATCGGCTTGGAGCGCGGCGTTCAGCTGGGTGAGCTGGGCGTCGTCGACGCAGTGCTCTCCGCCGATCTGGCCGGCCGGGCTGAGGGAGATGATGCCGCCCTCCGAGGCGCCCAGCCGCAAGGCGGCGACCGAGGCCGCCACCGCCTGGTGGGCGCTGTCCAGGGAGGTCCCTTTGACCAAGACGATGGTGAGCGCGGCGCGAGGAGCGATCGCGTGGACCACCTCGGCGTCCAGGACCTCCTCCTCGAAGGCGAGCCAGGGGTGCGCCGGGCCGGGGAAGGTGCTCACCACCTTAAGGCGCGGCGCCGGCAGGTGGAACAGGCGGTCGTAGGCAGCAAAGTCCTGGCGCAGGTCAGTAACCCGGGGCGGGTTCAGCTGCGTTTCGGCGAGTTCCGGCAGCACCACGGTCTCGCCGCTGCCGTCGATCCCGCGCTGGAGGAGCGGCTGGACGCCGTAGGCGGCCTCGAGCTGCTGCGGCGTATAACAGGTCGCGGCGGAGGCGCAGTCTGCCGTTGAGCTGGGGGCGGGCTGGCGGACGACGACGGCTTGGCCGTTCCGTGAGCCGTGGCGGCCCCGGTGGCGGCCGTTTGCGCCGGGCCGCAGGCCGCGACGAGCAGCCCTATCGCCATTGCCAGGCTGGATACGCGGCCCGGCAGCCGACGGCACCGCGCGATGCCCGGACGGAACCCGACCATATTCGTCCTCCTGATGCCGCCTGCTACTATTTAGAGTATAATACTGAGTATACACGCCGAAGCATCTGCCGAGCGGGTAGTCGTAGATTCAGTAGGTTGTCGTAGCCCGGCGCGGTAGTCGGGACATTCGCGAGGTTCGCGGTACAAGCCACCTGGCGGGTACGGGAGGGCGGAACACGCATCCGTTGCGGACGCTCACCGCCCAGGATCCGCTCGCGGTCCCTTCACACACCTGCCACCCATGATCACGACCCTTATGTCCCGGTATGCGGCGCCGCCCGGATGTTGGTGGCCAATTGCCGCCGCCGGCTGGTCGGCGCTCGTCGCTGATATGGCGGCTTGCCGGGGCGAGGGCTATGCGACCTTCCTCGGCAGCCGGAGCGTGAGGATCGCGCCGCGCGGGGGTGCATTTGCCGCGTCGATCGTGCCGCCTTGGTTTCTGAGCAGGCGGGCTGCGATGGCGAGTCCGAGGCCCGCGCCGTCGGCGCGGCTGTTGCGGGTGCTGTCGGCGCGGACCGTCGGCTCGAATACCCTGGGCAGGAGGTCGGGCGGGATGCCGGGGCCCTCGTCGATGACGCAGACGAAGACATTATCGGCGTCTTCGCCACAGGTGACCTCGATCTTGCCGCCTAGCGGCGTGTGACGCAACGCGTTGTCGATGACGTTGGCGAGCGCGCGTTCGAAGCCGTCGTGGTCGATCCGCACCGAGTGGCCAGCGTCAGCCGTCACCTGGAGCTTGACTCCACGCTCGTCGGCCGCGAACTCGAACGCGGCAGTCGCGTCCGTAACGGCGTCCGCGAGGTCTGTCGTCTGCAGCCTGGGTCGGTTGTCGAAATCCGCCCTCGCGTAGTCGAACAGGCCCGTGACGAGCCGATCGATCTGCTGTGCCTTCGCCCGCGCTCGCTCGAGCCGCTCACCGGGGTCGCCGATGCCCGCTGCGATCGCGTCGAGGTAACCGCGCAGTGAGAACAACGGCGTGCGCAGGTCATGGGCGATGGAGCTGACGAGCAGGCGTCGCTCGGTCTCGAGTCGCGCCTCCTGCTTGGCTGTTTGCGCGAGCCTGGCGCCCATGCCTGCGATCGCTCGGGCGACGTTCTCGACTTCCCGGATCGGCGACGTGGCGGGGGTCTCGATCGGGTCGCCGCCGGCGATCGCGTCGACCTGCCTGTTCAGGCGGCGAAGCGGGACGACGAACCAGCGGCTTGCCGCCCACATCAGCAGCGCCCCGCCAACGAGCAGGGCGGCAAGCCCGGCTGCGAGCGCGACGAGCAGCCGGTGCGAACTGTTGAGCGGGGAAGGGTAGAGATCGAGCACGAGGACTTCGCCCGAGAGCGGGAAGAGGTAGGTCGCGGTGGGCTGGGCGGCCGATCCCCCCGGAGCTGGCGTCGTCGTGGGGGCGAGCTCCTTGCTCACATAGATGACGCGTTTGCTCCCCGGCGAGACCATCGTGAGCTGCGCGCTCAGGCCGAGCGTGGCGAGCTCTCCGGTCAGGGCCTGCTGCCACCGCGTCGTCTCGGCCTGCGTCGCGCCGTGCTCGACGTAGGCCGCCGCGTCGGCGAGTCCGTGGGCGAGGTCGATGCGCTGGTTGCGGGCTTCGACCAGGTAGCCAGCGGCCGTCGCCCCGGCGGAAAGCAGGAGCAGCGCGAGGAGGGAGACGGCGAGGGCGACGCGGGCCGAGGCGCGGATTCGGCTCATCGAGCGGCGTCGTGCCGTGTGAGGTTACCGTCGAACCGGTAGCCGGCGCCCCAGACGGTGACGATGTAGCAGGGCACGGCCGGGTCGTCCTCGATCTTCTCGCGCAGCCGGCTGACGTAGACGGACACGGCGCTGCGGTCGCCGTAGCCTCCCCAGACGAGCTCGAACAGATGATCGCGGCTGAACACCTGCCGCGGGTGCTCGACAAGCACCCGCAGCAACTCGAACTCGCGGGCGGTCATCCGCACCGGCCTGCCCGCCACGAGCACCTCGTGCGCAGCGAGATCGACCTCGAGGCGGCCGAAGCGAAGCCGTCCCGGGGCGCGGCCCGCGCCCGAGCGGCGCAGGACCGCCTTGACGCGGGCGACGACCTCCGCCGGGGTCGCCGACTTGACGATGTAGTCGTCGGCACCGAGCCCGAAGCCGCGGATCTTGTCGGCGTCGCCGTCCCGGGCGCTGAGGAACAGGATCGGGACATCTGACTCGGCTCGGATGGCGCGGCACAGTTCGAACCCCGACGCGCCCGGCAGCATCACGTCGAGCAGCACGCAGTCCGGCGTCATGCCGAGCGCCCCGGCCGCCTCCTCGGCATCTGCTGCGAGCCGGACCCGGAAGCTGTCCGCCTCAAGGAAGTCCCGCATCAGCGCGGCGATCTCGGGCTCGTCCTCCACGACGAGCACAAGGGGTCCGGCAGAGTCCGAGATGGCGCGCACCAGCACAGTATCGCCCAGCCGCGACGCCCCGACGGCGCCCCATCACCGAATTTCGCGGTTTCTTCGCAGTCTGTTCCTACGAGGTCGAACTCTCTGCTCAACCATGGCATGCAGGCACTACCGAGACCGCGATGGTGCCGACCGCAAACACCCGATCTGGAGGCCGTAACCGCCATGAGTGAACAGCTCTCGCTACCGAGGATCGACGATCCGCTCTCCCGCCGGAACCTGCTCCGTGGCGGAGTGGCCGCAGCGGCCTTGGCGGCGCTTTCCTCCTGCGACCGGGCGGTATCACCGGTATCACCTGTGCCGCCAGGATCGTCATCGAGCGCCGGCACGAACGTTCGCGTCAGTCACGACCGGTACAGGGAGCATGTCGGGCCGTCGGTCGCGGCGAACCCGCGGCGCCCTCGCCAGCTCCTCGCCGCCTGCCAGGCCTCGCCCACGATTCCCGAGTTCATCGTGACCTACCTCTCGTTTGACGGAGGCGCGAGCTGGCAGAACGGTGGCGTGCCGCGGCAGCCTACGGCAGGGCCGGCTGGCGACGACGTGACCGTCGCCTTCGATGGGCACGGCCGCGGCTATGTCTGCGCCACGCATTCTGGTCACGGCTCCGACCTCAACCCCACCCACCCCGACGCCAACCGCGCCGTATACGTGTGGCGCACCGACGACGGCGGGCGCAGCTTCTCAGCACCGGTGACCCTGGTCGGGGGACAGTATTGCGATCATCCCTGGGTGGCCGCCGGCCAAGGCCAGGCCCCGCCTGGGGACAACGTCTACGTCGCCTGGGGCGCCGGCGTCTCGCACACGGCTCTCGACTTCACCCGCTCTACCGATGGCGGAGAGAGCTTCGAGCCGCCGCGTAGGATCCTGGGGGAGGCCAGGATCCCTTCGGTGGTGAGCGCGGGCCCCCAGCTAGCCGCCGGACCGCATGGCCTGGTGTGCGCCGTCTGCGACTGGACAACCCAGCAGGACTCGTCCGGAGAGATGGTCGGCCAGGTCGTTGCCGTCTGCTCGACCGATGAGGGACACAGCTTTGCCGCACCGATCCATCTGGGGTCGGAATCGTCGGTCATCGCACTGCCCGGCGACGTCAGGCCCAACAGCGGCCCAACGGTCGCCGCCTCCCCCCAAGGTGATGCCCTCTACGTCGCGTTTCCCAAGCACAAGCCGGGAACCACGCACTCGGACATCGTGGTAACCGCATCCCACGACCGTGGCCGGACCTGGTACAAGGCGGTGACCGCAACTCCCGCCGACGGCGTGATCTACTTCCAGCCGAACCTGACGGTCGACGAGGTGGGCCGGGTCGCCATCTCCGCGTTTGCCTTGGCAAACGGCCGCGTAGAGGAAGTCCTGCTCGTCTCACGGGCTGGAGAGCTCCGCTTCGGGTCGCCGCTGCGGGTGACCACCGCTCCCTTTGACCCCCTCGACCCGACGACTGCCTCCCGCGGGAAGTACGGTGCCTGGTGGATCGGGGACTGGCAGGGCATCGCCAGCAGCGCCGGGGCCTTCCATCTCGTGTGGAACGACACTCGCACGGGGAAGCTGGATCTCTTCGCGGCCACGGTGCGCCCATGAAGCTCGAACTAGAGACGATACTCTCACGCTGAGGGCGAGCTACGCGACCTCGTGGACGCTGTTCGCGCTCGGCAGCGTCCGCCCAGGTAGTAGTCATACCTGCGCGCCACGTTCGGCGTCGTCGCATCCAGGCCCAGCGGGGTTCCCTGCGTCCCGGTCACAAAACCAGCGTATCGACGCAAACGACCTGTCCGCCGACCAGCTGGGCCCGGCTGTCAGGCGTCTGGAACGCCGATGCGGTGGGCGAACACGCGGAGCCCGGGAAGGGACCGGCGCCGGTCTGCTCGCAGGAGCTCTTTCGTCATGCGGTGGACGGGCGGGCGGTAGCTTACCTCGGCGGGGGCGGCGCGCTCGGCGGACAGCAGCGCACGATAGCAAGGTTCAGGTTTGCCCCACTTGATGGTAGGCCCGGGCGACGTCGACCCAGTACCGACCTTGCCGCTCTGCGGTGGTGATCACGGCAGGATGGAGTCTCCTGGCGTATTGGATGGCGGTTCCGCTGTCACCGAGAACCTGAGCGACACTGACCTGGTAGAGGATGACGCCGGACGGGCCGAAGGCGGTGAACCGGTGATTGGCGTCGGAGCCGAGCCGGGCGGCGGTGGCGGCGGCCTCGCCGATGTACTCAGCAGCGGCATGGCGGTTACCGTCGACGGCTGCGGTATAGGCGGCGACCTCGAGCAGAGTGCCGTACATCGATAGCTGGCCCGGGGTGGGACGGGGGCCGGGTTCGATAGCGCTGGCGGCAGAGAGCAGCAAGTCGCGAGCCTGCGCGGGACGGCCGGTGCGGCGCAGTACGGTTGCGACCGCCCGGCGGGCCTCGGCGAGCGCCAGCGGGTCGTCGCCCGCCTCAGCGGCCTGCAACGCCCGGTCGGCAGTCGTCCACGCAAGCGGGTCGTCGTTTAGCTTGACCGTAAAGCTTGCCGCGGTGATATAGGCATCGGCGAGCAGGGTGCTGGCAGTGGCTCGCTCGTGACCGTCCGCGTGGTCGCGGGTGGCGGTGGCGGCGGCGATTAGCGCCGGGAGGCTGGCGGCCATGCGGTCGTAGCGTGCGTTCTGGAAGTCGCCGCGGACCTTGGTGACGGCGGTGCGGAGTGCCACGAGCGGGACGGGTTCGGCGTTAGCGGTGCTGTGGTACAGCATGTCTTCGAGACCGGCGCCAGGATCGGCCAACGTCCTGCTGGGACCGACCGATGGCAGGCCGAGTGTTGCGGCGCCGACCAGCCCTGCCGCCCCAGCGAGCAGCTCGCGGCGTCGCACCGGGTCCTCACCGTCCTCCCACTGAGGCTCACGGCTTACCCTAGGCCAGCGGGCGGGAGGGTTACCTTCATTGGGCTTGACGGCGTGTCGTCCGGCTCGTGAGCGGTCCGGCGGGGTGAGGCCGAACGCCTGCGGCGGGATAGCAAGCACCTGACTGAACCGGCGCAGTAGGGTGATGTCGGTCAGCGGCTGGACGCCGCGTTCGTACCGGGAGACCTGCGAGGCCGAGTAGCCGCAACGACGGCCCAATTCGGCGAGTGTAAGCCCCGCAGCGAGGCGGGCGGCACGGACTATGGCGCCTGCGTCCTGGCCCTTCGGCGGGCCAGCGGCCGGCAGGCGCGGTGCCGACTCATTCGGCCCCATCAACTTCTCCGGTTAGACGTCCCCCTTCGACCATAAGTACATCTCGCGCTGCGTGCACGCGCGCTTGCAAGATGTGCAAGCCGTTGCCACACCCTGCCAGATGGTCTTCCGCAGCTGCCGCATGAGGGCTGTGCTGGCGGTATCAGGTCGGAAGGCGACCGGAGGGATGAAGATGAGGGAAACGGTATTCGCGCCAGATGAGACGGTCGGCGCGACTGAGCTGGCGCGGGCAGGTCTGCTTCTGCTCGGCGAACAGGCGACCATCGACGCGACCACGGTCTTCGTACCCGCCGACGCCGAAGGAGCGATACGCCGCATCGAGATCGGCTCAGGTGCGCGGATCGGCGCGTACACGGTGATCTGCGGAGGCACCTGTATCGGCGAGAACGCCCAGGTCGAGGAGCACACGATCGTGGGCAAGCCCGAGAGAGGTTATGCAGTCGGCCACGTCTACCCCGGCGCCGGCGCGCATACCCAGATTGGCCCCGGCGTTGTCGTGCGGGCCGGCGCGGTCATCTACGCCGGGGTCCAGGCCGGGGCTGACACGGTGATCGGCCACCATACTCTGCTGCGGTCATTCGTCACCGTGGGCGAGGACACCCAGCTCGGTCATAACCTCACCATCGAGCGGGCCGCTCATATCGGCGACGGCGTGCGGTGCTCACCCGGCTCCCACATCACTAGCTCGTGCGTGCTGGCCGACCGGGTGTTCCTCGGCGCCGGAGTCCGAACCGTCAATGACCGGGAGCTGATCTGGCGTGAGGCCGGCCGGGAACCGGAGCTGGTGCCACCGCGCTTCGAGCGGGGCGCGAAGGTAGGTTCCGGCTCGGTCGTCCTGGCTGGCGTCGTCATCGGTGAGAACGCTCTCGTCGGTGCCGGATCGGTGGTCACCCGCGACGTTCCAGCTGGCGCGACCGCTTACGGGGTGCCCGCCCGCGTCCGCGACCGCCACGGCGTTCGGCGGCGCATCACCCACGAGAAGGCGGCACCGCTGTGACCCGCGGCACGATCAGGACCTTCAGCGCCGTGACCGGCGGGGCCGCCGCGTGGATCGCCCCGCTGGCCGCGGGGCAGCCCGAGCTTGGCGAGCTGGCCCTGGGGCGGCTCCACCGCTTCGACACGGCACTGCGTGAACTGCTGGCCCGGTTCCCGATCGACGCCGGGATCCAGCCGACGTTGAGAAGCGAACGGCTGCTGCGCATCCGGCACGAGCTTGCCGCCAGCGGGCACCTCGCCGTGGCTGTCCCCGCCCGCGACGGCGGAGGCGGCTGCCCCGTCCTGGTCCAGACAATGATGCAATTCATCTGTGGCTACCACGACATCGACCTGCGGGATGCGACCGGGCTTGGACACGGCCGGCTGATCGCCGCCCACGCCAGCGCCCCGGTGCGGGACCGGTGGCTGCCCCGCCTGCTCGCCGGCGCGCTCGCCGGGATCGCAGTCACCGAAACGCACGGCGGCAGCCAAGTACATGCCACCAGCACCATAGCCGTCCCGCGCCGGGACGGCACCTGGGCGGTCAGCGGGACGAAAACCTGGATTAGCCGCCTGGACGAGGCCGCCGTGTTCTGCGTGTTCTTCAAAGACCCCGCCGGGCGCCTGACGGCCGGCGTCGTCAATGCCGACGCCGCCGGCCTGTGCCGCCGACCGGTCACGCCAGCGGGCTTGTCCGGATGGGCGTGGGGTGAACTGCATCTGGACGGCGTGCGGTTGCGGCGACGTGACATCCTCGCCCGCCCGGGAATGGGTATGGACCTGCTGCGCGAGCAATTCGCGCATTACCGGCCGCTGGTCGCCGCGACCGCGCTCGGGGCGGCCGCCGCCGCCTGCGATTCCGTGGCTGCCCACCTGGACACCCGTCGGAAGGCAGGATTCATCACCAGCCTGCGCGACAACGCCCTCATCGCGCTCGGTCGCGCCTACGCGCAGATCAACGCCGCTATGCTGGCCACGCTGACCGCGCAGCGGCTATCGCAGGCAACTGATGGTAAGGCCGAGCTGTGGGGATGCGCCGCCAAAGCTCACGGCGTAGACACCGCCTACGCCGCGGTGTCGGAGCTGTCTCTGCTGGCCGGAGCGCCCGGTTTCGCCGCCGACTCGCAACTGGCCAAAGCCCGCCGCGACCTCAACGGCCTGCTGTACGCCGACGGCATCCACGACAGCCTCTACCGGGCAGTCGGCCGCGCCCTCATTACCGGGCCTCCCGCCGAAGCGTTCCGACCCATGGGGGCGCTGCATAGGGAAGGGTGAGCTGGCCGGTGATCAGGCCACCGGGCAGCCGTCTTCCAGTGAGATCACCGTCCCGGCTCGGACCGCGTCCACGCACGCGGCGATCCGGCGAGCCAGCAACGGGCTGACCCGCTCGGCCACCTCATCTGGCTTGACAAAGGCATACCCAGCCAGTTCACCGTCTTGCAGCGTGATCGCCGCGACCTCGCCCGGCGCCAGGAAGCCGCCGTCATACACCACGATCAGTCCTTCGGGACGTTCGGGCCGCGAGGGTACCCGGTCGACTACCAGTACCCGCCCGGGCGGCCGGTCCAGGTCAAGCTCCTCGGCTACCTCCCGGCGGCACGCGGCGTACGGCGACTCCTTTTTCTCCACGGCCCCGCCGGGCAGGTCCCACGTCGGCTTGTACGTCGGATCCACTAGCAAGACCCGCCCGTCCCCATCGCGGAACAACGCGCCGGCCGCCATCCGCTTCCGGGCCAGCGAAGCGATGTACTGATCCGGCGGAAGGAGCGGTGAAACTCCAGAGGTCATCCCGTGAGAGTAACGGTAAGAGCCAGAGCACCCGCCGAACCGCCGCCATCGCGGCAGTGCTGAGGGCCCGTCCGCCAGCCCGCGAGCGGCCAACTGGTCCGGCATGTACGAGGCGATTGCTAGTATGCTAGCATCGGACTATGGGTGACGAGGAAGTCAAGCAGTTCAACGTGTACCTGCCGGTCGGGCTGATCAAGCAGGTCAAGCACCACTCCATCGAGTCGGGCCTATCCCTCTCGGCGTTGGTCGCTGACGCGCTGCGCGCCTACCTCGACGACGCCCGCGGGCAGCGACAGCAATCATCTGGAGAGGAAACCTGACATGACCACCGACGGGATCGAGGCCGTGTTCCTGGAGACCCACAACTGGGGCAAGGCAGCGAAGTTCTTCCAGGCCCTGGGCTTCGACTTGGAGTTCTCTACCGACCATAGCTCCGGCCAGCTCCGCAACGGCGACGGTCCCTACGTGTTCATCGCCGAGGTCCCCGAGGACACCGAACCCCAGATGCAGATCGTGCTGAAGGTGACCGACGCAGATGCCTTCCGTCCCGATCCTGCCGTCGAGGTGGTCACGCCGTTCGAGGACACCCACTACGGGACCAGGGAATGACCGTCCGTGACCCCGACGGGCGTCTGTGGAGTCTGCAAGCTCCGGCCAAGAAGTGACCGCACGGACCATGGCAGACGAGCCAACCGCGGCGCCGGACGGCACCGCGGTGCGGGTCGCCTTCTGGCGGGCGATGCACGTCCAGGTCGACCCGCCGCCGCACGTGCTCGAGGACGAGATCGGCCTGCGGCTGACGGCCCCTGACGATGGCTGGCGCCGCCGCCCGGACATGGACCCGCGCGCCACCAGCGGGTTCCGGGCGGCCATCGTGGCCCGTGCGCGTTTCATCGAGGACCTGGTGGCCGAGCAGGCCGGCCACGGTGTCGCCCAGTACGTCGTCCTGGGGGCCGGCCTGGACACCTTTGCCCAGCGCAGGCCGGAGATCGCGGCCCGCCTACGGGTGTTCGAGGTCGATCAGCCCGGCCCTCAGGCCTGGAAGCGCCAGCGCCTGATCGAGCTCGGCTACGGCATCCCCGACTGGCTGCGGCTCGTGCCGGTCGACTTCGAGGCGAGCGGGTCCTGGTGGGAGCAGTTGTCCGCGGCCGGCTTCGATCCCGGCCAGCCAGCGGTCGTCGTCTCCACTGGCGTCACCATGTACCTCACCAAAGACGCCACCGCGGCCGCCCTGCGCCAGCTCGCCGGGCTCGCTCCCGGCTCGACGCTGGCGATGACGTTCCTGCTGCCGACCGAACTTCTCGACGACGCCGATCGCCCCGCACTCCAGGCGTCCGAGAAAGGCGCGCGCGCATCCGGAACGCCGTTCATCAGCTTCTACACCCCGCCGGAAATGCTGGCATTGGCCCGCGAAGCCGGCTTCAAAGACGCCCGGCACGTGTCGGGAACCTTGCTCGCCGAACGCTACTTCGCCGATCGGACCGACGGCCTTCGCCCGTCAAGCGGAGAGGATCTACTGGTGGCCAATACCTGACGCTCTTCGTCCAGCAGCCGCGCATTCTCGGCAGGCGGACGAGGTGGCGCCTTTCGTCGGCCGTATTCACCTCGGGGCGGCGGTGTGTCACGCGATTGAGGGCCGAACGGGTACGGTGCGTGCCTCGCGTAAGGCGGCTGCTGCGGCCGCCGGACGCTCTGGTAACTCGGTTACGTAAGCTGCGTTCGGGGCCGGGGCCTCAGTTGACGTTCATGTGGCTAGGGCAGACACTGCGACTTTCAGCAGACGGGCTTTAGAGGAGTCGAGTTGGCGATACGGGCTGCGGTAGCGGACAAACCTGTTCAAGCGCCGGTGCCAGGCCCTCGCGTTAGGCGACTGGTGGTTGTGATTGGTGCTGCGTGCCTGATCGCGGTCCTGGCGTTCCTGGCCGGAGAGCATCAGCAGCGTCCGGTCACCGTACTGAGCGGCGTTGCCGGTGTTGAAGGTGTTGCCGGTGACCTCACGGCGTCGGTTACCGTCGCGGGCTCAAGCTGGGTATACAGGATTTCGGGGGTCGATCAGTGGGTCGACCGGCAGGGCCAGACCCACAGCGGTGGCTGGCCGGCCTGCCTGAGCACGCCCGAGCAGACCGTCCCGATCACGTTCGGCTGGATGCCGGTGACTGCGCCGAACGGCTCGTCGTGGAGACAGGTCGTCTGGGTCGACTGCCGCTCATGACGGTGGTTGCGGGGACGCTGCGAATCCCCGGCGAGACTGAGGTCCCGGAGACGATCTCGGACCCGGCGCAGGACGTCTGGATCGCGCATCACCTCGATCGGCTGTTTCTGCTGCTCACGGGGTACCCTCCGGGGCACTAATGCCTGCGGAGCGGACTGGGCACCTTCGGAGGGTTCGGGCGGTTCGGCGCTCAGCTCGCACCAGACGACCTTGCCGGTTGGCTCCTGGGTGAGATACCAGTCCCAGCGCGTACTCAGCGCCGCTACCAGGAACAACCCGCGCCCTCCCTCTTCTTGAGGGTCGGGTGTGCCGTCTTCGCCGAGATCTTTGGGCACTGGCGGCTGCGGGTCGGCATCCCAGACCTCGATCAGGACTCGCGCGTTGTCGCTGGACAACCGCAGGCAGACGGCCGTTTGGTCCTCACGTCCCGCGGTGGCCTGCACGGCATTGGTCACGATCTCGGAGACCAGCAACTCGGTGCTCTCGGCCAGGCCGTTCAGGCCCCACTCCCACACCAGGTGCCTGGCATGGAGCCGGGCGCAGGGCACTGCGGTCGGCAGGGCGCCGAGTTCGAGGTAGCTGCGCAGCGGCCACGGATAAGGAGTCACGACTATGCCTGCCTACCGAGATGGAACGCCGGGCTGACGCCGGGATTGTCGTCGCAGAACTGACTTGCTCGTGTCTTCACGTTGGGCTCATTACTTTGTTGCGGCGGTTCGGCCACCCAGTGCCACCGGCCTGGTGGCATCATAAGTGCTAGGATGCACCAACACTTAGTGATATGCAATAGTGCATAGGAACTAATGCGAGACGGAGCGTACCGGCATGGCCCGACGCAGCAACCCTGACCAGAACCCGACCCTGCGCGGCCGCCGACTGGCCATGGAACTCCAGCGCCGCCGTGAGGCCACCGGGATGAGCCGGGAGGAGGTGGCGCGGCAGCTGGAGTGGTCGACCTCCACGATCTTCAGGATCGAGACCGGGCGGAACCGACCGCAGCCCGGCAACGTACGGACGCTGCTCGAGCTCTACGGGGTGACCGGGCCGGAACGGGACGGCTGATCCAGCTGACGCGGGAGGCTCGCCAGCCTGGGTGGTGGCACTCCTTCCGCGACGTGCTGCCGAACCCGTACGAGGTCTACATCGGGCTGGAAGGCGGGGCAGCCTCCATCCGCAACTTCGAGCCGGTGGTCGTGCCCGGGCTGCTGCAGACGGCGGACTACGCCCGGGAGATCTTCAGGAACGGGCCGATAGAGCTGGATCCCGATGAAGTCGAACGGCTGCTTGAAGTCCGCCTGGCCCGGCAGGAGATCTTTGCCCGCGATGACCGGCCGCGGCTGTGGGTCGTGATCGATGAGGCGGTTATCCATCGCGTCGTCGGTGGCGTCAGCGTGATGCGCGGGCAACTCCGGCACCTAGCCGAGTCCGCGCAGCAGGGCAAAACCACGATCCAGGTCGTGTCGTACCGTGCAGGTGCACACGCTGGGGCCATCGGCGCATTTGTCATCCTGGACTTCCCTGAGGCCACCGACCCGGCTGTGGTGTATGTCGAGACGCTGGCTGGGGACATCTATCTCGAGGAGCGTTCGGACGTCGACCGCTATAACCTTGCATTTGACCGGTTGGTGGCCGCCGCGCTGCACCCTGATGAGTCCGTGCAGATGATCGGACGGGCGGCCAATACGTTGAGGTAGAGGAGGTGCGCGGGATGACCGGGATCGACCTGTCCCGCGCCGAGTGGCGTAAGAGCAGCCACAGCGGCCAGAGCGGCAACTGCGTGGAAGTGGCCCGCAACTTGCTAGGGCTAGTGGCGGTGCGCGACTCCAAGGAACCAGACGGAGCGAAGCTGTTGGTCTCGCAGGAGACCTGGCAGGTCTTCGTCAGGAGCGTACGCATCTAGCGGCTTCGGCGTATCGGTCTCATCGCGCCGCCGTCACGTGGTTGATTCCGTTGAAGACATGCTGGTGATGCCAGGAGATGTACATGACGTGCGCCGCCTGGATCCCGACCGGGTAGCGGCCGAGCGCACCGTCGGACCCCCACATCGCGCACTGGTACGCGTAGGCGCGCAGGACCTCTTCCGCGCACCCGCGGCGCCGGGGCCGGGGCCGACCAGCGCGGGCTGTTCCCCCGCTCCCGGCCAGGTCGAGAGCCGGTACGTCGAGGTCGACCGCGGCGCAGATCAGTTCGGCCAGCACCGGCGTGAAGTGACGGTCAAGCGGCAGCCGAACGGCCGCGGCTAGTGTCCCCGGATCGGCCAGGAGCTGTTCCACGGCAGCGTGCAGGCGCCCCACCGCTCCCCGCTCCAGCAGCCAGCCACGACGTTCGGGGCGTCCGGGGCGATTTCCCTGTCCGCCGCGTGCCGCAGATCTTCACCGCAGTAGGGTCCCCATGTGGACACCGTAGAAGGTCTTCGCGACGCGGCGCGGGGGGCGCGGGACTGCGCGGTCATGGGCCAGGCCGTCACGCTGGTCCGCTGGATCGGGAGCGGCCGCCGACCGGTGACGGCCGGCGGGGTGCTGCGGAAGGCCGACGTGCCGGCCGCGGGTGCGGT
>WNGQ01003684.1_pt1 | contig 15413 bp, 16 predicted proteins | sample 5407661 | NCBI WGS metagenome assembly WNGQ01 (sample SAMN13153382, study PRJNA577476) | soil metagenome | isolation source: 60 cm soil or saprolite under Garry oak tree replicate 2 | place: USA:California | collected 2016-06-15 | reverse complement strand
GGCATCGTTGACGGTGACCTGACCGAATGCGCCCATCACGATGCCGATCGACACCAGGATCAGCGGCAGGTTGGAGAGACTGGCGGCCAAATAGAGGAACGGCGCCAGCATGAACGACAGCGGCAGGGCAACCGTTTTCAGCGAATGGCGATCGAGCAGCCGGCCGATGGTGTACTGCGTCATGGCGCCGAACACGTAGACGCATGCGGCGATCACGCCGAGCAAAGCGGGACTCCCGGTGAGATCGGCGAGCCGCTCCGCGAACAGTTTTGGCAACGCCACCGTCACCGCGTTGAAGGTGGTCGAGATCGCGATCACCACGATCAGAAGCGCCAGGATCACCCGCCACATGTCTTCCTTGGCGACGCGGGCCTGCGCCGCCGCCTGCCGCGATCCCTTGCGGTCCTCATGAACCACGGCGAGTGCGAAGACGAGGCCGATCAGGACGGTGACGATGCCGGGAATGATGAAGGCGAAGCGCCAGCCGAGATATTGGCCGATCACGCCGGTGACCAGCGCTGAGGACGCGACCCCGAGATTGCCCCAGACGCCATTCAGCCCCATCTCGCGGCCGAGCCGCTCCGCATAGGAGACGATCATCGCGGTGCCGACCGGGTGATAGATCGACGCGAACAGGCCGATCGCAAGCAGCGCCGTGCCAAGCTGCAGCGGGCTCTGCACCAGGCCGACAGAAATCATGGACGCGCCGATGCCGGCAAAGAAGATCACCATCATGTGGCGCCGGCTCCAGCGGTCCCCCAGCCAGCCGGTCAGCAGCGATCCCGCCCCGAACGCGACGAAGCCCGGGGTCGCATAGGGCAACAGTTCGGAATAGGCCATGCCGAGCGCCGGCCCCATGACGATGACCGCGGCGGCAAAGATCAGCATCGCGTAATGGTCGATGAAATGCGCGGCATTGACGAAGCCGATCACGCGCGTAGGGCTGTTCATGGAGATTCCCGTCGATTCCTCTGTTAGGTTATAAAGTCTTGCCCTGACGGGATGCAGCCAATGACTATCGTCGAAAAGCCAATCCACGCCATTTCGGGCGATCATCGCTCGGCCGGCGATGGCGTGCATCTGGTCTCGCGCAATTACAAAAAGGGCGTCCGGCTCGACCCCCACATGCACCGCGAGGCGCAACTGGTCTACGCGGCCAAGGGGACGATGCAGGTGACCACGCCGAAGGGGCGCTGGCTGGTGCCGCCGGACCGCGCGGTCTGGGTCCCGGCCCGGCTCGAACATGCGATCGACGTGCTGGCCGACATCGAGATGCGGACGCTGTATTTCGAGCTCGGCTGGCTGTCGCGCGAGACGCAAAGCCGGAGTCTGCAATCCGAATTCGTGGTGCGGGTTTCGGCGCTGCTGCATCAGGCCATTCTCGCGATGTTCGATCCTTGCGGCATCCCCGAACGCACCGCGCTGCTGGTCAAGCTCGCGATACTCGAATTGCATCGGGCGGAGGATTCCGCGACCTTCATTCCGCTGCCGCAGGAACCGCGCTGCCGCCGCGCCGCCGACATCGTGCTGCGCGATCCTGCCACCCTTCACGAGATCGAGGAGCTGGCACGCGCGGTCGGCACCTCGGCGCGGACGCTGTCGCGGCTGTTTGCCGCACAGACCCAATTGAGCTTCAAGAGCTGGTGCCAGCGCGCCCGCATCGCGTCCGCGATCGAGCGGCTGTCGACCGCCGCCAACGTCTCGATGAAGCAGCTTGCCTCCGAATTAGGCTATGCCAGCGTGCCCGCCTTCTCGCATGCCTTCCGGCAGGTGACCGGCAAGACGCCGACGGAATTCGCCAGGGAGTTATGACGCTGGTTTGGTATGGCATGACAAATCGGCGCTGCTTGATTGTGACCGGTTCTGCCATAAATCGGATATAGAATGTCCGCCGTCAGAGGCAAAGATCGACCGCATGGCCAACGCTTTTTTTTCAGACCTGCTTTCGACCATTTCCGAGCGCGGACGCACCCTCCTCCGCCGCAACGGCGCACCGGCCGCGAGGCCCGATGCTGACGGCTTGATCGAGCTCTGCGAGGCGCTGTTGTCGGGCCGGGGCGAAGCCTCCGGCACCGCCATGGCCCGCGAGGTGCTGGACCGCTACCATGATCTCGACGATGCCCGGCGGCGTGCCTTCTTCGCGGCGCTGGTGCGCGACTTCGGTCCGGATCGCGAGCGGCTCGCGGAAGCGATCGAAGGCTGGCGGTCGCAGCCCAATGACGACGACGCAAGCGACCTGCATTTTGCCTCCGAGCCGCGGCGGCAGGAGCTGATCCGGCGGCTGAACCGCGCGCCGGGCGGCACCGGCGAGCTGGTCGCCATGCGCGCCGATCTGCTGTCGCTCTTGAACGGCCACAAGGATCTCGCCGCGCTCGACCGCGACGTCGTGCACCTCTTGTCCTCATGGTTCAACAGGGGTTTTCTGGTGCTGCGCAAGATCGACTGGTCGACGCCGGCGAATATTCTCGAGCAGATCATCCGCTACGAGGCGGTGCATGAGATCCACGACTGGGACGATCTGCGCCGCCGCATCGATCCCGCCGACCGCCGCTGCTATGCGTTCTTCCATCCGGCGATGCCGGATGCGCCGCTGATCTTTGTCGAGGTGGCCCTGACGGAACAGATCCCCGGCGCGATCGCGCCTCTGCTCGCGGTGGACCGTCAGCCGGTCGGCGTCGAGCGGGCGCGGACCGCCGTGTTCTATTCGATCTCCAACACCCAGCGCGGTCTCGGCGGCATTTCCTTCGGCAATTTCCTGATCAAGCAGGTGGTCGAGGAATTGCGCCGCGAATTGCCGAAGCTCGACACTTTCGTCACGCTGTCGCCGGTGCCGGGCTTCATGCCATGGCTGACGCAGACAGCCGATCTGCCGATCGGCGACGAGGACCGTGCGTTGCTTGCGCATCTCGATGAACTCAAATGGTTCGAGGACGCCGAACTGGCGGCGCAAATGCGCGGCATCGTCGACCCCCTGGCGGCGTATTACTTCCTGAAGGCGCGCACCTCGAAGGGCCGGCTGATCGATTCGGTCGCACGCTTTCATCTCGGCAATGGCGCGCGGCTGGAGCGGATCAACTGGCTCGGCGATCTCTCGCAGAAGGGCCTGCGCGAATCCGCCGGAATCATGGTCAATTATCTCTATCGCCTGGACGACATCGAGAAGAACCACGAGGCCTATGCCAATGACGGCGAGGTGGTGGCCTCGAGCGCGGTGAAGAAGGTCTTGAAGACCGAAGGCCGGCGGCTGTTGGACATGCGGCTGTCGTAGGCTGCGTGCCTCTCTCCACCGTCATTGCGAGCCAAAGGCGAAGCATCCATCGCGCGGCAAATTTGGAGATGGATTGCCTCGCAATGACCGTCATGCCCCGCGCATGCGGGGCATCCAGTACGCCGGGCTGTCTCGGATCGATCACTGGCGCCTCGGAGTACTGGATCGCCCGGTCAAGCCGGACGATGACAGCTCACGTCACGACAGATTCAATTGTCAAACAGCCACTTCAGTTGAAACGCCGTCATTGCGAGCCAACGGGTCGGCGCGAAGCGCCACGATTGCACGAAAGAGAAAGCTGGATTGCTTCGTCGCAAGTGCTCCTCGCAATGACGTTAACTCCAGACACGACTTCATCCTCGCAGGCGACGCGCGCCCCGAGCTTTGCCAGAAAACTTTCGCCCTTTGAAACAGAGGGCGCGGGGAATGCCGGGTGCCCAATGCACCCGCAGCCTCGTGCGCGCTAGGGTTAGTCAAGTATGCGCACGAGTATTCACAGCGGAGGCACCGGAACATCCGGCATTCCCCACGCGATGGTTTTACGGCTTATACGTGATCTCCCCGGCGACGAGTTCCTTTTTGTCACCGTCGTAGCAGCGGATTGAATGGCTTCCCGCACCCGGTTGGGCCGACTGAAACCTCCGCCGAACTTAGCATCAGCAACGGATGCCAGGACCACACGACTTCGCCGTACGCATCAATGCCGCTCGTCTCGCACGCGGGTCGATCACTCACAGGCTTGCACCTGCCCTGCGATCACCTCCAGGCGTGCACGACATCGTCGCGTCCACCGCATCCCATCCCAACGTTCGTGACGACCGCGAAGCGCCCCTCTTGCGGGATGAGATGACGACAGTTGTAAATGTGATTTGGGTCAATCGCGAAGCGATTTATTTTTCGCGCGAGGGCTGGACAGGAATTCGTGAACGCTGCCCGTCGGGCAAATCACTTGGCGGAAAAATGCAAGAAGAGCCTGCGGCACAGGGCCTGCTACAGCTTGCTGGTCGTGACGGCGCTGAAATTATTGTGGGACGGCGTCTCCGGCTGTCTCGGGTGAATGTCTGCCGGCAGCGTAAGGCGGGTCGGAGGCGAAGCCGTAACCCGCCATCGTGCCACGCGTAACGGCGGATTACGCTTCGCTCCAATCCGCCCTGCGAGACCCGCCGAATTATGCCTTCGGCTCATCCGCCCGAGACGCTCAATCATCGCACATCGCCAGCGGGCCGCAATCGCAACACGGCGTCAGGCAGGTTCGCCGAGAGCCAGGCGGCGATGGCTTGCTGCCGGCGATGATAAAGCAAACCGGCGGCGACCACGGCAATGCCGATCATCGACAATGCGAAGGGAAACAGCAGGGAGTCCTTGAATACGACGCCGGCGAGATGTCCGAGATAGAGGCTGATGCCGAACGCACCAAACACCGCATAGGCGCGCCGCAGCAGGATCACCGCTGCGAACAGCAGGCCGACATTGAACAGGCAGTAGACGGCCCGTCCCAGCTCGGTCGCCCCCGACGTCGCGCTGATGCCGCCCCAGAAGGCGATCAGTCCAAACAGATGCAACCAGAAAGCAAAGTCGCCGTTACGGCTGCGATAGTCGACGACGCAGGCGACGATGACGATGGCAAGCCCGAACCACACCGACACCTTGCGCCGCATCTCGAAATCGAACTGACCCACGTCGAAGATCCAGGGCAGCAAATTGACGGGAAAAATAGCGCATGACGCAGACGCTCAAGCGGCACTACGGACCTAATCCGGGTAACGCGCTAAATCTCCTCCCATTCGACGTCCGAGTATCGCTCGCCGTGTTCGAGGAAGGCGGCTGCGATTTCCGCTACCCTCTGCATCGGAAGGCAGTAGCGTCGGGGCACAGGGGTTGGCGTGTTGCAGATCAAGAAGTCCTGTTCGCCTTGTTCTGCATTGTCCCGAACCGCCATCAAGTATGGTGGCGTACCATCAGTTGAGCTGAACTGCACGCATCCGTCCGAGCATCCAAGACCTAACAGGAGCGTACGCCCGTTCGTACCGATAAGCTCCGCCAGGAATGGCGCTCGTGATTGCATGTCTTGCACTATCGTTCGCAACGCTTCAGGGTCCTCAAGCACCGCGCCGTTCAGCGGATTGCCAGTGTCCTGCCTATCGAAAAACTGCGCTCTCATGGTTCTGCTCCGAATGACGGATCAAGCGGACCGTAACGTCATTCGGTTCGCGCATTTCATGCGCGTCACGAATGACTCTTCGCTCGCTCCGCCGCCAGCGCCTTCATCTCCGCATAGAGATCGGACTTCCCCTCGAAGTCGATGCCCGGCAGGTCCACCATGGTGCTGGGACAGTCGTTCGGTAAATCAGGTCAGAGCGCAAATCGCGCGTCCATCTCTCTCGCAAACCATTGAGATTCTTACAGAATATTTTTTGGTTGATTTTAATACGTACGTACGTATTATGCCGTATGCCAAAACCATCCCTCAGAGACGCAATCCTCGATGCCGGCCTGAAGGCGATGTTCCGCACCGGCTATCACGGCACCGGCGTGCGCGACATTGCTGCCGCAGCGGGCGCACCCCAGGGCTCCTTCACCAACCACTTCCGCAGCAAGGAGGCGTTCGCACGCGAGGTGCTCGACCGCTATTTCGCGCACGTCAAGGGATGCGTGGCCCAGGCATTGAATGACACCTCGTTGACGCCGCGCCTGCGCTTGCGGCGCTATCTCGACATCATCACCGGCCGGCTTCAGAGCGACAATTGGAGCAGAGGCTGCCTGATCGGCGACCTCAGTCTTGAAACATCGACCAGCAGCGAGGCGCTTCGTGCCCGGCTGGAGGAAATCTTTCAGGAGTGGCGCGCGCCATTTGCGGCCTGCATTGCGCAGGCGCAGGCAGCGCATGAAATCGACGGCGCGTTCGATCCGACCGATCTGGCCGAGTTTCTGCTGACGTCCTGGCAGGGCGCCATCCTGCGCATGAAGGTCGAACGCAGCCCTGCCGCACTGGAGCGCTTCAAGACCATCGTTTTTTCAACCGTGCTGAAGGAGATGGAGCCATGACCGACCGTCTTGAGATCCCCGTGAGCACGCGCAAGGTGCTGGACACCACGATGGCGTTTCGTGAATCAGGCGAAGCCGGCGCGCCGCTCGTGCTGTTCCTGCACGGCAACCCAACGTCCTCCTACATCTGGCGAAACATTATCCCGCTGGTCGGATCGGTCGGCCATTGTGTGGCCCCGGACCTCGTCGGCTTCGGACAATCCGGGCGTCCGAACATCGCCTACCGCTTTACCGACCACGTGCGCCATCTCGATGCATTCATCGAAGGCCTCGGTGCAAAGTCGGCCTACCTGGTGGCGCAGGACTGGGGCAGCGCGCTTGCCTTCCATCTCGCCGCGCGCCGGCCGGATTTCGTGCGCGGCCTCGCTTTCATGGAGTTCATCCGCCCATGGGCCTCATGGGAGGACTTCCATCAGTCCGATGTTGCGCGCGAGGCGTTCAAGAAATTCCGCACGCCTGGCGTCGGCGAGCAGCTGGTGCTCGAGGCCAACGCCTTCGTCGAGCGCCTTCCGAATTCGATCGTGCGCAAGCTCGCCGACGACGAGCTTAACGCCTACCGCGCGCCATTCCCGACGGCGGAGAGCCGAAAGCCCGTTCTTGTTCTGCCGCGCGAGCTCCCGATCGCGGGCGAGCCTTCGGACGTTTACGCCATGCTCGAGACCGCCCACGCCGCGCTCAGGACCGCGCCATTTCCAAAACTGCTTTTCTCCGGCGAGCCCGGGGCAATCGTCTCGCCGGCCTTCGCCCGCGAATTTGCCGCCTCGCTCAAGCATTGCAGCGCGGTGCATCTCGGAGCCGGACTGCACCACCTGCAGGAGGATCATCCCGAGGCCATCGGTCGCGCGCTGACGGGATGGATCGCAGGAATCGAAGCCGCGCGCGCGATCTCTGCGTTGCCCGCCGCGGCATGAACGATCTGCGCAGAGCGGGGAGAGGTTAACCGAGCCAGCCAGCAGACCTTATTCAAGCAAGTGTCATCCCGCTCACCTCCAGGGCCTGCGTCACCCCGCCAGCGCCGTCATCTCGGCGTAGAGATCGGACTTGCCCTCGAAGCCGATGCCGGGCAGGTCGGGCATGGTGATGTGGCCACCTTCGACGCGCACGCCATCGGGGAAGCCGCCATAGGGCTGGAACAGGTCGGGATAGCTCTCATTGCCGCCGAGCCCCAAGCCAGCGGCGATGTTGAGCGACATCTGATGCCCGCCATGGGGAATACAGCGGGCGGGCGACCAGCCGTGGGTTTGCAGCACCGCAAGCGTGCGCTGGTATTCGCACAGACCATAGGACAGCGCGCAGTCGAACTGCAGCCAGTCGCGGTCGGACCGCATCCCGCCGTAGCGGATGAGATTGCGCGCGTCCTGATGGCTGAACAGGTTCTCGCCGGTTGCCATCGCCGCGGGATAGAACTCCGCCAGCGCGGCCTGCAGCGCGAAATCGAGGGGATCGCCGGCCTCCTCGTACCAGAACAGCGGATAGTCGCGCAGCATTTTCGCGTAGGCGATCGCGGTTTCGAGATCGAACCGGCCGTTGGCGTCGACGGCGAGCTGCGCTTCCTTGCCAATCTCCTCCAGCACCGCCTCGATGCGCGTGCGGTCGTCCCCGATGGACGCGCCGCCGATCTTCATCTTCACGACAGTGTAGCCGCGATCGAGATAGCCGCGCATCTCGCCGCGCAGCATCGACAGGCCCTTGCCGGGATAATAATAGCCGCCGGCGGCATAGACGAAGACGCGTGGGTTGGCCGTCCGGCCATGGCGCTCGGCCAGCAGCCGAAACAGCGGCTTGTTCGCGATCTTCGCCACCGCGTCCCACACCGCCATGTCGATGGTGCCGACCGCGACCGAGCGCTCGCCATGTCCACCCGGCTTTTCATTGATCATCAGGGCCGACCAGACCTTGTCCGGATCGAGATTGTCGCCGGCCTCGTTCAGGAGCGTCCTGGGGTCGACCTCCTTGAGCCGCGGCGCGAAGCGTTCGCGGATCAAGCCGCCCTGCCCGTAGCGGCCGTTGGAATTGAAGCCGTAGCCGACCACGGTCTTGCCATCGCGTTTGGCGTCGGTGACGACGGCGACCAGGCTCGTCGTCATCTTCGTGAAATCGATATAGGCGTTGCGGATCGGCGAGGCGATCGGCTTTGTCACCTCGCGGACGTCGACGATGCGGACGGACATGGGATTGGGCTTTCGGCAGGCTGTTCATCTGTTCGTCATGGCCGGGCTTGTCCCGGCCATCCACGTCTCTTGCTTCCTAATGAAAGGAAGACGTGGATGCCCGGGTCAAGCCCGGGCATGACGGCTTTTCAATTGGCCGCATTCAGGTAAGTCTCAGGACGGTTCCTTATCCCGAAAATACGGCTCGACCGGGCCGTGCACCTTGATGGTCAGCGGATTGCCGTGACGGTCCTTGGCGTTGCCTGCGGTGACGCGCACCCATCCCTCGCTGATGCAGTACTCCTCGACATTGGTCTTCTCGACGCCCTTGAAGCGAATGCCGACGTCGCGCGCCAGCACGTCGGCGTTGTAGAAGGGGCTGCTTGGGTCGACCGACAATCGGTCGGGCAATTGATCGCCGATGTCAGTGTTCTTGGTTTCATTCTTCTCGTTCACAGCAATGCCTCGATTTCTTTCCTCAGGGCTTCGGGCCTCATGGTCGGCGCAAACCGTCCCACCACCTTGCCGGCACGGTCGACCAGGAATTTGGTGAAATTCCACTTGATCGAGGACCCGAGCAGCCCGGACTTCTCGCTCTTCAGATAATCGTACAGCGGATGCGCGCGGCTGCCGTTGACATCGATCTTGGCGAACATCGGAAACGTGACGTCATATTTGCTCGCGCAGAACTCTTCGATCTGCCTGGCATCGCCGGGTTCCTGGCCGCCGAACTGATTACAGGGAAATCCGAGCACGGAAAAGCCGCGCGGACCGAGTTCCCGTTGCAGCGCTTCAAGACCGCGATATTGCGGCGTGAACCCGCAGGCGCTCGCGGTGTTGACGATCAGCAGAACCTGGCCCTCGAAGTTTTTCAGCTGAACGTCATCGCCGGCGAGCGATTGCGCGGTGAAGTCGTAAATGCCCGGCATGGTCCCTTCCCTACGTAACGGGATCGATCGGCGATGGCGGCACGCCGCCGGCCTCGATGGCTTCGCCGGCGGAGAGGCACAGGTCCTCGCGGAAGCGCCCCGAGACCAGTTGCACGCCGACCGGAACGCGGCCGACCAGTCCGGTTGAAACGGTCAAGCCCGGCAGCCCCATGAAGGGAAGCGCGATCTGCGTCAGTTGCGCGTTCCAGACCCGCGCGAACGATGCATCGTCCTTGCGGTCGAGATGATCGGGAAACGGCAACTCGCCCGACACCGGCATCAGCAGCACGGTGTAGCGCTCGAAGAACTGCAGCCATTCGCGCATCAACGTCGCCCGCCGCGTCAGCGCTTTCGAGAACGCGGCTGCGTCGAATGGAAAGACCTTCGATTTGATGCCGCGCAGGCAGGCGAGCGCGCCGGGATCGCCCTCGCGCTCGGCCGTCTCCAGTTGTGCTTCATAACCGTCGCCGAGCCAGAAGCGGGTATTGAGGTCCGCGGGCTCCCGCAGCGGCGGCGTGTTCTCGATCGCCTCCACCGTCCATCCCGCGCGCTCCAGGCGTTTTCCCGCATCGATCACGGCGGCGTCGACCTCGGCCACGGTCTCGAGACCGTCGGGATGCAGGCATAGCGCCGCCCGCTTCGGCATCGGCGGCCCCTCGAGCGGCGCCGGCACCCACCAGGGATCGCGGACATCCCTGCCCGACATCGCGGCGAGCGCGAGCCTGATATCGCCGATGCTGCGCGCCAGCGGCCCCGACACCGCGCAGATCTGCGGGCCGATGGGCCGTTCCGGCAGGGCCGCATTGAAGGCCGCGACCCGGCCGAAGGTCGGTCGCAAACCATGAACGCCGCAGGCGTAGGCCGGATAGCGGATCGAGCCCGCGATATCCGTGCCATGCGCGATGGCGCCGATGCCGGCGGCGACCGCCGCGCCCGCGCCGCCGGACGAGCCACCCGGCGTAATGGTGGGATCGCGCGGGTTCCTGGTGTCGCCATGAACGAGATTGGTGGTGAACCAGCGATAGGAAAAGGCCGGGCAGTTGGTGCGCCCGAGAATGACGGCGCCGGCTTTGCGCAGATTGTCGATCACAGGACTGTTACTCGTGGCGATCAGGTCGCGCTGCAGCTTCAATCCGTTGGTGGTGGCAAAGCCTTCCTGATCGATATTGACCTTCACCGTGACAGGCACACCCGCAAGCGGGCCTGGATCCTCGCCCCGCGCGATCGTCGCATCGATGTTGGCGGCCTCGTTCAGCACGTCATCGGGCCGATGATCGATCACGGCGTTGATCGCAGGGTTGACGGCATCAAGCCGCGCCAGCGCCGCGCGCGCTGCTTCCCCGGCGGAGATTTTCCTGGACCGAATGAGCGTGGCGAGGTCGGCCGCCGACAGCCGCCAGAGGTCTTGCATGGTTTGCTCCATTGCGTGAGGCGTCTTGTAGCGCCCCAGCAAAAGCAATACCAGTGCAGGCGATTTGAAGGAGGCTCAGCGCACGCGCGCGAGAAAATAGGCGAGGTCGGCGATCTGCTCCGGGCTGACCGAGCCCATCACATCGGCCATGGTGCCGTCATAGCCGTGCCGGCTGTTGTCCTTGTATTCCTTCAGCGTCTTGGCGAGATAGTCCTCGCGCTGGTTGGCGATGCGCGGGACATTGTCGCCGCCGGAAAAATCCGGCTTGTGGCACGAACTGCAGCGAAACTGCGCGGCCAGAGCTTTGGCGCGCGCCATCCGCGTAGGCTCGCCGGCATCGTCGGGCGGCACCGGCTTTGGAAACTTGGCGATGAAATCGGAAAAGGCGCGCAGATCGTCGTCGCTGAGCGTCTTCGCCATGTCGTTCATCGGCTCGAACACGCGCAGCTTTTCGCGGAACATGAACAGCTGGATCAGCGCATAGGGCGCCTGCTGCGCGCCGAGCGAGGGCGTGACGTCGATGACGGATTGCCCGTGCTCGCCGTGACAGCCGAGGCAGGGCGCGGCGCGGTCCTGGATGGATTCGGCTTGCGAGAATGACGTGATGAGCGCGAACCCCAGGGCCGTAATTGCTTTACGCATCGATTGGTCCTGCGATGAATGATCCGTCTTGCCGTCATGGCCGGGACAAGCCCGGGCATGACGAGTTTCGCGATAGGCCACGCAGCAGGCCTACTTGTTCGCGACCTTCTGCTTGCCGTAGGTGATGCGATAGACCGCACCGTTCCAGTCGTCCGAGACCAGCAGCGAGCCGTCCTTCATCTGCAGCACGTCCACGGGGCGGCCGACATAGTGGTTGTCCTCCAGGAAGCCGGTGATGAGCGGCTCGATGGAATTGACCGTGCCGTCCTTGTTCAGTCGGGCGACGACGACGTCACCGCCCGCCTTCCTGGATCTGTTCCATGATCCGTGCCGGGCGATGATGATGGCGTTCTTGTAGCTCCTCGGGAACATGCTGCCGGTATAGAACCGCATGCCGAGCGAGGCCACGTGCGGGCCCATCAGGCCGACCGGCGCGACGAACTCGCTGCAGGAATGACCCCAGCCGAATTCGGTATCCGGGATGTTGCCCTGATAGCAATAGGGCGCGCCGAAATCCTGGCCGACCTTGGTGACGCGGTTGAGTTCGTCCTGAGGCACGTCCTCGGACATCCAGTCGCGGCCGTTGTCGGTGAAATAGAGCTGCTTGGTTTCCGGATCCCAGTCGAAGCCGACCGAGTTGCGGACGCCGAGCGCGACCACCTCGGCGCCGCTGCCGTCGAGATTGATGCGCCGGATCTGGCCATGGGCATCGTCGTGCAGGACGTTGTTGCCGGGCTGGCCGACCGGAACATAGAGCTTGTTGTCCGGTCCGACCGCGATGAACTTCCAGCCATGGGCCTCGTCCTTGGGCAATTTGTCGTAGATCACGACGGGCTTCGGCGGGTTGTCGAGGACGTCTTCAACCTTCTCGATCTTGGAGATCTGCGAGAGCTCGGCGATGTAGAGCGTGCCGTCGTGGAAGGCGACGCCGTTCGGCCGGTAGAGGCCGGATGCGAGTACCTTCACGCTGCGCTGGCCGTCCTTGTTGACGATCGCATAGACCTTGTCGACGAGGCGGCTGCCGACGAAAACCGTGCCCTTTTCGCCGAGCGCCAACTCACGCGCATTCGCCATGCCGGACGCATAGACCTCGATGTTGAAGCCCGGCGGCACCTTGAGCTTCGCCGTCGGCAGCTTGTCCGCCGCCGCCGGAAGCGGCGGTGGCGCGACCGGCGCGAGCTTCGCGGCCGCTTCGTTGTCCGGCCGTCCGAGCAGGGGCGAAACGGACGGCAGCGGCTGTGCCTGTTGCGCGGCGGCGGCGAGCGTGAATGCACCAAAGAAAACGCCGGCAAGCCCAAGGGCAAGCCCAAGGCTGCGCGGCGACATCGAGCCGATCATGGAATTCCTCCCCTTGCGTGGCTTTCTTGATCCCGTGCGCGGGCAGAGAGTGCCCAGCCGGGTAGCCTTGCGAGGGAAAAAGTGTGCTATATTACCGGTGGGCAGCGCAAGTAGCTTGCCACAATGCCGTCCCGGTTCCGCCTCAGTGGCGCGTCGCCGAGCGACCGGACGGGCCGAACATCGCCTCGGCAAACGGAAACACCAGCACGACCTCGCCGCGGTCGTCCGTAATCTCGATCACCGCGGTCAGCAGCGCCGCATGCGTCCCCTCGGTCCGCAGCAATTCCTCGATCATCGAACGCGCCACTTCCCACGCGCGATCGGGATTGCGCAGCTCTTCCCCTTCCGGGTCGGCGATCAGCTCGTCACCAATGCGGGTATTAAAAAAATATCTCGGCACGGCCCATCCAGTGGCGTCGAAAGCAGGCAATTGGAAGTCCTGCTGAATTCACAAATTATTTATTCCGGTCGCTGCGGCAATTCGGCACCAGGACCGGCATTGGCCCGCTGCAAAAGGACCCGCGAAACCCTTGATCCCCCTTCCGGTTTTGCGCGCACCCACCGGTGTCCAAATCCGGCTCCGCATCGCAATATGGTACGCTGAGGTTTACAGCAAAGAATTCGCTGGCGAAGTTTTCGTTCCGCGGTACCCTACACGGGAGGACGGACGTCGTCCCGTTAGACAAAAGGAGAGCCAAAATGGCCTGGAAAGCACCAAGGATCGTGGAAGTGCCGGTCGGCATGGAAATCAACATGTATGCGTGCGCCGCCCGCAAGTGAGCGAACGGCGACCCTGAAGGGTTCGGCACAGGTGAACTTCCGGACGTGACATTCTCCGAACCCGGGGCGTGTCGTGTGCGGCGTTCACCTTCGTGCGCATTCGAGTTTGAGATTGGTTTGCCAGGAGACGGATCATGCTGCGCATCGTCGTCCTGGGCGCGGCAGCAGGCGGCGGCGTCCCGCAGTGGAATTGCGGATGTCCGGTGTGCCGGGCCGCGAGAGGCGAGCATCCCGAGCTCAGGAGCACCCAGGCCTCGATCGCGATCAGCGCGGACGATGAGCACTGGTTTCTGGTCAACGCCTCTCCCGACCTGCGCCAGCAATTGATCGCAGCGCCGCAGCTGCATCCGAGGGCGCTTCGCCACAGCCCGATCGCCGGCGTCATCCTGACCAATGGCGAAATCGACGCGGTCGCCGGCCTGCTGTCGATGCGCGAGGGCTCGCCGTTTACGATCTATGCCCACGCCAAGGTGCTCGCGATCCTGAAGGACAACAGCATCTTCAATGTCCTGAACGAAAAGGCCGTCCGCCGCGAGCCGATCGAGGTGGACACGCCGTTCGAGCCGCGCTTGCCCGACGGCTCGCCGTCGGGCCTCGAAATCCTGCCCTTCGCCGTGTCCGGCAAGGGCGCCTGGTATCTGGAAGGCAAGGCGCATCCGGGTGGGATGAATGGTGCGGGCGACACGCTGGGCTTGCGCATCCGCGACATGGCGACCGGCAAGCATCTCTACTTCCTTGCCGCCTGTGCGGATGTCAGCGAGGAGCTCAAGTCACGGCTCGCCGGCACCCCGCTGCTGTTCTTCGACGGCACGGTGTGGCGCGACGACGAGATGATCGCGGCCGGCCTCGGCCACAAGACCGGGAAAGCCATGGGACATATCGCGATGTCGGGCCATGGCGGCGCCATCGACAGCCTGGCCGGCATCGCCATCGACAGGAAGATATTCCTGCATATCAACAACTCGAACCCGGCGCTGCTGCGCGGCTCGCCGGAACGAAGCATCGCCGAACGCGCGGGCTGGCAAATCCCCGCCGACGGAACGGAGATCGTGCTGTGAATGTGAACGCCACTGCCCTCAACGGAATGACCGCCTTGTCGATTGGCAATAGCGTGGCGCTCGACAGCGCCGAGGAATTGGAAGCGACGCTGCGCCAGATCGGCGCCATGCGTTACCACAACCTGCATCCGTTCCATCGGCTCCTGCACGGCGGCAAGCTCGACAAGGGACAGGTGCAGGCCTGGGCGCTGAACCGCTACTATTACCAGAGCACGATCCCGATCAAGGATGCGGTCGTGATCTCGCGCTTCCGCGACCGCGCCACCAGGCTCGAATGGCGGCACCGGATCGAGGATCACGATGGCGATGTCGGCAGCGAAGGCGGCATCGAGCGCTGGCTGAAGCTGACCGAAGGTCTCGGGCTCGACACCGCCTACGTGGAATCCACCGAAGGCATTCTGCCCGCGACGCGCTTTGCGGTCGAGGCCTATGTGCATTTCGTCCGCGACAAGAGCCCGCTCGAGGCGATTGCGTCCTCGCTCACGGAACTGTTCGCGCCGAACCTGCATGAAGAGCGCATCTCCGGGATGCTGCAGCATTACGACTTCGTCAACCCCGATATCATGAGCTATTTCAGCCGGAGGCTGACGCAGGCGCCGCGCGACGCGGGTTTCGCGCTCGACTATGTCAAGGCCCACGCCACGACGCGGGAGCAGCGCGCCTCCGTCTGCAATGCGCTGATCTTCAAGACCAACGTGCTCTGGGTGCAGCTCGACGCGCTGTATCACGCCTACGTCGAAGGCCACATCCCGCCGGGCGCGTTCGTGCCCAAGACCAACTGAGGGACGATCA
>WNGQ01004925.1_pt1 | contig 15415 bp, 9 predicted proteins | sample 5407661 | NCBI WGS metagenome assembly WNGQ01 (sample SAMN13153382, study PRJNA577476) | soil metagenome | isolation source: 60 cm soil or saprolite under Garry oak tree replicate 2 | place: USA:California | collected 2016-06-15 | reverse complement strand
GGCCGGCCACCACCACGCCTGACCGTTTCCATGATCGCGGGCGATTGCGCCGCGGCGATCGTCCCCGCGTGTTCGAGTCGTGACCGGCGAGTGAAGGGGGCATTATCGCCATATCCGGGGATGCCGGCCAATTCGGGAACTTATGGTGGTCTCAATGCCAAGGGAAACCCGCCGGGCACGTTACCCGCGGCGGGGGACGGGCGGCCGGTTCGCGGCCTTCGTGGCCCCGGCCGCGATCATGGCGCTGATGTCCGCCGGAGCGGTGGCGCCGCACGCACCGTCCCCGGTGGCCAGCGGCATTTCCACGGTCGCCGGGGGCGTCGGCGGCCCGGCCAAGGCCACCAACGTGGCCATCTTCCCGGACTGCCATCTGGCCTTTCGCGCCGGGTTCCTGTACGTCGCGCACAATGGCGTGGTACGCACGGTGAGCCTGCGCACGGGCTGGCTGACGAACCCCGTGGGCACCGGCTCGATCGCGCCGCTCGGCGACGGCGGGCTGGCCACCAGGGCCGCCGTGAGAGCCTGCGGCGCCGCCTTCGACCACTCGGGCAACCTGGTGATCGCCGACGGGGCCGGCCGGATCCGGGTGGTGGCGGCGCGCACCGGCACGTTCTACGGCCAGGCCATGACCGCCAGGCACATCTACACCGTCGCCGGCGGCGGCACCGGGGGCCTGGGCGACGGGGTGCCCGCCACCCAGGCGACGCTCTTCGGGCCGTCCGATGTGGCGGTGGACCGGGTGGGGAACCTGGTGATCGACGACCGGGACACTCTCCGGATCCGGGTGGTGGCGGCCCGGACCGGCGCCTTCTACGGCAAGGCCATGACCGCCGGTGACATCTATACGGTCGCGGGCCGCGGCACCCCCGGCCCTATCGGTGACGGCGGCCCGGCCTGGCACGCCGGGCTGGCCTCTCCGGACGGGGTGATCGTAGACCGCGCGGGCAACCTGGTGATCGGTGACTCCGGCAACGACCGGATCCGGGTGGTCGCGGGCAGCACCGGCACGTTCTACGGCCAGGCCATGACCAAGGGCGACATCTCCACGATCGCCGGCACCGGCACCCAGGGATTCTCCGGCGACGGCGGGCCCGCCACCGGCGCCGAACTGGACGCTCCCGGCACGCCGGCCCTGGACGCCGCGGGCAATCTGGTCTTCGCCGACTCGGGGAACGAACGGGCCCGGGTGGTCGCCGAGAGCACCGGCAGCTTCTACGGCCAGGCCATGACCACCGGCGGCATCTACACCGTGGCCGGCACCGGCGCCGACGGGTTCTCCGGCGACGGCGGGCCCGCCACCAGCGCCGAGTTCCGGGGCCCCACGGGCGTCGCGGTGGACAGCGCCGGGAACCTGGTGATCACCGACACCGGCAACAACCGGATCCGGGTGGTCGCCGGCGGCACCGGCACCTTCTACGGCCGGGCCATGACCGCCGGCGACATCTACACCGTGGCCGGCGGCGGTACCGGCGGCCTGGGGAACGGCGGCCCCGCCAAGCGGGCCAGTTTCGCAGACCCGTTCGACGTGGCGGCGGATGCCGCGGGCAACCTGGTGATCACCGACACCCAGCACAACCGGATCCGGGTGGTCGCCGACAGCACCGGCACGTTCTACGGGAAACCGATGACCGCGGGCGACATCTACACCGTGGCCGGCACCGGCATCCAGGGATTCTCCGGGGACGGCGGTGCGGCCACCAAGGCCGCGCTGTTCAACCCGGAGTCGATCGCCGTCGACGCGGCGGGCCGCCTGGTGATCGCCGACACCATCAACGAAGGGATCCGGGTAATGGGCTGACCCGGGACGCCTGGGAACCCTCAGCATGGGCTCCTGCGCGCCCGGGTCCGTCGGGTGGCTCAGGTCAGTTCGGGTGGCTCAGGTCAGTTCGGGTGGCTCAGGAAGCGGCCGGGCAGGAACCGGCCGTGGAGCAGGCCGAAGCGGTGCGGCCCGCTGAGGTGCGCCAGGTAGGCGAGGCGGCGCAACGGCCCCAGGTGCGTCACCCCGAAGTGGACCACGTTCCCCGGCACCACCGTGGGCCAGAAGACCGACGGCGAGGACACCGCCGCGCTGACCGCGGCGAGGGCGAGCGCCACCACCCCGAGCACCACCACGATCCGGGCCGCGGGAGTCTTGGTGAACATGCCGAAGAACCGCCGTAGCTGGGTCCTGGGCACCCGGGAACCGGGCCCGAACCCATAGAAGAGCACCAGCGCGCCCGCGCCGTAGGCCAGGGCACGGCGAGCAGCAGCAGCGCGAACAAGGAGCGCAGGAAGAACCAGGGCAGGCTGACCACGGTGACGACCGGATCCATGGCCCGGGCCCCGCGCGCGGCGCGGCGCGCGGTGGTGCGGCGCTGGACCAGGCCCGCGGTGCGCAGCACCGCGAACAGGAGCACGGCGGCCACGGTGCCCGCCACCGGCAGGATGACGCTGACGCTGGCCGCCAGCACCACCGCCGCGGCCACCAGGACCGGGTTCCAGCGGGCCCGTGCGGGCGGCTCCGGCACGGCCGGCGCCCGGGCCGCGGCGCCCGGGGCCGGCTCCACGCCTGTGCCGGCCCCCGGCGGCGCGACGGGCCGCCGGGCGTAGCTGACCGGGGTGAGCACATCGGCGAGGTCGTCAGGGAGCGGCCGCCCCTGCCCCATCGGGCGGGTGCCCGGCGAGGCCACGGCGGCCGGCGGGGCCGCCCCGTTTCCCGCGGCCGCGCCGGGCCAGGCCGGCGCCCCCGGGGCCGCGCCGGGCGCGGGCATGCCGCCCGGGCCGGCCGCGGGCACGCCGGTGACGGTCGGCGGCAGGTAGCCGGCCGGCCCGCCCGCCACGGGAGCGGGCGGCACGTAGGCGGCCGGCCCGCCGGGCGCGGCGGCGGGCGCCGCCTCCGACCTCGTCGCGCCGACCTCGGTGATGATCACGGGTGCCGCGAGGCCGGGCTGTCCATGATTCTGGACGAGAGTCGCGGGGTCGATCACCGCCGCCTGGGCCCGGAGTTGCACCGCTGGTGGCCGGTGCGCGGGATCCCTGGCGAGCGCGGCGGCCAGCAGCGGGAGCAGCGGCCCGGGAACCCCGCTCAGGTCGGCCTGCCCGTTCACGATGCGGTAGAAGATGCCCTCGTACGAGCCGGTGCCATACGGCGGCCGGCCGGTGGCCGCGAACGCCACCGTGGCTCCCCACGCATGCACATCGGAGGCCTCGCTGCTCGGCCGGCCCTCGATCACCTCGGGTGCCAGGTAACCCGGGGTTCCCATGAACATCCCGGTCATGGTCAGCCGGGTGGCGTCGGGCCCTTGCGCGATGCCGAAGTCGATCACGACGGGGGTGCCCTGGAACATCATCACGTTGCCCGGCTTGACATCGCGGTGCACCACCCCGGCGGCGTGCACCGCGACCAGGGCCTCGGCGAGCCCGCTGGCCAGCCCGGACAGCACCGCACCGCGCAGCGGGCCGTCCTGGGTGACCGCGTCGTCCAGGGTCCGGCCGGGCACGAACCGGGTCACGATGTAGGGCGTGCCGCCGTCGAGGTCGGCGTCGATCACCTCGGCCACGTTCGGGCTGCGGACCCGCTGCATGGTCTCGACCTCGCGGGCGAGCCGCCGCCGCGCCGTCGGGTCGCCCGCGACCGTGGAACGCAGGACCTTGAGCGCGACCGTCCGGTGCCCGCGGTCGCGGGCCAGGAACACAACACCCATGCCGCCCTCGCCTATCCGGTCGAGCAGGCGGTATTCCCCGAGCCGGTCCGGCATCAGGTCCTGATCGTTCATGGCATGTTCCAGAGTACGGAGCCCCCTTCCGTATCCCCGCCCGGATCGGCAAGCCTGCCGCCGGGTTGACGCTAGGAACCTGCGACGAGCTTGCGCAGCACCTCGGCCGCGCGGGAGTTCTGCTGTGCCTGGGCGACCAGTTCCCGTGCCAGGTCGTCCACCCATTCCTGCAGCGTGGCGGGCCGCCGGGAGAGGACGATGCCGCGTACCTCCCGGCAGATCTCCGCGGCGGGCGGGCGGCCCGGCGCCGTCGCCAGGGTCAGTACCTTCTCACCGAGCCGGACGGTGACCTTGGTGACCTGGCCCGGGCGCCCGCGCATCCGGTCGGACGCCGTCCTGGCCCGGTCGACCTCGACGCAGCCCGCGGGCAGCGCGTTCCCCAGCGACTCGGTGAGCACCCGCGCGTAGAGCGCCACGTCGGCGCTGTCCGCGCGCAGGGCGGCGGTGACCTCCTCCAGGGACAGGCCGTCGCCGGGCTCGGTCATGGCCGGGCCCGGCGGCCGGGGACGGACCGGCCGGAGGTTGTCAGCGGATGCATCGGCTCTGCTCCTCGCCCGTGGTGCCGGGGACTGCGGGCCTGCCGCCCGCCGGCCTCAGCGCCCGGCAAAGGTGGCCTTCCCAGGCCCATTCTCAATGAAACTGCACATTCCCGTGCGCTGGTCCTCGGTCGCGAAAAGCGCGGCGAAGTTCAGCCGCTCGATTTCCAGGCCGGTGTCCAGGTCGGACTCGAGCCCGGCGTCGATGGCCTGCTTGGCCGCGCGGAGCGCCACGGCGGGCCCGGTGGCGTACCTGGCCACCAGGCCGCGGGCCGCCTCGTACACCTCGGCGTCCGGGACCACCTTGTCCACCAGGCCGATCTGCAGCGCCTCGGCCGCGGCCACGAAGCGGCCGGTGAAGACGATGTCCTTGGCCCGGGCGGGCCCGATGAGCCGGGGCAGTCGCTGGGTGCCCCCGGCCCCGGGGATGATGCCGAGCAGGATCTCGGGCTGGCCGACCCGGGCGCCCTCACCCACCACCCGGAAGTCGGCGCACAGCGCCAGTTCCAGGCCGCCGCCGAGCGCGTACCCGGTGACCGCCGCCACGACCGGCTTGCCGATCCTGGCCACCGCGGTGAAGGCGGCCTGCAGCCGGCGGCTGTCCACGGCGACCTGGGCGAAGTGGGCCTCCGCCATCTGCTTGATGTCGGCGCCGGCCGCGAAGACCTTCTCCCCGCCGTAGAGCACCACGGCACGCACCGCGGGGTCGGCGTCGACCTCGGCGGCGGCGGCCGCGATCTCGTCCTGTACCTGCGCGTTGAGCGCGTTCATCGGTGGCCGGTCAAGCCGTATTGTCGCGATCGCCTCATCGCGCTCCACCCGGACGAACTCGCCCATGCGCACCTCCCGTGCCGGGGGAATCGATCCTAGTTCACCCCGGCCGGGATGGCGTCAGGCGTGCGGCGGGCGATGCAGGAAGGCCTGGACCTCGGCCTCGCGGTAGCGGCGGTGCCCGCCCAGGGTGCGGATCGAGCGGAGCTTGCCCTGCTGCGCCCAGCGGGTGACGGTCTTCGGATCCACCCGGAAGAGCGCGGCGACCTCGGCCGGGGTAAGGAGCGGGCTGTCCGGCTTGATGTCTGACCTCATGGCGACTGCTGTCCTTTCGCGTGCTGGGGACGGGCGGCGACGAAAGTGACACGGCCGGGCAGTCGTAATGCGTGCGGGGTTGTGTCCCTCATGTGGCCCCCCCAGGGCTCTGACGGTCGCCCCCGCTGACACGGCGCGGCTGGTCCCGCGCATCGGGGGCACTAGTACATACCTCGCAGATCTCATAGATCTACAAGACATACCTTACTCAGACGCGATACAGAGCGCATCGGTTTACATGCACAGAGTTACTACTAAGCCCCCTAGGCGCCCAGCCGGCAAGGTTGCCCCGTGGCCGGTCACCGAGGGGTGAGCGCGCAAGCCACCAGGGCCTCGGCGCCAGCGGGGTCCCGGGGGGTCGCTCCCCCGGGCTAACCCGGCCAAGGCCCCGTGACGAAGGAACGGGGCCGCAGGCCAGCGGGGGCTTCCGGGGGGTCGCTCCCCCGGGCTAACACGGCCAAGGCCCCGTGACGAAGGAACGGGGCCGCAGGCCACCGGGGGGCTCCGGGGGGTCGCCCCCCGGGCCAGCACTGGCCGCAGGCCAGCGGGGCCCGGGGGGTCGCTCCCCCCGGGCTAACGGAGTACGCCGTTGGTCATGCCCTCGGGGGCGTCGGGATAGGTGACCAGGCCAAGCTCGGCGGTGCTGGCCAGCAGCGGGTGGCAGGGCACCACGCGCACCGTGTACCCGAACGGGCCAGGCCGGCCAAGCCGCGCGTCCCCGGCGTAGCGGACCGTGCCCTCGGCGGTCGCGGGCCCGTCCGGCGCCAGCGGGCTGGCCTCCGGCTCGACGATGTCCTCCTCGTCGGTCACCCGGCCGCAGATGACCTCCACCCTGACGTCCTGCGGCGCCAGGTCGCCCAGGGCCACGCTGGCCCAGACCGGCAGCCGCTCCCCCGGGCCGCGCTCCCCGTCGCCCGCCTCGATGTGCTCGATCCGGACGCCCGGCCAGGCCGCCTTGACCCGCTGCTTCCACGCGGCCAGTTCGCGGGCCGGCTTGAACGAGGCCTCGTCGCCGCCGGCCAGGGCACGGGACGCCCGGGCGGCGGGCACGTACAGGGTCTCCACGTATTCGCAGACCATTCGGCCCGCCTGCGCCCGGGGCCCGAGCCCGGCGAGGGTGTGCGCGACCATCTCCAGCCACCGCTGCGGCAGCCCGCCGTCCCCGGTGTCGTAGAACAGCGGGGCCACCACCTGCTCGAGCTGGTCGTACAGGGCGGCGGACTCCAGTTCGTCACGCCGGCCCGCGTCGGCCACGTCGTCGGCCGACGGGATGGCCCAGCCGTTCTCGCCGTCGAACCACTCGTCCCACCAGCCGTCCCGCACCGACAGGTTCAGCCCGCCGTTCAGCGCGGACTTCATGCCGGAGGTGCCGCACGCCTCGAGCGGCCGCAGCGGGTTGTTCAGCCACACGTCACAGCCCTGGACCATGGCCGCGGCCAGCTCCATGTCGTAGTCCGGCAGGAACACGATGCGGTGCCGGACCCTTGGGTCGTCGGCGAACCGCACCATCTGCTGGATCAGCTGCTTGCCGCCGTCGTCGGCGGGGTGGGCCTTGCCCGCGATCACCACCTGCACCGGGCGCTGCGGGTCAAGCAGCAGCGCGGTCAGCCGCTCCGGGTCGTGCAGCATCAGGGTGAGCCGCTTGTAGGACGGCACCCGGCGGGCGAAGCCGATCGTCAGCACGTTCTCGTCCAGGATGTGCTGGGTCCAGCCCAGCTCGGCCTCGGACACGCCGCGCTGGTGCCACGACGCGCGCAGCCGCTGCCGCGCCTCGGCGACCAGGCGGCGGCGCAGCATGCGGCGGATCTCCCACAGCCGGGCCGGCCCGGTCTCGGCGATCAGGTCCCACGCCGGGCCGTTCTCCGGCCCGCCGCCGGGCTGGTCCCCGGCGCCGCCGAGGATTTCCGGCGCGACCCAGGTGGCCACGTGCACGCCGTTGGTGATCGAGCCGATCGGCACCTCGCTGGCGTCGAACCCGGGCCACAGGCCCGCGAACATGTCCTGGCTCACCCGGCCGTGCAGCACGCTGACCCCGTTCGCCCGCTGGGCCAGCCGCATGCCCATCACGGCCATGTTGAACACGCACGGGTCCCCGCCGGGGTAGGTCTCCGCGCCGAGGGAGAGCACCCGCTCGAGCGGCAGCGCCGGATCGGCCCCGGTCCCGCTGAACTCGCGCTCCACCAGTTCCCTGGCGAACCGGTCGATCCCGGCGGGAACCGGGGTGTGCGTGGTGAATACGGTGCCGGCCCGGCACACTTCGATCGCCTCGTCGAAGCTCAGGCCCTGGGCGGCGTATTCGCGGATCCGCTCAAGGCCGAGGAACCCGGCGTGGCCCTCGTTGGTGTGGAACACCTCGGGCCGCGGATGGCCGGTCAGCTCGCAGTAGGCTCGCACCGCCCGGACCCCGCCCATGCCAAGCAGCAGTTCCTGGCGCAGCCGGTGCTCGCTGCCCCCGCCGTACAGCCGGTCGGTGACCTCACGCAGGCCTGGGTCGTTCTGCTCCACGTAGGAGTCGAGCAGCAGCAGCGGCACCCGGCCCACCTGCGCCAGCCACACCTGCGCGGCCAGGGAGCTGCCCTCGCCCAGCGCCAGGACGATCGTGACCGGCGAGCCGTCGGCGCCGCGCAGCAGGGTGAGCGGCAGGCCGTTCGGGTCGCCCGCCGGGTAGCGCTCGAGCTGCCACGCCTCCGGCGACAGCGACTGGCTGAAATAGCCGTGCCGGTAGAGCAGGCCCACGCCGATCAGCGGGACGCCCAGGTCGCTGGCGGCCTTGAGGTGGTCCCCGGCCAGGATGCCCAGCCCGCCGGAGTACTGCGGCAGCGCGGCCGCGATCCCGTACTCGGGGGAGAAGTACGCGATGGCCGCCGGGCGCGTGCCCGGATCCTCGCCGTTCCCGCGCTGGTACCACCGCGCCGCGGACAGGTACTCACGCAGGTCCGCGGCCGCGCGGTGCAGCCGCCCCAGGTACTCCTCGTCCGTGGCCAGCCGGGCCAGGTGCTCGGGGGGGACCTCGCCGAGCAGGGCGATCGGGTCGTGGCCCGCCCGCTCCCGGCCGGCCGGGTCGAGCGCGGTGAACAGGTCCCGCGTACCGGCGTGCCAGGACCAGCGCAGATTCAGCATGAGGTCGCGCAGCGGGGCCAGCGGCCCGGGCAGCGAGGCGCGGATGGTGAAGGTGCGGATGGCTCTCACGCAGAGCGACCTTACAGCGTGCCCGGGACCACCGGGCACGATCGGGGACCGGGCCCGGCCGCCGCGGCGGGAATGCCGGCCCGGCGGGAAACTTCCGGGCGAACGGGGGCGCATGAGTGCGCCCGCATCATGCTGGGTAGCGTTCTGGGGTGATCGGTCGGATCGTGATCAGTGATGTGGAGCCCGTGCTCGACTGCGGGCGCCGGCCTGCCAAGGCCGTGACCGGGGAGGCCTTCGAGGTCAGCGCGACCGTGTTCCGCGAGGGGCACGAGGTGCCCGGTGCAGGCGTGGTGCTGCGCGGCCCGGCGGGCCAGCGCCTGCCGCTGGCCAGGATGCGGGAGATCCTGCCCGGCACGGACCGCTACGCGGCCGAGGTCGCGCCGGACGGCGAGGGCCGGTGGCGGTTCCACGTGGAGGCCTGGGGAGACCCGATCGGGCACTGGCGGCACGACGCCGGCATCAAGGTCCCCCGGGGCCTGGACGTGGAGTTGATGCTGACGGAGGGGGCCGCGCTGTTCGACCGCGCGGCGCGGTCGCCGTCGCGCCCGCTGGAGCACCGGTCCGCGCTCGCGGCCGTGGCGGCGCGGCTGGGCGACCGGAGGCTTGCCCCCTGGGACCGGCTGGCCGCCGCCGAGGACGCGGAGATCGTCGCGGTCCTTGACGAGGCGCCGCTGCGCGAACTGCTCACCCGCTCGGCCGCCTACCCGCTGGTGGTGCACCGGACGCGGGCGCTTTACGGCGCCTGGTATGAGTTCTTCCCCCGCTCGGAGGGCGTGCAGGCAGACCCGATGGGCCGCCGCGAGCCGCGGGGCGGGACGCTGCGCACCGCCATGTGCCGGCTCGACGGGATCGCCCGGATGGGCTTCGATGTGGTCTACCTGCCGCCGGTCCACCCCATCGGGACCACGGCCCGCAAGGGCCGCAACAACGCGCTGCGCGCGGGTCCGGGCGACCCGGGCTCGCCCTGGGCCATCGGCTCGCCGGACGGCGGCCACGACGCGATCCACCCCGAGCTTGGCACGTTCGCCGACTTCGACGCGTTCGTGGCCCGCACCCGCGAACTCGGCATGGAAGTGGCGCTCGACCTGGCGCTGCAGACATCGCCGGACCACCCGTGGGTCGCCGCGCACCCGGATTGGTTCACCGAGCGCGCCGACGGCTCCATCGCCTACGCGGAGAATCCGCCCAAGAGATACCAGGACATCTACCCGCTGAACTTCGACCGCGACCCGGCCGGCCTCTATGCGGAGGTGCTCAGGATCGTGCGGCTGTGGATGAGCCACGGGGTGCGGATCTTCCGGGTGGACAACCCGCACACCAAGCCGCTGGCGTTCTGGGAGCGCCTGCTCGCCGAGGTGGACAGCACCGACCCCGACGTGATCTTCCTGGCCGAGGCGTTCACCCGTCCCGCGATGATGCACACCCTCGCCAAGATCGGCTTCCACCAGTCCTACACCTACTTCACCTGGCGAAACACCTCCCAGGAAGTCACCGGCTACCTGCGCGAACTGTCCGGGGCCGCGGCCGCGTACATGCGGCCGAACCTCTTCGTGAATACCCCGGACATCCTGCACGAGTACCTGCAGCACGGCGGGCCGCCCGCGTTCCGGGTGCGGGCCGTGCTCGCCGCCCTGCTGTCGCCGACGTGGGGCGTGTACTCGGGATATGAGCTGTGCGAGCACGTCCCCGTGCGGCCGGGCAGCGAGGAGTACCTGGACTCGGAGAAGTACGCGTTCCGGCCGAGGGACTGGGCGGCGGCGGAGCACGGGCCGGCCGGCCTGGCGCCGTTCATCACCCGGCTCAATTTGATACGGAGATCCCACCCGTCACTGCACTGGTTGCGTAACCTACGGTTCCACCACGTCGACCAGCCGGGACTGATCTGCTTCTCCAAGCGCAGCAGCCGGGACGCGGATACCGTGCTGGCCGTCGTGAACCTTGACCCACACCAGCCGCGAGAGGCCACCATCTGGCTTGACATGTCCGCACTCGGAGTGGACGATCGGTCGCAGTTCGTCGTCACCGACGAGCTGACCGGGGAGTCCTACCGTTGGGGCCAGGCCAACTACGTGCGCCTCGATCCGGCGACCGCACCCGCCCACATATTCACCGTCACGCCGGGTCCCACCGCGTGACGGGGGACCGTTCATCGCCTGGGGAGAAGCGAGTGGCCGCACAGCCGAACAAGGCCGGGCCCGGGCTGGCCGGCCCGGATCCAGCCACCAGCCACGGATCCTTCAACCCGCCTCCCGGTGACCCGGTTCCCGACCCGTTCTCGTTCGGCACGCCCCGTGACCCGCGCTGGTACCAGCACGCCCTGTTCTACGAGGTGCTGGTCCGCGGTTTCCACGACTCCAACGGCGACGGCACCGGGGACCTGCGCGGGCTCACCTCCCGGCTGGACTACCTGCAGTGGCTGGGCATCGACTGCATCTGGCTGCTGCCGATCTACAACTCGCCGCTGCGCGACGGCGGCTATGACATCGCGGACTTCACCTCGATACTGCCCGAGTTCGGCGTCCTCGGGGATTTCGTGGACCTGGTCGACCAGGCCCATGAGCGGGGCCTGCGGGTGATCGCCGACCTGGTGATGAACCACACCAGCGAGGCCCACCCGTGGTTCCAGGCGTCCCGGTCCGACCCCGACGGTCCGTATGGCGACTTCTATGTCTGGTCGGATACGGACGAGCGGTACCCCGAGGCGCGGGTCATCTTCGTCGACACCGAGCAGTCCAACTGGACCTACGACCCGGTCCGCGGCCAGTACTACTGGCACCGGTTCTTCTCCCACCAGCCGGACCTCAACTACGAGAACCCGAGGGTCCAGGACGCCATGATCGAGGTGCTGCGGTTCTGGCTGGACCTCGGCATCGACGGGTTCCGCCTGGACGCGGTCCCCTACCTGTACGAGCGGGAGGGGACCAACTGCGAGAACCTCAAGGAGACCCACGAGTACCTCAAGCGGGTCCGGTCCGAGATCGACCGGCTCTACCCGGACCGGGTGCTGCTCGCCGAGGCGAACCAGTGGCCGGCGGACGTGGTGGAGTACTTCGGCGACGAGCGCACCGGCGGGGACGAATGCCACATGGCCTTCCATTTCCCGCTGATGCCGCGCATCTTCATGGCGGTCCGCCGGGAGCAGCGCTACCCGATCTCGGAGATCATGGCCCAGACCCCGCCCATCCCCGAGGGCTGCCAGTGGGGCATCTTCCTGCGCAACCACGACGAGCTGACGCTGGAGATGGTCACCGACGACGAGCGGGACTACATGTACGCGGAGTACGCCAAGGACCCGAGGATGAAGGCGAACATCGGGATCCGGCGCCGCCTGGCCCCGCTGCTCGACAACGACCGCAACCAGCTCGAGCTGTTCACCGCCCTGCTGCTGTCGCTGCCCGGCTCGCCGGTGATGTACTACGGCGACGAGATCGGCATGGGCGACAACATCTGGCTCGGTGACCGGGACGGCGTCCGCACCCCGATGCAGTGGACCCCGGACCGCAACGCCGGCTTTTCCACCTGCGACCCGCAGCGGCTCTACCTGCCGCTGAACATGGACCCGATCTACGGCTACCAGGCGCTGAACGTGGAGGCGCAGCAGCGCAACGCGGCCTCGCTGCTGCACTGGACCAAGCGGATGATCGAGATCCGCAAGCGCCACCCGGTCTTCGGCCTCGGCGGCTTCCAGGAGCTGAGCTCGTCCAACCCCAGCGTGCTGGCGTTCGTCCGGGAGTACACCGGCCCGGTGGACGAGGGGGTGGACCTGTCCGACCACATCCTGTGCGTCAACAACCTGTCCAGGTTCCCCCAGCCGGTCGAGCTCGACCTGCGCCGGTTCAAGGGCGTGACCCCGGTGGAGTGCATGGGCGGGGTGACGTTCCCGCCCATCGGCGATCTGCCCTACCTGCTGACCCTGCCGGGGCACGGGTTCTACTGGTTCCAGCTCCCCGGCTCGCTTCCGCCGCAGCAGGCCTGACCGGGGACGCTGCCCATCGGCCCGGCCGCGCGTGGCGCACCAGGGTCCGCTATGCGGCCCGCCGGGACGGTGAATCCGCTATGGCGGGGTAGATGGCAGTCATGACGTTTGAGGAAACCCTGGCCGCCTGGCTGCCGGGACAGCGCTGGTTCGCCGGCAAGGGAACGCCCATCACCGACCTGGCCGTGGCCTCGCAGACCACGCTGGTAGCCGGGGATCCCGGCCTCCGGCACCTCATCGTCGACGTCACCCAGGCCACCGGCACCGACTCATATCAGCTGTTCCTCGGCTTGCGGGCCGATTTGCCCGGCCGGCTGGAGCATGTCCGGATCGGCCCGGCGGACGGGGACCTGGTCGGCTACGACGGCCTGCACGACCCCAGCCTGACGGCGGTGCTGCTCGAGGCGATGGCCGGCGCGGAGTCGATCGGGCCGCTGCTGTTCGCCCGCAGGCCCGGCGCGCAGATCGACACCGGCCTGGAGAGCCTGGTGCTGACCGCCGAGCAGAGCAACACCAGCCTGCTGTTCGGCGAGGAGGCCATCCTCAAGGTGTTCCGCCGGCTGTCCCCCGGGCCGAATCCCGACCTGGAGGTGCCCGAGGCCCTGGCCAGGCTGCGCTCCGAGCACGTGGCCGCGCCGCTGGGCTGGATCACCGCGCGGACCCGGGGGCTGCCCACGGCGCTCGCCGTGCTGTCGGCGTACCTGCGGAACGCGGTGGACGGCTGGTCCCTGGCCGCCACCAGCGTCCGCGACCTGTACGCCATGGGGCCGGCCAGCGCGGCGCAGGCGGGCGGGGACTTCGCCGGCGAGGCGGAGCGCCTCGGCGAGGCCACCGCCGAGGTGCACCGCGACCTCGCGGTGGCGTTCGGCACCCAGGAACTGCCCGCCCGGGAGTACCGGGAGATGTCCGCGCGGATGCTGGACCGGCTGGACCGTGCCGTCGCCGCGGTGCCGGATCTGGCTGCCTGCGACCGCATGCTGCGCGCCGCGTTCGAGGACGTGGCCACCCTGACCGACCCGCTCGAGGTGCAGCGGATCCACGGCGACTACCACCTGGGCCAGGTGATGCGCACCCACACCGGGTGGGTGCTGCTCGACTTCGAGGGGGAACCCGCGGTACCGCTGGAGCAGCGCCGGGCCCGGTACCCGGCGCTGCGCGACGTGGCGGGCATGCTGCGCTCCCTCGACTACGCCGCCCGCTTCCAGCTCGTCGGGCAGGAGGACGCCGGGCAGGTCACCGCGGCGGCGGCCCGGGACTGGGCGCGGCGCAACCAGGCCGCGTTCTGCGCCGGATACGCGCGGGCGGGCGGGGCAGATCCCGGCAAGCATGGGATCCTGGTACGCGCCCTCACCCTGGACAAGGCGGTCTACGAAGTGATGTACGAGGCGAGAAACCGGCCGTCCTGGCTGCCCATCCCGCTCGGCTCGATCGCCGACGGAGCGGCATGACCGGGCGCGGCATGCCCGGGCGCGGCATGCCCGGGCGCGGCCAGACCGGCCCGGTCGCCGGTGCCCCGGAGGCCGGCGCCCCGGCGGAGGTGCCCGAGGTGCACCCGGGCGAGATCGACCGGATCGTCGCCGGCCTCCACCACGACCCGCATTCCGTGCTCGGCGCGCACCCCGGCCCGGACGGGGTCGGGGTCCGGGCCCTGCTGCCGCTGGCCGCCAGCGTCGCCGTGGTGCTCGCCGACGGCCGCCGGTTCCCCCTGGCCCACCTGCACGAGGGGGTGTTCGGCGGCACCCTGCCGCTGGCCGAGGTGCCCGACTACCGGATAGCGGTCGCCTACCCGGGGCCGGAGCCGGGCAGCACCATGCCGGAGCTGGTGGTCGACACCCCGTACCGGTTCCTGCCCACGCTCGGCGCCACCGACCTGCACCTGATCGGCGAGGGCAGGCACGAGGAGCTGTGGCGGGTGCTCGGCGCCCACGTGCGCGAGTACGGCTCCGCCGGGACCGGGTTCGGCAGGGTCACCGGGACCGCGTTCGCCGTCTGGGCGCCGAACGCCCGGGGCGCGCGGGTGGTGGGTGACTTCAACCACTGGGACGGGCGCGGCCACCCGATGCGCTCGCTCGGCGGCTCGGGGATCTGGGAGCTGTTCGTGCCCGGCGTCGGCGACGGCACCCACTACAAGTTCGACATCTGCGGGCCCGACGGGCGGTGGCGGCGCAAGGCCGACCCGATGGCCAGCCTCGCCGAGCACCCGCCCGCCACCGCGTCGGTCGTGTTCACCTCCGCCTACACCTGGGGGGATGAACAGTGGCTTGCGGCGCGCGGTCGCGGCGAGCGGACCCGGGAGCCGGTCAGCGTGTACGAGGTGCACCTCGGCTCGTGGCGGCCGGGCCTGTCCTACCGCGAGCTGGCCGGGGAACTGACCGCCTACGTCACCGAGATGGGCTTCACCCACGTGGAGTTCCTGCCGGTGGCCGAGCACCCGTTCGGCGGGTCCTGGGGCTACCAGGTGACCTCCTACTATGCCCCGACCGCGCGGTTCGGCGGCCCGGACGACTTCCGCTACCTGGTCGACCGGCTGCACCAGGCCGGGATCGGGGTGATCCTCGACTGGGTGCCCGCGCACTTCCCGAAGGACGACTGGGCGCTGGCCCGCTTCGACGGCACCCCGCTGTACGAGCACGCCGACCCGCGGCGCGGCGAGCACCCCGACTGGGGCACGCTGATCTTCGACTTCGGGCGCCCCGAGGTCCGCAACTTCCTGGTCGCCAACGCCCTGTGCTGGCTGGAGGACTTCCACGCCGACGGCCTGCGGGTGGACGCCGTGGCCTCGATGCTGTATCTGGACTACTCCCGCGAGCCGGGCCAGTGGACGCCCAACGAGTACGGCGGCCGGGAGAACACCGACGCCGTCTCGTTCCTGC
>WNGQ01003840.1_pt1 | contig 15418 bp, 12 predicted proteins | sample 5407661 | NCBI WGS metagenome assembly WNGQ01 (sample SAMN13153382, study PRJNA577476) | soil metagenome | isolation source: 60 cm soil or saprolite under Garry oak tree replicate 2 | place: USA:California | collected 2016-06-15 | reverse complement strand
GGTGTGGTTTTAAATGGAACGTCCAGGTGGTCGCATCGGCACTAATACCACCATTCTGCATGCTGGGCATTTCGCGTGCTGCTCCAGGATGCACGATGCCTTGGGCATCCCCGTAGAAGAGCGGCAGGTAGAGGGCCTGGTCCATGCCGCCGCCGTCGCTTCCACCATTGGGAATGAGCGAATCTGGGTCAAGCGTATCGTCCGTCCAGGTGCCTCCTCGCACCACTAGAGTAGAAGTAGCGCTGTGTGTACCTATCACACCGAAGTGGGCGAGGAGGCTCACACTGCCCAGGATAGTCCCTGCGATGACCAGTACGACCAGCCCTATGAGCAATCCAGCGGTTCGGCGAGAAATACTCCTTTGATGAACGGGCTTTGCTGGCTGTGGAAGGAGCGGTACGTCTGCAGGTGAAGACCTGGCAGCAGTATGGCTGTGTGGTGTGGTACGTTCCATTGGCGACTGCGAGAAGTCCGATGAAATGGCAAGCTCAACAGGCACTGTTGCCTGTTCGGCTGGAGGCGTTGCCTCTGTGACACCTGCGGCTTGACCCACTACAACAGTGGTATAGGATAGCATAGCATATGATTCTGGAGAGGACTGTCCCATGGGAAGTAGACTCGGATGAGACGAGGCAAGCTGGCTGGCCTGCTCCAATTCAGTCGCAAAAGCAGCCACCGAGGCAAAACGCTCTTTGGGATCTTTGGCCAGTGCTCGCAGCACTACCTGCTCCACTGCGACTGAGATCGTAGGTACATGCTCCCTCAATGGTGGAGGTGGCGCGCCCAACTGTTTGACGACAATCTCGGTGGCAGAGCCCTCAAATGGGCGCACACCACACAACCACTCGTAGATCACAACGGCCAACGCATACTGGTCACTGGCTGCCCGTGGATGCCCCTCGATCTGCTCGGGAGCAATATAGGCAATCGTGCCAACGGTTCCTTCTGTATTGAGTGAGGCGGTGCTGCGCGCCAGGGCAGCCAGACCAAAGTCGGAGAGCAGCACTTCCTGCTGTCGCCCCAGCAGCATATTCTCCGGCTTGACATCGCGATGAATGAACTGCTGCTCGTGCGCATACTGTAAGGCTGCCGCCACCTGCTTGATTGAGGGGATGATCTCAGGTAGAGAGACGATGCTCCCCTCTGTATAACGCCGACGCAAGGAGCCGTTGGGTGCATACTCCATGATGAGAAAGGGGATGCCGTCCTGCACAGCAAAATCGAACACACGCACAATCGAAGGATGGGTCAGCCGCACCATCGTTTGGGCCTCTTGCTGGAAGCGCTCGGCCTCGCTGCTGGACAGGTGCCCATGCAGTACCTTGATGGCAGCTTGCAGTTCCAACCGCACATGCTGTGCCAGATACACCTCAGCATAGCTCCCTTGCCCTAACAGGGCAATCAGCCGGTAATTTCCGAATTGCTGTCCTAGACGGTCTGCCATCCTCGGTCTCCTGGCGCTCTGCATGCGGCAAAGATTTCTCTACACATTAATCGGCTTGTCAGGTAAACACAGGTATATTGTAGAGCGAAAAGGCCGCTCTGTCAATCAAATGTTGAAGTTTTGCCTACAGTAGAGTATAGTGAATGTGGAAGAATTCACTGGAAGGTAACCAAATGTACAGCCCTGTCATGCTGAGCCTTGTCCTGAGCGAAACGAATGGAGCAGCGAAGCATCTGTCTGCCCATCGAGCAAGCCCCTTCGCTGCACTCAGGGTGACAACCGAGGAAAACCGTATATAGTAGGGGCGGGGCTTGCCCCCGCCCTCGCAGCTTGCCCCCACCCTCGTGGTGTTACAATAATCGACTGAATATTACATTCTGAGCAAAAATTCTATAAAGGATATCGCGGATGAGCAACCGTGTGGGACAACGACTTGGCAACTATCAACTACTCAATCTGATCGGGCGAGGTAACTTTACCGACGTCTATTTGGGCGAACATTTGCACCTCAACACACAGGCTGCCATCAAAGTGCTGCATACCCGGCTCACAAGTGAGGAGAGTGAAAAACTCCGCACGGAGGCGCGCACGATGGCTCGTCTCACACATCCCCATATCATCCGTGTCCTCGAGTTTGGTGTAGAAGATAGCATTCCCTTTCTTATCATGGAGTATGCCCCTAACGGCACGCTGCGGCAGTGCAATCCGAAAGGGTCAAGGGTACCCCTAGACATCGTTGTCTCTTATGTCAAGCAAGTGGCCGATGCCCTCCAGTATATTCATACGCAAAAGCTCATCCATCGCGATGTCAAGCCGGAGAGCATGCTGCTGGGACGTCACAATGAGGTCTTGCTCGCTGAATTTGGCATTGCCATCATTGCCCAGAGCACGCGCTCTCAGCAGACGCAGCAAACTCAAGAGGCGGCCGGGTCCGTAGCCTACATGGCGCCTGAGCAACTCATGGGTAAGCCACGGCCCGCCAGCGATCAGTATGCCCTGGCTGTTGTGACCTATGAGTGGCTGTGCGGTGATCCTCCTTTCATCGGGTCGGTTCAGCAGATAGCAAGCCAGCACCTATCGGCCCATCCACCCCCCTTGCGCACAAAGCTGCCGGCAATCTCACCTGCCGTTGAGCAGGTCGTAATGAAAGCTCTGGACAAGGACCCACAGCAGCGTTTTACACATATAGCGGACTTTGCCATGGCCCTGGAAGAGGCCTTTGATGCGGAAGCGACTGGACGAACCCTCTTTGTTCCTGCTTCTGGACGTGCAGCCGAACGCGAGCAACGTACATCTGCCACGCATAATCTTCCGACTGGAACAGTCACCCTGCTCTTCACCGACATCGAGGGATCCATGCACCTGCTCCAACAGTTGGGAGATCGCTATTGGAACTTGCTTGTAGAGTACCGGCATTTGCTGCAAGCATCATTCCAGGAGTGGAATGGCTACGAGGTCGAGAGTTGGGGAGATGCCTTTTCCGTTGCCTTTGCTCGCGCCACCGACGCTGTATTAGCAGCAGTGGAGGTGCAGCGTGCCTTTGCCGCTCATCCATGGCCAGAAGGCGTGGCAGTACGTGTCTGCATGGGTTTGCATACCGGCGAACCTGCTCTAACATCTGAAAGGTACGTTGGCCTGGATGTGCTTCGGGCCGCGCGCATAATGCGCGCGGGTCACGGTGGGCAGGTGCTGCTCTCCCAGACAACCGCTCATCTCGTGGAACAGGACTTGCCAGATGATGTAACCCTGCGCGATCTGGGGGAGTATCGTCTCAAGGACCTGGGACGCCCCAAACGTCTCTTCCAGTTGGATATTTCGGGTTTGCCTGTCGACTTCCCGCCCCCGAAGGTCCTGGACACCTATCCCCATAACTTGCCTGTACAGCTCACGCCGTTCATTGGACGCGAACAGGAAGTGACAGCCGTCTGCGACCTTCTGCGCCGCGAGGATGTGCACCTGCTCGCCTTGACAGGTCCTGGGGGCACGGGCAAGACGCGCTTAGCTTTGCAGGTAGCCGCTGAGTCGAGTGACCGCTTCGCCGATGGCGTCTTTTTCGTGAATCTGGCTCCCATAAGCAATCCAGCATTGGTTGTGCCTACCATTGCCGAGACGCTCGACCTCAAAGAAACGAGAGAGCAATCGCTGCTCGACCTGCTGAAAACGTTCCTGCGAGACAAGCAGCTCTTGCTGTTGCTGGACAACTTTGAGCAGGTAGTGAGCGCGGCAGCGCAGGTAGTGGAGCTGCTTGTCGCTTGCCCGCAACTCAAGGTCATGGTGACGAGCCGGGAAGTGCCGCATGTGCGAGCCAGGCACGAGTTCACCGTACCCCCGTTACCGCTACCCGATCTCCAACATTTGCCTGATCTCGCGGCTCTCTCACATTTTGCAGCGGTCGCGCTCTTCATCTCGCGTGCACGGGCGGTCAAACCCGACTTCCAAATGACCGCAACCAACGCCCACGCTATCGCTGAGATTTGTGCGCGCCTGGATGGATTACCGCTAGCCATCGAGTTGGCAGCGGCTCGCATCAAACTGCTCCCGCCCCAGGCGCTCCTGGCCCGGCTCTCACAAAGATTGGGAGTATTGACAAGCGAAGCACTGGATGTGCCAGAGCGACAGCAAACCTTACGCAATACCATCGCATGGAGCTATCAGCTCTTAGATGCTCAGGAGCAACGACTCTTCCGACGGCTCTCGGTCTTTGTCGGTGGCTGCACGCTTGAAGCAATCGAGGCAATTTGCATCGTGCTTGGCGACGAAGCGGAGCCAGTGTTGGATGCAGTCGCCTCGCTTATCGATAAGAGCTTGCTGCAACAGGTTGAGCAGGAGGGAGAGGAACCGCGCCTCGTGATGCTCGAGACGATCCGCGAGTATGGATTGGAACGATTGGCAGCGAGCGGAGAGAGCGAAGCGACGTGGCAAGCGCATACTGAGTACTACCTAGCTCTGGCAGAGAAGGCAGAGTCGGAGCTTGGAGGACCACTGCAGGTAGCATGGTTGGAGCGGTTAGAGCGGGAGCATGACAATGTGCGGGCAGCAATGCGCTGGACACTCGAGCGGTGGGAGATCTGGCACCACACGGAAATGGCCTTACGGTTGGGTGCAGCCTTGTGGCGATTCTGGCGCATGCGTTGTCATTTCAGTGAAGGCCAGGACTTTTTGCACCGTGCACTTGCAGAAAGCGAAGGAGCCACTCCATCCGTGCGAGCGAAAGCACTCAACGTGGCTGCCGATTTAGTGCTCGAACAGTACGACACTGATCAAGCAGAGGTGCTTTGCAAAGAGAGCCTGGCACTGTATGGAGAACTGGGAAATACACAGGGCATAGCGACCTCGCTGAATCTCTTGGGCTGGGTTGCGCAGCGGCGCTTTAACCGAGAAGCGGCACGCGCGCTGCATGAGGAGGGATTAGCTATCTTCAGGGAGGTGGGCGACAAGCGAGGTATTGCCGAGGCACTCCATGCTCTGTCCACCCTGGCCTTTTCCCAAGGCGATTACGACCGGGCCTCCGTCTTGGAGGAGGAAAGTTTAACATTCTTCAGGGAGGTGGGCGACACATGGAATATCGCGTACTTGCTCCTGCAAGTGGCGAATGTCGCCTCATATCAAGGCGATTACGATAAGGCATACCCGCTGGCAGAGGAAAGTCTCGCGCTCTTTCAAGAGTCGGGGGATAAATGGGGAATTGCTGATGCTCACAAAGATTTAGGGGGTGTCGTTCTCAACCAGGGTGAGTATGCCAGAGCGCGTTCACTCCTCGAGGAAGGCTTAGTGATCTATAAAGAGCTGGGTCTAAAGAGTGGCATGGCAACCTCGCTCTATTCTTTAGGAAGAGTGGCCTTCAGTCAAGGTGACTACACGAGAGCCCAGGCCCTCCACTCGGAAGGTCTGACACTCTCTCGGGAGTTAGATGAGAAATGGAAGATCGCCTTAGGCCTGGAGGAGTTGGGAGCAGTCGTCGCGTTGCAGAGACAGCCGATGTGGGCGGCACGGCTCGTGGGTGCAGCGGCAGCCCTCCGTGAAGCCATTGGTTCGATTCCGCTACCTGCTGAACGCACCGATTATGAGCGGGGGATAGCGTACGCACGCACCCAATTGGGAGAGAAGGCCTTTGCAGCAGCAATGGCAGAGGGACGAACGATGACCCCAGAGCACGCTCTCGCAGCACAGGGACAGATGGCACTCCCCATCCTCAGCCCCGGAGAATCATCCTCGTCTCCGACAATAGCACCTCCTCCAGCATACCCTGGCGGACTAACAGCACGTGAGATGGAAGTGCTGCGACTGCTCGCTCAAGGCTTAACCAGCGCGCAGATTGCCGAGCAGCTCGTCATCGGCCTGGTCACCGTCAATTCGCATGTGCGATCGATCTACAGCAAGCTGGGGGTCACCTCCAGAGCCGCGGCAACCCGCTACGCGCTGGAGCATCACTTGCTGTAAGGCTTCCCTCTCCCTGAGGATCAATTTCCTGGCATCACTTGACTTGCAGTACCCGTCTGTGCTTCTTCCATTCACTCAGCATTCCTTCATCCCATCACAGCCACCTCCTCAGTTCTGACGAGGCACCCTCAGTAGCCCGGTTCCTTCTGCTCGGGAAAAATCCTCAGTTCTGACGATGTATTCTCAACCATCATGAGCTAGACTTGTGAGTAGAACGACTACGGTTGAGATACCGTAGACAGGGAGTTAGCCTTCATGGAAGAACGTATCGGAGAGGCCTTCGCTGGCAATGAGCAGCTCACGATCATGGGCAAGCAGTTGCAGGCAGGCGATCCCGCTCCAGACTTCTGTCTGGATTACCTGGATCTGGCTGATCTGACCGTGCGCACGATCTCGCTGGCTGACTCAAGAGGACTGGTTCGTCTGCTCAACGTGGTGAACAGCTTGGAACGGCCTGTCTGCCAGCGCGTAACGCGCCAATGGGAAGCCCTATGTGCAGATTTGCCGCCCAATGCCTGCATCTATAGCGTGAGTATGGACTCTCCACAGATGCAAGCTGGCTGGCAGGATAACGCAAGAGTGTTGCACCAGGCGCTCTCTGCCCAGCGCAGTGAGCAGTTTGGGCAGGACTATGGCGTCTGGCTCAAGCAGTGGCGTCTCTTACAGCGGTCCGTCTTTGTGCTTGATCGCAACGACCGCATCGTCTACGTCGAGTACGTCGCCAATCAACTACGCGAGCCAGACTATGCAGCGGCTCTGCAAGCGGTTCAGCAGGCCACAGTGGAATGATGGTCGAGAACAGATAGTTCAGAACCACCTTTATGCTTCCAGGTAATGTGTGCGGAGAGGTGAAATACTGGGAAGGCGAAGTGGGCAAGTGTGAAGCAAGGCCGCATGAGTAGCTAGAAAGCATGTCGACAGAAAACGAAAGGAGTATATGATGTCAGGTAACACGTATTATGTTGGAGGGATCGAGGTTGCTCGTCTGAGCTCCGATCCGTTGCCGGATGAGGTGATCTGCTCGGTGTTCTATCAGATGGCAGAGTTTGTCAACGATGCCTCTGTGCGCCAAGCGCTTCAAATTGAAATGAGTCATAACGGTGCACTGGAACTTCCGCCTGTCTCCGTAAGCAACTCCTATGAGCAGGATCGCACCCGCGCTGCCACGATCACGGGAGGACCGTTACAGGTCAGGATTCCACAAGCCACTCACGGTCCCGATCTCGCTCTTGACACGCGCGATCTCTCCATCTGTACGGCGATCCTGAAGCGTACGGATCTCATCCAAGATGCCTTGCTGCGCGCATCGTCTCAAAATGGGGCGAAAGCGGGCCTCGAGCGCATTGCGGAGGTCTTCGCCGAGAACGTGACGCACTATCAAGCACTCGGCGTTGCTGATTTCGTTGAGAGCGACGGCATCCAGGTCAGGTGGAACAATCTGCCAGGAACAACCGAGGTGCAACTAGAGCGGTGGGAAGTGGATCAGCCGAGCCCACAGCTCCTTGTCACCCTCGATAGGTCGGTGACCTCCTTCAAAGACATCACCGTCAGTCGTTCAAAGAGCTATGTCTATGCTGTCAAGAACCTCAGACATTGGGAACTCATGGCGGTCGGTTACTCAAAGCGCGTCAGTGCCTTATAGCACGATGAGCTTGTTTTTTCAAGGAGCGAGCAGCTTGCAAAAAGAAAGGGACGAACAACATGTTAAGTGGACCAAATTACGTTACGAGCTTTAATACCAGCATCTTCGCTATCGCTGGTTACTACACCGACTATGACGGCGATCAGCATGTGATCGCTGCTGCGAGAGACGGCGATGTGTCCCAGGTGATTTGGGATCCCAGTGAGTTAGCACCTGGCTATCATCCTCGTGTTGATAGGCTTTGGCACTTCGACAACATGGTCACGATCGCAGGTTTTTTTACGCCTGATGACAACTACCACCATGCCGTCGCCACCAGTGATGGCAAATTACATGAGCTGTGGTTCAAACGAGGCGAAGCGCCGCCCCATAAAACCGACCTGCCCTATGACATGAGCGGCTTTCATCCGAAAAAAGGAATGGCAAGCTTCTACTCCCCTTGCGATGACTTGCGTCACGTGGTGATTGTAGATCGTAACGGCCATCCCGTGGATATCACCTGGAAAGCGAACTCTCCAACCAGTGGTATACCTCTCACGATTGCACCCGCCGACAGCCAGATCGCCTCGATTAGTGGTTTTCTCTCGAAAGACGAGAACCCCAACACTCGTCATATCGTCGTCGCCCAAAATGATACCGGGCAGATTTACGACATTGCCTATCCCAGCGAGAACAATGTTGGTCAGAACTACGTCCTAACCAGCTTTAACGAACCGGTGCAGAATGTGACCGCCTTCTTTAGTTCCGATACCAATTACCGACATATTGTTGTGCTTACCAGCACGAATTTCCTAAAAGATCTCGCTTACTCTCCATACCATGTATCGGGCGTCTATACGGGAAGCATCCAACTCATATCCCCAACTCTAACAAACGTTGCTGATATCACGTCATTCTATAGCGCCCATGACCAATTATGTCATGTGCTCTACGTTACCGGGGACGGTAATCTCTACGAGATCACCTACACGAGTCATGGATAGAGCGACCAAGCAAATGGGGAATACCAAAACCTCGCAATACATCAACAAAATACCATAGGCACTTACTAATACGAAGGTGCGAACAAAGAGACAATTCTGGCTTCAGGGATCATCCTGAGGGCGCCGAATGAAAGGAGACAGAGGATGTATTATCGTGTAGCGATCCAACGACAGGGAGATCAACTCGATCGGCCGCCGAGCTGGCAGTGGAGATCGACGGTGCTCAGTTCACTGCAGACCCTGTTTCAGTTTCTTCGGCTCTATGGCGCTCTTCCGCAAGATCAGCTGCGGGTGTTCTCCTCTTCCTCACGGAAGGGCCTGGAGGAGGAGCTTGCGCAAGAGAACAGGGGACACGAATCCGATTCGGTCACGGCAGCTCAATTTCTGCGAGAGAGAATGATCTGTTCACCACAGGTGGCACGGAGAACGTCAGAACGCGAGGAGGGATCGTACCAGGTGAGGGTATCCACTGCTGTTGCCATTCATCCATCCGCGATGGAAAGCAGTAGGGCAGGAAACGGTCTGGATGGAATGGGCATGAATGCTCTGGAGAGGAGCCAGCGAGAGAGAGAAAGCGGAGCAGGTGGTGATCATGATGTCCCCTACACCTTTGTCCTGCCTCTCTCGATGCCGCAAGTTCTCGCTTGGGCGAGGCTGCTGGCCAGGGTAGAGCGTGGAGAAGTACAACCATAGGGCATGATTGTTGGCAACAACAGTCATGCCCTATGGTTGCATCTCGGTTCGCAACTTCGTATGAGCGGTTTCAATAGGCCACTATCCAGGGGCAGATGACCTGCGAGACACTCTCCGAGGTGTTGATATTCCTGCGTGTGAGTCTGAACGGAGCCATCCTGGAGACGCTGCGAGACTCCAAACAACCAGGAGTAGTCTCGAGCCTCTGGCCAGATGGGGAAGACCGCACCATCAGGAACGATCTCTGGGATAAGCTACAAGCGTGACTTCCCAACCTGCGGGAGCAGAGACTCGCCTATCTACTCTATCATTGTGGGCTGGAACCCGCGGAGATTGTGCGCTACTGTCCACAGGAATGGGGCAATGTCCAGGAGGTCATTCGTCTGCGGCGCACAATTTTCATGCAACTCATGAAAGGACTGATCTGTGAAGAACAAACGTTCGTCTAGCAAGAAAGGAGTCGATGCTCCTGTCTTGCATTCTCCCTATTCTGACCGAAATGAACCCACAAACATCAGGAGGAACACATGAAACGTTTTCCATTGAGCAAGCTCACATGCATGCTCATCATGCTGCTGTCTCTTGTGCTCATGACAGCACAGGCAGCTTCAGCCGCGTCACTGAATGACTCTACCTGGAAGATCGTCAAATTCTTAGTATAAGGAGAAAATCATGAACAAATTTTTCAAATTTCTCAGTATCCTTGCCCTGGCCGCCAGCGTGATTGCGATCACATCGGCGGCGAGCGCGAGCCCAGGCCAACCGACCTTCGTCACGAACACGGTCGACGAGACTGTCTTCTTCGCGCAAACGAGCGCCATCTGCGGCTTCCCAGTCTTTGAACACGATGTGGGAACCGTCACGACGGCGATCACGACGCTGCCGGACGGTTCTACGAAGGCCCACGACATCGCCGTTCGCATCAACGTCACCTTCTTCTCGACCGACCCGTCGCACCCGGGCACCGTCACCACGCGTGGCGTCGGCGGAGCGGCCGAGATCGACCATCCGGACGGATCGGTCACCATCATGTTCCACGGGCAGGACGGCCATGCGACCATGCCTGGCGAGGGGCTGGTCTGGGCCTCAATTGGCCTCACTAAGATCGAGATCGACGCGAGTGGCAACGTGACGGAGGTCCAACATGGCATCTTCTATCCCGACCACAGCGGCATCTGCCCGCTGCTCTAATGGGCCTCATACATACATCTGTACTTTGCCAGAAAGGTTTGCCGAATTGAATCAAAGATCAGGAAGTGGCAATGCAAATAGAAGTTGAGTATGGCAGTTTCAGAAGGAAGTATGGCAGTTTGTAGCATTGCCATACTTCCTTCCATTTCATGACTCAAGCTCCAGTTCTCGCAGAGCAGTATGCCAGGTTTCACGTGCTTCCGGTTGAAGCATCACACCAGCAGGGAGAAAGGACTGTACTTTGTGCAGAGATGGATAAATCCCTTGCACATGGAGAGAGAAGACGGCTTGCCGTACTTGCTCACCTGTTTTGACGACGCGCCGTCTATCTTGCTGTTTTCGGTGTTCTCGCGCTTGCTGAACAATCAGCGCACATTCTTCAGGAAACAGGTCCTTCAAGGTGCGATGTCCATAGCCCAGACGTTTGCAAAGTTGTCTCAAACTCAGCGGTTTCTCTCGGCCATCAAGGACTGCATGCATCAATTCAAGACTACGCTCTGGATCTACTTTTGGTCTGGTGCGGCGATATACAGCAGGCCGCGATGGGGTCTTGCGTGCGATCACCTCGACGAGAGAGGCAATATCTCCTTTCATGATCTGGAGAGGTGTCACCTCACAGACGTAGCAGAGTTGGAGAATGGTTTCGAGCGAAGGAATCCATCTCTGTTTGAACCACTGATGGAGGATATACCGTTTTACACCTGTAAAGCGCTCTACCTGGTCCCAGGTGACAAGATCTGCGGCGGATACACAACCGGCCTTCAGATGGGTAAAAAATAGTTCCCATTGGAGTGTTCCGGAGGTTGTACTCGCTGCACGAAGCTCTTCCAGGGTTTGCAACAGCCATTGTTGCCACTGCGTTAATTTTTCATCTCTCTCGTGCGGTAATTGCTCCTGATGAAGAATGCCAAGCCATCGGTTACATTGCGTACAATGACCAGGACGCGTTCCGAGCGCGATCATCGATTGTTTCTTCTGGCAATGGGGACAGTGGCTCTCTAGTAATCGATGGTGTTTGGGACAGATGGTGATCACTTTAAAACACCACAGAAGCGATTGATAGATGGGCATCTTTTGCTCTTGCCATTCAGCATAACACGTCGGGCACCATGCTGGCCATGCGCGAAGATGTCCTCGAGAAGACAGATCTCCCATCCACCAGCGAAGCGTAAGCAGATGAAGGTCAGGACGCATGGTAAGGTGCGAAAGCGCTTCTACCCACTCCAGAGCAGGCGTTCCAACTCCGTTCATACTCATTGCATATCCTCGGCTCAGAGAGCCGATCCATTGACGAGAGAGTGCTTGTGTTTTGTTCAGGTAAGGCATGACCTCCTGTACAACCATTGCACGAGGGGAGACGTGATGTGTCCACCCCAATCGATTGAGATAGCTCGTGAAGCACTCCGTCCACAAGGTACCTACCTCACAGGGGACAAGGCTGTAAAGCCTACTCCGAGGCCATTCATTTGGCCATTGGAACGCTTTCATCCTGCGGCTTGTCCCTCCTCACCAGGTACGTTTCCAATCTCATCACGCCCTTCTGAACGTTTCCCTGGTCTCTTTCGTGGCCGAGGTGTGGGCTGGTCAGATTTCTGCTCTTCCTGGGCGGAAACAGACGATTTCAGGGGTGTCTGTGGTCCTCTTAGTCCCATCAAGGTTAAGAGTCGTTCATCTGCACCCTCTGCTTCCACCAATTCTGCCTCGCTCTCAATGGCGTTCCGTAGCGCCAATGTCACCCGTGCTTCAGATAAAGCCGTTTGTTGCAAATGAGCCAGGGTAATGGTTTTTGCACCTTCAGAGAGAGCAAGGCCAAGCGCCCGGTTCAGGTGCAATTTGAGCAGGCCAATACAGCCGATACTGCGGGCGTACAAGAATTCCCAGGATTGTTCTGCAAGAAGTGGCTCCTCCTCAACTGGTAATTGCCGTTGCAAAGCCCACAATGCGCTTTGGAAAAGCTGAACGTCTTCTTCTTTAGCCGCATCGTAGCGAGGAAAATGGACATCAACGCTGCGGCATGCGAGTTGGGCATTGACCGTTCTGAACGGTCGCATTTCGTAGGTACCCACCAGAATATGACTAACCCCCGTCAAATTCTCGCAATATTTCAGGTGATCAAGCTGATCTTGCAAGCGCCTCCCGCTGCTCGCCTTCGCCAGGTGGTGCGCCTCATCTACGATGATAGCGAGGGGCTGGCGATGGAGAAGTGCGGGTTCCATTGCTTCGCGTAACTCGCGCGTTCGGATTCTGGCTGTTTTCCCATCCACAAACGGGTCCTGCAATCCTCGCAAGACAGCTCGGTAGTAGGTTGACCAGTCAAAGCGACTGGCTTCTGGACCCGCTGCCGTAATACTGGCGAAAGGAATGAAGCCAGGGTCACGGCGCATTTGCTCTTCACACCTCGCAAGAAGCCGTTGTTCGAGCAGGCGAATGAGCGTGGTCTTTCCCACACGACTCGGACCAATGACGAGGACCATGGTTCCTGGCCGCCTCATGCTCGCACCTTCTCCTGGAGAGCAAATGGTCTGAAGGGTGGCATCAAGTGCTGTGAGGAGACGCGGATGCTCAATGAGGCACTGGTGCTCGAAGTACTCTTGCCTGGCTCCCGGCGGTTGCTGCAAGAGATGGAGCGGAAAACGCTCAGGCTCCTCATTCAGCGTATCTGGTGGCTCTCCGGGTTGAAGGAATTTCTCGTTGCTCATAGGGTAATCCGCTTGAAAACAAGGAGTTTGCGCGGCTTGTCCGCTGTTTCTGGAGAGTCTACTATCTGGTCGGGCTTGAGATCCCTCGAACTGGAAGCGGGGCGAGTGGGAGCGGTCTCCGTTCTCTTTTTGCCTTCCAGGACAGCAAGAGCCGTTCTGGTTTCCCGATCATGACGTTGCTGGCGCAAGATGGTTTCAACCGAGTCGTTTTCCCGTCGAAAAGCCGCTAACTGCTTCTGCGTCGCCTCAACCTGTTCTCTTCCGTGTAACAGGCGATTACGCTCCCGGAGTTCCTCGGCAAGCAGGTGCAGTTCACGTTCAGAGCAGCCAGCAAATTCGTTGTATGGGGTAATGCACTGTCTCCATTTGCCGTCAATGTAGGCAAACCCGACACTCACATCAAAGGGGTCGTAGCGGACTTTGACCTGGGTCCGTTCTACCGTTGGGTCCCGCATGGCCTCACACCAGTAGTCCAGGTAGTTCATCCGTACTCCGACCCCCGGCTGGATCAATGCTGTCCCTTTCCTGGTGGTGGGAAGCGTCGCCATGAGGAAGGTTTCATCGAACGGAATCAGCTTGTGCATGCGTGCCCCGTCACGTTCAAGGCTCTGTTCGTAGGCTGCTCGTGGAGTCATCCCCAACGCCGGATGTGGAATGGTGTCATACTCTTCGTCTGCCCATTGTTGCACACGCTCAGCGAGAGCGGGAAGTGTCCAAACAGCTTGTTGCCGGGGATCGGTCGCTTTGGTCAGCTTACGCGGTTGCTGCGTTGCCTGGGTGTTCCCAAGCAAATGATCCAACACCTCGGTCTCAAGGCTTCCGAAGAGTCTTTCTTGTGGCGACCCGAATCGTGGTTCAGCAGAGGGACGTTGCTGTTTGCGCACCCGATAGAGCGCCAGCAATTGCTCAAAGTAGACACTGTGAAATTCTGGTCCCCCATCCACCACGATGGCCGTTGGGAGTCTCCCGTAGCGTTTGACGCAGAGCCGCAAGACCATAAGGCACAAACGATAACTGGGCGGATCGAAGGTCAGAGAGTACGCGGCGATCCGCCGAGGATGAGAAAGAATGAGCAACGTCAGCCAGCATTTCCCCAGCAGTTGACCGGTTCGGGAATCACACAGGAACACATTGAGCTCTGTGTGATCGAGGTGGGCCAGGCTCCAGGCATATGTCCCATGTCGAGCAAGGGTCTTTTCCGCTTCCCGGTGGTAATCCTTGAAAGGGTAGGCGGCGCGGGTTCCCTCTCGCGCGACTGTTTGGTCATATCTCGCTTTGTGACGCTGAACTTCTGTGTAAAAGGTGCGCTGCGTAGTCGGCGAAATCTCTTGCTCCTCGCACCGCTTGAGATATTCTCCGTAGGCTCCACGCCTGGGCTTTCTCGTCACCGTATCGTAGTGCGTTTTGAGAACCTCTTCGATGAGGGCACGGGATTCTGGTGCCAGCCGACTGGCGCTTCCGCAGTTGTGATACCTGGGAAGAAGACCAAGGAAACCACTCCCGTAGCGCATTTCTGCTTCACGATACCACTGCTTCCAGCGAAATCTCGTTCGTTCGGGGACGGCGGCACGCTTTGCAGTACTCTGCGCCTGCTCCTCATCTTCATATTGTTCTGGGTTGATAACCCGGTTGCGAAAAATGGCCGTCGCGAGATCGATATCACCAGCTTGTTCGAGTAATATGCGCCCCTCTGGCGTGATACTCGAAGGCATCCCCTGATGATCTCCGACAATTTTTCCCGCTTTCACCAACTTCTCAAAAGCAGCGTAAGTTCAGAAAGTCGATGTGTTGCTAAATCGACGTACAGGTAATGCTTGGCAATGGCGATATTGATGGCATCCGTGCTGACACGCGGAACCTCCAGGCGGAGATCGGTAAGGGTGATCCCTGGGTGCTCGTCTACAACCTGGAAGAGGATGGTCAAATCTGTTTCAGAGACTGCGAGGTGGTCGAGAGCCTGGTAGTAGTCTTCGAGGAATTGCCAGTTTTCCTGAGCAGCCCAATTGATCTCATCAGAGGCGCGCACACGGTAGGTCAGCCCGTATCTGGCGGCAAATGCCTCACCAGGAGGGCAGCGCCAGATTCCATGTTCATCCAGCAGATAGCGATTGGGGCGCGTTTGAGCCTGCCGTAGCAGTTCCTGCGTAGGTTTGCACTCCTGCCAACCAGCGCTACCGTAGCCGAAGACAAAGTAGTCTGCCGTATGCATTAGCCGTTGCAGGCGACCACGCCTATCCTGATAATCCAGGGGGATCGCAGGAGGCTGGTCCCATATCTCCAGCACATTGTCATCATGCTCTGCTTCAAGCAGAAACGCAAATTCGAC
>WNGQ01003671.1_pt1 | contig 15434 bp, 11 predicted proteins | sample 5407661 | NCBI WGS metagenome assembly WNGQ01 (sample SAMN13153382, study PRJNA577476) | soil metagenome | isolation source: 60 cm soil or saprolite under Garry oak tree replicate 2 | place: USA:California | collected 2016-06-15 | reverse complement strand
GCTCGTAGCACAACAGCATCCCGATCTCCTTGAGGAGCTCGCGAAACGCCTTGGTCGAAATGTCTTTCCGCCGCAACAGCGTCAGCTTGTGCTGCACCAGCGGGTGGCTCACGATCGTAACGCCGTCCATATTGCCATCCCGACCATGATCCGATTCAATTGAATCGGATCATGGTCTCCTCTCTTGTTTGAGCATGATCATTTCGGAAAACCGGTTCCCACTTTTCCGGATCATGCTCTAGAAGACGGTGCCGTCGCTGATCACTCTTATCGGGGGCGATGCGTCGGCGCGGTGTTCGCGCGCCAGCAGCCGGCCCGCGGCCCAGGTTCCGCCCTCGAGAATTTTCGCCAGCGGCAGCGCCGTGGCATCGAGGTTGAGGCGGTGCCGCAAGCCGTCGGCAACGCGGTCGAGCAGCGCCACCGTCAGTGCGCGCCATTCCACGACCAGCGATGATCCGACCTCGTGCGCCTGCTGCGCGGCCTCCGCATCGCGCAACGCGAGCACGCCGATATCGACGAACAGTCCGCCGTTGCGATATTCCGCGAGGCCGGTGAGGCCATCGATATCGGTCACGCGGATGCCAGCCGTTTGCAGCGGCTCGATGAGGGAATAGGCCAGCCATTGCGAGAGCTTGTGCAGCGGCATCAAGCCGCTGGTCGCATCCGTCGTCGTCAACGCCGGATGTTTCCAGCAGTCGCCGAGCGCGATGCCGCCGAGCGTCAGTCGCGAGGGCCAGATCGGTCCGAGCTGTTGCAATAGCTCCGTGAGAATGGTTGGAGCGGGAAGCCGCCGCTCGCCGTCGGCGAGCCTCGCAAGTCGATCGAACAGGCCGCCGGGCCGCGGCGTATCGAGGTGGCCGAAGATGTCCGGTTTCGAGGCCACGAGACGGCCGAGGCGGCGCAACAGGTCAGCGCGACCGTCGATCCCGATCATCGGATTGGCATCCGTGACCTGCATGCCGCGCGCGAGGTCGGCGACGGAGATATTCGCAAGGACGCCGGCATCGACGCGCAAGGGTTGATCCGGATTGGCCGAGAATGTGCCGGCGGCGAACATCGCAAGGCTGGCCAGGCCCAATCCCTCGGAACGGCCGATCGCTGCCCCGGTGACGGGATCGCGGTAGCGCCACGATGGGCCCGCGCCGGCGTCGAGGAAAACACTGACGATGGCCAAATCGAATTCAGACCTGGCCCGGGCGGCGCGATCGGACCACCCCGTCTGGCCGGCGATTGTCGCCCAGCGATCGTCTCCGTTCGCCACGAAATGCCGCCAGCGCGAATGAAAGGGGATGTCGAACGAGGGATACGCGCTGCGCGTGACCTTCAGCACCAGATCGACCGTGCTGTCCAGCGAATCGAGGTCGATGCGGAAGTTCGGCAACCCGTCGTCAAGGCCGATCGCGAGCATGCGATGCGCGCGCTCGCGCACCGCGCCGGCATTCAGCAACGACAGGGCGGCCGACGTCTCGAGATCCGCGCGGGACACTGCCGTCTTTCTCAATATTTTTCGAGCGAACGGCCGATCGCGTTGATCGGGTCTTGCTGCGGTTCGGGCGTGTAGTAGCCGGCGGCTTTCTTGGCGGCGATTTCCACATGGGCGTCGGCGGGCACGAGATCGTCGGGGATCGGCACGCGTTCGACGATTTCGATGCCCTGGCTGGTCAGCGCATCGTGCTTCATGTCGCTCATCGACACGAAGCGGTCGATCCGTTTCAGGCCGAGCCAGTGCACCACGTCCGGCATCAATTGCTGGAATCTTGCATCCTGTACGCCGGCGACGCATTCGGTGCGCTCGAAATACTGCGCCGCGGCGTCGCCGCCTTCCTGGCGCTTGCGGGCGTTGTAGACCAGAAACTTGGTGACTTCGCCGAGCGCGCGGCCTTCCTTGCGATTATAGATGATGATGCCAAGTCCGCCGCTTTGTCCGGCGCGGGCGCATTCCTCGATACCGTGGAGCAGGTAGGGACGGCAGGTACAGATATCCGAGCCGAACACGTCGGAGCCGTTGCATTCATCATGCACGCGGCAGGTGATCTTGGTGCGGTGGTCCGGCAGTTTGCTGACGTCGCCGAACAGGTAGGCCGTCGTGCCGCCGATCGGCGGCAGAAAGACCTGCAGATCAGGCCGTGTCACCAGCTCCGGAAACATGCCGGCGGTCTGTTCGAACAGTTGGCGGCGCAGATTGCTCTCGGTGGTCGCAAAACGCTCGGCAATGCCCGGCAGATACCAGACCGGGTCGAGTGCGATCTTGACCACGGAGACGCTGCCATTCTGGTGCACGACGTCGCCGTCATGCCTGAGCCGTCCCGCTTCAATGGCCGCCTGCAGTTCGGGCAGATCAAGACGGGCGCGCGTGACGGCAATGCTCGGGCGGATATCGATGCCTTCGGCGATTTCCGCCGCGAAATTTTCCGCGACGAGATGTCCCCACGGATCGAGCGAAACGATCCGCTTCGGATCGGTCCATTGCGCAAACGGCCCGATGGTTTCGGCGGGATGGGTGTTGGTGAGATCCGGACGCCGGATCGGATTGAGTGCGCCCGATGATACCGCGAGCGCGCGATAGACCGAGTAGGAGCCGCCATGGGTGCCGATGACGTTGCGATCCTGCGGGCGCGAGACCGTGCCGATCACCGGTCCACGTTCGCGCGCGCTGGCCGCGCCCCAGTGGATCGGGAAGCCGTGCTTGGCGCCCGGCGCCGGGTGCGAGGTAATTCGAATATGCTCAGGCCGATTGGCGCGCGTCATCGTCATGGACCCTTAAACGGCAACGGCCCGCCTGGACAGACGGGCCTGGTCGCCGACGATCGAACTTGTTGCGGCTGCTGCCGCTGGCATCAGTATAATCCAATTCGGACCGAGCACAACGGCGATTTGGACGCGACCGGCGCCGGAAGGCCCCGGCCGTCGACTTCCGCTGTGCCGGGCCTGCAAGCGCATATCGCCTGACACCCGTCGATCGACTACATTGGTCGATGCGGTCGGTGCGGGGTCGTGATGATGGTCGTGGATATTCTCGTGAAGAATGTCGCTCTGTGGGGCACGCAGGGCGTGCGGGATGTTGCGATCGCCAATGGCCGTTTCGTGCGGATCGCCGAAGGCCTGACGTCCTTGTCCTCGACCGTCACGCTCGACGCGGAGGGCCGGATGGCCGTTTCGGGCTTTGTCGAACCGCATATTCATCTCGACAAGGCGCTGATCTCCGAGCGCGCGCCGGTCAACGTCTCGGGGACCTTGACGGAAGCGATCGAAATTCTCTGGGAGATCAAGCGCAACTATCGGGTGGAGGAAATTGCCGACCGCGCGTCGCGCGTTCTCGTACAAGCCCTCTCGAACGGCATCTTGAGATTGCGCACCCATGTCGACGTCGATCCGATCGGAGGCGTGCGGCCGGCGGAAGGGTTGATCCGCGCGCGCGACCGCTTTCGCGATCTGATGGATATCCAGATCGTCGCGTTTCCACAGGAGGGGATCGTCAAGTCGCCGGGCACCGAGGCGCTGATGCGGCAGGTGATGAAGCTCGGCGTCGACGTCGTCGGCGGCATGCCGTTCAACGAGGCCTCTCCGCAAGACAGCCGCCGGCATATCGAGATCGTCTTCGACATCGCCAGCGAATTTGACGCCGACATCGACATGCATGTCGACGAGACCGATGATCCGATGGCGCGCACGCTGGAAGTGCTGGCGGAGTTGACGATCAGGAATGGCTGGCAGGGCCGGGTCACCGCCGGCCACACCTGCGCGCTGGCGAGCTACCCGCGCGACTATGCCGATCACGTGATTGGTCGTCTGCGCGAGGCCAATATCCATATGATCGCGAACCCGGCGACCAATCTGATGCTGCAGGGCCGTCTCGACGATTATCCCAAGCGCCGCGGCGTCACGCAGGTCAAGGAGCTTCTGGCGGCCGGCGTCAACGTCGCCTGTGGCCAGGATTGTGTCCACGATACCTTCTATCCCTTCGGTCAGAACGATCCGCTCGAAATTGCTTTCCTGTTGTGTCATGCCTCGCAGATGAGCCAGCCGGCCGAGATTCTCAGCGTGATGGACATGGTCACGGGCAATGGTGCAAAGGCATTGCGCGCCCCGGATCATCGCGTCGCGGTCGGTGGGGTTGCGGATCTGGTGGTGCTGGACGCCCGCGATGCCCGCGAGGCTTTCGCCACCCGGGCGCCGCGGCGCTGGGTGATCCGCAAGGGCCGGCTGATCGCCGAAACGAGCCTTGAGACGCGTCGTTATTTCGCTATTCCGGCGGCGCCCAACATTTGAAGGATTGCGAGATTTGGATTTCCGCCAATTGCGTTACGCGCTGTCGGTCTACAAGGAGCGCAGCTTCACCAAGGCGGCGAAGCGCTTGAATATCTCGCAGTCGGCGGTCAGCGAGCAGGTCAAGCTGCTCGAAGACGAGATCGGCTTCGAGCTGTTCCGCCGGACCTCGCGCGGCATCGAATCCACCGATCGCGGCCGCACCTTTCTCTACGAGTCCGAGCGCGTGATGAGCGATCTGCTCACGCTTTCGGACACCGCGCGGCGGCTGCGCGGCGCATTGTCGGACACGCTGACCATCGGCATGGGATCGGGCATGGCCCAGATCTTCATTCCGCGCATGTTTGCCGATCTCAGGAACAATCTTCCAGGGCTGAGACTGGATATCCTGACGGCGCCAACCAAGAATATCTTCAACGAACTGCACGAAGAGCGGCTCGATGCGGGCATCGCCATCGAATCGGACCCCGACCGGTTGCCGGCCGGCCTCGTCTTCGACCGCCTGATCGATGCCGAGATGGCGTTGATCACGCATCCCAAGCATCCGCTGGTGCGCTCGAAGCAGCCGGTCGATATTGGGCGCCTGGTCGCCGAACCCTTCATCATGAGCGAATTGACCGTGGGCTACGGTCAGCTCGTCCTCTCCCTGTTCGCCGATCTCGGCATCAAGCCGAATATTCTGGCGGTGGTCGACAATATCGAGACCATCAAGATGATCGTGCAATCGGAGGGCGGGATCGCCATCGTTCCGCGCGCCTGCGCGGAAAATGAAGTGACCTTGGGACTGTTGAAGGCGCTTTCGATTGCACCGGCGCGCAATGTCGTCTTCAGCCTGTTTCGGCGGCGCGAGCCGATGTCGCGGCGCAAGGAAGCGGCGTTGCAGAGATTGCGCGAGATGCTGAAAGCATAGGCATTTCCGATATATTTTAGGGATCGGATTTTCCGATGACTGCATCGATATTCGGCCTTTGACACGACCGAAAGGCTTGACCCATTCTGCCCGGCACACGACGACGTTGATGATGCCGGCATAGGCTGGCGTTCTCCCTTAGGTCTCTTGAGATTGGCGCGAGCATGTCCGGTCCGTCTGCTGCTGCACACCTTCGCATTGGCATCGATACCGGCGGCACTTTCACCGATATCGTTTCGGTCGATATCGTCTCGGGCGCCACGCAGGTGACGAAGGTCGCGAGCACGCCCTCGAATCCGGCGATCGGCCTGCTGCGCGGCGTCAACAAGATCCTGGCGACTGCCGGAGCGACCGCCGACAGTGTCGTCGGCCTCGCCCATGGCACCACGGTTGCCACCAACGCGCTTCTGCAGGGCGAGATCAATTCGCTGGGGCTGATCGTCAACGCAGGCTTCAGGCACATCCTCGAAATCGCGCGGCAGTCGGTGCCGGAGGGCTATGGCAATTCCTATTTCTGGGTGAAGCCGGACCGGATCGTGCCACTGCAATTCGTCCGCGAGGTCGGCGGCAGGCTGGACTTTCGCGGCAACGAGCTGCGGCCGCTCGATGAGGCGAGCGTGCGCGACGCCGCGCGATATTTTCGCAACCAAGGCATTCGCGCCGTCGGCATTTGTCTCCTGCATTCCTATGCCAACGACGCGCATGAGCGCCGCGCCGCGGAGCTGGTCATGGAGGAATATCCGGACGCGACGTTGTCGTTGTCTTGCGTGGTCTTGCCGGAATATCGCGAATATGAGCGCGCCGTGACGACGCTGGTCGACGCCTTCGTCAAGCCGCATATGGAGCGCTATCTCAAGCGCGTGCATCAGGAGCTCGGCAAGGGCCTGCAGGACAAGCCTTTCCTGGTGATGCAGTCGAGCGGCGGCGTCGCCAGCGCCGACCAGGTGGTGCGCAAGCCGATCACGACCGCGCTCTCGGGTCCGGCGGCCGGCGCGCTTGGCTGCGCCGTCATTGCCGAGATTGCGGGTTTTCCGGATCTGGTGACGCTGGATGCTGGCGGCACCTCGACCGATCTTTGTTTGATCGAAGGCGGCAAGCCGCAGGTCACCAATGGCGGGTCAGTGGGGCCATTTCCGGTGCGCATCCCGATGATCGACATCGAGACCATCGGCACCGGCGGCGGTTCGATCGCCTGGATCAGCCGTGAGGGTCATCTCAAGGTCGGCCCGCGCAGCGCCGGCGCCGAGCCGGGCCCGATGTGCTATCCGAACGGCGGCAATGAGCCGACCATCACCGACGCCAATCTCGTGCTGGGACGGATCCCGTCAGCGCTGATCGGCGGCGGCATTGCGCTCGATGTCGACCGGGCGCGCGGCGGCATCGCAGCGCTGGCCGCGCGCCTGCCCGGCGAGATGAGCGTCGAGCAGCTTGCGAGCGGCATCATCGAGATCGCCAACTGGAACCAGGCCAACGCGATCCGGCAGATGACGATCCAGCGCGGCATCGATCCGCGCGCCTTCGCGCTATTGTCGTTCGGCGGCGCCGGGCCAGCGCAATCTGCCGCGGTCATGGATCTGCTCGCCATGAAGGCCTGCATCGTGCCGCCGAATCCCGGCAATCTCTCGGCCTTTGGCCTGCTCGCGGTGGATTGGCGGACCGACCATATCGTGACCAAGGTGATGCACGAAGACGCGATCGATCTTGCCGAGGTCGCCGCGCGCTATGCCGCGCTGGAGCGGGAGGCGACGGAGACGCTGACGCGCGACGGCATCGAGGCCTCACGCATCCGGCTGGTTCGCGAGGCCGACATTCGTTACGCCGGGCAGTCGATGGAGGTGCGCGTCACCGCGCCCGGCGGCGCAGTTGACGCGGCGTTCCTGGCCGGCCTGATCGGCGCCTTCAATGCCGCGCATCTGAAAACCTTCGGCTACAATTATGCCGGTCAGCAGAAGATCGAGTTGGTCAATCTCTGCGTGTCCGGCTTCGGCCTGATCGAGCGGCCGCAGACGCCGAAGCTTGTCGCGCAGACCGGCGCGTTCGCGCCGGTATCTCATCGCCCGGTCTATTTCACGACGACATTCCAGGACACCCCCGTCTACGCGCGCGCGTCGCTGCCACCTGGCGGTCGGATCGACGGGCCGGCCATCGTCGAGGAATTCGGTTCAACGACCGTGGTGTTTCCCGGGCAATATGTCGAGGTCGATCCGCACGGCATTCTCGTCATCCGCCCGGGATCGGCGCAGGAGGCGTCGCGATGAACATCCATTCGACCGCACATCCCTGGCCGACCGCGCCGCTGCGCGAAATGGTCGCCGTCGATCCGATCGTGCTGCAGATCGTCGAGGGCACGTTGAATTCGATCGAGGCCGAGATCGAATATGCCATCGAGCGCACGGCGCGGAGCCCGATGATCCGCGAAGCCCATGACTTTCGCGTCGGGCTGTTCGACCGCTATTGCCGCAAGCTCACCGGGCGCTCCTATTCGGCCATGCCGAACGCCGTGGTGCGGGATTTCCCGCCGGAGACGATGAAGCCCGGCGACGTGTTTCTGATGAACGACACCTATCTCACCGAAGGCTCGATCGGACATTTGCCCGACCTGTGCAGTACGGTGCCGGTGTTCTGCGATGGCGAAGTGGTCGCCTATATCCAGGCCTTCGGTCATCATGATGATGTGGGCGGCCGCGTGCCAGGCTCGATGCCGGGCACGGCGGCCACCGTGTTCGAGGAAGGCATCGCCATCCCGCCGGTGAAAATCTACAGCGAAGGCGTCCGCAACGACGCGGTGTTCACGATCATCAGGCGCAACACCCGCGTACCGGAGATGCTATCGGCCGATCTCGACAGCGAGCTGCAGGCCTGCCTGATGGGGGCGCGGCGGATGGCCTCCTTGTTCGAGCGCTTCGGCAAGGAGCAGATCGAGGCCTGCTTCCAGGCGATCCTCGACAAATGCCGCGACATCTATCGCAACGAACTGCTCGCAAGGATCGCCGATGGCGAGTATGCCTGGGAAGACTACGTCGAGCACGACGGCATCACCGATCCCAAGCTGCACAAGATCGCGCTGAAGATGACCAAGACAGGCGGCGGGATCACGCTCGACTTCAACGGCACCGATCCGCAGTCGACTGGCCCGATCAATTGGCCGGCGGACTATGCCGACGGCGCCTTCCTGATCAAGTGGATCGCGCCGATCCTGCGCAACCTCGCCGACACGCCCGAACGCGCCGCGGAAATCCACGTCAACGAGGGCGTGTGCGACGTGTTCGAGGTCATCTTTCCTCCGAAGGGTACGCTGATCACGCCGGAATGGCCGGCCGCGACCAATGCGCGGTCCTTCGTGCTGCTGCGTTGCCTTGGTCTGTTGGCCGGCGTGGTCGCGCAGGCGGTGGACGGGCGCATGCCGGCCGATCAGGAAACCATCCGCTACACCGGATTTTTCGGCGCCGATCTCGACGGCAAGCCATTCCTGTCGCGCGAGGTGCTCGGTGGCGGCTCGGGCGGCCGCTACTACGCCGACGGCAACGACGCAATCCATATCGTGCCTGATTCGCGCAACCAGCCCGCCGAATTCACCGAGACGCGCTTTCCGCTGCTGGTCGAGAAGCTGGCGCTGCGAACCGATTCCGGGGGCGCGGGCCTGCGCCGCGGCGGGCAGGGCTACGAAAAGCACTATCGCGCGCTGGTCGATTGTCGCACCATCGTCACCGCGGACCGGGTGCGGCTCGGCTGCTACGGCCTCAATGGCGGCAAGGCCGGCCAGCCGTTCTGCGTCACGGTCGATGCCGAAGGCGAGGGCTATGACCTCGGCGGTCTCGTCGATGGCGAACTGGTATTGAAAGGGCAGGTCGTGCGCGTGGTGACGACCGGCGGCGGTGGCTGGGGCGATCCGCTGCAGCGCGAGTTGGACCTGGTGTTGCGCGATGTCATCGAGGGCAGGGTTTCGCTGGCAGCTGCGGAAGCCGATTATGGCGTCGTGTTCAAGGCGGTCTCTGGCCCCGTCCAACCCGTGATCGACGAGGCGGCCACCAAACAGCGCCGTGCTGAACTGGCAAGTGCGCGAAAAACTCCGCTGCCGATGATTGACCGTGGCGAGGGCTATGAAAAGATGCTGCGCGGCGAGCATCGGCCGCGCCTGCGGTGAGACCACAGGTTCGACCGTAGACAAGCGAGACAACGGAGTTTCCGGCAAATGGCGATCGAAGTTGCGAAGGTCGAACTGAAGACTGTTCAGGACGCGAGCGGGCTGGAGAGCCTGATCGCGGCCGGCAAGTTCCGCGCCGACGAGGTCATCGCGGTGATCGGCAAAACCGAAGGCAATGGCGGCGTCAACGACTTCACCCGCATTCTCGCCGATCAGGCCTTCCGCCGCGTGCTGCAGAAGAAGGGCACGCGTTCGGAGGCCGAGATTCACAACGTGCCGATGGTGTGGTCCGGCGGCTGCGACGGCGTCATCACGCCGCACGCCACGGTTTTTGCGCGCAACAACAAGACAGGTCCAGCGGACAAGTCGCGGCTTGTGATCGGCACGGCGCTGAGCGCGGAACTGCTGCCCGAGGACATCGGACGGCCGGCCATGGTCGAAAAGGTCGCCGACGCGGTCAAGGCGGCGATGAAGGATGCAGGAATCACGGATCCGAAGGATGTCCACTACGTCCAGACCAAGACGCCGTTGCTGACCATCGATTCGGTCCGCGATGCGGAATCGCGTCACCAGACCCTGGCCTGCGAGGTGCACGACTCCATGGGCGTCTCCAACGGCACCACCGCGCTCGGCATTGCGGTGGCGCTCGGCGAAGTGCCGATGCCGAAGGCGGAGCAGATCTGCAAAGACCTCGACCTGTATTCGTCGGTTGCTTCGTGTTCCTCGGGCGTGGAACTGACCCAGGCGCAGATCGTGCTGCTCGGCAACAAGGCCGGCGCCGGCGGCCGCTACCGCATCGGCCATTCGGTGATGCGCGATGCGCTTGATATCGACGGCATCTATGATGCGATCCGCGACGCCGGTATCGCGTTGCCGGAACGGCCGCGCGCGGAGGATCTGAAGGGGCGCGTCGTCAATTGCTTCATGAAATGCGAGGCTGACCGCAGGGGGACGCTGCGCGGCCGGCGGCAGATCATGCTCGACGATTCGGACGTGCACCATCATCGCCATGCGAAGGCGGCGGTGGGTGGCGTTGCGGCGACCGCAATTGGCGATCCGGCGGTGTTCGTGTCGGTCGATGCCATGCATCAGGGCCCGCATGGCGGCGGCCCGGTGATCGCGATTGTCGAACTGGACGAATGAATCCGAGCATGATCTTCGCGGCTCGCGATCTCGGCACGTTCCTTGCTATGAAATCGGCTCCCGCGGCGGTTCGCTCGCAGGCGCGCATGAGGTAGATGGCGGGAGCGGATGATGAAATTGCGCAGGCTATCGATATTCGCGATCGCAGCCCTGACTCTGAGCGCGGCCGCGTCAGGTCAGGCCGTGGCGCAGGACAAGGTCTCGGTCGGCGTGTTTCCGGTCAGTTCGTCGCTGCCCTATTTCGTCGCACTGGAACGGGGATTCTTCAAGGAACAAAACATCGAACCGGAGATGACGAAACTGATGGGTGGTCCGCCGAATGTCGCGGCGATGATGACCAACCAGATCGAGGTCTCGGCGGTGCTCGTCACCCTCGAAGGGCTGAATGCCAACGTCAAGAAGCCGGGTGTGGCGATGTATATCGCGCTCAACAGCCAGACCAAGGTCTGGAAGATGGAGCAGTTCGTCGTCCGCAACGGTTTCAAGGCCGAAACGATTGCCGATCTGAAAGGCGCCAAGCTGATGTCGGCGCCGGGGCCGGCCAATCTCAACACCGCAAAAGCCATTCTGGCCAAGAACGGTCTGAAGGAGGGCGACTACACCATCGACCAGCTCGACATGGGCCAGCACGTCAACGCCATGACAGCAGGAACCTTCGACGGCGGCTACACGCTCGAGCCAAATGCCTCGATGATGATCAAGGCCGGCGTCGCGCGCTCGCTCGAGGCCGGCGTGATCTCGAAATATATCCTCGGCGACGAGAAGGCCGACGCCTATGCCGCCGGCTGCGCGATGACCAGCGATTTCATCGCCAAGCGGCCCGACGTTGCAAAACGGTTCGCCGCGGCGTGGGGCAAGGCGATCGACTTCATCAACAAGAACCCCGACGAGGCGCGCAAATATCTCGCCAAGAACACGTTCACGCCGGACAACGTCGTCGATATGGTTTCGATGCTGGGCTATGTCATGGCCGGCGATATGAGCGCAAAGCAGATCGCGGACTTGCAGAAACTGGCCGATTTCGGCAATTCGATCGGGGTCGTTCCCGAAAAGCTCGACGTCACCAAAGTCCTGCAAAAGTTCTGAAGGCGAACAGCCGTGGCCGGAGCTCAAATAGCGGCGAAGGCCGGATTGGCGGGCAAGGTTTCGGATGCGTCGCATCGAACGGCACCGCATGTCACGATCCGCGGCCTGACCAAGCGATTTTCCGACGCCACGATCTACGACAATTTCGATTTCGATATTCCGCGCGGCAAGCTGATCTCGGTGTTCGGCCCCAATGGCTGCGGCAAGAGCACGCTGATCAACATGATCGCGGGGCTGTTTCCGGTCGATGCCGGCGAAATCCTGTTCGACGGACAGCCGATCAGCCGGATCAGGTTCGGCTACGTGTTCCAGAATTATCGTGAGGCTCTGTTTCCGTGGCTGCGCGCCTTTGACAACATCGCCTATCCGTTGAAGCTGATGGGCGTCGCGAAGGCAGAGAGCACCGCGCGGGTCGAGCGGCTCGTCGCCAACCTCAACGTCAAGATCGATCTCAATCTATATCCCTATCAGATGTCCGGCGGCCAGCAGCAGCTGGTCTCGATCATGCGGGCGCTGATCGTGGAGCCGGAAATCCTGTTTCTCGACGAGCCGTTTTCGGCGCTGGACTACGAAATGACGCTGTTCATGCGCGAGCAGTTGCAGCGTGTTTTCGTGGAGACGGCGACGACCACGGTGCTGGTGTCGCACGATCTGGAGGAGGCGGTTTATCTCTCGGACCGGATCCTGCTGTTATCGCGCCATCCCGCCCGGGCGGTCGAGTTCGTGCATTACGACGCGCCACGCCCGCGCACGCTGAAGACGATGTCGGAAGCCGACTTCATCAGCACCAAGGCGCATTGCCTCGAGATCTTCCAGCGCGAAGTGCGCAAGGGATGAATGCACGATGAAACGCCTGGAGCCATTGCTTCCGTTCGTCGGCGTCGCCGTGCTGCTCGCGGTGTGGTCGCTGACGGTGTGGGCGCGCGTCGTCGATCCGGTCTTGCTGCCGTCGCCGATCGCGACATTTCGCGCGATGTGGATCGGGATGACCAGCGGCAAGCTCGGCGCCGATTTCTTCAAGACGGTCGAACGCACGATCTTTTCGACCGCAATTGCGTCAGTGATCGCGATCCCGCTCGGCATCCTTCTGGGATCCTCGGAGAAGGTCTATCGCTCGGTCGAATTCCTGATCGATTTCTTCCGCTCGACGCCGGCTTCTGCGATGTTCCCGCTGTTTCTGGTGCTGTTTGGCGTCGGCGACCGCACCAAGATTTCGGTTGCCGCCTTTGGTGCGGCGCTGGTGATCCTGTTCAACGTCGCCTACGGCGTCATGAACGCGCGCAAGACGCGAATCCTGGCGGCGCGCGTGATGGGCGCATCGCGCCTTCGGGTACTCTGGGACGTGATGCTGCTGGAATCGCTGCCGCAGACCTTCGTGGGGTTGCGCAACGGGGTGTCGCTGGCGCTGGTGATCGTGGTCGTGGCCGAGATGTTCATCGGCTCCACCGACGGGCTCGGCCAGCGCGTGTTCGAGGCGCAGCAATTGTTCGACATGCCCGACATGTATGCCGCGATCTTCGCGGCCGGCGCGCTCGGCTATGGCCTCAACCTGGTGTTCCTCACGATCGAGCGGCGCTTCGTGCACTGGTCGGGCAAGTAGCTGAACGAGCAATGGACATCGAATATGACCGAAACCCTGAACCGCAAGACGGCCGTCGAACTGGCGTCGCTGATCGCGACCCGCAAGGTCAGCCCGGTCGAGGTGCTCGACGCGCATCTTGCGACCATCGCCCGCGTCAATCCGAAACTCAACGCCATCGTCACGCTGGTAGCCGATGCCGCGCGCGACCAGGCGCGGGCCGCCGAAGCCGCCGCGATGCGCGGCGACAAGCTCGGCGCGCTGCATGGTCTGCCGGTCGTGATCAAGGACGTCACACCGACCGCGGGCATTCGCACCACCTACGGCTCGCCGCTGTTCAAGGACAATGTGCCGACGGACGATGCGGAGGTAGTGCGGCGTCTCAAGGCGGCCGGTGCCATCGTGCTCGGCAAGACCAACACGCCGGAATTCGCCGCCGGCGCCAACACCTTCAACGATGTGTTCGGTGTCACCCGCAATCCCTGGAATCCGGCGCTCAGTCCGTCGGGGTCCTCCGGCGGATCGGCGGTCGCGGTCGCAACCGGGATGGTGCCGCTGGCCCAGGGTACGGATTTCGGCTGCTCGATCCGAATGCCGGCGTCGTTCTGCGGCATTGTCGGCATCCGGCCGACGCCGGGGTTGACGCCGAACTGGCCGATGCCGCTCGCCTGGGACCCCGGTCAGGTCCATGGGCCCCTGGCGCGCACCGCCGAAGATGCGGCGCTGATGCTGGATGCAATGGTTGGTTTCAGCCGGATCTCGCCGATCTCGGTGGCGCCGCCGTGGGCCAGCGCCCGCGCCGTCGTCGCAAATGCGCGCGATGTCAAATCGCTGCGCGTTGCCTACGTGTCCGACATTGCCGGCATCGGTGTCGAGCCTGAGATCGACGACATCTGCCGGGCGACCGCGCTATCGCTGCGCGACGCCGGTGCTGCGGTGGAGGAGATCGCGTTCGACATCTCCGAAGGCAAGTCGCCCTATCAGGCCTGGCGCGGGCTCTGGATGGTCGGGCAGCAGTTTGCCAATCTCGACCGGCTCGAGGAGTTCGGGGTGAACCTCAAGGGCAACGTCAAGGCGGGCCTCAAGGTGACGCCGACTGATTTTGCCGCGTCCGAACAGAAGCGCGCGCAGCTGTTCCAGCGTTTTGCGAAATTCTTCGAACAATACGACCTGCTGATCACGCCGCAATCGCCGGTCAAGCAGTTTCCGGTGGAGATGAATTTTCCGACGCTGATCAATGGCAGAAAGCTCGACAATTACACCGACTGGATCGCCGGCTCGTTCCTGATCACGTTGATGAGCCTGCCCGGCGGCAGCGTGCCGGCGGGCAAGACCAGCGATGGCTTGCCGGTGGGAATCCAGATTGTCGGCCCGCGTTTCGAGGAACCGCTGATCTTGTCGGTCATGAAGATCGTGCAGCAGACCCATCCCGTCGGTTGGCCGCCTCACGCCTGAGCCGCGGCGATACGCGCCGCAAAAGCGGCGAGCGACGTCGGCAGGCGCCCGAGCAGCCAGGTCAGCACGTTCGGATTGCCGTTGAGGCCATCGCGCGCATAAGCGCGAAACATTTTTAGCAGTGTCTCGCGTGCATGGTCGTCCATGCCGGCGCGGCGCGCACGCCGATCCCAGTCTTCGACGGTCTCGACCTCGGCCCGGACGGGCCTGCTCAGCGCCCGGCCGAAAGTCTCGGCGAGCTCGATCTGGCTCAATGGCGGCGTGCCGACCAGTTCATAGGTGGCAGCGGAATGGCCGTTGCTCGTCAGCACGCTTGCAGCCGCCTCGGCAACATCATCGAGATCGACCAGACTAAGCCGTGTTTCGACCGGATAGGGCACGCGATAGGTGCCCTCACGCTTCATGAGATCCCATTGCGCGAGACTGTTCTGCATATAGGCAGTCGGCTGCAGAATGGTGACGTCGAGCGGCGAACTGAACAGCATCTCCTCGACCCGCAGCTTGGCCCAGTGATGCGGCATCGCCTCGATCTGCGGATGCAGCACGGAGTGGTAGACCAGCCGGGGCTCCCCCGCCTCGGTCGCGGCCGCAATCAACACTTTTGCGAAGGGGACTTCGTGCGGGCTGACGTTCGGGCAAATGTGATAGATCGCATCAACTCCCCGCGCGGCGCGCGCGACCGTATCAGCATCGTCCATCGTGCCGATGACGACCTCACCAACGCCCATCCCTGTCAGGGCGGCGTCATGCGCGCTGCTGCGGACGAAGGCCCGCACCGCCGCGCCCCGCGCCAGCAGCGCCTTGATGACGGCCTTGCCGGTCTTGCCGCCTGCACCGGTGATCAGGATCAT
>WNGQ01009881.1_pt1 | contig 15438 bp, 16 predicted proteins | sample 5407661 | NCBI WGS metagenome assembly WNGQ01 (sample SAMN13153382, study PRJNA577476) | soil metagenome | isolation source: 60 cm soil or saprolite under Garry oak tree replicate 2 | place: USA:California | collected 2016-06-15 | reverse complement strand
CGGCCGCGACCCGCAGACGATCGACATCGGCTGCACCGTGATCGCATCGATCCACGAGTCCGATCGCGACGCCGGCCGCGAGGGCGCCCGGGAGATCGGCGGCATGTATCTCGCGAACAAGTTCCAGAACATCAAGGGCGCTGCGGACGCGCTGCTCGAGTCCGCCGAGATCGAGATGGGCGAGCTGGCGCCGGTCGCGGAAGCGATGGAGCGCGGCGGCCGACTTGCCGCAAAGGAGCAGGTGACCGACGCGCTGCTCGACCGCTGTAAGCCGATCGCCGGCACGCCCGAGGAGTGCATCGCAGCGATCGAGGAGTACCGCGAGGCGGGGTGCACGCACGTCATGCTCGAGCTGTGGGGCGCCGACCGACACGAGCAGATCCGGCTCTTCGGCGAGAAAGTGCTGCCGCATTTCCGCGGGTGAACGCGATCGAGCCGGACATTTCGGAGTGGGATCCCTGGCGGCCCGACGAGGCGGCGCGTCTGCTCGAAGGCGTCGACGCGCCGTGGTACGTGGCGGGCGGCTGGGCGATCGATCTCTTCCTCGGCGGACAACGGCGCGAGCACGAAGATCTCGAGATCGCGGTGCCGAGTAGCGGGCTCGACGCGGTCGTGGAGGCTCTGCCGGACTTCGAGTTCTTCGTGATCACAGGGCCACGCGAAGCCGTGCCCTTGGACGACGCGCGCGACCGTCTCGAGCAAACGCATCAGACCTGGGTGCGCGAGCCGGCCGCCGGCGTCTGGCGCCTGGATGTGTTCCGCGAGCCCAGCGACGGCGACACCTGGATCTGCCGCCGGCGCCCTTCGATCACGATGCCCTACGAGCGCTTGATCGAGCGAACTGACGACGGCATCCCGTACGGTCGGCCTGAGGTGATCTTGCTGTACAAGGCAAAGCACTCCGAGCAGCCGAAGAACCAAGAGGACTTCGACGCCACCCTTCCCCGCCTCGAACCTGAGCGCCGGCGCTGGCTTCGCGACGCGATCGAACTCGTGCATCCAGGGCACGGCTGGCTGGCCAGTCTTGATCGAGGCGACCGGTGAGGGAACTGCTGATCGACGAGCGGCGATTGGTCGAGCTCGCGCTTCGGCTCGTCTCGACGCCGTCGTTCACGGGGTCGGAGCAGCCCGCCGCGGAGCTGATGCGCGACGAGCTCGCCGAACTCGGCCTGCGCGTGCAGTGGCAGCAGGTCGAGGACGAGCGGGCGAACGTGCTCGGCACCTGGGAGGGCGCCGGCGGTGGGCCGACGCTCATGCTCAACGGCCACCTCGACACGTCGTACTCGGGACGGGAGCCCTGGCTGCAGGGGATTCCCGGCTTCCAACCGGCGGGCTTCGAGCGCGACGGTCGCATCTACGGGCTCGGGATCTCGAACATGAAAGGGGCGCTCTGCTGCTACGTCGAGGCGGTGCGCGCGCTGCAGGAGGCCGGCGTACGGCTGAAGGGCGACCTGATGATCGCCTGCGTCGCGGGCGAGATCGAGAAGTCCCAGCAGGGCGACGCCCAGGGGGCCGAGTACCGGGGCTACGCGGCCGGCTCGCGCTACCTGGTCTCGCACGGCGGCGCCGCGGACTTCTGCATCCTCGGCGAGCCGACCGAGAACAAGCTCGTGCTCGCGCACTTTGGGGCGCTCTGGGTGCGGCTCTCGACGACCGGTCCGTTCATCCATACCGCCTTCAGCGAGGGCCGCCGAGACGAGAACTCGATCATTCGGATGCGCGACGTGCTCGATCGCGTGCTCGAGTGGCTGCCGAGCTGGGAGCTCGAGATGAGCCACGACGGCGTGCGCGGGATCGCGAACGTGGGCGCGATCCAGGGCGGCTTCGGCTGGCGCGCGTCGCGGACTCCGCACCGGACCGATCTCTTCCTCGACCTCCGCGTGCCTCCGCGGGTGCCGATGGCGGAGGCGCGCCGCAAGGCGCTCGCCTTCGCACGTTCGCTCAGGGTCGACGCGGAGGTGTACGTGTCCGCGCCCGGCAGTGAGATCGAAGAGTCGTCACCGGTTGTCGCCGCTGTGGGAGAGGCGCACGCGGAGGTGTTCGGCTTGGAGCCGGAGACAGACGTCGTGCGCTGGTTCTCCGACGCGTCGGTGCTGTCGCGCTATGGGATCCCGACGCTCAACTACGGGACGTCGTCTGGTCTGCCGGACGCCGAGCTGGGCGAGAACCTCGAGATACCCGGGCTCGTGCGGACGGCGGAGGTCTACGCGCGAGCCGCTATGCGACTGTGCGGGACCTAGTGCCCCTTCCAGCAACAGTCAGAGCATTTCTGGCGGCACCTGGCGCCGCCAGGGGGTGTCCTCAGTCGCGCCAATATGCCTGCATATTGACGCTCCCTGCGTCCTACCCTGGCGACACCAGGGACTCGCCAGAAACGCGAGACCGTCACTGGAAGGGGCACTGATGGCGCGCCTGGTCACCTTCGACGACGGCAAGGTCGGCGAGCTGCGCGGCGACACGATCGCGCGGCTCGAAGTCCCGACGATGCGCGAGTACTTCGAGCGCGACGAGCCGCCGGGCCCAACCGGCGAGGAGTTCGCCCTCGAGGACGTCACGCTTCGCGCGCCGATCGTGCCGAAGAAGTTCTTCCACACGGCCGGCAACTTCCGCGAGCACGAGGAAGAGTCGAAGCAGGTGGGGTGGTCGCACCGGATCGCGCCCTGGATCATGTTCTTCCAGAACGTGGACGCGATCGTTGGGCCGGACGAGCCGGTCGTCTATCCGGAGCACCTGACCGACGAGCTCGACTACGAGCTGGAGCTGGCGGTCGTGATCCGGAAGGCGGGGAAGTGGTTCGGGCCCGAGGAGGCGATGGAGCACGTCGGCGGCTACGTGATCTTCAACGACATCACGGCTCGCGACATCCAGCGGCGCGAGATGGAGTCCGGCGTGTTCTCGTTCTGCAAGGCAATCGACACCTTCTGCCCGCTCGGCCCCTGGATCGTCACGCCCGACGAGATCGGCGACCCGCACGACCTCGCAATGGAGCTGCGGGTGAACGGCGAGCCGAGGCAGCGCTCGCACAGCGGGAACATGTCGGTGACGATCCCGGAGATCCTGGCGCACTACTCCGCCCTTGGGTACTCGGCGGGCGACGTGCTCTCGACCGGGACGGTCTCCGGCGTGGCCGGGTTCAGCCCCGACGCGGCCGACCTCTACCTGAAGCCCGGCGACGTGATGGAGGCGGAGATCGAGCGGATCGGGGTGCTGCGGAACCCGGTGGTCTCCTGGCAGGAGGCGCACGGCGAGCCGGCGCCGGAGCGCGTTCGCTGGTGAGGTGGGAGCGCGACGACGCAAAGCTCGAGCGCGTCCGGGCGCTGATGGCCGACCAGGAGCTCGATGCGCTGGTCGTTCGGGCTCCCGACAACGTCCTCTACCTGGCGAACTTCTGGGGGATGAAAGGCTACGAGGCGGTGGTCTTCCCGCGCTCGGGGGAGCCGACGCTGATCGCGCTCGAGCCTTCGGCTGACGACGCCGCCCGCATGGCGTGGACGGAGGATGTTCGGTTCTTTGCCGGGTATCACCCGTCCGACCCGCGGCCGCCGACGATGCGCGCGCTCGACCTTGCGCTCGAGGCCTCGCGCGAGTACTCGCGTGTCGGCCTGGAGCTCTCGCTCGGGACGCAGGCTTCCGACCGGATGGTCGGGGAGCCGACGACATACACGAAGGGCTGGTTCGACGCGTGGCCGGATGCTGTCGACGCGACGCCGCTGCTGAACGCGGCGCGGGCGATCAAGACGCCGCAGGAGCTCGAGCGGATGCGGATCGCGAACGAGATTGCGGCGGACGCGATGGAGCACGTGAAGGCGAATCTCCGGCCCGGCATGGTGGAGAGCCAGGCGGCGGCGCTGTGGCTTGGCCACGTCCACGGCGACGGGACGGCGCGCAGCGACGTCGACCTCGCTCTCGGCTTTTCGCTTGTCTGGTCGGGGCCGGGCATCCGCACCTTCACCGCTACGGGCGATCGGCCGGTGCAAGAGAACGAGCCGACGTTGTTCGAGATCTGGGTCTGCGCCGACGGCTACTGGTGCGATCACACGAAGAACGTCTGCCCCGGCGAGCTCGAGCCTCGCTACGACGAGCTGCTCGACCAGCTGCTCGCGGTTTACGGGCGGGCCGTCGATCATCTCCGTCCCGGCGCCGAGCTTGCCGAGCTCGACCGGCTCGTCCGCGCCGGAATCGAGGCGGCGGGCTACCCGGGCCAGCCGAGCCATCCGGTCGCACACGGTGTGGGCGCCCGCGCGCACGAGCCGCCGTACGCGCACCAGGCCGGAGGCGGCACGATCGAAGCGGGGATGGTTTTCGCGATCGAGCCTGGGATCTACTGGCCCGAGGGCGGCGGCCTCCGCGTCGAGGACAACTTCCTCGTCACGGCCGACGGAGCGGAGAAGCTCTCCTCTTTCCCGGACGACTTCCGGTGAACGACCGCATCTGGACCGGCGAGATCAACCGCGACGCGGCGATCGACGCCGAGGTCGGCTTCTACGACACGACGCTCCGGGACGGCGAGCAGGCGGTCGGCGTCGTTCTCGACCCGGAGCAGAAGCTCGAGATCGCGCGTGGGCTCGACGAGCTCGGGATCGAGCGGATCGAGGCAGGCTTCCCGCGCGTCTCAGCCGACGACGAGCGCGCGTTCAAGCTGGTTCTCGAGGCGGGGCTCGACGCCGAGATCTGGGGCTTCTCCCGCGCCGTGCCGGCCGATATCGAGGCGCTTGTCCAGCTGGGGGTTTCTGCGAGCGTGGTCGAGTCGCCGATCTCGGACCTGAAGCTAGAGGCGCTCGGCGTCTCGCGGCAGGAGATGCTCGGGCGGATTACCCGCGGTGTCGCCCTCGCCGCGAGCCACGGGATCAAGGTCGCCTTTTTCGGCGTCGACGGCACGCGTGCCGACCCGCGCTTCTTCGAGGCGGTCTACAAGCGAGCGGGCGAGGCGGGCGCTCAGGAGGCGGTCGTGGTCGACACGATCGGGGTCGCGACGCCGGAGGCGGTCGGGTCGCTCGTGGGTCGGACGCGCGAGTGGCTCGGGGCCGGGATTCCGATCCACTTCCACGGCCACAACGATTTCGGGCTCGCGACCGCGGGCGCCGTGGCTGCGGTTCGCGCGGGCGCGCGCTGGATCCACGGAACGATCAACGGCATGGGCGAGCGCGCCGGCAACGCGAGCATCGGCGAGGTCGCGCTGACGCTCGACGCACTCTACGGCGTCAAGACGAACCTGCGCCTGGAGCGGCTGCGAGAGGTCTCGGCGCGAGTGCGGGAGCTGAGCGGCTACGAGCTCGACCCGTGGAAACCGGTGGTCGGCGAGAACCTGTTCGTCCGCGAAAGCGGCGCCGTCGCGAGCCAGTTCCACGACCCTCCGTCGATCGAGCCCTACTCGTCCGAGCTGGTCGGCGCCGAGCGCGGCATCGTCCTCGGCAAGAAGAGCGGGCTGGATTCGATCCGGATCAAGGCCGAGGAGCTCGGCCTCGAGCTCGACGAGGACCGCCAACGCGAGCTGTTGGCGCGGGTGAAGGCGGAAGGAACGGCGAAACGGCGGGTTTTGACGGACGAGGAGTTTCTCGAACTCGCCGGGCGCGAGTCTCCCGCCTGAACTGTCCCAGAGCTAGCGAGTGGCACGATGTTTGCGTGTCGATCGTGGTTCGACCGGCCGAGACCGGGGATGAGGCGGCTCTGACGAGGATCGAGCAGGAGACCTGGCTGCCACATGTTTCCCCGAGCGCGTACCGGCCGCGGCCGTTCTTCGAGAACGTTCGGCCGGAGGAGGTGCTCGTCGGCGTGCTCGACGGCGAGGTCGCTGGTTATCTCTGTCTGCGGCCACCCACGCCGCTGGCCTCGAACGCGCACGTGTTGATGGTGACGGGGCTGGGAGTGGCGCCGAGTGCGCGGCGACGGGGAGTGGCCAGCTGGCTACTCGAAGCCGCAGAGACCTACGCGTCCGAGCGCAAGGTAGAGCGCCTCACGCTTCGGGTGCTATCAGTGAACGCCGCGGCACGCGCTTTGTACGAACGCCACGGGTATCAGACCGAGGGGGTGCTCCGCGGCGAGTTCCGCCTGCCCGTCGGCCCCGGCGGCGCTGTGGTGCCGGTCGATGACGTGCTGATGGCGAAGGCGATTGCCGCTAACCGACGCGTTCCAGGAGCAAGAGAACGCGCTCCTTGAGCAGCGCTGCCGCTTCCTCATCGAAGTCGGCGAGACTGCTGTCGGCGAACAGGTGCCCGTCGCCTGGATAGAGAAAGAGCTCGGCGTTCTCCACCTCGTCGACGAACTCGCGGGCGGCGGGGAGGTCTTCCTCTGCCCATTCGTCGGCGTCCATCATGTGGATCTGAACGGGAACGCCGTCAGGCCACGGAGCCTCGAACTCCGAGGTCGGCACGAAGCCGTGCAGCAGTAATGCGCCCTTGGCGCCGGGCCGCGTCTGGGTGAGCATCTGGGCCGGGAGAACGCCCAGCGAGAAGCTCACGCCCCGCTCGATGATCGTGCCGAAACCGACCTGCTTGGCGTAGCCGACACCCTCGGTGATGTCCGCGAACGTTTTGCCGTCGTACAGATCGGGGGCGTGGACCACGTGGCCGGCAGCGCGCAGCTCGTCGGCGAAAGCGAGGAATCCGTCCGTTTGTCCCTGTGCGTGGTGGAACAGGAGGATCTCGGCCATTGGTGCCACTCTAATCACGGCGCGATCTCGATTGGCAGGCAGACTTATTCGTTAGCCGGCGCGACCCGCTGGGCGAAGACCCAGAGCTGACCTTCGGGATCGCTAGCAGTGAAGCGACGTTCTACTGCTGGTCAGCTGGGACGCCGAGAGGAGAGGATGAACGCCCAGACCGAACCGGATCCGACCGACACTCCCGATGAGGAGCGCTTTCCGTGGGTGGACAACCTCCAGGCGCGACGCATCTGGACGATCGAGGTTCGGCCGCCCTTGGGGGAACTGACCCAGCCTCAGCTCACTCCGACTGGCTCGTCTCCTCGCACTCCAAGCAGATCCAGTCGCCCGCGGGCGCGTCGCTTGCGCTGAGCGCCGACGGCACCATCGTCACGCCGCAGGCGGGGCAAATCGGAGGTCGCTCGTCGTCCACGCCAGCAGTATCTCCGGAGCTAGTGCGACCCGCAGCTCGCGCGCACTACAAGCTCGACGTCGAGGACTTTGCGACGAGTACGGAGTTTCTTTCCACGTATGAGCTCGGCGAGCGTTTGCATGGCTTGGATTCCGATCTCCCTGGCCGGAACCGAGACCATCGTCAGCGGCGGCTCGACGAGCGCGGCGGCCGGAGAATCCGTGTAGCCGGTGATCGCCAGATCTGCGGGGACGTCGATCCCTCTCGACTTCGCCTCGTGTAACACGCCGAGGGCGAGGGTCTCCCCGGCAGCGAAGACGGCGGAGGGAGGGTCGCGCAGCTCGAGGAGGCGCTCCAGTCCGGCGCCGCCGGCATCGACGGTGAATTCGTCCACCTCGGCGACGAGACGGCCATCTGCTTCCCCGACAGCTTGAACGTACCCCTCGTAGACCTCCCTCACGTTCGGCCACGACAGCGGAGCGGTCACGATCCCGATCCGCTCGTGGCCGTGTTCGCGGAGGTGGCGCGTCGCCGCATACCCGGCGCCGTGGCCGTCGAAGAGAAGGACGTGGCCGGTCCGATCGGGCTGGTCGACGTAGACGATCGGAGGGGCGCCGGCATTGGTTCCGATGCCGCCGACGGAGACGGCGACGATCCCGTCCACGCCGCGCGCGATCAGGCGGCGGATCATCGCCTCGGCCAGTGTCGGCGAGTCGCGGGTATCCGTGACGAGAACCAGCGTTCCCTGTTCCGCAGCGACGTCCTCGATGCCGCGAAGCAAGGAGAGATAGAACGGATTGAGCCCGCCGACCAGCACGGCGACCGTGTTCACTCCCAGCGGAAGGGCGCCTGTGTGCGGACTCTCGACGCCCGTGGCCAAGACGACTGTGCCGACGCCGTGTCTGGTCCGCACCAAGCCGTCTGCGTCGAGCTTCGCGTACGCGGAACGAACGGTGTTGACGTTGACGCCGAGCTGCAGGGCGAGGTCACGTACCGGTGGGAGTCGATCGCCGGGCGCGAGCTCGCCGTCGGCGATCAAGAACGCGATCCTCGTGCGGATCTGAGCAGCGATTCCAACGCCTGAGCGGGGATCGACGCGGAACGTTGACAAGCCGCTCATCACAGGTGTAGTGTATCGGTTAGCTATGACAGTAGAACACCTAGCGCCGCGCGAGCCCGGCCTTCGGGGTCTTGGACGCGCGGCGGTGGCGCTCCGTCCACTCCGAGGGCGCCGGAGAGGAGCACCGATGAAGCGCAGACTGCTTCTCCTGTTCGCGGTCGCATCAATCGCGGCGTTCGCGTCAGCCCCGCTCGCCGTGGCAACTCCGCCGGAAGGTGTCACGATCACGATCGACGAGACCTTCCACTCGAGTGCGCCGTTCGTCACCGGCGACATCACGGCCGCCGGCGGCGTCTTCGGCCCCCAGACGACGGGCACGCTGGCCAGCGTCGCCTTCAAGCCGGTCGGGTGGGCGGTGAAGTTCCCCTTCCACGACCACTTGTTCGTCTACACGGCGATGGATGAGTACACGTTCAGCGGCGGCACGTTCCGGATCAACTTCGAGGCCAGCTGCATCCTGACGAGCATCGACTTCGACACCGGCGACACCGTTGGCGCGTGCTCCGGAAATTGGCGTGTAAACGGCGGAACCGGCGACTACACGCGTCTCAAGGGCAACGGAACGTTCACCGAGACCCAGAACCTGAACTACCTAGGCGTCGGTACCGGCTCGATCACGCTGGTCGGGGCCATGCATACCGACTGATCTCAGGCGCGCCCCCGAAAGGGGACTGTCCCTCAAGCCGGTGGCGCTCCGCATGACGTTTTTAGGGACAGCCCCCTTTCGGGACAGTCCCTAAGCGAAGGCCGGTCCAGGGACTGTCCCCGGAACGGGGGCTGTCCCTCAAGCCGGTGGCGCTCCGCATGACGTTTTTAGGGACAGCCCCCTTCGGGGACAGTCCCTAGCGAAGGCCGGTCCCTCAATCAGCGCGTGCGAGAGCTGCGGAGCGCATTACCCCCTGAGGAGCCAGGTTGCCACCGTGCCGGTCACCGCGTCGACCGTTGGCGATTCGAGCGGTGCCTCGGGGTTGTGATGCTCCGGAGCCTGCTCGACCTCGCTCCGGGTCAAACGGAGCCATACCTTCCGCTCCGAAACGCTGATCCTCTCGACGGCGGCGGCGGGAACGACATGGTGAGTCTCGTGGAGGTGATGCCGGAGACTGATGACGAGATAGCTCTCACCTGGTGCATAGCTCGCCCAGGAGACCTTGCCGGCATCCCCGTCAGTCGCCTCGACCTGAAAGTCCTTGATGCTGTCGTCGTGGCCGAGCATTCCTTTCGGAAACGACCAGAGACGATCGCTCTCTTGCTGTCCCTCGCTCACGAGGCCGAACTTTAGAGCGTGGAGGCGCCGTCGACTTCTCCCACTTCCAGCTCAGCGAGTAGTGCTTCTTAGCCTCTTTTTAGCCCCATCACAGGGAGCTCTTACCGCCGCGGCGCATAGTGGGATCAACCATCAATCCGGCGTTACGAAGCCCCTCGATCTTCTCTCGAAAGCCCATCAAGTTCATCGCTATCGGCGTCGCGACCATCGTGGTCGCGATCGGCGCCTACGCGCTCGCCAGCTCGAACTTTGGCAACGGCGCGTCAGGAGCAGCGAACGCGGCGACCGTGACGCAGCCGAGTGGGCTGAACCAGCCGCAAGCGGGTGGTCCGAACCAGCGAGCCGTCGGTCAGATCCCGGCGGGCTGGCATCCCAGGTCGGGAACAATCATCACCGGAGCGGCGGCAAACAAGGCCGAGGCCGTCGCGATCGCCAAGTATCCGGCCGGCACAGTCAACCGTGTGCTGTTGCTGAGCGACGGCTCGTACGCCGTCCACATGATCAAGATCAGCTGGCCGCACCACGTCTTCGTCAGCAAGAACTTCAAGGTCACCGGCGCCATCGGGTAGGCGCGCCGGCCGAGTTGCCGCCGGGGACCGAACTAGCTGCGAGCCGGGATATGTCCGAACGGCCGAGGCTGCTGCTCAGTCGTCCGGCCGCGACTCAGCGCCGTCGAAGATCCGCATCGGCAGGCCGGCCAGCGGCTCGCCGCCGTTCTCGGTGACGAGCCAGGTGTCTTGCATATAGAGACACGCGTGGCCGTCGACGGAGATGGCGTGGGGGTGCATCGAGAAGACCATGTTCGCGGCGAGCTCGGTCTCGACTCCCTCGCCGATCTTCGGGAACTCGATCATCGTCATCCCGATCGAGTGGCCAGTGACGTGGCCGAGCTCGTAGCCGCGGTCGCTGAAGCCATTCGAGACGGCGCGGTGGACGTCGTGCGCGCTGGCGCCAGGATGTAGCGTCGAGCGGGCCGCCTCGTAGTACTCCTCGTAAGCCTCGAGCATCCGCCTCGCCTCGGGACCGGGCGCTGCACCGCCGGCCGCGATCGCTCGCGAGACCTCGACCCAGTGGCCGCCCGGCCCAGCGATCTCCAGCGACGGCAGGACGAGGTCGCCCTCACGGATTCGCCGGTCGCGGCTTGCAATCCGGAACTCGGGCTCGGCCTCTCCGTTCTCGCCGACGAGCACCATGTCCATCGTCTGGCGTCCGCAGCCCTCGTCGACGAAGTAGTCCTCGCACGGGCCGAGAAGCTCGGCCTCTGACCGGCCCACCGCGAAGGCGTCGAGAAAGATCCAGAAGCCCTCGGCGTTGATCCGGACGCTGTCGCGCACCGAAGCCAGCTCCTCGTCGCTCTTGACCGCCCGGGCGAGGTCGAACTCGACGTCGTAGGGGACGAGCTCGAGCTCGCCGCCCGCCAGTGCCTGGTAGTCGCGGACGGTCATCACGTAGTCGAGCCCATAGACGCCGACCCGTTTCCAGCCCCGGTCGCGGGCGCGGTCGCGGAGCCACGCGCCCGGCGCGTCGACGAAGACCTGCTCGTCGATCCAGGTCGTCCCGTGCTCGCCGACGTAGCGGGCCTCGACCGGGAAGACGATCGAGGGATCGCCCTCGACCGGCAGCAACACGTACGCGTACCGGTGGACGATCAGGAAGCCGGACAGGTACCTGACGGCCCCCTCGAAGCCGCTGTACTCGCTGCCGGAGACGATCACGGCGTCGAGCCCGTCACGCACGAGCGCCTCGCGGACGTTCGCGTAGCGGCCCTCGACCTCGGCCGGGCTCACTGTTTCCACGATGCCTCTAATCCTTTGATCAGCGCCGTCACCGCGTCATTCATCGGCGTGGGCACGCTCTGCTCACGACCGAAGCGGGCGATGCCGCCGTTCAGATAGTCGATCTCGGTCGGCCTGCGGGCCTCGACGTCCTGGAGCATGCTCGCCTTGTGGTCGTAGGCCACGTCCGGCCGCGCTGCGTGATCGATCAGCTCCTCGGGGTCGGCGTCGAGCTCGATCCCCTGCGCCGCCGCGACCGCCTTGCCCTCGTCGACGAGCTGGGAGACGAGTCGCCGCAGCCCGGCGTCCTCGACGACGCGGCCGTGCGTGAGCCCCGTCAGCGCGCCGATCGGGTTCGTCGCCGCGTTGAAGATCAGCTTGCGCCATTGGGGGCCGCGCGCGTCTGCGACCGCCTGAGTCGGCATGCCGCCGCGCGTGCAGGCGTCGGCGAGCTGCTCGACGTCGGCCGTGGGCGCCGGGCTCGGCTCGAATGGCCCGATCGTCGTGTCGCCCTTGACGTCCCACTGCACGTGGCCGGGCTCGACGACGCGCCCCGCCGGGAAGGTCGTCCCGCGAATCACGCGCTCGACATGCTGCGCGAGCGCCTCCTCGTTGCCGACCCCGTTCTGCACCGAGCAGACGGAGCCGTTCGCGAACGCCCCCGCAGTCGCTTCGATCGCCGCGGCCGTGTGCATGCACTTCGTCGCGACGATTCCGAAGTCGCTGGGTGGCAGCTCGGCGGCGTCCGTCGTCGCGCTGAGCTTGCCGACGATCTCGCCCGCTCCGGAGAGGCGCAGCCCGTGCTCGTTCATCGCCGCGACGTGCTCCCGGTCGAGATCGAACGCCCAGACCTCGACGTCGTCGAGCTGCGCAAGGTTCGCCGCGAACAGCGACCCGACCGCTCCGCAGCCGACGATCGTCACCCTCACAGGTACGACGCCTCGCGACCCTTGACCAGGCGGTAGACGGCCGTCATGAGCGGTGCCTCGACCCCGCGGCGGTCCGCCTCGCGCACGAGCGCGCCCGTGATGAAGTCGACTTCGGTCGGCCGGCGCGCCTCCACGTCTTCGAGCATGGACGGGTAGTGGCGGCTGCCGCGCTGCGTCGCGAGCACGTTCATCTCCCAGGGATCCTCGCGCAAAGAGATCCCCGCGGCACCAGCGATCTGCTTCCCCTCGTCCATCAGACCGCGAACGAGGTGGCCGAGGTCCGTCGGCTGGTCGAGCTCCGCGAAGTGGTAGTCGTGGGGAAGCCCGGTCAGCGCGGCGACGCTGTTCACCGTCGCATTGAAGATCAGCTTCGACCAGCGCGCGGGCTCGAGGTCTGGCATCGCCTCGGCCTTCAGCCCCGACTCGACAATCAGCGCCGCGGTTCGCTCCGCGATGTCGAAGGGCGCATCCTCGTAGGGCGCCAGCCAGGTCGGCGTGTCGAGCACGTACTCGACGTGATCGTCCGCCAGCTTCGTCCCGCTCATGAACGTGACCGCCGAGAGCTGAGGCCAGGGACCGTGGCTGCGGACCACCTCCTCGGCGCCGAGGCCGTTCTGAACGGTCATGACGCTGCCGTCGCCGAGGCGCCCTTCTAGCCGCGCCGCCGCAGCCTCGACGTCGTTCGCCTTGGTCGCGACGATCGCAAGCCTGGCCTCCGCTAGTCCGGCGGGATCGGTGGACGCATGGGGCCGGCCGACAAAGTCCGCACGGCCCGAGACCAGAATGCCGTTTTCCGCCACAGCGGCCGCGTGCTCGTCACGCCGGCAGAGCAGGGTGACGTCGGCGACCCGCGAGAGGTGGGCGGCGAAGAGGCTGCCGATGACGCCGCCCCCGATCACCCAGACGTTTTCGCTCACGGCGTTCCGCCGGCGAGGATCGTCGTCAGCTTCGAAGAGTCGATGTTCCCGCCCGAGATGACGCAGACGACGTTGCCGCCCCCGCCGTGACCGGCAAGCACGGCCGCGAGCGAGAGCGCGCCGGCGCCCTCCGCCACGACCCTCGCGCGCTCGGCGAGCAGGCGGACCGCGGCGGCGGTCTCGTCAATCGGAACGGCCACGGCGCCGTCGAGCACGCCCCGAGCGAGCTCCCACATCTTCGGCAGGAGCGCCGGCGAGCCGGAGCCGTCGACGAACGAGGGCTCGTAGTCGACTTTTCGGGGCTCGCCGGCGGCAAGCGATGCGGTCAGTGGCGCGCCCGTCTCCGGCTCGACCGCATACACCCGCGCCTCGGGCCGCAGCGCCTTGACCGCGCTCGCGATCCCGACGCTGAGCCCGCCGCCGCCGAAGGGAATGAGCACCACGTCGGCTTCCGGGAGGTCTTCGAGGATCTCGAGCCCGATCGTCCCGTTCCCCGCCATCACCTGCTCGTTCTGGACCGGGTGGATGAAGACGCCTTCTGCCTCGGGGAAGCTCGATTCCTCGATCGCCTGCCACCAGCGTTCGTACGGCACCTTGACCACGCGCCCGCCGAGTCGCTCGATCGCCGCCAGCTTCGTCTCGACCGCGCCTTCGGGCACGACGACCGTGGCAGGAATGCCGAGCTCGCGCGCCGCCCAAGCGACGCCTTGGCCCATGTTCCCGGCGCTCGCGGTCACGACGCCCGCCTCCAGCTGGGCGGGGTGGAGTTGTGAGATCGCGTTCAGCGCCCCGCGCAGCTTGAACGAGCCGATCGGCTGCAGGTTCTCGGGCTTCAGATAGATCGTCGCTGGTGTGTCCGAGGCAAGCCGCAGTAGCGGCGTCCGGACGACCTTGCCACTCAAGCGCTCCTGCGCGCCGCGGATCTGCTCCAGCGGGATCAAAACGGAACCACCGCGCCGACGCCTTCGCTGCGCGCCCGCCGGTAGAGGTACTCGGCTGCCGCGAGGTCCTCGACGGCGAGGCCGAGCGAGACGAACACCGTCAGCTCCTCGTCGGAATCGCGCCCCGCAGCCGAGCCAACGAGCACCTCGCCGAGCTCGGCCCGGATGTGATCGGGGCCGATTCCCTCCTCCTCGACGGCACGGAGGTACTCGCCGGACTCGTTCACGGTCGACTCCCTCCGATCGACGAAGAGCGCAGCCGCGGCGATAGTGGCCGAGTCGAGCTCGCGCGCCGTCGGAATCGACGATCCGACCGCGTTGACGTGGGTCCCCGGCGCGAGCCAGCCGCGCTCGACGATCGGCTCCCGGGCGGAGGTGACCGTGACGACGACGTCGGCCTCGCGAACGGCGGCCTCGGCGCTGTCGACCGCCTCGACCGGAAACGACGCCTCGGCCTCCGCCGCGAAGGCCTGCGCGTGCTCTGAAGTCCGGCTCCAGACGCGGGCCTGATCGAACGAGAGCACTCGAGCCATTGCCTCCAGGTGGGCCCGCGCCTGCACGCCGGAGCCGAGGATCGCGAGCACCTTCGAGTCAGGCCGCGCGAGCGCGCGAGTAGCGACCGCGGAGACCCCAGCGGTGCGAATCGACGTCACCGCCGACGCGTCGATCAGGGCGCGCAGCTCGCCGGTCTCGCCGTCGAAGAGCATCACGCCGCCCTGATGTGCGTCCAGCCCGCGCGCCGGATTGCCCGGGAAGATGCAGACCGTCTTGAGGCCGTAGGCCGGCTCCGGCGAGGAGCGGTGCGCCGGCATCAGGCCCATCAGGCTCTGCTCCTCGGGCGGCCGGACGACGAACCGGAGCGGCTGCCAGCTCCCCCCGCGGGCGAGGTCGGCCAGCGCTTCCGCCATCAGCTCGATGCACTCCTTCATCGGTAGCAGCCGCTTCACGTCCTCGTGTGCGAGGACGAGGACTTCGCTCATCGGGCAACCTCGTGAGCGGTTCGTTGGACTGGGAGACGAATACCGACCCCAGTTCTCCAGCCAAACTGGACGCGTAGCGTGCTCACGCGAAGAGCTCCGCAAGTTCGTCGCGCTCCTGCTTGGAAAGCTGGATCTCCGCAGCCCTCAGCGCCGCGTCGAGCTGATCGGGTCGCCGCGGCCCGACGATTACCGATGTCACCTGCGGGTGGCTCAGGACCCACGCGATCGCCAGCTCGGCCGGCTCGACTCCGCGCTCCAGGGCAGCAGCCTGGAACCGTTCAAGCGCCTGGAACGTCCTCTCGTTCACGAGGTCGGAGTATGGCTCGCCGCGCAAGGCCATCCGCGAGTCGTCCGGGAAGGCCTGCGCGCGCAAGTACTTCCCGGTCAGCCAGCCGCCGCACAGGGGGCTGAACGGCGTGAAGCCGAGGCCCTTCTGTGCGCAGAGCGGCAGCACGTCACG
>WNGQ01003668.1_pt1 | contig 15438 bp, 11 predicted proteins | sample 5407661 | NCBI WGS metagenome assembly WNGQ01 (sample SAMN13153382, study PRJNA577476) | soil metagenome | isolation source: 60 cm soil or saprolite under Garry oak tree replicate 2 | place: USA:California | collected 2016-06-15 | reverse complement strand
CAGACCGAGGTCGGCGCCAAGACGAATGAAATCCCGATGATCATCCCGCTGCTCGACGGCGTGGATCTGGACCGGGCTGTCGTGACGGCCGATGCTCTTCATTGCCAGCGTGCCACGGCGGACTACGTGCACGGCCGCGGCGCGGACTTCGCGCTGCCGGTGAAGGACAACCAGCCCGGCCTGTTCGATGCGCTGGACGCCCTGCCCTGGCGCGACGTCCCGATCGCCCATGCCGCAACCGACCGTGGCCACGGCCGGATCACCTCCCGCACCATCCAGGTCCTCGACGCGCCCGGCGACCTGCCGTTCCCGCACGTCAGCCAGGCATACCTGATCGAGCGGCACGTCACCGCCCTGGACGGCACGCCCCTGTCCGACGTCGCCGCGCTCGGCGTCACCAGCCTGGACGCCACCCGCGCCAGCCCCGAGACCATCGCCTCCATGGTCCGCGGCCAGTGGGCGATCGAGTCCCTGCACTGGGTCCGCGACACCCTTTACCGCGAAGACGACTCCACCGTCCGCACCCGCTCCGGGCCGCGGGCCATGGCCGCCCTCAGGAACCTCGCCGTCGGAGCCCTGCACCTGGCCGGGCGGCACGACACCACCGAAGCCACCCGATGGGCCAGCCGCCACATGCAGCGGCCCTTCACCATCCTCGGACTCACGTCATGATCTGAAACGGCCGTGCTGTTTGTTGACCCTTGGGGTATCGCCAGTCTCTAATTGCTGCGTGAAGCCGCAGCCGGCCGACGTGATCTCCGCTAATCCGCGAACCGTCTCCTCTCGGGTTGCCTGGGTGATGGCGGTTGTTGCGTTGCTGGCAGCGGCGCTGGCCGGGGCGATCACGGTCGCCGTTCACTACCGGGGGGAGGTGGCAGCGCTGCGCCGACAGGCGCACTCGGTCCCCGCCTCTCATCCGCCCAGCACTGTCCCGCTGACGCTAACCAGCAGGACGGTTGCGCTGCCCACGTACGGCGCGCTAAAGGGTGAGGTGACTGTCTTCTCCGCCCAATCTTCCGGGGGGCTGGCGCGGATCGTGCTGTCCGCTCACATAAGCGGCGGTAGGCCGCACACAAGCTACGCTCTGATCGGGTTTGACTGTGCGGGCAGCTCCGGCTACGAAACCTGGGGAGCCGGTGTCACTGATGCGGACGGGACCGCTAACCTAAGCGGTCACGCATTGACCGTCTCCCTGCGTGATGACTACTGGCTCTATCTCAATCCGCCGTCACGGAGCCCCGGCCTACTCGGCAGCTTCACGGACGCCGGGAGGTTCTCTGCCTTTCCTGCGGGGAAGTGCTCATGATAGGGCGTTTCAAGCGCAGGGTGCGCTGCGGCCAGCATGGTACTGCCGAAGGGCGCTCACCAGACCGCCCCGGTGATCTTGGAGGCTCTGATCCCAGGAGAGGATAGGAGCCAGGCCTGCACTGCGGAAGTATCCCGATGAGTTGCGCGAGCGTGCGGTGAAGATGGTGCTGAAGATCCGTGCCCGGGACGGGAAGGGCCGGGGCGAGATTGGCTTCGCCTTACTTCATGATCAGGCACGCCGGGCCGATACCAGATCGCGACAGAACCTCACATCATGCCAGCCGGAACGGCTGCACTGACCCTAGAACGATCTTGAAACAGCCGTGCGGTAGACCCCCCAGCGTCCGATTGCTGCGCAGAGCGGCGGATATCTCGTGTCGTACGACTCAGAGCTGTCACCGTCGGTAACGAAGCGCCCGTCTGGCAAGACAGGTGCCGGGTCAGTCCCGCTACTCCCGCCTGGCCCTCGCCGACGCCCAGCACGCCACGACATCATCGGCGACCTGCCGTCTGGTTTGGGGCTGGTGACACGTTCGTTAACGGCACCCCTGGTTCCGGCGGCTGCGGATCCGCTGGGAGATCCGCGGCGACGTCCACGAGGCCTTCCTCGGCCTGGCCGGCGCCATCATCTGCTGGCGGCGGCTGGCCAGCGCCTCACTTTGAGGAGTTCTCAGACGTTGTTTCGCTCCCTTTGCTGCTAGCGGGCGGCGCGCCGGCGCATGCTCCGCGCCTGCAGGTGCTGCAGCGCCACCCCCAGGCGCTCACCGCGCGACCCGGGCGCCGGGCTGGCGCCCAGCTGCATCGCGACGTCATTGGCGTCGTAGAGGACCGTGCACCGATACACCAGGTCGCCGCGGAACTCCCAGTGGTCGTCGCCCTCGATCTGGATGCGCGTGCCGGTCGGGGCAAAGCCCGGCGGGTCCAGCGGCCCGGTCATCGTGCCCGTGAAGCGCCACGGCACGATCGCCTTACGCCGGTCGAACGAGGCGTAGGGCGGCTCGGTCTCGGCGAAGCGGTAGTCAGGGCAGGCGCGCTGGAGCTGCCTGACGAGCAGGGCCGCGCCGTCGTAGCCGCGTGGCAGCGGCGGCGACGACGGCTGCTGCCATTCGACGTCGTCGGTGCACAGGGCGGCGACCTGCTGCGGGTCGTAGGCGTTCCAGGCGGCATGCCAGCGGGAGGTGAAGTCGCGCAGGAACTGCTCGTCGAGAAGGTCGGCCGGGGCCGTGGCTCGCTCATCGGTGCTCATCGTTGCCTCCTTGCCACTTCCTGGCGCATGCATGGGCCCGGCATCGTCATCGACCGTCCCGGAACCGTGACGGGCTACGGCACCGCCCGCGCACTTGACGCCCATCAGCCACGTTCTATCACGAAGGGAGCGCAACAACGTCTGAGAACTCCTCAAAGTGAGGCGCTGGCCAGCCGCCGCCAGCAGATGATGGCGTCGGCCAGGCCGAGGAAGGCCTCGTGGACGTCGCCGCGGATCTCCCAGCGGATCCGCAGCCGCCGGAACCAGTGCAGCAGCGCGATCGACTGCTCCACCACCCAGCAGTGCACGCCCAGGCCAGAGCCATGTTCCGTGCCGCGCCGGGCAATCACCGGGGTAATGCCCTTGTCCCGGACCTGCCGACGGTACTTGTCGTGGTCATAGCCCCGGCCGGCGTAGACCGCATCCGGGCGCCGGCGCGGGCGGCCGCGCCGGCCGCGCACCGGCGGGATGGCCGCGAGCAGCGGCATCAGCTGGGTGACGTCGTTACGCTGGCCACCGGTCAGCGCCACCGCCAGCGGAATCCCGTGCCCCTCGGTGATCACGTGGTGCTTCGAGCCCGGCCGGGCACGATCGACCGGGCTCGGCCCCGTTTTTGGCCGCCCTTCACCGCCCGCACGTGCGAGCTGTCGATCACCGGCTTGGACCAGTCCAGCGCCGAGGCGCGGGCGATCGGCTGTTCTCCCACATCTCGATGAACTGGCGGGGCCGGCCGTTGGAATCCCACGAGGTCATCATCGAGACGATCAGCGCGGTCGCCACCAGGGCCGGCCTAACGGTCAAGGCCGTGCTCGATACCGGCATCTACCCCAAGGGGATCAAGATCTCCGACCGGAAGATGAAGGCGTTCGAGGCTCGTCACCTGGTCCGTCACAAGTTTCACGGCAACTGGAATTACACCATCCGGGCCATACCGGGTGACGAGGCGACACGCCCGGACGATCAGACGTAATTGTTGCGCGGCTCCTAAGCCGGCCGCGCTCGTGCCCTCGCCTGGCCGGCCTGGCCAGGCAGTCGCCTGAGCAACTCGTCCGCCTCGGCGGTGCGGCGGTCCGCCAGGTTCGCCGTTACCCGCTTGCCCGCGACGTCAAGCCGGACCGACGCCAGCCCGAGCCGCCGCTGGACGGGGCCCTGCACCCAGCGGACGCTCTGCACCTTCTCCAGCGGGACCCAGGTCGTCTTTCGGCAGACCCGGCCGCGCGATGCCACCACGTACCGGTCATCTGCGCCGCAGGCCAGGAAGTGGTACGTCAGCGGCGCCTTCCAGCGGGCCCTTCGCGGCGGCCGCTGCGAAGGCGCCGGCGGTGCGGTCAGCAATTCGCTGATCATCTGCTCCGCCTCCGCGCGCGACCCGACGGGCACCAGCGCGCGCAGGCGCTGCGATTCCGCCCGGTTCTCCCGCCGCTGCCGCGGCCCGGCCACGTCGACCTCCAGCCTGCACCAGCCGAGCGCTCGCCACGCCAGCGGCTCGACCAGGCGCACCGCCTGCACTCGCCCCGGACGGATGGTCTCCGCAGTGGTCTGCACCAGCCCTGACCGGAGCCGCAGCCCGTCAGCCGCCGCGGCGACGACGGTCCCGTAGTCGCTGTTGAACTGGTGCCAGACCGCGAGCACGATTCCGATCGCGAACGGCAGGAACGAGGCGACGATTCCGGGCTGGCTGGTCACCGCGACGGTCACGGCCATCGCGGTGATCACGGCAGCCGCGATCACGCCGGTCCTGCTCAGCGCGATGGCCGCGGCAAGCCGGCTCGACCGCACCCGGAACAGCAGCCGTTCGGCCTCGGCGCCGTCAGCAGCCTGCCCGGCCGCGCCGTCAGCAGCCCGCCCGGCCGCGCCGGACGTGCCCGGCACCGTGCCAGCGAGCGGGCCGGCGGCCACGGCACCGGGTGCCCGGGCCATCGCCAGCAACCGCTGCCGGAGTTGCTCGGCATCGGCGAGCGGCAGGGAGGCCAGCCGTCCTCCCGAGGAGTCGGCTCCCGCCATCCGCAGCCGGAGCTCGGCGAGCCCGAGCACCCGTGCCAGCCCGGTCTGCACCACATCGATCGCCTGGACCTGCGACAGCGGGAATCGCCGTGACTCGCGCCGCACCAGGCCGGTCTCTATCCGCAGCACGCCATCGGCGACCTGCCAGCGAGTCACCAGCCAGCTCACCACGCCGCCGGCCAGCACCACCGCGACAAGGACGAGGTTGCTGACGAGGTCGCTGCCGGTCCCCTGACGGTTAGCGAAGAAAAGAACGAGCACCAGGATGGCGATGGTCACCAGATGGCGCCCGGCGCGGACGAGCGGCGACAGCGGGTGCAGCCGGTGCCAGGCCGCGACATCTCCGGCCGGAGCCGGCTGTCCAGCCGGATCCGGCGATCTGGCCGGTGTCGGCGTTCCTGCTGGCGTCGGCGATCCGGCCGGTGCCCGCGTTCCCGCAGCCTCCGGCATGCTGCCAGCCGGCATGCTGCCAGTCGGCGTGCCGCCAGCCGGCGTGCTTCCGGCCGGCGTGCTGCCAGGCGGCGTGCTGCCAGGCGGCGTGCTGCCAGTCGGCGTGCTGGTCACAGGCCGGCGGCCTGCGCTTCGCCAAGAGTGGCGAGCTGGTCGCGCAGCTTGGCGGCCACCGCCCGGTCCAGGCCGGGGATCCGCGCGTCGCTGGCCGCAGCGGCGGTGTGCATCCGCAATGTCGCCAGGCCCAGGCTGCGCTCCACCGGCCCGGCGGTGACGTCGATGAACTGCATCCGCCCGTAGGGGATGACCGACTGGCGGCGGATCAGCACCCCGCGCCGGACCATCAGGTCGTCGTTGCGCTCGGCATAGCCCCATGCGGCGACGCGGCGGGCCAGGAACCGCTCCCACAGCAGGCCGATGGCCAGCAGGCCGAGTCCGGTGCCGAGGCCGAGCCCCGGCGATGCGGCGATACCGAGAATCAGGCCGGCCGCGAGCGCGGCAGGCACGGTCGCCAGTCCCGCCTGGATGCGCCTGGCACGTAGCAGGCGCGGTGACGGGCGCTGCCACCCGATGCCCGCGTCACCGGGCTCCGCCTGGGGGCCGGGCTCAGTTAACGGCGTGCGCTGGCCCGGCGTTACGTCGCCGGCGCGCTCTCCGCGGGTCACCATGGACCTGCCTTCCTGCATACGTGCGGCAGCTGCGAAATTTGACGATATCAGTTTCATTCCGGCTGAAACGGGACCCAGCGGGCCGGGCCGCGCGCGCAACGCATGGCGCTAGCGTCACCTGCAGGTGGTCGGCAGCCTCGTCGCTAACTTGTCCATCAAGGTGGCGCTGGAGCTGACTATGTCGCAGTACGGCGCGTCCTGGTGGGCTGACCTGGCGGTGCAATTGGCCTGGCGGCTGGCCGCCACCGGCGGGGCGCTGGCAGCCGGGGTGATTGACCTGCAGCGTGCGCGGCTGATCGTCGAGGCGACCGCGATGCTCAGCGATGCGGCGGCGCGGGCGGTAGAGGAACGGGTGCTGCCCGCGGCAGGGGGGCAGACGACCGGAATGCTGCGCGCAGCGCTGCGCCGTGCGGTGATCGCGGCTGACCCGGAGGGCGCCGAGCGGCGCAGGAAGGAGGCCGAGCGGCAGGCGAAGGTCAGCTTGTATCCCGATGAGGAAACCACGGCGACGCTGGCCGGGCAGCGGCTGCCGGGTGTTCATGCCGCGGCGGCGATGGCGCGGATCAAGGCGATGGCGCGGGCGTGGAAGGCTTCCGGGGCGCCAGGCGGGATGGACCTGCTGTGCGCAAAGATTTACCTGGGGCTGCTGCTCGGCACCCTGCCGCTGATCCCGACCGCCGAAGGCGCACCCCCCGACGACCCGCCGGGCAACGACCCCGGTGAAGGTCCCGGCCGCGGCCGGCCTCGCGGAAACCCGGGAGGTGCCGTTCCCGGCGGCGGGCCGCCTCGCGGCAATCGGGGCGGCGACGGTTCCGGCAATGGTCCGCTTCCCGGTGATCGGCGAGATGGCACCCCCGGCAGTGGTCCGGCTCCGGGCAGTGGTCCGGCTCCGGGCAGTGGTCCGGCTCCGGGCAGTGGTCCGGCTCCCGGCAGTGGTCCGGCTCCCGGCCGCCCGGGCGGTGGCGGCCCCGACAGCGGGCCGTCCCGCGGCAGCCGGCAAGACGGCCGCCCGCGGGATAGCGGCCCGGGCGATAACGTACCGGGTGAAGTGCCGCCGCCTGGGGATCAGGACGCCCCCCGCGACGACGAGGACTACCCGTCCCCCGGTGGCGGCCCGGCTGGAAACTACAGCGACCGCCCCGGCCGGGACGACGATGACGACGCCTTGCCGGGCTGTGGGCCAGCGCCGGACTGGCCGGCCCTGCCCGCAGTCATCCCGTCGGCCTTCGCACGGCCCGGGGACCGACGGCCAGCCGGACTGCTGGATGTATCCCTGCCCTGGCAGGTACTAGCCGGGATCAGTCCCGGGCCTGGGCACCTGGGCCGGATCGGGCCGGTCACCGGACTGCAGGCCCGCCGCCTCGCCGACTGCGCGGCACGCGACCCAGCCGCCGAATGGCGGATCATCGTGACGACCCCCGCCGGACACGCGCTGGCTGTCACCCGCATTCGCCGGAGCCGGGAACGAGACGGACCCTCATACTCGGGCGACGGAATCCGTCGGCTCGAGCCGGGCGCTGGGATCGGGCTGGTCTCCCGGGTCACCCTCACCATTCCTGATGACCTGCTGACCCATCCGCCGCCTGCGTCACAAGCAGACTCGGGCCTGCCGGGCGGGATTCTCGCTCGGGCGCTGGATGCGGCCGCAGCCGCGGCAGGCCGAGCCCGCGCGGCGGCAGCGGCTGACACCGCAGCGGGTGGCTGCGCCCACGACGGCGCCAGCGCCGGTTACCGGCCCCCGCCCCGGCTGAAGGACCACGTTGCTGCCCGCGACCTGACCTGCCGGTTCCCCCGGTGTCGGCAGCCCGCCTCGCGCGGCGACCTGGACCACACCATCCCGTTCGATGATGGCGGGCTAACCTGCCGCTGCAACCTCGGCGGCCTGTGCCGCACGCATCACATCCTCAAGCAGCATCCCGACTGGAAGCTGGAGCAGCACGCCCCCGGCATCTTCACCTGGAGAACGCCCGCCGGGCGCACCTTCACGGCCACTCCTGACACGCACCCGCTCTAGCCGGCGGTAAGACGGTCGGGGGAAGCCAAGTCAGGCCGTGGTGACCGAGCCACGGTTCCGTGGCCACGGGGCCACGGAGTCACCGGGTCACGAGGCCACGGAACCGTCGGCACGGTCGCGCCCCGGCGCACAGATCTAATCAGCGGTAGACGGCGGGAAAGTCGCGTCAGGCCGTGGTGACCGGGCCACGGACCACGGGGGCACGGGTCACCGGGTCACGAGGCCACGGAGCCGTCCACATGGGTCGCGCGCCGGCACGGTCGCAGGCCGACTCACAGCCGCGGGTCGACTGGCTCGCTTTCCAGCGCGAGTACCCCGAACACGCACTCGTGCACGCGGAATGCAGGCTCGCGGCGGACGAACCGGTCCAGCGCCTCTACCCCCAGGGCGAACTCGGTGACCGCCAGCGATCGCTTGCGCCCGAGATTGCGCTCCCGCAGCCGGGCGGCGTTGCCGGGCAGCGAGTACTCGGGTCCGTAGATGATCCGCAGGTACTCCGGGCCCCGGCACTTGATTCCCGGCTGGGTGATGCCGCGCTTTCCCCGCGTGACCGGCTCGGTCGGCTTGACCACCATGCCCTCGCCGCCGGCCTCGGTGAGCCGCTCCCACCACGCGGTCACGGCGGCATCGGCGCCGGGACTATCGAGATCGACTGCGAGATGACGGGTGGCCATGATGAGCGGATCGGCGGCGGCAAGGCGCTCTGCCGCCTGCATGTGCCACTCGTGCCCCAGGCCGAAGCAGGTACTCCTCGACCCGGCCAGCACCTGGAACGGGGCCAGCCGCACGTCATCGATGGAGGATACCGGCCAGATGTACGGCCGGTAGGCGCTGACGAACGACTCCGCCGCGCGCAGCCGCTGCGCAGTTCGCTCGCGGAGGCCGGCTATCTCCAGGCCCCTCGCCTTGGCGGCGTCCAGAGTCTGCGCGGCGGCGCTCAGCCCGGCCACGGCAGCGGCTCCGACGGCTGCGTAATGGCTCTTTATCAGTTCTGTTGCCTTCAGCGACCACGGCAGTATCTCGCAGTCGAGCGCGGCCCAGTCGCCGAGTTCCCGCCACAACCCGGCTGCCGTGATCGCGTCGCGCAGGCGGCCGACCACCGCCTCTGCCATCCCGGCGATCGTGAAGAAGCGGCGGCCGGTGCGAGTGTAGACGATGCCGCTCTCGTCTGTGCCGAACCAGTCGCGGGCGGCCGCAGGGGTCCGGCAGATCACCGCGACCCCGCGGGACCCCATGTGCTTCTCCTCGCACACCACCCGCCGCAGTCCGTCACGGCGGTAAGCAGCCAGCGCGTCCGCGGGATGCTCAAGCTGGCCGGGCCGGCCGCTGGCGGGCACCGGCGCCATGGTCGGCGGCAGGTAGATCAGCCATCTCGGGGCAATCGCGAATCGGCTCATCACCTCGAGCGCCGCGGCGGCGTTCTGCTCGGGGATAGATACCCGCCCGCGCAGCCGGGTCTCGATGCCCCGCCGGCCGAGCACGTCGGCCACGTCGAGCAACTGGCCGTGCGCGTCCGCCGCTGCGCAGTCAGGTCCGGCACCGTTTCCCGGGTAAGCTACCGCGCCGGCTGCTGGCCTGCCAGGTGCACCGCCGCCCGGCTGGGCCGCCGCGTCGTTCCCCGGCTGGGCCGCCGCGTCGTTCCCCGGCTGAGGCGCGTCGGTTTCCGGCTGAGGCGCGTCGGTTTCCGGCTGAGCAGCGGCGCTGGCTGCTGGCTCAGAACCGGTGCCGTCCGCTGGTCCGGCGCCAGCCATTCCCGGCCCAGCTTCCAGCGGGCGGGCCGGCTGGTAGTACGCGCGGCGGGCCGGAACGGAGACCAGTTCCCGCTCCGGATAACGCAGCGCGGTCAGCCGGCCGCCGAAGACGCAGCCGGTGTCGATGCAGATCGTGTTGTTGACCCAGCTGGCCGCTGGCACCGGGGTGTGGCCGTAGACCACCGCGGCCTTGCCCCGGTAATCCTGTGCCCACGGGTAGCGGACCGGCAGCCCGAACTCGTCTGTCTCCCCGGTGGTCTCCCCGTACAGGGCGAAGGCCCGCACTGCGGCCGACGCTCGCCCGTGCATCTCCGCCCGCAGGCCCGCGTGGGCGACCACCAGCCGGCCGCCATCCAGCACGTAATGGCTGATCAAGCTATCCAGAAAGGCGGTCACCCGGGTCCGGAAGCCGGCCGGCTGGGCCGCGAGCTGGGCCAGTGACTCGGCCAGGCCGTGGCTGACCCGGACATCCCGGCCGCCCAGCGCACGCAGCAGCTTGCTCTCGTGGTTCCCGGGTACGCACAAGGCGGTGCCAGCATCGACCATCGCCATCACCGTGCGGAGCACGCCAGGGGTATCCGGGCCGCGGTCGACCAGGTCACCGAGGAACACCGCGGTCCGGCCGGCCGGGTGCCGCCACGCGCCATCCGCGGCTGGCTGGTAACCGAGCGAGTCAAGCAGGTCAGCCAGTTCCGCGTGGCAGCCGTGCACGTCGCCGATGATGTCGAACGGGCCATGCTCGTCCGAGCGGTCAGTCCAGGCTGGCTCGCGCACGATCTGCGCCGCGTCCACCTCGGCCGTGCCGCGCAGCACGAACACGCGCCGGAAGCCTTCCCGCTCCAGCCGCCTGATCGAGCGCGAGAGGGTCGCGTGCTGCCGCGCAACCACCCCGGAACCGAAGTTCCGGTCGGCGCGCGCGGCATTCCGCTCGATGCAGGTTCTCTCCGGGATGTCGAGCACGATTGCCACCGGCAGCACGTGCTGCTCGCGGGCTAGCGCCACCAGCGGCCGGCGGGCGTCCGGCTGCACGTTCGTAGCGTCGATCACGGTCAGCCGCCCGATGGCCAGCCGCTTGGCCGCGACCATGTGCAGCGCCTCGAATGCCTCCGCGGTGACCGACTGGTCGTTCTCGTCGTCCCCGACCAGACCGCGGAACGTGTCCGAGGACAGCACCTCAGTCGGCCGGAAATGCCGGGCGGCGAAGCTCGACTTGCCGGACCCGGTCACGCCCACGAGCACCACCAGGGACAGCTCGGGGATCCTGATTGTGGTCACGCGCATCGCGCCAGCACCGCCAGTTGCGTCGGCGGGCCGGCTTGCGGGTCGTCTGGCCCGACGGGAGCGTAACGGACCGTGTAGCCATGCCGCCGCGCCACCGCACCTGCCCAGGCTCGGAACTCGGCCCTGCTCCACTCGAACCGGTGATCCGGATGCCGCATCACGCCAGCCGCCAGGCCTGGGTAGCGCGCGTTGTACTCGGCGTTGGGCGTGGTGACCACCACCGTGGCCGGGGCGGCCTGGCGGAAGACGGCCTGCTCAAGCGCGCCAAGCCGGCTCGGGTCGACGTGCTCGATCACTTCCATCAGCACGGCTGCGTCATAGCCGGCCAGGCGGCGGTCGGCATAGGTGAGCGCGCCCTGCAGCAGCCGTATCCGCTGGCGCTGCCGCGGCGCCATCTCCGCCAGATGGATCCGGCGTGCCGCCCGTTCCAGCGCGGCGGCCGAGGCGTCTACGCCGACGATCTCCTCGAACTGCCCGTCCCGAAGCAGCCCGGCGAGCAGGCGCCCGTCGCCGCAGCCGAGGTCGAGGACCCGCCGCGCACCCGCCGCTGTCAGTTCCCCGAGCACCGCTGCCACCCGCAGGTCCCGCAGCCGGGCATGCGCCGCGGGCGCAGTCTGCCCGGCGGCCCTGGTCCCGGCTTCGTTCCTGGCCCCAGCTTCGTTCCTGGCCCCAGCTTCGTTCCTGGCCCCAGCTTCGTTCCTGGTCCCGGCTTCGTTCCTGGTATCGGCTTCAGCCTGGGTTCCGGTCTTGGCGTGCGCCTGGTGGTCAGCCTCGGCCCGGGCGTCGGCCTGGTGGTCAGCCTCGGCCCGGGCGTCGGCCTGGGCGTCGGCCTGGGCGTCGGCCTGGGCGTCGGCCTCGGCATGGGCGTCAATCTCCGCCTGGGCGTCGGCCGCGTCCTCGTCGAGCAGCCGCGCGATGGCCTCGGCGGCGAGTCCGCGCTGGTGCCGAAGGTAGCGGCGCACGATCAGGTCGCGCTCAGGGTGCCCGGCCAGCCAGCGGCCCGCGCCGTCGACGAGTTTGTCGATCTCGTCGCTGGTCACCCAGTAGTGCTTATCATCGTCCAGCACCGGCAGCAGGACGTAGAGCTGGCCGAGAAGATCACGTACCCGGCAGCGCGCGGAGACCCGCACGTCGAAATAAGGGCTGTCGCCCCACGACGGGAACAGCTCGTCGAGCGGGATCGCCTGGGCGCTCACCTGGTAGCCGAGCGGCTCGAACAACAGGCGCAGCAGGCCTTCGCCGCCCCGGCACGGCAGTACCGGCAGCCACGCCGACAGTTCCAGCGGCTGCTCGGCCAGTTCGGGGCGTTCCTTGCTCTGGCCCCGCAGCGCGGTGCTGAACATCTTACGCAGTGCAACGCTCAGGAACGAGGAGGCCACATATGGCCGGTCGTTCACGTAGGCGGCAAGCGGGAATGGCCCGCCCCGGCTACGGCGGACCAGCGCCACGGGATCCACCTCAAGCAGCAGCGCGATGGTGCAGCGATCCGGTTCCGCCTCCGGATAGAAGGCGTGCGCCACGCCGAAGCCAAGCTCGATCGTCCGCGTGGCAGCCGGATTCTTGTGCAGCAGGAACCCGAGGTCTGTCGCGGGCGGCGTCGTGCTGGTGATGGTGAGCAGCATGGGATCCTTCGCGTTTCGGCCGACGATCAGCCTACGCGGGCGCCCGTGGGCGGAACTCCGCCGCGGCCGGAGCCGTGCCTGCGCCGTCCGCAACGGCGGATCAGGGCTTTTTGCCCACGCCAACCAGGCCCCAGAACTGGGCGGGGTCGCTGGGCACGTCGGCGGGCGAGTCCGGACGCCATAGCGGGATGTAGACGAGCCCGGGGTCCACGAGGTCGAACCCATCGAAGAAACGCAGGATCTCTGCATGCGAGCGCATGTGCACCTGAGTGGCCACGCTGCTGTTGTAGACCTTTTCCGCGGCCCGCGCCACGGTCGGCTTGCTCTCGTTGGTGGCGTGGCACAGAACGAGGTAGCTGCCAGGCGCAAGCGCGTCGCGCAGCGTGGCCAACAGCCGCCAGGGATCCTCGGCGTCGCTGATGAAATGCAGGATGGCGACGATGAGCAGGCCGACCGGCTGGCCGAAGTCGATCAACCCCCGGGCGGCGGGGTGGCCGAGAATCTTCTCCGGGTCGCGCAGGTCGGCATCGATGATCGCGGTGTTCTCGTTCCCCGCCAGGATTGCCTTACTGTGCGCGATCGCGACCGGGTCGATATCGACATAGGTCACCCGGGCGCCAGGGTCGCCATGCTGGGCAACCTCGTGCACGTTTCCTTGGGTAGGTATGCCGGAGCCGATGTCGAGGAACTGGCGGATCCCGGACACCTGGAGGAAGCGGACCGCCCGGCCGACGAACGCGCGGTTGGCCCGGGCGATTGCCCGGACGTTGGGCTCGACCGCGGCGATCGCCCGGCCGACGTCCTGATCGGCCAGGAAGTTGTGGCTGCCGCCCAGCCAGTAGTCGTAGACCCGGGCGGCATTGGCCCGCTGCGTGTCGACTCCCGGCGGTACCCAGCTCGGCTCGCCAGCCACCAACGGCCTCCTCACCTGCCCGCTGCCGGTGCCGGGCGCGACCACCCGGCCCGACGGGAACCGAATGGCAATCTAGTGGCCTGGGCTTGCGCGCCTAGCCACTTTCTCGTCTACGATGCTATACATTTCCTGTTTGCACAGGATCGTCGGGTACTGGCAATAGCTGCCCGTCATTGAACCGGGGGATCCGCGGCCCGCAAGGCCATTACGGATGGGTCGCCGGGCTCTCGGCGGACTCGTCGGCAAGGTTGGTACAGATACCGGTGGAGTCGCAAATCGCCCGGGAAGGCGAGTCGGCCGCGGCACGGCCGCGCGGGACGGACCTCGCTGGCCTGGCCTCGTTCACGCTGGATCCCGAGGGGCTAGTGGCCTCGTGGTCCATGACCGCCGCGCGGCTGTTCGGCCAGCCAGCGGCAGCCGTCATCGGGCGCGCCGTCCGCGACGTGCTGACCACCGAGTCAGGCCAGCGCCAGCTGTTACGCCACGCGTTGGCCGAGGCTGCCGCCGGGCGGATGTGGACCGGAACCATGACCGTTGCCGTTGCGGCTGGCGCCAGGGACGTCACCATCCGCTGCGAACCGCTGGCCGGTGCGGGCGCCGGATCACTCGTGATCGCCCGGCTCGCCTCGCGGCAAGCAGGGCCGAGCCTGTTAAGCGAGGCCGCGGCCAGGATTGGCAGCACGCTCGACCTCACCCAGACTGCGCGCGAGGCTGTCGATGTCGCCGTTCCCGGCTTCGCCGAGGCGGCCGTCATCTACATGCCGGAACGGCTGCTGGCTGGCGGCGAGTTCGACTCGTATCAGGCCAGGCACGTAGCAGTGGTACGGCGGCTCGCGGCCCGGCTGGCCGGCCAGCCAGCGGACCTGACGGAAGGCCTGCTCCGCTCCGGCGAGGTGCTCGTGCTTGCCGAGGTAACGCCCTGCTTCCGGGCAATGGCGGTGAGCAGCCCGGTCCTGTACGACCAGCTCGACGCCGATACGGCAGAGCGGCTCGGCCGCCGTCCAGGCGGCCGGGAGATTACCGCCAGCTACACGTCATTCCTGGCGATGCCCCTCGTCGCCCGCGGGTCGGTGGTGGGCTGCGCGGCGTTCGGTCGCACGCCCGCCAGCACCCCCTTCGGTCCCGATGACGTGGCGCTCGCCGCCGAGCTCGCGTCCCGCGCTGCCGTGTGCATCGACAATGCGCGGCTGTATGACCGTGAGCGGCGAACCGCGCTTGCGCTGCAGAGCAGTCTGCTTCCCGGCCGGCCGCAGGTCCCGGCCGGCCTGGAGGTCGCGCACCGTTACCTGTCGGTCGGCGTGAGCATGGTCGGCGGCGACTGGCACGACATCATCCCGCTGCCGGGCGGCAGGGCGGCGCTGATCGTCGGCGATGCGATGGGGCACGGCCCGGAAGCGGCAGCCGTCATGGTGCAGCTCCGCACCGCGGCGCACATCCTGGCCGACCTCGGGCTGCCGCCAGAGCAGGTACTGCACCGGCTCGACCGGATGGCGTCCGGGCTGGCCGCGCCGTTCGCCACCTGCATCTACACGGTCATTGACCCGGCTGGCAGCTCCTGCGTGGTGGCACAGGCCGGGCACCTGCCGCCGGTCCTCGCACTGCCCGGCCGCCAGCCGCGGTTGCTTGACTTGCCGCCCGGGCTGCCCCTCGGCCTGGTCGCCAGATCCTTCCAGGCCAGCCAGATCAGCCTGCCGCCCGGTGGCACACTTGCCTTGTACACCGACGGGCTGGTGGAGAGCCGGACCCGGTCGCTCGGCGACGGCATGGCCGCATTGTGCGACGCACTCGGCTCCGCGCTAGCCCGGCCCGGTAGCACGCTGGACGACGCTTGCCAGACAGTCACCGAGACGATGCGCGAGCACGGCGAGGACGACATCACGCTCGTGCTCGCCCGCATCCGCCAGTGAGGATGCCTCCCGCATCCGCGGGTGAGGATGCCTCCCCGCATCCGCCGCCGAGGATGCCTCCCTGCATCCGCCGCCGAGGATGCCTGGCCCGGCGTCTGCTCCAGGCAACCATCGTGTGGACGAGGGTGTGGACGTGCTGGTGGAAAAGGGCCTGCTCCGGGGGACAACGGGGGCGCTGCTGTGGATACCTTGTGGATGGCTGAAGAATCTTGAAATCAGTGCCCGGGGGCCCTTGTGCCGGTGCCGCCGGAGGCAGTAGAAATACGTCACTGCC
>WNGQ01003666.1_pt1 | contig 15440 bp, 12 predicted proteins | sample 5407661 | NCBI WGS metagenome assembly WNGQ01 (sample SAMN13153382, study PRJNA577476) | soil metagenome | isolation source: 60 cm soil or saprolite under Garry oak tree replicate 2 | place: USA:California | collected 2016-06-15 | reverse complement strand
TGCCTGCGGCCGATCAAGCCGGCGCCGGCGACCGCGATCCGCATCGTCGCGCTCATGCCGCATTGTCCTCCATTGCGCCGCCGAGGAACAATTGTCCGATACGGGGATCATTGAGCAGCTGCTCCGCCTTGTCGACCAGCCGGGTCCGGCCCAGTTCGAGCACGATTCCGATATCGGAGATCTCCAGCGCCGAGCGCGCGTTCTGTTCGATCAACAGCACCGTGACGCCGCGGTCGCGCAGTTGCCGCAGGATCTTGAAAGTCTGCTGCACCATCAGCGGCGACAGCCCGATCGATGGCTCGTCGACCAGCACGAGCTTCGGATCGAGCAAGAGGCCGCGCGCGATTTCGAGCTGCTTCTGCTCGCCGCCCGACAAAGTGGAGGCCTGCTGCATCGCCTTCTTGCGCAAGACCGGGAACAGGTCGAGCGCAGCCTCGATCCGCGCCGACAGATCCGCGCCGCGTTCGGCCGACACCCCGCCGAGCTCGACATTGTGCTTGACCGACAATTCACCGAAGATGTTGCGTCCCTGCGGGATGTAGCAGATGCCGGCGGCGAGCAGGGCGCGCTGGCTCAAGCCCGTGACGTCACGCCCTGCGAAGATGATCCTGCCCTCGCGGAGCTTCAGAAGCCCGAAGATCGCCTTGAACACGGTGGACTTGCCGGCGCCGTTCGGACCGATGACGGTGGTGATCGATCCCGCCGGCACCGAGAAGCTGGTGCCGTTCAAGATCGTCATCTTGCCGTAACCGCCGACCAGGCTCTGAACATCCAGGATCGTATCGCTCACGAGCAGGCCCTCAATGTCCGAGATAGGCTTCGATCACGGCCGGGTTCTGGCGGATGTCGTCCGGCGGCCCGATCGCCAGCACCTTGCCTTCCGCCATCACCATGACGCGCGAGCACAGCGCCATCACGAACTCCATGTTGTGTTCGATCACCACGAAGGTGGCCTTTCTTTCGCGATTCATCGCGGTCAGCCGGTCCTTGAGATCGCCGAGCATCGTGGGGTTGACGCCACCGGCGGGTTCGTCGAGCAGGACCAGCCGCGGCCCGCCCATGAACGCCATGGCGGCGTCAAGCAGCTTCTGCTGGCCGTAGGACAGGCCGCCGGCGGGCTCGCCGGCCAGATGATCGAGCTTGAAGAAACCGATCATCTGCTCCGCCGCGTCGGTGAGGCCGGCATCGGAGGCGCCGAGCAGCCGCGACAGCATGCTGCCCTGATGCTCCTGGCCCGCGAGGATCAGATTGTCCCGCACCGACAGTTTTGGAAACACCTGCAGCAGTTGGAAGGTGCGGCTGACGCCGAGGCGGTTGAGTTCGGACGGGCGCAAGCCGGTGACGGCCTTGCCGTCGATCCGGACTTCGCCTGCGCTCGGCGTGAGCTGGCCGAGGATGCAATTGAACAGCGTGGACTTGCCGCATCCGTTCGGGCCGATCAGTCCGAGGATCTCGCCTTCGCGGACATCGAAGCTGACGCCGTCGACCGCGGTGATGCCGCCAAAACTCTTGCGCATCTCGTGGACTTCGAGGACCGAGCTCATCGCGCCGTCTCCAGCCTGGCCTGTGCGGCCGCGCGCAGCGCCGACGCCGCCTTGGTACGCCGCGCCGTGACATAGCGGTCGAGGATCCCGAGAATGCCGGTCGGCGAATAGATCAGCAGCAGGATGACCGCCACCGCGTAGAGCATCAGATAGTAGCCTTCGGTGAAGCGCAGCCATTCCGGCAGGAGGACGGCGATCATCGCGCCGAGGAACGGCCCGAGGAAGAAACCGGCGCCGCCGACGATCACCATCATCAACAGATCGAGCGATAGCGACAGGTTGAACGGCACCGGATCGATATATTGCGTCAGCGGCGCATACAGCACGCCCGCGATCCCGCCGAGCACCGAGCCGAGCGCGAACGCCATCAAGGTATAGCGCCGCGTGTCGACGCCGAGCGACAACGCGCGCAATGGATTTTCGCGCAAGGCCGTGAAGGCACGGCCCCATGGCGAGCGGATCAGCCACCACATCGCGGCCGAGACGACGCCGAGCGAGGCAAGGCACAGATAGTAGAACGGCAGCGGCTTGTTGGTGGGAAAGCCGAACACATGCGGCCGTGGGATATTGCTGATGCCGTAGATGCCGTTGGTCAGCCAGCTCTCGTTGCGGAACACCAGGAACATCAGGGTGGAGAACGCCAGGGTGACAAACGCCAGATAATGGTGCTGCACCCGCAGCGCGGGATAGCCGAGCAGCCAGCCGACCGCAAAGCACAGCAGGATGGCAAGCGCGAGCGCCGAGATCAGCGGCCAGCCGCTGGCGGTCAGGATCGCCGCCGTATAGGCGCCGATGCCGACGAAGGCGCCTTGCGCCAGCGACACCTGGCCGGCATAGCCGAGCGTCAGGTTGAGCCCCATCGCCGCGATCGTCATCACGGCCCATTGGCTCAGGATGAACAGCCCGTAACGATTGAAATTCATGGGAACGACGATCAGGCCGGCGATCGCGATGACGCCGATGGCAAGCCGCAGGTATTTGCCGCTCGTCATACCGTTCGCTCCTCGGCACGACCAAGCAGTCCCTGCGGCCGCAGCAGAATGACGGCGATCAGCAGAATCATCGGCACCGCGGCGCGGTATTGGGTCGAGACATAGGCGGCGGCCAGATTGTCCACGACGCCGATCATGAGACCACCCGCGATCGCGCCGCGCACCTGGTTGAAGCCGCCGACGATCGCCGCGATGAAGGCGGCCTGTCCCAGCACCTCGCCGCTGGAGAATTTGGCGAGATAGATCGGCGTGATCAGGAGCGACGCCAGCGCCACCAGCACGGCGTTGATCAGAAACGTCAGCAGGATCATGCGTTCGACCGGCACCCCGATGATGCGCGCCACCGTCGGGTTTTGCGCCGCAGCCTGCATCTGATGGCCGAGCGAGGTGCGGTTCAACAGCATGGTCAAGCCGGTCACCGCCAGGATCGCGAGCGCAAGAACCCCGAGGCTCTGCAGCGACACGATGCGGCCAAGAATCGAGATGTCGCCCGCCGGCACGATCGAGGGGAAGGGTGACGCCTCGGCGCTGAAGAACTGCTTGACCGCCTCCTTGATGCCGATGGCGAGCGCCATGGTGGCGATTGCCAGGGGCAGGACGCCATGACGCAGCATCGGATCGACCAGCAGCATCTTGAAGGCGAGCCCGAGCAGCAGCATCGAGAGCAGGACGCCGACCAGGATCGCGAGCCAGAACGGCGCGCCGATGTGCATCACAGCCAGCATGAGGAAGGCCGGCAACATCACAAACTCGCCCTGCGCGAAGTTGATGGTCTGCGACGTCTGCCACAACAGCGTGAACCCGACCGCCACCAGGGCATAGATGGCGCCGGTGGCAAGGCCGGCAATGATGAGGTCGAGCAGATTCGACATCGGTTCTCTCCGGAATGGCCCGCGCTTCCGCTCTCAGCGTGACGCGCGGGCCAGCATGTCAACAGGGCGCAAGACAAGGCGCCGGTTCACTTGAGCTTGGGCAACACCTGCTTGATCACCTGCTTGCCTTCGACCACCTCGACGAGGAACCCCTGACGGTCGATGTCGCCGTTCGCGTCGAACGTCACGTCCATCAGGATTCCAGGCTCGTCGGCGGCCTTGATGGTCAGCCCGTGCAAGGTGTCGGCGAACGCCTTGGAATCGACCTTGCCGATCTTTTCAGTGGTGGCCTTGATCATGTAGACCGCGAGATAGCCTTTGATGCCGTTATGATCCGGCACGTAATTGTACTTCTTGACGAACTTTTCGCGGAACGCCTTGACCAGCTCAACCGGCGCATCCGTGGTGAGCCCGACATGGCCACGCGCGCCATTGGCCGCGTCACCCGCCAGCTCAATGACCTTCTGGCCGACCAGGGTGGTTTCGCCGATCAATGGCGCGGTCACGCCCTGGCGCTTCAGCTCCTTCAGGATGCGGGCGCTCTCTTCTTCATTCACGTAGATGAAGACGGCATCGGGCGCTGCGGCCTTGATCTTGCTGACGTCGGCGGCGAAGTCGGCCTGGCCCGCTTCGGTCGACACATCGGCGGCAACTTTGATGCCGAGACGGCCGAATTCCTTGGTGATGACGTCGCGCCCGCCTTTGCCGAAATCATTGTTGACCCAGACGATCGCAACCGACTTCGCCTTCAGCTCGTCATTGATGTATTTGGCGACCTTCGGCATCGACGATTGCTGGCCGAAGGACGTACGGAACAGGAACTTGTTGCCTGCTTGCGTCAACTCGGCGGCTTCACCGCCCATGATCTGGGCGATCCCTGCCTCGGCGGCGAGCGGCGCGGTCACCTTCACCGAACCGGAATAACCGGGACCGAGCAGAACATAGGGCTCGCCGTCGAGCGCCTTCTGGACCTGCGCGCGGGCGACGCCGGGGTTCGATTGCGAGTCGGCATGGGTGACTTCCAACTTGTGACCCAGGATGCCGCCCTTGGCATTGATCTCCTCGACCGCAAGGTCGATGCCGTTCTTCCAGTTGTTGCCGACGGTGGCGCCACCGCCGGAAAGCTCGGCGACGTTAGCCAGTTTGATGGGGGCGCCGGATTGAGCGAAAGCGGCCCCAGTGACGAGTCCAAATGAGAATACACCTGCCAAAATGAAAGACTTCACGCGTCTCCTCCCTGTTTTGCGTCATTGCGCGTTATTGGTAGCGGCGGCCTTGTGCCCGGCCGTATTGTTAGGCTGCATGCGAAGCGGAATAGGCCTCCGCCATATGGCTGTCGAATGCGTTCCCCATCGCGGTCACCGAGGGCGCAATTCCCGTAAACAATTCGAATGCATCGGCGGCCTGATAAATCGCGAGCTCGCGTCCTGTCATCACGCGCGCGCCCTTCGCCTTCGCTGCCTTCAACAGCGGGGTCCAGAGCGGCGAATAAACGGCGTCCGCCACCCACAAGCCATCGTGCAGCAACGCATCTGGGACCGCCGTGCCGAGGTTCGGCAGCATTCCGACCGGCGTTGCATTGACGAGCCCCACCGCGCCTTGCAGCGCCCGCTCGACGCTATCGACGACGACCACACGGTCATCGGCGTGCAACAGCATCGCGAGCCGCTCGGCGCGCACCCGCTCGGTATCGTAGATGCGAAGGCTGGCGACCTTCAGGCCTGCCAGCGCAAAGGCAATCGCCTTGCCGACGCCGCCGGCGCCAATCAGCGCGACGGCGCCGTGTCCAGTCTCCGCGACCACGGGAGCTGCCGCCCGCGCGAACCCGGTGGTATCGGTATTATGACCGATCAGCCGCCCGTCGCGCACGACGACGGTATTGACCGCGCCGATGGCGGCGGCCTCGGGCGCAAGGTCGTCCAGGAGAGCGACGACGGCTTCCTTGTAGGGATAGGTCACGTTGACGCCGGAAAAGCCGAGCAGTCGGACGCCGTCGAGCAGCGCGCCGAGCTTATCCGCTCCGGCGCCAGCCACCTCGATCAGCTGATAGTGGCAGCGCAGGCCGAGCGCCGCGGCACCCTGTTCGTGCATCGCGGGAGAAGCGGAGTGCGCGATCGGGGCGCCGATCAGCCCGGTGAGGAATTTACGGTTGGCTGGCTGACGCGTGGGCACGGTGCTTGATATCTCACCTCGGATGTCGCGCGAGAGGCGCGCGGGATCGCTCGATTAAGGGGGACGATAGCGATTCCGCCGGCTAACACAATTACCCATTTATCTCACAAACATAACATAATGTTATTTTTTGCGAGACCGCGCCACGACGACTTTCGGGCTATCTCGTCCCGGTTCGACGGCCTGCATTTCCGAGCGCAGGCAGTCGATGAAATACTCGACATGCAAGGAGAGCGCGGCGCCGCGTTTCACGGCGACGAAGGTATCGAAGCGGGTTGGTTCGGCGATCCGCAGCAGCTCGATGCCGGGATATCCGCCATGCGCGACCGTGAACTGATCGATCACCGCGATGCCGAGACCGGCCTTGACGAGCGCACAGACGGTGGTTCCGAACCGCGCCCTGATCGTGATGTTGTAGCTCAGTTTGTTGCGCGCGAAAATCTCGGCCATGATCCGCCCATAGGGATCGTTGGGGTCGATGCCGATCAGCGGATAGCGGGTCATTTCCGCAGCCGAGACCTGCTTGCGGCCCGCCAGCTCATGCCCCGAGGGCACGATGCAAAACAGCTCGCCGGAGGCAAGCGGCATGAAATCGAGGCCGGAATGATCGAGCCGATAGCTCATGGCGACGCACTCGCCCTTGTTGAGCATCAGGTAGTCGATCGCCTCCTCGATCTTGAGAATGTTGATGTCGATGCCGAGATCCGGATAGCGCCGGCGCACGCGCTCGATCGCGCGTGGCACCATGACCTGGGAAATGCTCGGCACCGAACCGACCCGCAGGTCCGACAGGGCGCCGCGTCCGATCTTGGAGATGATGTGGCTGAGATCATCGACTTTCTCGTAGACGCTGTTGATCTGCTCGAAGATGTTCTGCGCTTCGGAGGTCGGGAAATAACGGCCGTTGCGACGCTGGAAGAACCGGATGCCGAGCGATTTCTCGGTGTATTTGACCAGCCTGCTGACGCCCGGCGCCGACACGTTCAACAGCTTTGCGGCACCGCCGATCGTGCCGGTGACCATCACCGCGCGGATCACCTCGACCTGCCGCAACGTCATCATCGACGGAATCCCTCGAGATCAGTGCCCCAGCAGAGCGCGTCGGCGCCGCTCGATCAAGGATTACCTGGCGGCACCAGCACCAGCGGCGGACGCGGCCTCGGCCTCAGGGCGGGTGGGCCTGGCGGCGGCTTCACCTCGATCGGCGAAGGCAGCGGCGTGAGCTGCTGGGTCGCCGCCGGCGCGACGATCGGCGGCGGAATCGATGCGGACAGCGGCGGAGGCGGCTCGCCGCGCTCCAGCGAATCCAGCCGCCGGGTCTCGCGATCGATCGTCCGCACCGCAAGCCATGACGACAATGCGGCGACGTCGACATTGCGGCTGAGCGAATCCGGCGAGCCCACCACGAACAAGTGAATTTCGGGCCGGCTGTTGGCCGAGCCGATGGCGGTCGAGGTCAGGCTGGCGCGAATGTCGGCCTGATCGGCCGTCATGTCGTAGCCTCCCGATACGATGGCGCGCGCGCCATCGGCGTCAAGCGTGGTCGCATCGACGCGCAGTCGCCCGTCCCTGATGTTGAATGGAATTTGCGCCGAAGCAATCGACAGATTGCCGGCCGACAAGGCCGGCTCGACGATCTGCCGCAACTTCGCGTCATCCGTCGCCTGGCCATTGTCGCTGGCGCGGATCGCGACGTCGAAGGCGCGCGGATCGAGCCCTGCGATGCCGACCGATTGCAGGGTCACGGTTCCGCTTCCCGACACCGCGCCGACGAGCGCGGACACGCTGCGGCCCTGACTCGCCAGCGTCATTTGCAGCGACGCGCGGCCCGCCGGCATCTTCAGGCCGCGGTAACGCAGCGCGCCGCCGTCGACATTGGTGAACTCGATGCGCGCGTTCACGGCCGTTCCGGTTGCGCTCTGCCGCGTATCGATGCTTGCGGTCGCCTCGCCGCCGCCGATCCCGCCCTTCAAGCCATCGAAGGCCAGCGACTGCCCGTCGCTCTTGAGCGTGCCGCCCAACGGGCGCAATTCGCCTCCGCCCGGAAGCACGCCGCGCAGCGCCTGAAACACAACGCGGCCCCGCCATCCCTTCAGGAGCCCTGTCCCGAGCGGCTCCTCCGCGTCGCGGCCTGCGGCTCCAACCGCGAGCGCAAGGGCCGGCGCGACCTCGATCGTGTCGAGGCCGACCTCACCGTCGACCTGCTTTTCCTCATCGAGCGTCACGGCGAGATGACCGCGCAGCCGCGAGGTCGTCGTCACGCTGTCAAGGTCGTCGAACGCCAATTTGTTGCCCGCGAGCGAGACGCGCCCGAACAGCCTGACATTCTGCGCCGAAGTGTCCTGCGATTTCAGGCCGAGCAGTGGCCCGAGATTGACGCTGCGAACCCTCAGATTGACGCTGGCCTTGGGATCTGTGGCCCACGGCTCGGCCGTGCCCTGGGCCTCGGCATCGATTCCGGCGCCCCACATCCTGGCATTCAGCGTCAATGGCGCGCCCCAGGCGCCATTGACCGATCCTTCGAGGCGGGCCGAACCGTCGCCCGCGGCAATCGCGCGATCGAGCCCCGCAAGCGCCAGCAACGCGCCGCCCCGCTCTGCCGACAATTTCGCTTCGATGCCGATCTCGCTCCGGCTGATATCGTTGAAATCGAGACCACGCAGCGACGCGATCTTCGGCTGGGCGGTCAGTTTGCCGCTCCCCTTGACCTGCGGCGCTTCGAATTCGAGACTGGCTTGCGCGCCGATGCGATCCCCGGGGATTGCTTTGTTCGGGCCGAGATCGAGCACCAATCTGCCGCGCACAGGGCCCGGCGCCGTTCCCAGCACATTGAGCCGCGCGGCAAAGGACGGCGCAAGAGACGAAAGATATCCCGTGAACTGGCCGAGCGACGCCGCGGTCGTGTTCAGCTCCAGCCTTCCGAGCGAGCGGACGCGATCGAAAGTCCCCCCGCCCTCCAGCATCACGCCGCTTGCATCACCGAACTTGAGGTGGTCGAGCAACAGGCTCTTCTGGTCGTAGCCGAACTTCGCCGTGAACGGGCTCAGCTCCTGACCGGACGACAGGGCGCGTCCGAGTTCGAGCGAGACCTGCGCGGCGTCCGGCCAGTCGCCTTGCGGACCGGCGATGGAGCGCGCGAACGCGGCCGCGGCGTCGAGGTCGAGACGCTCCCCCTTCAATGTCGCTTCGAAGCGCGAGCCGCCCGCCTGCGGGTGTAGCAGCGCGAGCCGGCCTTCGACGGCACCGCCATCGATTTCGGCCTTGAGTGCCTCGATGGCGGTCCGGTCCGAACCGATGTGCACGTTGCCTTGCAGGCGCAGCGGCTTTTGATTGCGATAGGCGATGTCGGAGCGCCCTTGCAGCCAGCCTGCCAGTACATCCGGATCGGAGGAGTCGATATCGAGCATGCCTGCGAGGCTGTCGGCCCAAACACTCGTGCCGGAGAAGACGACATGGGTCGCGCCGGGCACACGGCAATCCAGCCGGTCGATGGTCCAACCGGTGGCATCGCCATGGAGGCCGGCGGTCAGGGTCTGAACGGGACGTCCGCCCAGCATGATCTGTTCGGTGGCAAGTTCGATCCGGGTCGGAATCGGCGCGGCTGGAAGCGCAGCCGCCAACATCCGAAAGCCCGGCATCCATCGGACCGGTGCGGCGGCCCCGTTGGCGTTGTCCTTGTCCTCGGCGAACAGTTTATCGGCGTCGAGCTGGCGCGCGGACAGCGAGACATTCATCAATGGCGCAATGCCGAATCGCAGATCTCCGAGGCCGACGAATTTCAGCGCGCGATCCTCAGTGCCGTAGCTTGCCTCGATCTGTTCCAGACGCGCAGCGGCGGGATCGGTCTTGACCTTCGCCTGTAACCGCCAGGGCGTCGGTGCCCCGCTCTTCGGCTTGGGTGGAGGCGGCACCGCCAGAGCGACCGCGCCGTCGAAGTGCGGCACCCGCTCCGCGAAACTGAGCAGGCCCTCGACGTCGATCGACAGCGGACGCTCGCCCGGATCGACGCTGAGATGAAGGCGGATCGCGGTGTTGTCGGGCGTTTGCCCCGAGGAAATCCGGAACGGATAATGGACCCCGGAGACCATGACATTGCCGTCGCCACGCACCGAGCCGGCGAGCGATCGGACATCGCCGCTGAAACGGATATCCCTCAACTCAAGCGTGCTGCGGCTTGCCACGTCGTGTAACGCGATACGGCCGGTGAGGTTCAGCCGGTCGATCGACAGCGACCCCAGATTGAACTTTCCGCTGGAGGCCGGCCAGTCGATCCTGCCCTTGGGATCGAGGCCGAGGTCGAGCGCCATGCCGTTGATCGTGAGTTCGTTGGCGCGCCATTCGCCCCGCATCAGCGCGCTGAGGCTGAATTCGACGTCGAGCTTGTCGGCGCGCACCTTGCCGCGATCGTTGGCGCCGCCGACCACCACCGAACGCAGCCGCAGGGACGGCGCCGGCAACAGCCGCGCGTCCAACGCGCCGGACACGCGCACCGGCGCGCCAATCACCTGGCTGGCCTCGGCCTCGAACTGCGGCCGGAACTGATTCCAGTCGATGAAATACGGCCCGACCAGCGCGGCAACCAGCGCAATGATGAAGGCAATTGCCAATCCGAGCAGCGTGGTCTGCACGGGTCTCCCCTTGAACGCAGCACGCTCCGGCGCGTGATTCAGCCACCCACCGCTGAAATCAAAGCCGGAGCTGGACGATATATAGGGCGAAGTTTGACGAAGTCACAGCGCCCCTGTGAAACTGATCGAGGCGAAGCGCCTCACCAGCTGGCCGGCAGCCTTTTCAACCCGCGCAGGACGAAAGTCGGCCGCCATTCCGGATTTTGCGCCTCGTCGAGCCGCAGGTCCGGCAAACGGCGCAACAGGGTCAGGATCGCGATTTCCGCCTCGATCCGCGCCAGCTGGGCGCCGAGGCAGTGATGGATGCCACCGCCGAACGACAGCGGTTTCACATTGGGGCGGGTGATATCGAGCCGATCAGGCCGGTCCGGATAAACCGCCGGATCGCGGTTGGCGGAACCGAGCAGGCAAAGCACGGTATCGCCTTTCGGGATTTTCTTGCCGCCGAGATCGTCGATGTCTTCCAGCGCCACCCGGCCGGCCAGCTGAACCGAGGAATCGTAGCGCAGGAACTCCTCGACCGCATTGGTGATGAGCTCGGGACGCGCCTTCAAGAGCGCGAGTTGATCGGGATTGCGGTGCAGGGCCAACAGGCCATTGCCGATCAGATTGACCGTGGTCTCGTGGCCCGCGCCGAACAACAGGATGATGTTGGCGGTCAGTTCCTCGTTGGAGAGCTTGCTGCCGTCCTCTTCGGCCTGCACCAGCTGCGTCGTCAGATCGTCGCCGGGATTTTTCCGCCTCAGCTCGAACAGCTGCTGGAAGTAAAGTTGCGCCATCACGTTGCCGGCGTTGCCCGCGGCGATGTCCTCTTGTGTCAGCGGCACGGGATCGAGCAATCGCCCGCCGTCGCGGGAACTCTTGAAGAAGACCTCGCGATGCTCCTCGGGGATACCGAGCATGTCGCAGATGATGGTGACCGGCAGGCGGAACGCGAAATCCTCGATCAGCTCCATATGGCCGCGCTCCGCCACCGCATCGAGCGTCTGGTCGACGACCTGCTGAATGCGCGGGCGCATGTCCTCGACGCGGCGCGCGGTGAAGGCCTTGACCACGAGGCCGCGCAGGCGCGTATGATCCGGCGGGTCCTGCTGCAGCATCCAGTGGCTCATGCTGCGGAACACCGGCTCGTCCATGATCTTGGGGCCGTAGGCCTTGATGCTTCGGTTGATGTAATCCTTGCCGAAGCGCCTGTCGCGCAGGACGAGACTGGCTTCGGCATGGCGGCTGGCAAGGAAGGCGCCGAACGCCGTGACGTGCATCGGGTCGGTGGTGCGCAGCCGTTCGTAAGACGGATAGGGATCGCGAATGAACTCCGGCGAGAGCGGATCGAACAGCGGCTCGCTCGCTGCGGTCTGAACACGCTCGTTCATGGAGATTCCCCGATCCATTCGATTTATCCGCCGGCGCGATCCCGATTAGCCCACAAGTCCCTGACCCCGACAAGCAGCGTGTCGATCACGATTCTGATCGGATTCAATTGAATCGAATGAGTCGAATCCGGCTAACGCGGCCTTTCGGATCCGGATCATGCTCGCATGTCCCGAATCCGAGGCACTGGCGCCTACGCTAGCGAAATCGGTCCTGGTGCACCAGCGCCCAGACATAGGCGGCCGCCGCCTCGACATCGCTGTCGGTCAGGTCGCCGTCGCGGCCGGGCGCAATCTCGATATTGTGGCGCAGCGTCCGCTTGATCATCGACAGGCTGTCGCCCCAGATCAGGCTACCGACCGTGAGATCATTGCCGTTTCCGGTGCCCTTGGCGTCCCAGCCGTGGCACTCGTGACATTTGCCGTTTGCCGCCTCGCCATGAAAGATGCGATCGCCGAGGACGACCTGCTCGCGCGTCGCGTCGACCGATACCGGCAGGGATGCGACATCAGGCCGCGCGCCAGCGGCGAGGCAGGCGACCGGCGCGCCCACGATGAGTGGGCAAAGGAGGAGCGCCACCGCAATCCCGGCCGGCTTCAGGCTCCTTGAGAACCTCGCCATCGCTATCTCCGTTTCGCTGCGCATCACCTTACACCGGATGCAGCCGACCGGCCACGGCGCGGACCTTGCCCGGCGAGGCCAGCCAGATCGCCACCGCGGACAGGATGCTCATGGCAATACCGATGGCAAAGGCTGCCCCATAATTGCCGGTCAGATCGTACAACAGGCCCGTCGCCCACGGCCCCGCCGCGCCGCCCGCGAGCGCCGCGAGCATGATGGAGCCGAAGATGCTGCCGTAGTGCTTCCCCTGGAAGATTTCGAGCACCACGGCGCCCATGATCGAGGTCAGCCCATAGCCGAGCGCGCCCTGCGTGACGACCATGAGATAAACGAGCCACAGGCTCGGCACATATTTCAGCGCGATCAAGGCTGCGAAGCAGATCGCAAAGCCTGAGCAACTGATGGCCCAGACCCATTCGCGCCCGATGCGGTCGGAGACGTGCCCAAGAAAAATCTGTCCGGGAATGCCGAGCAGGCTCACGGTGCCGAGCGCCCACACTCCGACCGAGGGACTGAAGCCGATGTCGAGCAGGAACTTGGTCTGATGCACCTGCACCGCGTACCAGATGTAGAGGCCGCAGAAATAGCCGAGCGCGATCCACCAGAACCGCGCGGTGGCAAGCGCCCGCGGCAATGTCCAGTCGGTCGCCGCCCAGACGGGATCGACAATGTTCGAGACCGGCTTTGGCGAAGACGCCGACGGCGCTGCCTCGCCATCCGGCCGAAGCCCGATGTCCTCGGGCCGCTTGTGCAGCAGAAGGTTGATTGGCGCGAGCACGATGAGGACCGTGAGCCCCATCGCGGTACAGGCGGTGCGCCAGCCGGTCTGTTCGATCATGTGCTGCACCCACGGCAGCAACGTCACCGAACCGATGCCGACTCCGGCAAACGCCAGCCCCATGGCAAGCCCGCGGCTGCGTACGAACCAGTGCGGCAGGAACTGCGACTGTCCGGAATAGCCGAGGCAGACACTGCCGGCGCCGACCATGACGCCGATGGTGAGATAGAGATGCCAGGGCTGCGAAGTGAGCGGCGCCAGCAGAAGCCCACCGCCCATCAGCGCAACGCCCAACTCCATCACCGCGCGCGGGCCGGAGCGGTCCATCAGACGGCCGATCAAGGGACTGACCGCGCCCGACACCACGAAGCCGAACGAGAAAGCGCCTGCGGTGACGCCGCGCTCCCAGCCAAATTCCGAAATGATCGGCGGAAAGAACAGCGAGAACGCCGTGCGCGCATTGACGCCAATCGCCATGGTGACGAAGGTCACCGCGACGATCACCCAGCCATAGAAGAACGGCAGCCGCATCGGTCGTTTCTTTTCTCTAACTATCAGATTAAGTCGACTCATGACTGTATGCCTACGGCCTCATGGTTCGAGACGCACGAAGGCGCGCTCCTCACCATGAGGATTCGAGACCTCATCGTGAGGAGCATCTGGAAATATCGCGGTCAAGACCATTACCTGGCAGGTCAATTGCAGAGCAGATACGCGTTTCCTGCTCACCGCCGCCGCGTCCAATGCCCGGAGTTGACGGCGCCGACGGGAACCTCGCCCCGGATGATCGCCGCGACCTGCGCCACCGTTTCGAGCGACTGATATTCGATCGCCTGCGGCGTCAGGCCGCCAATATGCGGCGTCGCGATCACGTTCGGCAGCGCCGCAAGCTCGGGTGTCGGCATCTGGTCGCGCGCGCGGCCAACATCGATCGCCGCTCCAGCGATGCGCCCTCCGCGCAGGGCCGCAGCCAAGGCCGCTTCGTCGACCAGATTGCCGCGCGACAAATTAATGAAGAACGCATGCGGCGACATCCGCGCCAGTGCCGTCGCGTCGATCAGGTTCTCGGTCGCCTCGTTGGCAATTGCGAGGCACACGACATAGTCGGCGCGGGCGAGGAGATCGTCGAGCGGCAATTGCCCGATGTCGGGGTCACCGACGGTGACAAAGGGATCGGCGACCAGAACCTCCATGCCGAGCGCCTTGGCGATGCCAGCGAGGCGGCGGCCGATATGGCCGTAGCCGATGATGCCGAGGCGACTACCGGAGAGCTGCCGCCCCATCATCACCTCGGGCTGCCGCCCGGCGCGGGCGTCCACGACTGCCCGCGAGATTCCCCGCGACAGATCGACCATGAAGCCGAGCGCGAGCTCGGCCACGGCCTGGACGAAGCCCGGCCCGGCGCGGGTGACCAGCACGCCCGCCGCGGACGCGGCCTCAACATCGATGTTGCGGATATCGACCGCGCAGCGAACGAATGCCACGAGCTTCGGAAGTCTTGGAAAGACCGCGCCCCAGCCTTCCGTCAGCCGATCGGCCACGATGATGTCGACATCATCGGCGGCCGCGATCAGGCCGGCGGCGTCGAGCGCATCGTCCCCTTCATGCAGCCGGACCTCGGCCACGGCGCGCAGGCCATTCAGGCTGCGCTCGCCGTAATATTGACGGCGGGCCTGCGGCGTATGGGTGAGCAGGACTCTCAAGCGGCCTCCCTCGTCAATAGCCGAACGCGCCCATGATCGGCTTGACCGTCTGTTCGATCGGCACCTTGCCGATCAGGCGGGCGCCGTAAAGCCCCAGCCCAAACGGCGGCGCACGCAAAACCAAGCATGAGGGTAAAACGTCGGGGCGCTCCGTGACAGCTACTCTAACGGGTTACGACGCAGCCTTCCCGTCTTTGCCGTCTTTGCGAGCCGGCAGTCACACGAATGCGCGCCTGCTTCTCCTACACCGCTACCTGCGTAAGCGGCAGCGATACGCGGAACCGAATCAGGTCTTATCGTTTTCAACCGGACTTTTCCGCAAAATTCGTTCTGGAAACGACAGCATGGATGAACAGCTCGACCGCGTCGACGACTCCGACAGACCCTTTGTCCGCGCACCTGGCAACCTGATGATTGCTTTCGCGCAATCAGATGGGCGACAGGTACATCGGGACGAACCTGCGGTTTCGCGGCACGGCTGCCCGTGACGCGGGCGGTGGCGCTGGAGGCTTTGCCTGCGCGACCTGCCGGGGCGCCTTGGCTTGCTCGGACGCATTGGCTTGCTCCAGCGCTCTGGCCTGCTCGGGCGCCCTGGCCACGGCGCGGGCGAGCTGATCCAGGCTGGCCCTGATCTCCTCGACGGACTTTGCGTTATCGCCAGCCACCTGTTGCTGAGCGAGCCTGAGCTCAGTGACCGCCTGCGCGAGGCCTGCGATATTGCGATCGATCTTCCGCATCAGCTCCGTCAGTTCCGGGGGA
>WNGQ01005430.1_pt1 | contig 15441 bp, 10 predicted proteins | sample 5407661 | NCBI WGS metagenome assembly WNGQ01 (sample SAMN13153382, study PRJNA577476) | soil metagenome | isolation source: 60 cm soil or saprolite under Garry oak tree replicate 2 | place: USA:California | collected 2016-06-15 | reverse complement strand
CTACATGCTCGTCCAACTTGACCGGAATCGGCCGCCCTGTATTATAATGCATACAGCCTGATTCCTACTATGATGCGAACCAGCTCACCATCCAGGGCAGCCACTCTGCATTCCTCTGAACCTCCAGCGAACGGGCGTTTTCTGAGGTCTCTAGGCAGCCGCGTTCGCGAGCTACGAAATCGCCGAGGCCTGACTCGCAAACAAATTTCCCTGGGATCAGACGTGTCCGAGCGCCATCTCGCGCAACTGGAAGCAGGCGAGGGAAACATCTCCGTCGTTCTACTCCAGCGGATCGCCGACGCGCTCCATGTTTCCATCGCAGACCTCTTTGCGCCGCATGCGGAAGAGCGCGGGGAGAAAGGGATGATTCAGAGATTCCTCGAGCGGCTGCCGCAGAATCGCCTAGAAGATGTGGTGTCGCGCTTGATGCGCGACTTTGGCCAGGAAGAAAAAATAAGAAGGATGCGCATTGCTTTGATCGGTATGCGCGGCGCAGGCAAGTCTACGCTTGGTTCGATGCTGGCGAAGCAGATGGAGAACCGTTTTGTGGAGCTCGACAACGAAATCGAGAAAGATACGGGAATACCGCTGGGCGAGATCTTTTCGCTCTACGGGCAATCCGGTTTTCGCTCGATTGAGAGACGTATGCTGGAGAGAGTCCTGAAGGAAAATGACCGAGCCGTGATTTCGGTGGGGGGCGGAGTGGTTTCCGAAAAAGAGACTTTTGATTTTCTCCTGTCGCACTGCTACACCGTTTGGATTAAAGCGCAGCCGGAAGAACACATGTCGCGCGTGATGGCGCAGGGGGATTTTCGCCCCATGGCTGCCAATAACCAGGCGATGGAAGAGCTGAGAAGAATTCTGGAGGCCCGCGAGCCCCTGTACGGGAAGGCGGATTTATTGCTAGACACTTCCGGAACTTCCATCGAGGAAAGTTTTGCGAAATTGAAAGCGGCAATGCAAGCGAGTTTGCAATAGGAGGACAGCGTGGAAGTAGCTGTAACTCAGGAAGCGAAGACGAAACCGGCGCCAGTGGACTATCAGACGGAGCCTGCGCGCTACAAACATTGGAAATTTTCTTTTGATGGTCCGGTGGCGACGCTCACGATGGACGTGGCGGAAGATGGCGGGATTCGCCCGGGCTACAAATTGAAACTAAATTCTTATGATCTGGGCGTGGACATCGAACTGCACGACGCGCTGCAGCGTATCCGCTTTGAGCACCCTGAGATTCGCACCGTGGTCTTTGCCAGCGCGAAGAACCGAATTTTTTGTTCCGGCGCTAACATCTACATGCTCGGACTTTCCACTCACACGTGGAAAGTCAATTTCTGCAAATTCACCAATGAAACGCGAATTGGAATCGAAGATGCGAGCCGGAACTCAGGGCTGAAGTTTCTGGCCGCTTGTAACGGAACCACCGCGGGCGGGGGATACGAACTCGCACTGGCTTGTAACGAGATCATCTTGATTGATGACCGCTCTTCCGCGGTCAGTTTGCCGGAACTTCCTCTACTCGGTGTCTTGCCGGGAACTGGCGGGCTTACGCGCCTGACCGACAAGCGAAAAGTTCGGAAAGACCTCGCAGACATGTTTTGCACCAACCAGGATGGTGTCCGCGGGCAAAGAGCAAAAGATTGGCGCTTGGTGGATGACATAGTCAAGCCGCAGCAGTTTGCAGAATACGTAAAACAGCGGGCTCTGAAACTGGCGGAATTGTCCGATCGTCCGGTGGGCGCGAAAGGCGTGGTGCTGGCGCCGCTGAAGAAAACAGTGGACGATGCCGGACTCCATTACGAATATGTGGACGTGCAGTTCAGCCGCGCGGCACGCACAGCGACGATTACGGTGCTTGCGCCGGAATGGGTTGACGAACAGACAGTCGAAAAGGCTCTGGCGGCTGGAGCGAACTGGTGGCCGCTGCAAATGGCGCGCGAACTCGATAACGCCATCCTCAGCTTGCGTACGAACGAACTCGAACTGGGACTCTGGGTGTTGAAAACCGACGGAAACCGCGAATCAGTTCTTGCGATGGACAAATTCATCTTGGGCCATCAAGACAATTGGTTTGTGCGCGAAGTGCTCGGGATGATGAGGCGCACGTTTGCGCGGTTGGAGGTAACTTCGCGCTCGATGTTTGCGATCGTTGACCCAGGTACCTGCTTTGCGGGGACTCTGCTGGAACTGGCACTGGCTGCGGACCGCATCTACATGCGGGACACCGAAGAAGGAGAAGGCGGAACCAGCATGACACTCTCCGAGATGAACTTCGGGCCGCTGCCGATGGTGAATCATCTTTCGCGGCTCGCAGCGCGATTTTACGAGGACGCTGCTCAGATCGAAGCGCTTCGCAGTGTGATTGGGAAAAAGCTTTCGGCGCACGAAGCGCTCGAAGCAGGGCTCGTCACCGCCGCGCCCGATGAACTCGACTGGGATGATGAAATCCGTCAGGCGATGGAATCGCGCGCTGCGCAGTCACCGGATGCGTTGACAGGCCTGGAGGCAAATCTGCGGTTTGGCGCCAGCGAAACGCCGGAAACGCGCGTTTTCGGCCGGTTGTCCGCCTGGCAGAACTGGATTTTCATCCGGCCGAATGCGGTCGGTCCCAACGGCGCGTTGAAAGTTTATGGCACAGGCGCGCCAGTGAAGTTCGACTGGGAAAAGGTTTAATGGAAGGATTTCAAACAAAAAGGCTGAGGGGCCGTCATGATCAATTACACGGACAAAATTCCAAACAATGTGGATTTGGGGCGCGACCGCGTCTTGCAGCGCGCGCTGGAGCACTGGCAGCCCGCGTTTCTCGGCTGGTGGTACGACATGGGGCCCACCGAGAGCCGCGACTATGACGTGTATCTCCGTACGGCAATCAGTGTGGAGCCGGACGGCTGGGCGCAATTCGATTACGTGAAGATGCCGGAATACCGCTGGGGAATTTTCCTGCAGCCGCGGGATGGGCAGCGGCAAGTGAATTTTGGAACGCACAAAGGCCAACCCGCGTGGCAAGAAGTGCCGGGAGAATACCGCTCGACGCTGCGGCGCATCATTGTCACGCAAGGGGATACCGAGCCGGCTTCGGTGGAACAGCAGAAGATGCTGGGGCTTTCGTGCCCGTCCTTGTACGACCTCCGAAATATTTTTCAGGTGAACGTCGAGGAGGGACGGCATCTGTGGGCCATGGTTTACTTGCTGCACCGCTACTTCGGGCGCGATGGCCGCGAAGAAGCGGAAGCTTTGCTGGCACGGCGTTCCGGCGACACCGACAATCCGCGCATTCTGGGCGCGTTCAACGAGCCGACGCCGGATTGGCTGGCGTTCTACATGTTCACCTTCTTCACTGACCGCGACGGAAAATTTCAGCTCTGCGCACTGGCGGAATCCGGTTTCGATCCGCTTTCGCGAACCTGCCGTTTCATGCTGACTGAGGAAGCGCACCACATGTTTGTGGGCGAGACGGGCGTGGGCCGCATCATTCAGCGCACTTGCGAAGTCATGACGGAAAACAAGGTCGAAGACCCGGCGGATGTGCGCGCGCTAGGCGTGATTGACCTGCAGACGATCCAGAAATATTTGAACTTCCACTATAGCGTGACGCTGGACCTCTATGGCTCCGACGTTTCCTCCAATGCCGCGAACTACTTCACCAGCGGCCTGAAAGGACGTTTCCGGGAAACCAAGCTCGAGGATAATCACGTGTTGATCGACTCTCATTATCCGGTCTCCGAAGTTGTCGGCGATAGGATCGTGACCAAAGACGTGCCGGCGCTGACGGCGCTGAATGAGCGCTTGCGTGACGACTACATTGATGAAATTGCAGACGGCGTCAGCCGCTGGCAAAGGGTCATCGATCAGTCCGGAGTCTCTTTCCACCTGACCTTGCCGCACAAAGGCTTTCATCGCGAGATAGGAAACTTTGCGGGACACTTCATCAGCATCGACGGCCAAGTGTTATCGGAGGACGCGTGGAAGAAGCACGCATTCGAATGGCTGCCGAGCCCGAAGGACTATGAATTCGTGCAATCCCTCATGACCGGCCGCGTGGCCGAGCCGGGAAAATTCGCCAACTGGATTGCGCCACCGCTGCGCGGCATCAACAACAATCCTTTGAATTTCGAATACGTGCGATTCAACTGATAAGCTGCGACCCTGGGTTTTCCGCGGGGGTGAGGTTCTGTGCAGCCGATTATCGACATCCACGTTCACATCATGCCTTACAGCATGATGAAGCCTTCTGCGATGGAGTTGATGAAGAAGGGGCGCAAGGACTATGCGGACGTGGAGCGCTATTGCGCGGACCCCAAAACGTTTCTCGCTTTCCTGGATTCGCTTGGAGTGGAGCGCGCTGGGCTTATCAACTACGTTGCGCCGAAAATCATCGGCTTCACGCCTGAGGTGAACGACTGGAGCGCGAAATACTGCAGCGCCGCTCCGGACCGCCTCATCGCATTCGGCGGCGTTCTTCCAGGAACCGTTGCGGATGCCGGCGCAGAAGTAGACCGCCTTGCGAAGCTCGGCATGCGCGCTATCAAGATGCATCCTTCGCATCAGGCGCTTTCCCCGAACGACTACATGGACGGCAACCGCAGCCTTGCCGCCATCTACGAGCGTGCGCAAGCGAACGGCATGCCCATCATGATCCATACCGGAACTTCGATTTTCCCTGGAGCCCGAAATCTGCACGCGCAACCGATGCTTTGCGACGACATCTCCATCGATTATCCAAATCTTGTGGTCATCCTCGCACACGGGGGCCGGCCACTGTGGATGAACGAAGCGTTCTTTCTCGTGCGCCGCCACAAGAATATGTATATGGACATTTCCGGAATCCCTCCGCAAAAGCTGATGGAATACTTTCCGCGCATCGAAGACATCGCTGACAAAGTCCTGTGGGGCACGGATTGGCCGGGCCCTGGCGTTCCCGAGATTAAGGGAAACATTGAGAAATTCAAGGGCCTGGCGATTGGCGACGCGGCAAAGAGAAAAATTCTTTACGACAACGCGGCGCAACTGTTTCCAAAGTGAAGCGTATTTGTCCTGAATTTCGTTTGGTCCCATGGCCTGTTTCTGTGTGCCGGGTGAACAGCTGTTCGTTTGCTGAACACACGTTCAGATTATGTTGACACGCGCAACAAAAGAGAACACACTTCCCCATTAGGAAGGCCTTAGCGGTCCTCTTGGCTTAAGGCGAAGCACCGTGCAGCAAAACCTTCGATCAAAGAATCGCAGTGGCCGCCAACAGCGGCGGTTTGTGGTGCGGCGCCTGGAAATTCTGCGCGCGGCGGGGAGAGAATTTCGCGCGCACGGGTTTGGAGAGACGGGGATGCGCGACATCGCGGAGGCCGCGGAGCTTTCCCCGGCGAATCTCTATAACTACTTCAATGGCAAAAACGACATTCTCTTTTTCTGCCAAGACAGCTCCCTGGACCGGATGATTGAAGCCCTTGAAAAGGCGCGTCGCATGAGAGCAGCGGCGTCCGCGAAATTGCGGATGGTAATGATTTCCCATTTGCGCTGCCTGCTTGATGAAGTTGAAGGATCGGCGGCCCATCTTTTAACAAATGCTTTGCCTCCGCCGAAGCAGCGCTATCTCGTGGCGAAGCGTGATCGCTATGAACTGGGCATGCGCAATCTCATTGCATCCGGTATGCAGATTGGCGAATTCGTTCGCGGAGACACAGCGCTAATGGCGCGCGCCATACTCGGAGCCTTGAATTGGACCGTACAGTGGTTTCGCCCGGACGGACAAAGGAGTGCCGAAGAGATCGCAGAAGCAATGGCGGACTATCTAATCCGAGGCCTGCTAGCCAAGGCGGACTCCGCGAAAGATTCTTCTGAGAAAAGGGAAACTCCGCGCGTCGCTCGGAATCGGGTTTCCGAGGGTAGGCGAGAGCGTATGGCAGTTGGATAGCATATTCGCGAGGTGACGGAACATGGCGCCTTTCCCGATTGAGTCGCAGAAGACAGCGCAGATCCGGTTCATGTTGAACGGGGAAGAAGTCGACGTGTCGTTTGCACCATACAAGACGCTGCTGGAAGTTCTGCGCGAGGACCTCGGGCACACGGGCACGAAGCATGGCTGTGAGTTGGGCGAATGCGGCGCGTGTGCGGTGCTTTTGGATGGCAAGCCCGTGCTCTCCTGTCTCGTGCTGGCTCTGGAATGCAGCGGAAGAAAAGTCCTGACGGTGGAAGGACTCTGCAGCGCTGGAAGACTCCATCCGCTACAGGATACCTTCGCTGACCTTGGGGCAGCGCAATGCGGTTATTGCACGCCGGGGATTCTGGTGACGGCAAAGGCGCTGCTCGATGCCAATTCGCATCCCAGCCGCGACGAAATCCGCGAAGCGCTTTCTGGGAATCTTTGCAGGTGCACGGGGTATCTTCAGATTTTCGAGGCGGTAGAAGCTGCGATGGTCAAGATTGCTGATGAAACGAGACAATCGCACTGAAGTTCAGCGGCGCGTCGTGAAAGCGGTTTAAGAGGCCAGATGGCGGAGCAAAAAGAACCGAAGAAACCGTCGCCGGTTGCGGATTCCGAGCCGAATCGCGAGGGTCTGCGTGTCATTGGTGTCCCTCGTCGCCGCGTGGACGGCCGCGCAAAAGTAACCGGACAGACCCGATTCGCCGACGACATTTTCCTGCCTCGCATGGCGCATTGCAAACTCCTGCGTTCGCCACATCCGCATGCGCACATTCGAAAAATCGACGCTTCGCGCGCCCTGGCGCATTCGGGCGTGTATCAGGTTCTCACTGGGAAAGATTTGCCTATCCAATACGGGATTCTCCCTGTCAGCCAGGATGAGCAAGCGCTTTGCCTCGATCATGTGCGACATGTGGGTGATCCGGTCGCGGCAGTGGTGGCCCGCGAGGAATTGACGGCGTTTGAAGCGCTGGATTTGATTGACGTGGATTACGAGATTCTCAAAACCATCTCGGACCCTGAAGAAGCGCTGACGACTTCCGAACCGCGCATCCACGAATACGGCGAGGAAGGCAACATTCACAAGCAGGTAGCGCTGGAATTCGGAAACGTGGACCGAGGGTTTGCCGAAGCGGATGAAGTCTTCGAAGACACGTTCTTCTACCAGGGAAACACACACCTACCCATTGAGCAGCACGCTTCCGTCGCGGTCAAGGACCCCGATGGCAAGCTGACTATCTGGTCCAGCACGCAAACGCCGCATTACTTGCATCGCGCCCTGGCGAAGGTGCTCGAAATGCCGCCCGCGCACATTCGAGTGATTGCCACGCCGAATGGAGGGGGGTTTGGCGGCAAGAGCGATCCCTTCAATCACGAAATTGTCGTTGCCAAGGCAGCGCTGCTGCTCGACCGGCCCGTGAAAATTTGCCTCACGCGCGAGGAAGTCTTCTATTGCCACCGCGGACGCCACCCCGTGCTGATGAAATTCAAGACGGGCGTGAAGAAAGACGGCACGATCACCGGCGTGCATCTGCAAACGCTGATTGATGGCGGCGCCTATGGCTCCTACGGCGTTGCGAGCACCTACTACGCCGGCGCGCTGCAGACGACGACCTATCATATCCCGCGTTATCGCTACGAAGGTTGCCGCACGTTTACCAACAAACCGCCTTGCGGGCCCACGCGCGGACACGGCACTCCGCAGCCGCGTTTTGGCCAGGAAGTGCAGCTCGACAAAATTGCAGAGAAGCTTAAGCTCGATCCTGCGGAATTGCGTTTGCGTATTGTGGAATCTCCGAACGCAGTGACAGCAAATTTTCTAAGGCTGGGCACGGTAAATCTCACCGAGTGCATCCAGCGAGTCGTGAACATCTCAGATTGGAAAGGTAAATTCCGAAAGCTCCCCGAGGGGCGCGGCGTGGGCCTGGCTTGCTCCGCTTATCTAACTGGGGCCGGCTTGCCCATCTATTGGAATAAGATGCCGCATTCCGGCGTGCAACTTAAGTTCGATCGCGGCGGCGGTGTCAGCGTTTTCTGCGGAGCGACGGAAATCGGACAGGGCTCCGACGATGTTCTTGCGAGCATCGTGGCGGAAGTTCTCGGCATTGACCCGTTTGATATTCGCTTGTTCACTGGCGACACGGATTTGGGCCCCGTGGATTTAGGCTCGTATTCGAGCCGCGTAACGTTGATGGCGGGAAACGCGGCGTTGCAAGCCGCGGAACGCGGGAAGGCGCTGCTCGCTGAAGCCGTCGCGTTGAAGCTGGACGTTCCCAGAGAGAGATTGCAGTTTGGGGACAAGCGTGTCTTCGATTCTTTCGCGTCTGAGAAGGGCGTCACCTTCGCCGAAGCGATTTGCCTTGCGGAGGCGCGCTTCGGAACGATTGGCACAATCGGTTCGTACACTCCTCCGAAGTCGCCTGCTCTGTACAAAGGCGGAGGCGTCGGTCCTTCCCCAACCTATTCGTACTCCGCAGCGGTTGTCGAAGTGGAAGTGGATCCTGTAACTGGCTGGCTGCGTGTGCCAAAAGTGTGGATTGCCCACGATATCGGGCGGGCGCTCAATCCAACACTCGTGCGCGGCCAAGTCGAGGGCAGCGTGTACATGGGCCTTGGAGAAGCGCTGATGGAAGAGCAAGAGTTCCGGCGGCTGCCGAAGCGGCTCTCGCATGCGCTGGTGCATAAATTCCCTTCTATGCTCGAATACAAAAGCCCAACTTCGCTGGACATGCCCGAGGTCGTCACGGAGCTGATTGAAGATCCGGATCCTCGCGGACCGTTTGGCGCAAAGGAAGTCGGTCAGGGACCGCTGCTGCCCATCATGCCCGCGGTAGCCAACGCCGTTTACGACGCAGTGGGCGTGCGAATTGACGAAGTGCCAATCACGCCGGAGAAAATCATGAAAGCGCTCGCCGAAAAGAAGGCCGGCCGCGAACCGCGATTTGGACCAGATCATTTTCCGCACATGAATTGGCCTGAGGCGCTGCGCGTTCCTCCTCCCTGGGAGGGTGGTGACGGCAATGCCGTGAACGACGTTCATCGCGACAAACCTGGCTCGGTGAAAGAGAAGGTGCTCGCGCCATGATGCGCTTGCCGCTATTCGAATTCCGCGCGCCCCGGACGGTTCCGGAAGCCGTGCGCGTTCTCGACGGCGAAGGCCCCAACGCCATGCCTCTCGCAGGTGGCACGGATTTGCTGCCGAATATGAAGCGGCGCCAGCAAGTCCCAAAAACTTTGATAAGCCTGAACCACATTGGCGAATTACATCAGGCAAAGCTTAGCGATTCAGGCGCGCGCCTCGGCGCGTGCCTCACGCTCTCTGAAATTGCGGCGAACCCGCGGTTTCGCAATGGATTGACGGCGTTGGCGCAAGCTGCTTCTTTTGTTGCCACACCCCAAATCCGTAATATGGCAACGCTTGGCGGCAATCTTTGCCTCGACACACGCTGCAATTATTACGACCAGAACTACGAATGGCGAAAATCCATCGGCTTTTGCCTGAAGAAAGATGGAGACACTTGCTGGGTCGCCCCAGGCAGCTCCAAATGCATGGCCGTATCGTCAACGGACACCGCGCCAGCTCTGATGGCGCTTGGCGCGCACGTCCGGCTGGCGTCGCGTTTGGGCGAGCGCGAAGTTGCGCTTACTGAGCTTTATCAAAACGACGGCATTCACTACATGAAGCGCCAGCCAAACGAATTGCTCACAGAAGTGCACCTGGATTCCTTGCACGGTTGGAAGAGCACCTACTGGAAGTTGCGGCGCCGCGGCTCGTTTGATTTCCCGGTCTTGTCCGTGGCCGCAGCCGCGAAGATTTCAGCCAGCAGCGTCGTTGAAGACGCGCGCATTGTCGTTGGCTCCGTAGCTTGCCTTCCGCTCGTGGCCGTGGAAGCTTCAAACTTTCTAAGGGACCGGCCGTTGAATCACGATTCCATCGCGCAAGCGGCCGCTTTGGCAGCACGCGTCGCCAAGCCGCTGGACAACACCGATTTCGACATGACCTGGCGCAAGCGCGTGACCGCAGAATTCGTGACTTATGCGCTGCGCGACCTTCGCGGCGACGACATGCGCGGCGAGCGGCTGCTTCTGACGCGCCACTCCTCCAGCTTGTAACTCTGGCCAAAGTATGAACTCGCACGACCCGTGCGCGGTTGACGGTATGGGCAATCCCGATTAAATTAGATAAGTAGAATCGCGGCTGTCCCGATCCTCGGGAATCCGGCTGCGATTTCTTTTTGTTCCTTCCAGGTGCTGCCCCGGTCAAATCGGGGCGAACCCCACGGATGGGAGGTCGTCCAATTGGTAGGACTCCAGACTCTGGATCTGGCTATCCTGGTTCGAGTCCAGGCCTCCCAGCCAATTTTGTGGTGAATTAACTTCGGCAAATTCGAGGGATTGACCGGCTCGCTTCTAACGTGGCGGGTTGAAAGAAGCTGTTTCGACAGCGCTCTTCCTCACCAAGAACTCAGGGGTTCGCGGTGAGATCGACCCAGGTCGTCCCAGTTCCGAGGGGAACGACATAAGCACCGCGTTCTTGCTTCCAAGATTTTGCGGGATGGTAGCTTTTCGCGCCTCCCACCTTGCCCGGTTGCTCGATCCGAAGGCGCGCGGCGCGCAGGTATTGCGTCGCTGAGGCAAGGCCGACGCGAATCACTCCCGTCTTTGAATTCACTTCGACGGTTTCAAACTGTCCCGCATCCAGCGTAAGCGACAGGCCGGCGGACGCAAGATAGACGCGCATCCGGAATGAATCGAGAGGCGTGACCTTCACAGTTTGGCCTTCCTCGCGAATATTGCCGCCAAACGCGACCCATCCGAGCTCCGGGTGATGCACGACATAGGTCGCTGTGTTCCAGGCATGCCCGAACAGGTTTGGCCCATCGTCGCCAGTAATCCCGTCCGGTCTTAACAGGTCAGGAAACGCATGAAAGGCGGGAGCTAAGAACCCCTCTTGATCGATGTCAGTGAGCGTGCCCATCGTGCCGCCGTATCCGACGCGCAGCAGATAAAAGTCACCGGGATGCTCGCGATATTCCGCCAGGAGCGGAATGGCATTCAAACTCGAACCGTAATGGTGCAACTGGCGTTCCAGCTGCCTAAGCTTGCCCGCAAATATGAAGTCCCAATAGCGCCGCGCGCTGCCGTTGTATCCCCAGTGTGGAATTGCGGGATCGTAGCCGAGGATAGCGTTGAGCGTCACGTCCGCTTTCTCTTGAAAACCAAAATGTTTCATCCAGGCGTAAACCTCTTCCTGCCCGGTCGAGTCCCACGGCATTTCGCTGCCGAAGGGATAGGCTTCCTCTTTCCAGTGATTGGCCCGCACCCGCATCTTGGCTTCCAGGTCATCCGCTTGCGCATTCCATCCTTCGCGCCGCAGATCCTCCAGCACTTGAAGAAAGATGTCTCCTTCCATCTGGCCGAAAACGGCATATCCCGCGAGCTTCACCATCGCCACGGAAGTTTCGTACGCGTTTGTCAGATACCAGTCCCATGGATGATTTGTCACCAGACCTTCGTAGTTGCGCGCGAGCCGATACAAAACCCAATCCGCGGCGACCACGTGGGGATAATCGTAAGAGCGGTCCACGCGTTCGGAGTCCACTTTGTTCCAGCTTGTCCACGACCTCCAGTCAAAATCCTTTCTGTAGAAGTCCGTCGGCATTTGATCCGGCTGATAATAGAAGAGGCTTTTGCGCACGCCGAACTTTTTCGGGCCGTCATTGTATTGCAACCCACCCCAGAGCACGCCATCCACAAACTGCTGAAATTTATCCAGTTCATCTTTGTTCGGCTCACCCAGTTGTTTCATGATTGCCGAGATCCACGCGCCTCCGCCTCCTTCATCGCCGAGCCCGGCAATCCACGCGCGGCTGTCCTGCGTGACGATCTTGTTCTCTTCGCGGTCGTAGGTCATGAAGGAAGGGCTTCGGTGAAACGGGTCCTGCTGATCTACAAACCATTGCTTGGTCGCGAGGAAATGGCCCAGGTCGGCAAGCGCCTGGACTTCGGGCTTGGTCACAAAATAGTGGATGGTCTGCACCAGGCCGTCTCCGTAAGTCACCGTCAACCTTGCGCGTCCCCACAGCTTTCCCTGTAGCGCATATTTCTTCCAAGCTCCAGCGGAGCTTGCGCTAGCAGTGAAGTTGATCGCTCCTGCGGGTTCCACCGCCACAGATTTCACCGCCTGGGGATACTTCAAAATGAGCTCTCCATCCATGTCCATCGGCAAGACATAACCAGGAATACCGATTGCAACCGGGCGATGATTTTCTTCGAGAGTCTTCTCGATATTGTGGATCGAGTCCGACAGAACGAAAGTTACTCCATACGTCTTCGATTCGCCGGGCGCAAGTGTGGCTTGCGTTGGCGGATTCCAGGGCTTTGCGTTCTTCCATTCGTTATCCGCGAATGCGGCGCTGTGCGCCATCCAGTCGTAAAAGCCTTCAAAGGTGACGAAAGGAGTCTTCCCGTCTGGCAAGACCAACAACGCAGGTCCGTGTCCACTCAGTCGCGTCACTTGCAGATATCCCGCATCCTCGCCGATGTAAGGATCGTAAAACGAGCAGACGGCGTGGGCTTGCTCGAGAGTGCGATCGTTCAAAACATTGTTGAAGATCATCGGGATTCCCAAAGCCCCGATCTGCACGCTTTCTGCTGTTTTGTTTTTTAAAACGAACCGCAGAGTGAGCTTGCCGTCCTCAAGCGCCCACGTCCTGGTGATCTGCAAAGGGATGTCCGACGATAATGTGGATGCGAGGTTCGCTGCGGCAAGAATCTGCGCCGAGGTGGCCAGCGCTTCCACCGGTTTGCGAGAGAGTGCTGTCGAGTAGCTCTTCCACTCTCCGGCAGTGCCCTCGCGCAAGCGCAGGTCTATGTCGCCCAGGTGGTAATAGCCGTCCTTGGATCGCTCAACGAGCAAGTCTCCGGGAGTAAAATCGAAATCCCCCGCACCTTTGGGTTTCAAAGCGGCGGCCGTTTGCGAAGAACGCACTAAGCGCAGGGAGAACGCAGGAGTGTCCAAATCCAAATATCCTTGTTCCAGCATGGGTCCCGGAGTCGGCGGCTCTTTCTTCTGTTGGCGCGCCAGCACAGCCCAAAGGGTTACTGAGCCAAACAGAAGAACGACCACCACCAACACCAGGAACCTCGATCGTGCAATGCGCATGATATGGCTCATTTCGCCCTCATTATCCGCTCCCCATGCGAGTACATGTAGCGCCGGACTTCTTGCAAGCGCTATCATCGCCAGCGGGTGGTCTCTTGGCGATAGAATGCAGCCCATATTTCGATTGGATGATACACAGGCCCTGTCACATTGCAAGCGCTTGCTTTTGCGATTCATTGCCAGCGCAAGCGCACAAGCGAGACCGCCTGCCTCGGAAGACTGAAACTTAGGTGCGCGGCGCCTCTTTCGATAAAGATCCATGCCGGTGAATCGACAAGCTGGAGCTGTCCGGCAGCCTGCAGTTTTTCGTATTGCTCGGCGGATAGCGTTTGGGGCGAGTCCATCTGACTCCACGCGGCGAAGGAATTGCTGTGGCTCGAATCGATGCGGAAATGCTCAAGCAATCCGCGAGTTGACGCCGAAGGCAAGCCGGTGACGGTCAACCCGATTGGAAAGGGAGCGGCGGGAAGATCCTCGTCGAGGTAATTCCAAAGCAGGATTTGTATTTCATGATCGGCGCGGGCGGCGATCGCATTGATTTCGGGATGAGCGCGCACGCCGTCGCGGACCACATCCTCGCTTGATAGCGCTTCCGACGAGGTAAGCTTCACACGTTCACGGCCCAGCAAGCCAAACATTCGAAATGCGTTTAGGACAGGTTTGTCCAACCCGTTTGTGGCGAGTTCGCGAAAGCCTTCAAAATAAGGCTGATCTTCGAATTCGAACGCCCAGGTTAAGGAACCAAGAAGATTGGCGTGTTCGATGCGGGCGAGGGTAAGTGTGTGGTAGAGAGTTTCGGCCTCATAGACCGCGTAGAGAGGCCCGTTGCGATACGAATTTTGCGGATTGTTTCGCGCGGAACATGCTGCGCAGCCTTCTGGATCCGACTCACCGAGAATAATGGGAGTGTTACGCCACTCGCTGAAGGACGAAATGATTTTGAATCCCGCTTGGATCGAGGCAAGCTGGCGGGAGATCCCCATTTGCACATGATCGCCCATCCACTTTGGTGAGCCCTTCGGGTGAAAGCTAATGAAATCCAGACGAGTGCCAATCTTTCCGGTGGCGGAGTTCTTTTGGTGCGCGCAGTGCTCCAAAAACATGCGTAAAAATTCTGCCGCTTTCGGGTAAGCCGGGCCGGTGGAGTCGGGCCCGTCGATTCGAGCTTCGGGCAGCGCACGTAGAACAGCGTCGACACTAAAGTCGTAGAGCTTAAAGAATTCTTCTGGCGTGCCTTTCCAATACTCGATGTCCGGCTCGTTCCAAACCTCCCAAAGCCACGTTTTGACTTCGGCATCGCCGTAACGTGTTCGGAGGTGAAGGACGAATTGAAAGACAAGCTCAGACCACTTTTGATAGTCCTTCGGCGGGTACGCCCAGCCCGTGTAGATGGAACCTTGTGGAAAACTGTGCCGGTAAGGATCGGGGTGAGTGGAAAGTGCTTTAGGCATGAAGCCGATTTCCACGAGAGGCTTGACGCCCGCCACATGAAAAGTGTCAAAAATGCGGTCCAGAATTGTCCAATCATAGATGGCATTCCCGGCAGCGTCTTCCGTGTAAATGTTGGTCGAGCCCCATTTGAGCGAAGCGGAGCCGTCTCCGGAGGTCAACAGATTATGAGTGCGTATGTAGACTGGCTCGGGGCCAAGGGCGCTCAGCTCGCGGAGAAGTCTCTGCCCGTTGGGAGCGTAGGTATAGTTCGGCTCATCGTAGCCAAAATAGTTCCAGATGGGCGGAAGGGCTCCATCGGGTCGATCGGCGAACACTTGAATCTGCACACTCCGAGAAGCCTGCTGTGCCCGGCACGCTGCGCCAGTCAAAAGAGACAACATGACGAACAAAAATAGAATCTGAAACGCACGCGCACTATTGAATGAGTGGAAAGGAACGGTATGGTCCAATCTCACAGAATCATGACCCATGCTCACCAAACCATTCGTCACGCGTTTGCAACAGGCGTCCACACCTGCATCGGTGTGGCAGCGCGGTTGGCCCAAGCATAGTAAGGAATGAACGTAAGGGTGGTCGCACGCTTCCCGGAAGCTTCCGGTCTGTAGCGGAAGTACAGCCCGGCACGTGAACTAGACTTGTCGTCAACGGCCCCAGTGCACTTCAGGGCTACGATACCCCCCAGCAGGTCATCGCGAAACTCCTCGTGAAATTGCAATGAAGATTTTTGATTTACATCAAGGCGGACATCCGCGAGCACAACTCCCTCCGGCTGGTCGAGTTGTTCGAGGCAGTACACGAGCGGCCCGCGCTGCACCGCGACGCGGCCGTAGTCGTCCACGACTCGCGGATTCGCTTCTATCGTATGCGTTGTCATATCGAATTTTACGCTGATGCTATCGCCAGGCTCCCA